>SMVA01004626.1_pt1 | contig 12829 bp, 10 predicted proteins | sample 2456451 | NCBI WGS metagenome assembly SMVA01 (sample SAMN11095933, study PRJNA526329) | marine sediment metagenome | biome: Marine sediment; feature: Surficial sediment; material: Deep marine sediment; isolation source: Hadal surficial sediment | place: Pacific Ocean | collected 2014-05 | depth...
CTAGTGGAAGACCAGATTACCTATCCGATTGTTACAAATATGCTTGCGGCTCCAAAAGTAAAATCTGTGCGTGGACAGTCATCTTTTGGATTGTCCTTTGTTTATATCATTTTTGAAGACGGAACCGATATGTACTGGGCCAGAAGCAGAGTGCTTGAATACCTAAATGAAGTTGCCGGGCGGCTGCCTGAGGGGATTACTCCGTCTTTGGGTCCCGATGCAACAGGGGTAGGATGGGTTTTTGAATATGCTCTGGTTGATAAAACGGGACAGCATGACTTAGCGGAACTGCGCTCTTTTCAGGATTGGTATCTACGTTATTGGTTAGAGTCAGTTCCCGGAGTTGCCGAGGTTGCCAGCGTAGGCGGCTTTGTGAAGCAATATCAGGTAGAAATTGATCCGAACAAACTATTTGCTTACGGCATACCGCTGCAAAAGGTCATAAGCTCCATACGAAGAAGTAATAACGAAGTTGGCGGAAGGGTGATAGAATTTGCAGCAACCGAATACTTTGTTAGGGGAAGGGGATATATAAAAAGCATAGAAGACATTGAAAAGATTCCCGTTAGTATAAGTGGGAACGGCACACCTGTTTACATCAGTGATATTGCAAACGTAAAATTAGGACCGGACATGAGAAGAGGTCTGGCTGAGCTGGACGGAGAAGGAGAGACAGTTGGCGGCATAGTAATTATGCGCTACGGAGAAAGCGCACTTGACGTAATAGAAAGAGTAAAGGAAAAACTAGAGCAAATAAAACCATCTCTCCCTGAAGGTGTTGAGATTGTAACCACCTATGACCGTTCAGGCCTTATCGAAAGTGCAATAGACACCCTAAAGGGAAAGCTTATTGAAGAAAGCATTATAGTAAGCCTAGTTATAATTATTTTTCTCTTCTATTTTAGGAGTGCGCTGGTTCCTATATTGACTATCCCGCTTGCAATACTGATGGCCTTTATTCCACTGTACTACTTGAATCAAACATCCAACATAATGTCTCTGGGTGGAATAGCCATAGCGATAGGGGCTATGGTGGATGCGTCCATTGTACTCGTTGAAAATGTGTGCAAGCGCATGGAGAAGTTGACTGGGCAAGAAGATGGAGAAACTAGACAAAATGTAATGATAAGTGCAATGAAAGAGGTGGCAACGCCCATTTTCTTCTCTCTTCTGATTATTGCGATTTCTTTTCTTCCTATTTTCACACTCGAAGCCCAGGAGGGAAGGCTCTTTAAACCTCTGGCTTATACAAAAACATTTTCTATGTTTTTTGCGGCGCTACTTGCCATAACAATTACGCCGGCACTTATAGTTCTCTTGATTAAGGGAAAGATTAAACCCGAAGAGCATAATCCTGTAAATAGATACTTAATCAGGCTATATGACCCTGTAGTAAAGATGGCTCTCCACTTTAAAAAAACAGTCCTAATTATCTCTGCTGTCATTCTTATCCTTACTTTTTTCGTTTATAAAAGACTCGGCTCTGAGTTTATGCCTCCACTGAACGAAGGAACTATCCTGTATATGCCAACTTCCGTGCCCGGGATATCCATCACCGAGGCTTCCAGGATTCTTCAGATTCAGGACAAAATGCTAATGAAGTTTCCTGAGGTGGAAAGGGTATTTGGAAAGATCGGCCGTGCCGAAACGCCCACAGACCCTGCCCCGCTTAGTATGGTCGAGACGATAGTAACACTAAAACCAAAAGACCAGTGGCGTGAGGGAATGACCTGGGATAAGCTTATCTCCGAAATGAAACAAAAGCTAGATTTTCCCGGAATGTCAAGCGTATTCTGGATGCCGATTCAGACAAGGACTGAGATGCTCAGCACCGGGTTGAGGAGTAATCTCGGAGTCAAAGTGTTTGGGCCGGAGTTGGAGATAATAGAGAAAATAGGGGTGGAGATTGAACAGGTGCTGACCGATGTTCCCGGCACAGCAAGCGTTTTTGCAGACAGGGTTACCGGAGGTTATTTCCTGGATTTTGAAATTGACCGTGAAAGAGCCGCAAGATATGGTCTGACTATAGGTGACGTAGAAGATGTTATTGAAACCGCTATTGGAGGAAAAAACATATCCCAGACAGTAGAGGGACAGGAAAGATACCAGATAAATGTCAGATATCAGAGAGAATTTAGGATGGATATCGATGACTTGAAGCGAGTGCTGATAAATACACCTACTGGAACACAGATACCCATATCGCTTGTAGCCGATATTCACTTCACTACGGGTCCTCCTCTGATAAAAAGTGAAAACGGACAAAAGGTTGGTCTTGTCACTGTGGTTGTTGAAGGAGGAGACTACGAGGGTTACGTCAATAGGGCAAAAGAAATTGTGAGCAAGAATGTCAAACTTCCCCCAGGATACTTCCTGGAGTGGGCAGGGCAGTATGAATACCTTCAGAGAGCTACGGAAAAGCTAAAATTAATTATACCTATCACTATATTTATTATTTTTCTCCTGCTTTTTATAAACTTTAACTCGGTAATTGAATCACTGATTGTGCTGCTTTCAATCCCATTTGCGCTGGTCGGCAGCATCTGGCTTCTGTATATTCTGGATTACAACCTTAGTATGGCAGTCGCGGTGGGTATTATCGCCCTTGCAGGGCTTGCAGCTCAAACAGGGGTTGTAATGATAATGTATCTAGATCACTCTTATGATAAAATGGTGGAAGAAGGGAAAACAGGGATTGAAAATTTAGATAAGGCTATACACGATGGTGCTGTACAGAGGGTCAGGCCTAAGATTATGACAGTTATGGCGATGATAATGGGGCTTCTTCCCCTGATGTGGAGCCAAGGTGCGGGAGCGGATGTTATGAAAAGGATAGCAGCACCTATGGTTGGAGGATTAGTAACTTCGACTATTCTAACTTTGATAATCATTCCTGTTGTATATTCAATGTGGAAATCAAGATCAATGAAAAGAAATAATTAAGTTAAAAATAGCTGTTTGCAATTTTTACAAAATATCTATATAAATAAAGATTCTATTATTAAAAAGAGAGGATTTGTATATGCAATATGAGGCTGTAATTGGTCTAGAAGTGCATGCTCAACTGTCTACAGAGTCAAAAATATTCTGCTCATGCTCTACTAAATTTGGCGCAGAGCCAAACTCTCAGGTATGCCCAATTTGTTTGGGAATGCCCGGAGTACTTCCAGTATTGAATAAAAAAGCGCTTGAGTATGCGATTATGGCAGCAATTGCTACAAATTGCACAGTTCACAACAAATCGAGATTTGACAGAAAAAACTACTTTTACCCCGATCTTCCTAAGGGTTATCAGATTACTCAATACGAGCAGCCTATTTGTACAAACGGATACCTGGACATTGATCTCGATGGAAAAACAAAGAAAATCAGAATTACGCGTATACATATGGAAGAAGATGCCGGAAAGCTGATACACGAGGATTCTGAGCATTACAGCTACGTTGATCTGAATAGGACTGGGGTTCCCCTTATTGAAATTGTTAGTGAACCGGATATGTCGAATGCACAACAAGCCGTAGCTTATATGAAAAAGCTTCGCTCGATCTTAACTTTTATTGGAGTGTGTGATGGGAACATGGAGGAAGGAAGCCTCAGGTGTGATGCGAATATATCAGTAAGACCTGTGGGCTCGAAAAAACTTGGAACAAAAGCTGAGATTAAAAACGTAAACTCATTCAGATTTGTGCAAAAGGCCATAGAATATGAGATTGAAAGACAAATATCAGTACTGGAAAATGGCGGAGAAATAGTGCAGGAAACAAGGCTTTTTGATTCCAGTAAAAACGTCACATTTTCAATGAGAGGCAAAGAAGAGGCCCATGACTACCGCTACTTTCCTGACCCCGATCTACTTCCCGTAATATTGCAAGATAATACTATTAATAGTTTGAGAGAGTCTTTGCCGGAGCTTCCTCATAGCAGGTATAAGAGATTTATGAAAGATCATGATTTACCTCAATCTAGTGCTTTAATATTAACATCTACAAAACCGCTTGCTGATTATTTTGAAGATTCATTAGAATTTTGCACCGATCCTAAAATTGTTGCTAACTGGATAATAAATGAAGTACTGAGAGAGATAGGAGATGAAGACGAAATAGATAATTTCCAGATTAGACCCATAGAGATCTCTAAGCTGCTAGAGCTTGTACAAAAGGGGAGCATTAGCGGAAAAATTGCAAAAGATGTTTTTTCTCAGATGATAGAAACTAAAAAATCAGCCGAGCAAATCGTGAAAGAAAAGGGCTTAGAACAGATATCTGATGAAGGGCAGTTGGAAAGCCTGGTTAGCAGTTTAGTTGAAAAACATCCAGATGAGGTTAAAAGATTTAGAGAAGGGGATAAAAAACTATTAGGATTTTTTGTCGGTCAGGTAATGAAAGAAACTAAGGGAAAGGCAAACCCAAAACTTATTAATGAACTACTCAGAAAGCATCTTGCTTGAGATTTTCAAGCAGTAAGTCTATTTTCCTTCCAATCGATAGCCTCGTTTCTTAGTTTTTTTATCTCAAACATTATTTCTTCTCTAACCTCGGATATTAAAGCATGAGAGGGTTTTTTTTGTTTGCTGTATTTAAGAGTTTTTCCAAACTTCATGGTAACCTTAGAAGGTTTGATGAAACTTGTATGTCTTGGAAGGGCTTCATATGTACCGTCAATACCAACGGGTATTACTGGACAACCTGTTGCTAGAGCCAGAATTGCTACTCCGTCTTTGGCTTCTCCAATCTTTCCGTCTCTGGACCTTTGACCTTCAGGGAATATTCCAAAAAGCTTATTGTTCTTTAGGAGTCTGATTGCTTTTAGGAGTGAGACCCTGTCAGTCTGATTTCTTTTAACTGGTATGCAGTTAACGATATTACACATCGTTTTAAATATTATATTTTTTTTATATAAATCTTCGGCGGCGAAAAATACGACCTCTCTTCTGGACCGGTAGGCCGAAGCGCCATTAATAATTAGCCCATCGAGATGAGAAAAATGGTTTGCTGCTACAATTCCGGGGCCATTTTCAGGAAGATTTTCCAAACCACAATATTCCGCACCTAAATAACCCTTTGCAAATAGATTCATTGAAAATCCTATCCACCATTTTAAGCGGGTAGGACCTACTTCTCTGTAAGGAAAAGTGGAAGGGTCAATTATCTCCTTGCCAGCATTACAAAAGGTATTATATAGTAGGGTTATTCGGTTCACTGGTTAATTATAATAAACTGCATTTTTATTTGCGTTAAATAATATGTTTTTGAGAAATGTAATACCTGATGTTTCAATTCTATTTCTAAGATTGGCCCAGTCTGTTTCAGGAATTTGAGCAAATGATTCTATTACTTCAGGATCAAATTGGGTTTCTGATGAATCTATAATTCTTTGTTTAGCTTCTTCAAATCCTACAGCCCTGCGATAAATTCTGTTGCTTGTCATAGCATCTAGAGCATCTACAATCGAAAATATTCTAGAGCCAATGGGTATTTCAGTGCCCGAAATGCCGTTTGGATATCCCTTGCCGTCATATCTTTCATGATGTGTTAAGATTATTTTTGCAGATTCTTCAAGAAAGTTTATTTTTTTTAGTATGTTATAACCAAGTTGGGGGTGTGTTTTCATGATTTCCCATTCGCTTGTTGTTAATTCCTCGTTTTTTAGAAGTATACTGTCAGGAATCCCGATCTTTCCAATATCATGTAGTAATGCGCCTTTTACAATAATTGATAATTCTTCATGTGACAGCTTCAAATTTCTTGCCAGCATTAATGAATATTCTGTGACTCTATATGAATGATAGCCCGTTTCTTGTTCTCTTAGGTCAAGCGCTAAAACCATGACCTCGAGGGTACCGGCATACAGGTCCATTAACTCACTTGTTTGTTCTATCACTTTTTTTTCTAACTGCTGCTGATAGAACTTGTTTTCTCTAATTAGTTTAGTTCTTTCTATCCCACGTTCGGCAGTAGTTTCAATTTCTTTTATTACAAATGGTTTAAAAAGAAAATCGTATGTTCCTTGTTTTAAAGCAGATTTGACGTTATCAATATCCCTTGAAGCTGATATTACAACAATTGAAGAATCTATGTTGTTAGCCTTTAATTTCTGCATGGTTTCTAAGCCATTTAGGTCAGGCATATAAATGTCCAGCAAAATTAAGTCGTACTCAGTGGTTTTACATTTTTCTATACATTCATTGCCGCCACTTGCCAGATCGCATTTGTAACCTTTATTTGATAGGATATTTTTTAGTAAAATCCGAATTGATTCTTCGTCATCGACAATAAGTATTTGTTTATTATTACTCAATTAGAAAGTCTCCAAATAATTAAAATATTGATTTAACTAAACAAGAATAGGCAAAACGGTCTATACGTAATATTCATTATATACCAAAAATAAAATAACAAATAAACTATTATTAATAAATAATCATTAACAATAATTATAGCATATTTGACACCATATAAATTGATGTTATTTTCAACCCGAAAATGAAGAAAGCTGTTCTCCTATTAGAAGATGGTACTTATTTTGAAGGCCGTGGTTTTGGAGCGGATGGTGAAGTATTTGGAGAAATAGTTTTCAATACTTCTCTAACGGGTTACCAGGAAATTCTAACAGACCCGTCCTATAACGAACAGGTTATTGTAATGACATATCCTGAGATTGGCAATTATGGAGTGAATGAACAGGATATAGAATCGTCAAGACCCTATGCCAGAGGCTTTGTAGTAAAAGAGTTTTGGGACAAGCCAAGCAACTGGAGATCAACAATTGATCTTGGCACTTATTTAAAAAAGCATGGGGTAGTTGGGATTAACTGGATAGATACAAGGGCAATTACACGAAAAATCCGAAATGATGGTGCCCAAAGATGTGTGATATCTACTGAAGATTTAGATATTGAAAGTCTTCTAAAAAAAGTGAAATCTTATCCATCTATTACTGGCAGAGATATAGTCTCACCAATTACCTGTGAAAAACCGTATGTGTGGGATCAAGGCACAGAGCAGTGGGAGCCAAGCAGTGGTAATATCAACAAATCTAAAAGTAAATTTAAAGTAGTTGTTTATGACTTCGGTGTTAAAAGGAATATCCTCAGAAGGCTTATCGATTTTGGGTGCGATGTCAGTGTAGTACCTTCCACAACATCTCCTGAGGAAATATTGTCAATGAACCCTCAAGGAATACTGCTTTCTAATGGTCCGGGTGATCCATTTCCAGTGGATTATGCCGCTAAGAATGTAAGATCTTTAATAGGTAAAAAACCGATATTTGGCATATGCCTCGGACATCAGATTTTAAGTTTGGCGCTTGGCGGAAAGACTTTTAAACTTAAGTTTGGTCACCGGGGGGCAAATCAACCAGTAAAAAACCTTAAAACCGGCGAAGTTGAGATAACCTCACAAAATCATGGATTTGCAGTCGAGCCTGATTCACTTGGAGATGATGTTGAAATTACACATTTGAATCTGAATGATAATACGGTCGAAGGAATAGAGCACAAGGAATATCCAGTCTTTTCAGTTCAATACCATCCAGAAGCATCTCCCGGGCCTCATGATTCATCGTACTTATTTAGTAAGTTCATCGACCTAATGTCTGAGAGTTAACCTCTTGCTACCTTCTTCTAAAGTGCATCTGTTTGCCTTTATGTATTGAATACATATATGCGGTAAATATTGCAGCAGCCAGGAATAAATAGTCAAACTTCTGAATAGTTTGTTCTATTAATGGAATTGTAAGCCCTAAGTCAAAGTCCATGAGAGCTTCAGAGAATGAAACTCCTGTTTCATGGGACTGTACAAAAATTATTGTAAATAGCTTGCCAATCATGCATCCGAGAAATGTGAACAATGCCCCTATAATGCCATAGATGCTTGTAGTACCCTTGCCTAGGGTTCTCACAAAAAAACCTGTAAGAAACCCAATCGCAATAGCCGCTATCCCAAACTCTTGTCTCAAAATTATAGTTATGCCTGTCCATAAAATTGCTCCAACTAGAGCTCCTATAATGCCTCCAACGATTGCTCCAAAAGGGTTACTATCCATTTATTACTCCTTGACGTAATAGTTTTTGTTTAGGGTCTTTTTCAAATTGATCTATTTCTTTATTATTTAAACTTGTTGAATCCAGGCAGTTTTCAGCAAAGTTTAAGTGTGATTTATCTTTTTGTTCATCTTTTGTTAAATTTATCGATATGGGCCAAATGATATTATCTATATATCTACAAAAGACGTCAACAGTTCTTCTTCTAACGTCTCCATAGCCTTTGATTAACGAGCCGCTTTTTGCAACCAACAATCCAAGTTTGCAATTTTTCTTTGTATACTCAATTGTACTTTAAATGTATTTATTGAAAACTTTAGCGTCTGATATTACGTCTATAAGCCTTGCAGTGGGAGCTCCTGGGTAACCCCCAACATAACTAATCCTGATTGAAGAAATGATTATAAAATCACAAGAAGGGTATTGCCGTATAATGTTTGACCTTCTCCTAAATTTAACTGTGAAATTAAATCGCTAGAATAAACTGATCCCATATACTATATTTTCTCAAATTTTGACCTTATATCAAGAAATTAGATTACTTAGTAAGATAATATATTTCATTTAAGATCTCATAAAAGAATGGACGTATTTAAAATAAAAGTACTAAATAAGAGATAACTTACTGTAATTGCTCAATTTCTATTTTATATTTTAATTCAGAATCTACACCGGTTCCCGTGAAATTGCCGGATATAGGATAAGTGTTAGCAGGCAGTGAAGAAGATGCAAGTGAAACATGTTTATCTCCGACTGCAAGTCCAAGGGTTGGGTCGTAACCCAGCCACCCGCCCCCTGGGATAAAAACCTCAGCCCAGGCATGTAACTGTCTCTGTTTGGTTTTTATATCAATTTCATTATAGCCACTTGTAAATCTACTAGGAAGTCCAACACTTCTGCAGCACTCCATAAATAATACGCTAAGGTCACGGCAAGAACCTTTGTTCTCTTTTATGGTTTTAACAGGTGTCCAGGGGTTACCAGTTTCTCTTATTATCTTTTCAAAATTTTGATAAATAAAACTATTAAGATTATACAAAAATTCTACTGTTTTATTTTTAGATTGTATGAGGATAGGATTAATTAGGTTAGATACTGTATTACTTTTCGTACTCCTTTTAATAAATGGTCTATATATATTGTTTGAATGTTTAATAGGCAAATTAACAAAAGTGTTGTTTGTTAATAAATAGCTAAATGGATTTATATTTAATGGTTCAATAATCGAATCACTTTTTATTGCCAATTTCTTATAAGTTCCTTCAAACCATACAGTAACTATGTTATTGTCCTCGAGATCGAGCGTTTCAGTTTTACCTTCAGGCTTAGGGTCAATTAACAGTTTAAATTCCTGCAGTTTTTGATAGTTATTGCTTTTTGGTTTTAGTCTCAATATAAAGGGTTCAAAAAATACTTCTTTTGAGTAAGTGTAGGTGGTCAAATGTGTGATTTTATATTTCATTCATTTATCATCTACTTTTTTTAGAATATTAATAGCCTACAAGAGCGTCTTGTACTTTCATTCCTACACAAAATGTCATTTTCCAACCTCAAAGAATGTTTCGTGAATTGAATTTCCTACTACATTGAGATCATGTTGAAACCTGCCTAAAAATTCGTGTAACCCTACAGTAATAATCTCGTCGGTCTGTGAATAATCAAGCTCTGAGGACAGTTTACCCAGATATCTCTCGGCCGCATTTTTATATGTTCCAAAAGAAGTACCGGTAATTGTACGCAGAGATCTTTGTGAATGAATTAAGCAGTAACGTATTGCTCTTGGAAACTCAGAGTCCATAATTAAAAAGTCAGCAACCTTATCCGGCAATATTCGTCTAAATCTCTTTCTATACATCTCTAAAGCGCTTGCCGATTTAAGTAAAGCCGCCCATTGTATATAGTCTATTGGGCTTCCAATTAAGTCTACACTTGGCAGCAAAATATAATACTTGACGTCTAATATTCTTGAAGTTTTATCCGCTCTTTCCAAAAGCCTGCCCATTCTTCCAAAATGCCATCCTTCCCCGTGGGACATCGTCGTGTCCATTGTTCCTGTAAACAAGTGGCTTTCTAGCTTAATCCTGTAATAAAAATCATACAAATTATCATGGTCTTCTAAAAGATTGCTTGCGTCTTTTACAAAAAAGTAATATTTATTTATCTGTTCCCACATTTCTGAAGAGATTATTTCTCTAACTGAGCGTGCATTCTCACGCGCTTTTTCAAGAGTTGATATTATTGAATTATGATAATTATTGTCGAAAGTTAAAAAGTTTATTACTTTATCTTTATCGGGTTCACCATAGCTGTTTTCAAACAACTTATTGTCGCCTGTGGTTACCACCAAGGGGCCCCATTGCTCGTTTTCATCATATGGGAGGTCTAGTAAAAGATTTAAATTAACATCTATAAATCTTGCGATGTTTTCCGCTCTTTCTATATATCGGCACATCCAGTAAAGTGAATTTGCTACTCTGCTAAGCATGAATTTAATAGTTTAAATAAAATTTATTTTCCCAGAATCCATGTATCTTTGCTCCCGCCACCCTGAGAAGAATTTACAATTAATGAACCTTTTTTTAAAGCGACTCTTGTGAGCCCTCCGGGCATTACATAAATTTCGCTGCCATAAAGTATGAACGGTCTTAAATCTACGTGGCGTCCTTCAAAATGATCCTTTACTATCACTGGGACCCTGGAAAGGGATAAAGTGGGCTGTGCAATATAATTTCTTGGATCAGAAGCTATTAGTTTCTTTATCTGTTTAATTTCCTTTTTAGATGCATGTGGTCCTACTACTATTCCATATCCTCCCGATTCGCCGGCCGGTTTGATCACGAGTTTTTCGATGTTATCAATTACATGCTGTTTTTCCTTTTCATCCCAGCAAACATAAGTGGGTACATTTGATAGGATAGGTTCCTCTCCCAAATAGTATTTAATGATTTTGGGAACATACGCGTATATAGTTTTGTCATCGGCAATACCAGTGCCAGGAGCATTAGCCAGTGCCACACGTCCGTTTCTATAAACATCAAAAAGACCAGATACCCCTAAAAGTGAATCTGGATTAAAAACTTTAGGATCTAAGAAATCATCATCAATTCTTCTATAAATTACATCTACTTTTTCCAGCCCCTTGGTAGTTTGCATAAATACATAGCCATCTGTTACAACAAGGTCGCTTCCCTGTACAAGCTCAACACCCATTTGCTGTGCTAAAAAAGAATGCTCATAATAAGCTGAATTATATATGCCGGGAGTTAAAACAACTACATTTGGATTGGAAATATTGTCCGGAGCAAGGTGCTGTAGAGTGTCAAGAAGTCTGTAATGATAATCGTCTACAGGCCTTATTTTTATATCAGAAAAGATCTTGGGCAAAACCCTTTTTAGCACCATGCGGTTTTCGAGTGCGTATGATACGCCTGATGGACAGCGCAGATTATCTTCTAACACATAAAACTCTCCATCCTTGTCTCTTACAATATCAGTCCCTGTAATATGGCACCAAATTCCTTTTGGAGGGTTAATATTTAAACATTGCTCTCTAAATGATCTGCTTGAGAGTATTATCTCTTTAGGGATTATTTTATCCTTTATTATTTTCTGGCCGTGATAAATATCATCAATAAATTTATTAAGCGCACCAATACGTTGTTTGAGTCCGTTTTCAATATGCTCCCATTCATGTTGCTCTAAAATTCTTGGGATAATATCAAACGGAAAAATTCTTTCTGTTCCTGCTTCTTTTTTGTAAACTGTGAAGGTGACACCCATATTGAAAAGCGCTGCTTCGGCGGCCTTTTGTCTTTTTACTAACTCTCCGTCTGAAAGAGATTCAATTCTCTTTATAACGATAGAAGAGCCATTTCTGGGATTGTTGTTTTCATCAAAATATTCATCAAAAAAGCCTTCGACTTGGTAGTTTGAAAAGTTCATTTACACGTTTAGTTTTAAATAACTTGGTTCCAATAATTTAGTGCAACACACAAGCTAATACCTCATCTGGTTTTTTCCAATCAAGTACTTTTCTTGATCTATCATTTAATAAATCCTGTGCTCTTTTGAGTTGCTCATTATTCACAAGCGTAAAGTCAGTACCCTTCGCAAAGAACTGATGTATAAGATCGTTATAGTTTCCCTCTCCCATGGTGATCCTTATGAGCAAAATACACTTGTATGTGAGTATTGTCAGTTTGCCATCTCCTTGCCCTGATCATATGTTAAACTACGGCGTATATCACCAGGAAATCCTTTTATTGCATTAGCAAATGCTTTACGCACACTATTTGCATCCAAACCTCTAAAAGGTACAAGAATAACGTATCTCGTACTACGCTCCACCAGTGTCCCAATGGCAGATTGATTACGCTTTCCTTTTAGCAAATCACCTTCCGAGTGACCAGGAACAAGACGTTTACTCACCTCTTGGGGACTATCTTCTATCATTGTCATATTAGGTATTTTTCCCTTTGATCCTGCTTTTTGGGCCTGCCTCTTTTCCTCCTTCTTAAGTGCCATGCCTAAGCAACATCCGCAACTCCCTAAGACGGTTTTATATATTGTATCGGTATAATTGACTCCGATTAAATACGCATGCTCACATCATCACGATACTCGTCTTTTAACCTACTCTCAATCTTATGAGGTAACAACAACTGTTTAAGCTTCTACATTACATATCTGTATAGCCGTACAAAACGTTCCAATTTGTATTTGCTTCTTCGCGCCCGGATGCCCTGCGGATTGATCGACTCTGGCATGGGCTGCTCCGTAACCATATCC
>SMVA01390704.1_pt1 | contig 12829 bp, 11 predicted proteins | sample 2456451 | NCBI WGS metagenome assembly SMVA01 (sample SAMN11095933, study PRJNA526329) | marine sediment metagenome | biome: Marine sediment; feature: Surficial sediment; material: Deep marine sediment; isolation source: Hadal surficial sediment | place: Pacific Ocean | collected 2014-05 | depth...
ATCTCACCACTACCGCACTGGTCACCATAGACGGTGAAACAGCGAAAGATTTCGATGATGCGGTGTTCGCTCAGGCGTTGACCGGTAAACGCGGCGGATTTCGTCTGCTGGTGGCCATAGCCGATGTTGGCCACTATGTTCGGCCTGGTTCGGTATTGGACCGTGAAGCCGTGGAGCGGGGGACCTCGGTGTATTTTCCCGAGCGCGTTATTCCTATGCTGCCGGAGCAAATATCCAACGGTTTGTGTTCGCTGCGGCCGCAAACTCCGCGCCTCGCCCTGGTCTGCGATATGCAGGTCAGCAGCAAAGGGCAAGTCGAGCGTTTCAAGTTTTACGAAAGTGTCATCTATTCCCATGCGCGGCTGACTTATAACCAGGTGCAAGCATTTCTCGATGGAACCGATAAGCTGCCCGTTGCGCAGGAATATGCGGCGGCAGTAGAGGCGTCGGTGCAGGCCTTGGCGCAAATCCATAAGGCCATGCGAATAGCGCGTGACGAGCGGGGTGCATTGGATTTCGAAACCCGTGAGGGCACCGTACAGATTGAGTACGGCCGTGTTGTTGCTGTTGAGCCGGTGCCGCGCTTAACCGCAAACCAGCTCATCGAAGAGGCCATGATCGCAGCCAATGTTTGTGCTGCGAGGTTTCTTGAGGAACACAAAACGCCTGCGTTATATCGGGTTCATGAATCGCCGGACGCCGACAAAGTTGAGGAGCTGCGTCAGGCGTTATCCTTTGTTGGCGTACGCATGGCGCCAGGCGACGTTTCACCCGCAGCGATGCAGTCGGCATTGGCGCGATTACCCGAGCATGCGGACAAGTGGCTCTATGCCCAACTGGCCTTGCGAACACTGAAGCAGGCGGTCTATACACCTAATAATCAGGGGCACTTTGGTCTCGCATTGCCGCGCTACATGCATTTCACATCGCCCATTCGCCGCTACCCGGACCTGATTGTGCACCGTGCGATAAAAACTGTGTTGGCAAGGCAAGCTGGCCGCAAGCTGAAGTTCAAAATCCCCGCGCTTGATGAGTTGCACCGGCTCGGCGAGCTGTGTTCCAACAACGAACGCCGGGCTGAAGGGGCCGGTTGGCAAGTCGACGCATGGCTGAAATGCGATTTCCTCGCAGACCAGGTCGGCAACACTTTCGACGGTATTGTCGCCGGCGTGACTGAATTCGGTCTGTTTGTTGAACTCGATGGCTATTTTGTACAAGGTTTGCTGCACATCTCTAACCTCGGCAGTGATTACTTCCAATTCCAGGCGCGCATGATGTCCCTGGTAGGCGAGCGTAGTGGTCGTCGGTTCGCTCTGGGCGAGAAGCTCAAAGTGATCATCCGTGAAGTCGACCCTCCGCAAGGACGCATCGACCTGGTGTTGGCGGGCAACGCGAACACCAAACGGCCGAGGCGTTAGGTGAGCGATGTAATTGGTATTCAAGCGGTGCGCGCTGTGCTCACGGAGTCTCCGGAGCGAGCGCGCAGTTTGTATCTGCAACGCGGTCGCCGGGATGCACGCATGAATGAACTGATCGCCTTGGCCAAGGCGGCTGGTGTGCGCCACCAGGCAATGGATGGGCAGTGGTTCCGGCGGCGGGCTGGCGAAGCCGCGCATCAAGGTGCTCTGCTGGAGTGCCACGAGCTGGCTTTAGCCAGCGAACAAGAGCTGTTTGAACGGTGGGCGCAATTGGGCCCAAGGCCGCTGCTGTTGATACTCGATGGCGTCACCGATCCACGCAATTTTGGCGCTTGTTTACGTTCCGCCAACGGCGCTGGCGTAGATGCTGTGATCGTGCCGAAGCGTAGAAGTGCACCGCTCAGTCCGGTCGCTATGAAAACAGCTCAAGGTGGCGCCGAGGACTTGTTCATCGTCGAGGTCACTAATCTCGCGCGTACCATCGCTGCGCTACAGGCGCGTAACGTCTGGGTGGTTGGAGCGGATGGCGAGGCATCATTCACTTACAGTGAAATAGACGGCTCAGGCGCCCTGGCAATCGTCTTGGGCAGTGAAGGTAAAGGCCTGCGACGGCTGACCAAAGAACGCTGCGACCAATTGGTTAAAATACCCATGCTCGGTAGTGTTGCCAGCCTCAATGTGTCCGTCGCCACTGGCGTGATTCTGTTTGAAGTGCAGCGCCAGAGGGCTTCACAGCCGCTTGCGTCCTAGCCCCTTCCCCCCTACAATGCGCGCCCCCACATGGGTGGGCATCAATAACCTTGCTTCACGCGCTTTTGGTCGTAACTGAAATAGCGGAAGCGAAGCACTCAAGCGCCTGCGGCTGATGAATAGAAACGAGTGCCAACCGTAAGGAAAAGCAATGCGACACTACGAAATTGTCTTTCTGGTGCATCCGGACCAGAGCGATCAGGTTCCCGGCATGATTGAACGCTACCACGCCATGATCGAGCGCGGTAACGGCGTCATACACCGCACAGAAGACTGGGGCCGCCGTCAATTGGCATTCCCCATCGCGAAAATCCACAAGGCACATTACATCCTGCTCAACATCGAAGTGGACCAACCGGTTTACGACGAACTGGAAAGCGCGTTTCGTTTCAATGATGCGGTCATTCGCAGCCTGATCATTCGCCGTGATGGTCCCGAAACAGGCACCTCGAAGATCTACGAAGAAGAGTTGCGCGACCAGGAAAAAGACAAAGAACGTGAGCGTCGCCGTGAAGAGGAATACGCCGCCCGCGCCGCCCGTAACGCAGCAGCCGAGAAAGAACAAGCGGCTGAAAGCGCCGCGGCGGATAAAGAAGACGCAACTGAGCCGGTAGCCGAAGAAGCTGTGGCAACAGAAGCAGCCACGTCAGGCGAAACCGCTACCGAAGATGATAGTAAAAAGGAGGTCAGCGAATGAGTCGTCGTCGCATGCAACAAACCAAACAAGATGGTGATATCGATTACAAAGATCTCGATACATTGCGTCAGTTCATTGGCGAGTCGGGCAAAATTGTACCGAGTCGAATCACCGGAGCAACGGCACGATTTCAGCGTAGGTTGGCCAAAGAAATAAAACGGGCGCGCTATCTGGCGTTGATACCGTATACGGACCAGCATAAGTAGCGCGAGGAGATACAAATGAACGTGATACTACTGGAAAGAGTCAACAATCTTGGCGTCCTCGGTGACGAAGTGATCGTTAAGCCGGGCTTTGCGCGAAACTTTTTGATTCCAAAAGGTATGGCTGTGCAAGCCAATGACGATAACCGTGCCTTATTTGAAGGTCGCCGGGCGGAGCTCGAAAGTGCGGCGGATGATAAGTTGGTAGTTGCTCAAGCCCGTGCGGAGAAGCTTACCGAACTGGTCATCACCCTGGTTGTAAAAACCGGCGAGGAAGATCGCCTGTATGGCTCTGTCGGCACTCAAGACATCGCCAATGCCCTGGTCGCCGAAGGCCATGAAGTGGTGCGCAGCGAGGTCAGTATGCCCGGGGGTGCGATCCGGATTGCCGGTGAATATGACATAAGCTTACAGATGCATTCGGATGTCACCGTCGACATCAAGGTACATGTGGTCCCAGAATAAGAAGCACGTTAACAGTGCCAACTTAAAAGGGCTCTTTGTGAGCCCTTTTTTTTCTTTAGCTCTTGCATTCGCCGCTGCAAAACTTGAATCTGTCTAACCCAATCGCTCAATCCACATCATGTCTCAGTACCTCGACGATCCACCTGCCGCTGTTAATTTGAAAGTGCCACCGCATTCGATCGACGCGGAGCAGTCCGTTCTCGGTGGTTTGATGTTAAACAATGATGCCTGGTTTGACCTGGTCGAGATTGTTAAGGGAACGGACTTTTACCGCACCCAACATCAGATTATTTTCGAAGCCATGATGGACCTGGCCAATGCCGACGAACCCCTGGATGCGGTCACGGTGTCTGAGCGGCTGCGCTCCCAAGGCCTGTTGGAAAAAGCCGGCGACGTGACCTACCTGGCCGAACTGGCAGAGTCTACACCGGGCCCAGGCAATGTGTTGGCCTATGCGAAGATCGTGCGCGAACGGTCTGTGATGCGTCAATTGATCGGCGCAGCCAACAAAATTGCCGATGCTGCCTTTTCTCCGGACGGTCGAGACAGTGCGGCCTTAGTCGAGCTAGCGGAAAAAGCCGTGTTCGAGATCGCGGAAAATCGCAGCAATGAAGGAGGTCCGGAAAAAATAGCACCGCTGCTTTCCAAGGCGGTAGAAAAAGTCGAGTTTCTCTATAACACCAAGGGTGCTATCACCGGTCTTGCTACCGGATTCACCGAGATAGACAAAAAAACCACCGGTCTGCAATCTTCAGATCTGGTTATTCTGGCGGCGCGTCCGTCCATGGGTAAGACTGCGTTGGCCATTAATATCGCTGAACACGCGGTCATGTCTGGCAAAAAGGTCCTGGTGTTCAGTATGGAAATGCCTGCCGAGCAAATTGTCATGCGCATCTTGTCGAGCCTTGGGCGCATTGACCAGACCAGACTGCGCACCGGCGAGTTACAAGATGATGATTGGACGCGCTTTACCGGTGCAGTCAGCCAACTGCGTGATAAGCAACTCTATATCGACGACACACCTGCGCTCACCCCGGGCGACATTCGTGCCCGGAGCCGACGCGTGGCGCGTGAGGCAGGTGGTATCGACATGATCGTGGTGGACTATCTGCAGCTTATGCGCACTGCCGATAAAGCCGAGTCTCGTGCCGGTGAAATATCTGAGATTTCGAGGTCCTTGAAGGCTCTGGCGAAGGAGATGCGTTGCCCGGTCCTGGCACTGTCTCAGCTCAACCGCTCATTGGAGTCGCGGCCGGATAAGCGCCCGATGATGTCTGACCTCAGAGAATCCGGCGCCATCGAACAAGATGCAGACGTCATCCTGTTCATCTATAAAGATGAAGTCTACAACGAAGATACCGAAGACAAAGGCATCGCCGAAATCATCATCGGCAAACAAAGAAATGGCCCCATCGGCAAGGTACGCCTGTCCTTCATCGGCAATTTGACCAAGTTCGAAAATCTTGCGCCGGAGATCTACGACGAATACACATAGCCGGCGTCGCTGAAGTGGCCAAGGTAAAGACAGCATACGTCTGTGGTGACTGTGGCGCCGAATTTGCCAAGTGGCAGGGTCAGTGCAACACCTGTTCGCAGTGGAACACACTGTCTCGGGTCAGCATCGGCCCGATCAAGGAAGCCAACTTCGGTTTTACCGGCGTCACCGCGCAGATCCAAAAACTCGACCAGGTCGATGCCAGCAAGGCACTAAGAATCGATACCGGGTTTGCGGAATTCAATCGTGTTCTAGGTGGTGGGCTGGTACCGGGTTCAGTGGTGCTGATCGGCGGTGATCCTGGTGCCGGCAAGTCTACATTGCTATTGCAAGTGTGCACGGAGCTGGCGCGATCGCGCAAAGTCCTATATGTCTCCGGAGAGGAATCTCTACAACAACTGGCGATGCGCGCAACTCGATTGAATCTGCCATTGGATGGCTTGGATGTTGCGGCGGAAACCCGCGCCCAGGTGATTGCCGGTCATATCGAAACCCACAAACCGGAAGTGGTGGTGCTCGACTCCGTACAAGTGTTGCAAATGGAAGGGGTGGATGCTACGCCCGGGTCGGTGACCCAGGTGCGGGAAACCGCCGGTTTTTTTACCCGCCTGGCGAAACTGACCAATACTGTGATCATTCTGGTTGGTCATATCAACAAAGAAGGTGGCTTGGCGGGCCCCAAAGTCCTTGAGCATATGATCGACTGCTTCTTGATGCTCGATGCCCCGGCAGGAAGCCGCTATCGCACCTTGCGCGCACTCAAAAACCGTTTTGGTGCGGTCAATGAACTCGGCGTCTTCGCCATGACCGATGCTGGCATGAAAGAAGTGTCCAATCCCTCGGCCATCTTCTTGCAGCGTGGTGACGTCGACTCTCCCGGCAGCGTGGCCACCGTCACCTGGGAAGGCACACGACCACTTTTGGTTGAGTTGCAGGCCTTGGTCGATGACGTCAATGGTGGCTATCCGAAGCGGGTAGCGGTTGGCTTGGATCAACAACGCCTGGCCATGCATCTGGCTGTTCTACACCGCCATTGTGGCATCACTCTGAGTGACCAGGATGTTTATGCCAATGTGGTGGGTGGCGTGCGTATTACGGAAACCGGTGCTGACTTAGCATTGTTGTTGGCTGTATTGTCATCCTTCCGAGACCGGGTGCTGCCGCGTGATCTCATTGTATTTGGTGAGATCGGCCTGACTGGTGAACTGCGTCCGGTAGCCAACGGACAGGAGCGCTTGCGCGAGGCAGCCAAGCACGGTTTTAAACAAGCCATCGTGCCGTTTGCGAACCGCCCGCGAAAGCCGTTGCCGAACATGGCGGTGCATGGCGTACAAAACTTAAGCGGTGCCCTGGAGGTGCTCGCCGGCATCTAGTTCCGGTGGATAGGTTTGTATTTGATCCGGGTCGGTGCAACATCGCCGCTGCGTTTCTTATGGTCCGCTTCGTAGTCGCTGAAATTGCCTTCAAACCACTCGAGGTGGCTGTCGCCTTCGAATGCCAGGATATGGGTGGCAATGCGATCGAGAAACCAGCGATCGTGGGAGATGACCAGCACTGTACCTGCGAAATTCAACAGCGCCTCTTCCAGTGCGCGCAGAGTTTCCACATCCAGGTCGTTGGTCGGCTCGTCCAGCAGCAGCACGTTGGCCCCCCGTCGTAGCAACTTCGCCAGGTGCACCCGGTTACGTTCACCGCCAGACAGATCACCGACACGTTTCTGTTGATCGCTGCCTTTAAAATTGAAACGCCCGACATAGGCGCGACTGTGAATTTCGTGTTTGCCGATGCGCATGATGTCCTGGCCGTCGGAGATTTCCTCCCACACGGTTTTGTCCGCCGCCAGTGCATCGCGGCTTTGATCCACGTAGGCGATCTCCACGGTAGAACCTATGTCGATGCTGCCCGAGTCCGGTTTCTCCTGCCCGGTGAGCATATTGAAAAAGGTGGATTTACCGGCACCGTTCCCGCCGATAATGCCGACGATAGCGCCTTGAGGGATAATAACGTTCAGATCATCGATCAGCAGGTGATCACCGAAGCCTTTGCTCAAGCCATTTATCTCTATGACCTTCTCACCAAGGCGTTCGCCAGTGGGAATGAACAGATCGGTGGTTTCCTGTCGGACCTGTTGCTCCTGGTTGACCAGATCATCGAAGCGAGCGAGACGAGCGCGGGATTTCGTTTGGCGACCCTTTGGATTAGAGCGCACCCAATCTAATTCAGCCTTTATCGAACGTTGCCGGGCCTTTTCTTGCGAGGCTTCCTGACTCAGGCGGATATCTTTGTTTTCCAGCCAACTGCTGTAGTTGCCTTCAAACGGAATGCCGCGGCCGCGGTCAAGCTCAAGAATCCATCCGGCGACATTGTCGAGAAAATAGCGGTCGTGCGTTACTGCCACCACCGTACCCGGATACTCATCTAAGAATTGTTCCAACCAGGCGACGCTTTCTGCATCGAGGTGGTTGGTAGGTTCGTCCAACAGCAGCATATCTGGCTTCGATAAAAGCAGTGCGCACAATGCCACGCGGCGACGCTCACCACCGGATAAGATGCTCACCTTGGTATCCCAGGGCGGTAGGCGTAAAGCATCGGCGGCAATATCCAGCGTACGATCGATCTCCCAACCATTGGTGTCATCGATCTTCGTTGCTAGGTCACCTTGTCGCTCGAGCAGCGTGGTCATTTCGTCATCGTCCATAGGCTCCGCAAATTTGTCGGAGATTTCGTTGTACTCCTTCAGCATCCCCATGATCTCCCCCACCCCGAGTTCGACATTGCCGCGCACGTCCAGATCATCATCGAGCTGAGGTTCCTGCTTGAGATAACCGATGACAATGTCTTTCTGCGCACGGGCCTCGCCCTCTATATCGGTATCTACGCCGGCCATGATGCGCAGCAGCGTGGATTTGCCCGAACCATTTAATCCCAACACGCCGATCTTGGCGCCTGGGAAGAAAGACAGGGAAATGTTCTCCAGGATTTTCCGTTTCGGCGGTACGACCTTGGTGACACCCTGCATGGTGTATACGTATTGAGCCATGTTGTTCCTTTGCGAATGGGTGGCGGGTGAAATATGACGGCGCAGTATACGGATGTGCGGCGCTGAGCCCTAGTGTGGATTTGTGTAACCACCCCTGCAGCCCGTTTTTGAATAATGATATGGTGCGCTAGCTGGAGATTGCGCGATTCAAATAAGGGGTAAAGCGTGTCGATATCTGATCTTGGTTCGCTGGGCGAATTTATTGGTTCCATTGCTGTACTGGTGACGTTGATCTACGTTGCATTGCAGATTCGGTACAATACCCACGCCACGCGTGCGGCGTCCCACCACGCGATTACCGACGCCCTCATGCGCACTGATATGCATGTGTGTGACACGATGTACTACCAGGCACAAGTCGGAGCGGGCGATGATGGACTGTGGCAGGCCGAACAAAGATATCTGGGTACGATATTGACCAGCCGGGGTGGAGGACAATGGTTGCGCGAGAATTCGCTGTCGATATCCGCAGGGTTTGGTAGCGCCATCAAGGAAATTGTTCAGCGCTATCAGGCAGCGGAGTCAGACCTGCCCGGTCGACTTGAAGTGCGCTATGGGGTATCGCCATGAGTTCAATCGCCATCGATCTAGCCGAGGACGTTACCGCCGCGCGGGATGGCATCCTCGCGTTTGCCGATCAGGAAGTGCTGCCCCTGCATGAAGCCAACCGCTCACTGTTTGAAGATCCCCGGCGCTTGTACCGCGAAGATGGACGTTTCTCCGACGCACTGCTGGAACTCATTCGCCAGGTTCGTACACGTTCGGCGGCAGCGGGCTTCTACCACATGTGCGTGCCAACCGAACTCGGCGGAGGCGGTCTCAAGCACCTGGCCTATTACGTCGCCTGGGAGGCCTTGTTTCACCATTGTGGCCCGCAAAACTGGCTGATGTTGTACGCCCTTGCGCACTGGGCCTTCGGACCCAGCCGCTTGCTCGAACAAATAACGCCCGAGGCTCAAGAGCGCTTCCTGCCCGGGCTGATGGACGGCAGCCAGTCCATGTCTTTCGGCTTGTCAGAACCCAACGCCGGATCCGATGCCAGTATGCTCGCCACGCGGGCCGTCAAAGACGGTGATGGCTGGCGCATATCCGGGCGTAAAATCTGGACCAGCAATGCGCCGGTAGCCGACTATTGTGTCATTTTCGCCGTCACCGATGCCGACAAAGCAGCGGCCAAACAAGGTGGCATCAGTGCCTTCATCGTGCCAACGAATAGCCCGGGTTTTACGGTGCAGCGCATCATCAAGCTGTTCGGGCACATTGGTGGCGATGAAGCAGAGCTGGTGCTGGAAGATATCTACGTGGAGCCCTGGCAGATAGTCGGCACACTGAATCAGGGCTTCCGTGCCGCACTATACGGCGTCTCTCTCGGGCGCATTTACAACTCGGCTCGCGCGGTGGGGTATGGCCGCTGGGCGCTGGAACTCGCGTTGGACTATGCCAATACACGGGAAGCCTTCGGTAGCACCATCGGCACCAATCAGGGTGTCAGTTTCCCGCTGGCGGAATCCGCCACTGAACTTCACGCAGCCCATCTGATGGGGTTGAACGTCGGTATGCTCCTCGACCAAGGCAACACGGCGGTCAAAGAGCTGAGCATGACCAAGGCCTATTCGGTGCAGGTGGGCTACCGCGCGGTTGATCGTGCCATGCAAACCCACGGCGCCATGGGTTTCACCAACGAATTGGGGCTGACCGAGGCATGGCATGCCCTGCGCATTGTTAATGTCGCCGACGGCACCAACGAAATTCTTAATCGGACCATTGCGCAACGGCTGCTTAAAGGTGATACAGACCTTTGAGGTGAATCAGTTTGTCAGCAGCCCGGTGCACAAAAAGTGCCGTTCGTTCCCTTCTGAGCGCTTCGATTTCCGGTTCTAAGCCCCAATCCGCCATGCTCGCAAGTGCAGCGGAACCGACATAAATCTCCCACAAAGTTAAATCCGAGATCTCCAGTGTTGTTCCTGCCAGGTAACATTGAGTAAAAGTCTCCATCGCCGCTGCACCATACATGGCCACTAATTCTGCTCGACAGCCAGCCAGGTCCGATACGGCTGGGCCAATGGCCGCATCCTCCCAATCGATCACTGCGGCGAGTTGATGGTCTTTCCACAATACGTTTCCCGGCCAGAAATCACCGTGCAGCAGGACATCTTCAGACGGTTTGGTTTGCCAGCCAGCGATGGCTGCGCGTAGCGTGGCTTGTGCGGCAGTATCCGGTACGTACTGCAGAGCCCCGCTTACCGGGTCTTCGCGTCGAGGCAGTTGCGATACCTCAAGGGTTTCAACGTCCAGATTGTGCAAGCGCCGCAGGAAGTCGGCCATATGCTGCAGGCACACCTGCAGACTATCTTCTGTTACGACTGTTGTGCCCTCGACCATCGCCATGACGAAGAAAGGAGCAGGCAGCACGGAACACGACGTATCAAGGAGCAGCGGCTCGGGCACGGCAAATCCAGCCCTGAACAGTGCTGCCTGTAGAGCAAACTCGGTAGCGGTTGCGTGGTCGTCGTGCACTTTCCAATCGTGAGACTTGAGACGGCGAACAACCAGCTGTCTGTCTTTTCCTCCAGGCAGTTTAAATTCAAGCGCGTCGATTTGTGCCGAAACCCCACCCGTAAGCGGCCCAGACTGTGTCATAACGCGTCAACGCTAGATAAGTATTCGGTGAGCAGCGACTGGATCGATCCTCAGCCGTTGTTGAGGCCTGTTCGTAAGCAGGGCTTGCCAACTCTGGCGCTGATATTTTCTCAGAATGCGCCGTGAGAGCGCTTGTTCGCGATAATACATGCGGATATCGAGAACAAGCGCTGGCTATATGCCCGTATCTTCTCGACTAGGGCCGCAACACCGAAGATGCTCATCACCCGTTTCATGTTGTACGCCAGCACATGCAGGCTCATCTCCGTACTCACGTTGTTTAACGTTGTGGTTTGAAAGTGCGTGTACCCCATCCACACTTTCAGTGTGCCAAACACATGTTCAACAGTGTTGCGTCGCAAACGCATTTTCTCAGGGTCCTGATCCAGGCGAAGTTGCATGGCATCGAGTACGTCTTCGTGTTCCCAACGTTTGATTCGGCGCTCTTTACCCGTCGTGCATTGCGTTTTGATTGTGCACATTGAGCAGGCAGCAGTGTTCCAATAACTGTGTAGCGTCTTGCCTCTCTCGAGCGTAGCCATGTGCCAGACCAAGCGTTGACCGTCAGGGCATTGATACTCATCGTCGCCGGCGACATAGATAAAATCAGGCTTGCCAAAGCGGCCCGCCGCTGTGCTCTGTGAGGTCAGCGGCTTGGGAATAAACGTTGTGATGCGATCTGTTTCGCAGGCAACGATCTCGGCACCTTCGTAGTAGCCACGATCAGCCACTGCCGTCAGATCATCAACCTGCAAAGCCGTACGGGCAAGCTTTGCCATCTTCGAGAGTTGGCCGCGATCACTACCGGTGTTGGTCACCTCATGGGCCACGATCAAATGATGTTCGGCATCAACTGCGGTTTGCACGTTGTAGCCAACAATCCCGGTGCCCCGGGTCTTCATCGAACGTGCATCGGGGTCAGTCAGCGAGAGTTGTTGGTCCGGAGCCTCAAGCATCTCCGCTGCAATCTTTTTTAAGCGGGTCATCTCCTGCTTCAGCGCTTCGATCTTGTCTTTAAGTCGCCCTGTTTTGGGCGCGGCCATGGCCGGTTCCAACCGATCTGCGGTCTCAATCTGGCTCAAATAGCGATGAATGCTTTTATCGATCTCGGCCAGCCGTCGCTTCATCTTGGCTGAAGTGAAGTTGCGATCTCGATTGTTAGCAGCTTTGAATTTACTGCCATCAATGGCCACCGTGGCATCGGCAAAAAGGCCCCACTCGCGACAGAGCAGGACGAACTGACGGCACACGTCTTGAATGGCTTTGCCATTATCCTTGCGAAAGTCAGCAATGGTTTTGAAGTCTGGGGTCAAACGACCGGTCAACCACATCAGTTCGACATTACGTTGCGTTTCGGTCTCAAGACGCCGGCTTGACTGAATGCGATTGAGATAGCCATAAACGTAGATCTTCAGCAATACCGACGGGTGATACGCGGGTCTGCCGGTGTCTTTCGGTTCAACGCCTGTAAACCCTAACTCGCCCAGCGCCAGTGACTCGATGAAGGCTTCGATCACGCGGACAGAGTTATCTTCAGTAATGAAATCGTCGAGGCGTTCGGGCAACAAAGAGGCTTGGTTTCGGTCTTCGCCAACAACAAATCTTTTCATTCGCGACTCACTACACAATGATGTCGTTAGTATACTACACTACACCTGTTTTCACACAGTCTGGGCCGTAGTCAGCCGGTCGCGCCTAAATGAAAGCGGCAGGAATGGTAGGCATTGCAGACAAAACGGTTTCCCGGCTCAAACGAGCACTTTGTGCCCACTCCGGTCATTCCATTGCATTAGCCCTCCGTTTAGCGAGCTCCGATATTCGCTCTCTGATTGAAGCCAGCTGGTTTGCCTTGTGATCCACCGTACCGGCCTGTTCGAGCATGGCGTTAACCGCCTCGCGCGTTGCGGGTGCCGCCGCCCCAAGGCCAGCCTTCATTTCTTCCCACCACGCGTGCCCGAAATCGTCTCCGATTCCATAGGGTCCCTTGACGAACGATATTGCAGCGTTTTTTGCCGACCTGGTCGGTAGACCCATCGAGGCCAAGGTCTCCGTCCGAATGATGTCCTTCCAAATGTAGTTCACTAGAGCTAACTTAACGGCGAGTTCTTCATCAGTTAACTG
>SMVA01209577.1_pt1 | contig 12827 bp, 11 predicted proteins | sample 2456451 | NCBI WGS metagenome assembly SMVA01 (sample SAMN11095933, study PRJNA526329) | marine sediment metagenome | biome: Marine sediment; feature: Surficial sediment; material: Deep marine sediment; isolation source: Hadal surficial sediment | place: Pacific Ocean | collected 2014-05 | depth...
GACTTGATTCTGACGCTCGATATCGAGTCGCAGATCGAAGCCTACACCGCGCTGAACGGTCGCCGCGGCGCCGTCGTCGCGATTGAACCCAAAACCGGCGAGATACTCGTATTCGCGAGTTCACCGGCGTTCAATCCAAACACCATCAGCGCGGGCATGAGCCGCAAGGAATTCGATGCGCTCCAGAACGATTTCGACCTGCCGCTTTTCAATCGTGCGCTGCGTGGCAGTTACCCGCCGGGTTCGGTGATCAAGCCTATTCTGGCGCTCGCCGCATTGCATCACGACACGGTGGACCCGGATCGGCGCGTGCTCTGCCGCGGTTATTACACGCTGCCCGGCATGAGCCACCGCTACCGGGACTGGAAAGTGCACGGCCTGGTCGATATGCATGCGGCCATCGAGCAATCGTGCGACGTCTATTTCTATACGATGGCGACCGAGCTTGGCATCGATCGCATGGAGCAATTCCTGCGCCGATTCGGGCTCGGCACGAAGACCGGCATCGATATTGCCGGCGAGAAACCCGGACTCGTGCCATCCAAGGCTTGGAAGCGCGCTGCCTTTGACAACCGGCAGGACCAGGTCTGGTATCCGGGCGAAACCGTTATCACGGCGATCGGTCAGGGCTATCTGCTCGCGACGCCGCTGCAGCTCGCGCACGCCACGGCAACGATCGCGAATCGAGGCGAACCTTACCGGCCGACGCTGTTGCGCGGTTTCGTCGATCCGGTCACCGGCATGGCCGAATACTTCGAACCCACACCGATGAAAAACGCCGCCGTTATAAGCGACGAGCACTGGCAACGAATCATCAGTGCGATGACGGCGGTCCTGGGGAGTCGCAGCGGCACAGCACGTGCGGCCGGATTGAACGCGTCGTTTAAGATGGCCGGCAAGAGCGGTACGGCGCAGGTCTTTTCGATTGCACAGGATGAAGAATACGACTCGGAAGAGATCGAGGAGCGTAAACGCGATCACGCGCTGTTCATCGCGTTCGCACCGGTCGAGGATCCGGCCATCGCCGTCGCCGTCGTCGTTGAAAACGGTGAAAGCGGGAGTCGCGTGGCCGCGCCGATTGCGCGCCGCGTTATGGAAACCTACCTGCGGAATCTGGCGCCGTGAGCGTAATCGTTTCGAGCCGGTACGGAAAAAATCTCGGCACCCGGAATGTCCTGCTGAGCGGCCTGCACATCGACCGCGTTCTGTTTATCGGGATCACCGCCATATTGCTGATCGGACTCGCGGCACTCTACAGCGCCATCGATCAGAACAATGCGCTCGTCGTCAACCAGATGGTCCGGATCCTGGCCGCCATCGGCGCCATGTTGATCATGGCGCAGGTGGAGCCCAGTTTTCTGCGCCGGATTGCACCTTGGGTTTACCTGATCGGGCTGATACTGCTGAGCCTCGTCATGCTGACCGGCGACGTCGGCAAGGGCGCGCAGCGCTGGCTCAATATCGGCGTACGCTTCCAGCCGTCGGAAATTATGAAATTGGGGTTGCCACTCATGCTGGCCTGGCTGCTACACGATCGGCCATTGCCACCTTCGTTCGGCATGATAGTGGCCTCGCTTGGACTGACGTTCGCACCGGTTGCGCTGATCGCGCTGCAGCCAGACCTCGGCACGGCGATTTTGATCACGCTGACCGGCGCGACCGTCGTTTTCCTGGCCGGCATCGGCGTCGGCTACATTATCAGCGCTGTGATGGCTGCCCTCATTTCTCTGCCGGTCCTCTGGTATTTTGTCATGCACGAATATCAGCAGCAGCGAGTACTGACATTGCTCAATCCCGATAGCGACCCACTGGGCGCCGGCTACCACATTATTCAATCGAAAATTGCGATCGGCTCGGGCGGCGTCTTCGGCAGGGGCTGGCTGAACGGCAGCCAAGGCCAGCTGGAATTCCTGCCGGAACGGTCCACAGACTTCATCTTTGCGCTTATCGGCGAAGAGTTCGGGTTGCTCGGCGCATTGGCCACACTCCTGATCTATCTGTTCATCGTCGGCCGCGGGCTGGTTATCGCCGCCACGGCCCAGGACACATTTTCGCGGCTGCTGGCCGGGAGCATCAGCCTGACGTTTTTCTTTTATGTGTTCGTCAACACAGCCATGGTAACCGGGCTCATACCGGTCGTCGGCGTGCCACTGCCGCTCGTTAGCGCCGGCGGCACCTCCATGGTGACCCTGCTGGCCGGTTTCGGTATTCTCATGTCTATCCAGACGCACCGGAAGCTACTGGCCCGATGATTAGGAAGATCGCACTGATTCCCGCCGTCCTGGCGCTATTAAGCCCGTCGATGTCATTCGCGCTCGATGCGAACCGCGAGGATGTGCGACTGTTCGTCGACGAACTCGTGGAAAAACACGGATTCGAGCGAGCGTACCTGCAGTCCATGCTGTCCCAAGGCCGGTCCGTGCAGAAGATTCTCGACGCCATCAGCCGCCCCGCCGAAAAAACGAAACCCTGGCACGAATACCGTGAGATCTTTGTTACGCCGAAACGGATCGATGCGGGCGTCAAGTTCTGGGCGGAACACGACGTGCGGCTGGAAAGAATATCGGCCGAGACCGGCGTGCCGGCCGAGATCATCACCGCAATTATCGGCGTCGAGACCTTTTACGGCCGAATCAAGGGCAATTACAGGGTGCTCGACGCACTCTCGACGCTGGCCTTCGACTACCCGCCGCGGGGCAGGTTTTTTCGCTCCGAACTCGTGCAGCTTTTCCTGCTCGCCCGGGAGGAACAACTGGACCTGATTACGACGACCGGTTCATACGCCGGCGCGATGGGCCCGCCGCAGTTCATACCGAGCAGTTATCGCCACTACGCCGTGGACGGCGATGGCGACGGTAACCGTGATTTGCTGGGCAACTGGGACGACATTCTGGCCAGCGTCGCCAACTACTTCGTCGCGAACGGGTGGCGGCCGAACCAACCGGTCGCCGCGCAGAGCAGGGCGAGCCGGCCGATTAATGTCCCCACGGGCAAGAACAAACTCAGACTCGATGAAACCATCTCGTCGCTGACTGAGCGCGGCCTTAAATTCGAGACCGATCTGGACGCATCCACGCCGGTCCAGCTCATCAGCCTCGAAGGCAAACAAGGCCCGGAATACTGGGTCGGGTTCCATAATTTCTACGTCATCACCCGTTACAATCGCAGCGCGATGTACGCGCTGGCCGTCTATCAGCTCGCTGAGGCAGTGGCGAAGGAAATCAGCCTCGCAAAATACGAGGCGGCCGGGGTTGCACACCATGGCAAGCCCTGATCTGAAGTCTTTTCCATGTACCGTCTAGTCATACTCCTTGCCGTCCTGCTGCCGGCCTGTTCGCTCGTGACCTGGGATGGGAAAGCGTCGTCTGGCCAAGCCAATAATGGCCAAAAAAGCTCCAGGGGCAACCCGCCCGTCTATGAAGTCTTCGGCGAGCGATATTACGTCCTGAACTCGAGTCACGGGTACAGAGAACGCGGTGTCGCCTCCTGGTACGGCAAAAAGTTTCACGGCAAACCGACTTCGAGTGGCGAAATTTACGATATGTACGATATGACCGCGGCCCACAAGACGCTGCCGCTGCCGACGACCGTGAGGGTCACTAACTTACGGAACGGCCGTAGCGTCATCGTCAAGGTCAATGACCGGGGACCATTCATCGACAACCGGATAATCGATCTCTCCTATGCGGCCGCGCGCCAGCTCGACATGATTACCAACGGCACTGCGTTCGTCGCAGTCGAAACCTTGAGCATCGACACCGATGCGGTTCCGTTATCGGCAGCCGTCCGGCCGGAATCGACGCCCGACGAAATGACCACGCAACTGTACCTGCAGATCGGCGCATTCGGCGAGCAGGTGAACGCCAGACAGTTGCAGCAGCAATTAGAGACGAGCGGCCTTGCCAACGTCGTCATTCGCTATGACAATGGCAACGAACCGGCCCTCTACCGAGTCCGTCTCGGTCCAATCACCGGCATCGACGAATACGATGCGCTCATTGCAAAGATGGCCGCGATGCAAATAGCAGAAACCCACCTCGTCACCGAATCCATGGATGCTCGGGTTGAAGGTATCTCTGCAACAATCGCGCGCGACCCGACGGGCGGCTGATCAAATTCATACAGTGGGGAGAGCAATATGACTGGATTTTTTCGTACCCATATCACCATCGGCATTGCGTTTCTGTCGGCCTGCGCCGTCCATGCGCAGACGGCGATACCGGCGGCACCGGAACTCGCGGCGCGCGGCTATTTGTTACTGGATCACAACAGCGGAGCCGTACTCGCCGCGCAAAACGAACACGAACGACTGGATCCGGCCAGCATTACGAAACTCATGACCGCGTATGTCACCTTCCGGGCAATAAAATCGGGACAGATTGCGCTCGACGACGATGTGCTCATCAGCGAGAAAGCCTGGCGAACCGCGGGTTCGCGCATGTTCATCGAAGTCGACACACGCGTGTCGGCCAAAAAATTGTTGCAGGGCATGATCATCCAGTCCGGCAACGACGCGAGCGTCGCGCTCGCCGAGCATCTGGCCGGAACGGAAGAAGCGTTCACCCAGCTCATGAACCAATATGCGCTTGAACTCGGGATGCGCGATACCCGCTATCGGAACAGCACCGGGCTGCCTGCCGAAGATCATTACACTTCGGCGTCGGACATTGCTCGACTCGCGAGGACGATCATCAGTGAATTCCCGGAATATTACCGTTGGTATTCACAGAAGGAGTTTACCTACAACGATATCTCGCAAAATAATCGCAACGCGTTGCTCTGGCGCGATCCGAGCGTGGACGGCATGAAGACAGGCATGACGGACGCCGCGGGTTACTGTCTCGTTTCGTCGGCGGAACGTGACGGCATGCGCCTGGTCGCGGTTGTCCTCGGCACGGAAAGCAGTTCGGCCCGGACCAGAGATTCCCTGGCGTTGCTCAATTACGGTTTCAGGTTTTACGAAACTCGCCTCGTCTATAAGGCAGGTGGGTCGGTCGCCGAGGCCCGGGTCTGGAAGGGAGATGCGGAAAATACCGATGTCGGGCTGAAAGATGATCTCTACGTGACGATACCGCGCGGCAGTTTCAAAAAGCTCCGGGCGCAGATCGAACTGTCCAGTCAAATCATCGCGCCGGTCACGCCGCGGACCCCAATGGGCACCGTGCGCATCAATCTCGATCAGGAAACCGTGGCGGAAGCCAACTTGTTCGCCTTGGTCACGATAAACGAGGGCACAATCTGGCAGGTCGCCAAGGATTCGCTACTACTCTGGTTCGAATAGCGTGAGCGGGGTTTTATCCACTGCGTACCTGAATGGAGAATTTCTGCCGTTAGCGCAGGCCAGGATCTCGCCTCTCGATCGTGGCTTTCTGTTCGGCGACGCCGTCTATGAAGTCATACCCTTTTTCGATGGCGAGCCGTTGCTGCTCGACGCTCACGTGCAGCGTCTCGAACGTAACCTCGCGGCCATGCAGATTTCGAATCCGCTTGAGACCGCGCAATGGAACGCCCTGATCAACGAGCTGGCGAGTCGGAACGGGAGCGGTACTCTGGCGATTTATATTCAGGTCAGCCGCGGCGCCGACACGGGTCGCGACCACGTATTTCCCGAGGGCGTGGCCCCGACTGTTTTCGCGATGGCAAACGAACTGCCCGCCATGGAATACGAAACCGGCGCTAAAGCCATTACGTTGCCGGACAACCGCTGGGGCCGCTGCGACATCAAGGCGACGGCGTTGCTGGCCAATGTGCTGGCCCGCCAATCGGCCCGCGAAGCCGGCGCCATCGATGCGATTCTGATTTGGGATGGGGTCGTCACCGAGGGCGCCGTGAGTTCGGTCATCATTGTCGAAAACGGCGAATTAATTCGCCGGCCGGCAGGCCCCGAGGTCCTGCCGGGCACGACGACCGAATACGTGTTCACGCTGGCCACGGAACTGGGTCTGTCCTGTCGCGACGAACTGATATCCGAAAGCCGCTTGCGCTCGGCCGACGAGATCTGGCTTACGGGCGCGACCAAGGGCATTGCGCCCGTGGTATCGCTGGACGGCCGCATGGTCGGCAACGGCATGCCGGGCCCGATCTGGCAAAAGGTGCAGAAGGCGTTCGGATTCCAACAGCGTGGATGAAACCGAAAGCCTGCTCGAGTTTCCGTGTCGATTCCCGATCAAGATCATGGGCCGCGATCAAGCCGATTTCGAGTCTCACGTGCTCGAACTCATCAGCGCCCATTTCGGCACCATACCGTCTGAAAACGTCGTCGTCCGAAGGAGCAGCAAGAGGAACTTTCTTGCGGTGACCGTTACCTTTCAGGCCACCAGCCGCGCGCAACTCGATGACGTCTACCGATCGCTGACGGCGAGCAAACTTATTCTCTACGTAATATAGGCTCGTAATTATAGAATGGGACAGACTGCACGACGGGTCGCAACCTGGTCCGCCTTCATGGAAACACAGATTATTGTTCGACAACTCGGCCTCGCCGACTACACGGTGACGTTGCGCTCGATGGCCGAGTTCACCGACACGCGCGGACCGGAGACGCCGGATGAAATCTGGATTCTGGAGCATCCGCCAATCTTTACCCTCGGCATCAACGCAGACCGCCGCCATGTTCTATCTCCGGGCCGGATTCCGGTCGTGCAGGTCGATCGCGGCGGACAGGTTACGTATCACGGGCCCGGCCAGCTCATCGCCTACACACTTGTCGACCTTAAACGCGCGCGGCTCAGCGTACGCGGCCTCGTTTTCGCGCTCGAGAACGCCATGATCGAGACCGCCGCCACCATCGGTGTGACTGCCGTCAAGCGGCGCGACGCGCCAGGTGTTTATGCCGACGGCGCTAAGCTCGGCAGCATCGGCCTGCGCGTCCGGCGCGGATGCAGCTACCATGGCCTGGCGCTGAACGTCAATATGGACCTGGCCCCATTCGCGCAGATCGATCCGTGCGGATTTGCCGATTTGCGCGTCACTCAGCTAAACGACCTCGCCTGCCCCGCCAGCCTGCAAGAAATGGCGGAAGAACTCGCCCCGCGACTGATCGGGCAGATTCGTTCAGCGGCCTGAGATGCGCTCGTCCAGTGCCCGCAGACGTGCGGGCGTCCCGACGTCCATCCATTCGCCCACAAACAACTCTCCGGTCATGCGGCCAGCTTCCATCGCATCGATCAACAGCGGTGTGAGCGGAAATTTTCCCGGTCGTGCTGCGGCAAACAGCTCAGGGTGCAATAACGCGATACCGGAATAGGTCGAAGCCGGTCGGCCTTGTCGGCGCACGCGATCGCCATCGAGTGCGAAGTCACCGTCAGGGTTGTGATCCGGGTTCGGCACGAGGATCAGGTGGCCGAGTATTCCGGGCTGTAATTGCCGCCGTGCGTAATCGAATTCGCAATAGACGTCGCCGTTCACGAGCCAGAACGGTTCCGGACCAAGCTGCGGCAGGGCCCGATAGATACCACCGCCGGTCTCGAGCACCTCGGTACCCTCATCGCTATATGTTATTTTAAGACCATATTTTGAGCCCGTACCCAGAAAATCTTTAATTTTGTCGCCTTGCCAGGCCAGGTTCACGACGAGACCATCGATGCCGGCACGCGCCAGCGCTTCGACGTGATATTCGACGAGCGGCGTACCGCCGATCCGCAGTAACGGTTTTGGCGTCGAGTCGGTCAACGGGCGCATGCGTTCGCCACGGCCCGCGGCAAGAATCATGGCTTTCATAAAGATTAGTTTACGTCAGATGCCCGATATAATGCCGACTGCCCGCGTAATCGCGCTGTTGGGAAATTTTGTTGCGCCGATTTTTGCTGATCAGTCTGCCGTGGCTTTCGTTTGCTTTCAGCGCGGTCACGCTCGCTGCCGCACCCGAAGCGAACGCCAATTGGGGTGCGTGCAGAGTCGACGAACCACTGCCGTTACCCGTTCCCGATAACGATGTGCCCGATGACGAACTCGAGATCATCAGCGGCAAGGTCGAATTCAGGCTCGAAGGCGATGCCAAATTCAGCGATGAGATCATCTTGCGCAGCGGCGACCGTGCGCTACGCGCGGATGGGGCCCAGTACGACGCAGCCGCCGGAATTTTCTCCGTTGACGGCAGCGTCGAGTTCCGCGACCCGGACACCCGGATCACCGCCGGCCGGGCCGAATTCAACCGGAATACGGGCGTGCTCGAATTCGAAACAGCCGAGTTTCAACTCTGGGCCGTGCCGGCCCGTGGCGAGGCCGAACACGTCAGGGTCGAGAAAACCGGCAAGCTGCGCCTGCGCGGCGCCACCTATACCTCCTGCCCGGCCGGCAAGGACGACTGGATGCTTATGGCAAGCGAGATCAAGATTGACCGGAACACCGGTATCGGCACGGCCAAAAACGCGCGATTGAAATTCAAAGGCGTGCCGATCCTGTATTTCCCGGTCATTTCCTACCCGGTCACGAACCAGCGTAAGACCGGGTGGCTGATCCCGCATATCGGTAGCAGCGACCGACGCGGATTTGAAATAGACGCACCGTATTACTGGAATATCGCGCCGCAATACGACTCCACGATTACACCACACTACATGTCGAAACGCGGTCTTCAGCTCAACGCCGACTTTCGCTATCTCGCGAGCCATACCGACGGCAAGCTGACCGGCGAATACTTGCCCGACGATGATGTGACCAACACGGATCGCTGGCTTTATGCCTGGTTTAACCAGACGAATTTTCTATCCAACTGGCGCGGTACAGTCGACGTTATCGGAATTTCGGATTCGAATTACTTCGAAGACATGTCCGGCAGCCTCGCCGCGACGAGTCAGACAAACTTGCGCAGGCATCTGGACATCGAGTTCTTTAACAGGGCCTGGTCCGTTCTGCTCAGGTTCGAGGACTACCAAACCATCGATCCCGGCATCGCCCCAGCCGACGAGCCGTATCGTAAGCTTCCGCAGGTGGGCGTGCGCGGTTACACACCACGTGGACTGTTCGGGCTCAGTTACCTGCTCGAAAGCGATGTCACGCACTTTGACCGCAGCACCGGCGTTACCGGCGTGCGCGGACGGATCAGCCCCGGCATCAGCTGGCCCATTAATACGCGTTTTATCGATTTGGAGCCGGCGGCCGCAGTTGATCATACACAGTATTTTCTCGGCAACACCTTGCCCGGTGAACCGGACGATCCGGACCTGACCGTACCGATTCTGAGCTTCGATGCGACGAGCGTGTTCGAGCGGATCACGAACCGGCGCAAGTGGATTCAGACGCTCGAGCCGCGCGCACTGTACACGTACATTCCGTTTCGCGATCAGGACGACCTACCGGTGTTCGACACGATCGTGCCCGATTTGAATGTCGTCCAGCTGTTCCGAAGAAATCGTTTTGTCGGTTATGACCGCGTCGGCGACACCAATCAACTCGCCGTTGGTGTTACGACTCGGCTCATAAAGGCAGCGGATGGTGATGAATTCCTGCGCGCGACGATCGGCGCCATACGCTATTTCAGCAGCCGGGATGTCACACTGCCGGGCGGCACGCCGAGCGACAGCAACTCTTCCGATTACCTGGCCGAAATCGGGATGAAATATCTCGATAACTGGAAGATGCGCTTCGGGGTTCAATATGATTCCGACCAACGCAAGATGGCGAGAACGGAAGCTCGGGTGCTCTACCAGTCCGGGGACGACAAGATCGTTAACCTGTCTTACCGGTTCCGCCGCGACGCACTGGAAGAGGTGGAGACTGCGGTCGCATGGCCTTTGGGTGGTCGCTGGACGGCTATCGGCCGCTACAAGTACTCGATTCAGGACCGGGGGCCGCTCGAGGGCCTGATCGGTTTACAGTACGAAACCTGTTGCTGGGCCGTCCGGGCAAACTGGCGCCGCAATCTCGCCACGCGCGACCGTGAATTCGACACCTCCATCGGCGTACAGCTGCTATTCAAGGGCTTAGGCAGCACCGACGACGTGGCGGATGAATTGCTCGATCGTGGTATTCTGGTCTACGACTGAGCATCATTCTGATGAAGACCCCCTTGATGAACTATTTGTTAACCCTTCCGGTTGCCTTAATTCTGTTATGGGCAGATGGCCTGCACGCGCAAACGCGCGAACTTAGCAGCACGGGCGAGCTTCTCGACAGCATTGCGGCCGTCGTCAACGACGGCGTCGTGCTCACGAGCGATCTCCAGATCGAGATTCAGCGAGTCGTGGCGCGGCTCCAAGCGGAAGGAACGCCGGTTCCACCGATGAACCAGCTCGCGTCGCAGATACTCGAGCGACTCGTGATCAGTCGCATTCAGCTTCAGCGCGCGGAGCGCATCGGCATTTTGATACCGGACGAAACGCTCAACCTCGCGCTCGCGAACGTCGCGCAGCGCAATGGCGTTTCATTATCGGATCTGCCAGCCGTACTCGCATCGGAGGGTATCGACTATGTGAGCTTCCGAAAAGAAATGCGCGACCAACTGATTATCGAGCAATTACGGCAACGGGATGTGATCTCGCGGATCAATGTTTCGCCCCGGGAACTCGAAGAATACGTCGAAAGACAGGAAGGCCGTGCCACCAGCCGGCAGGAATTCAAGCTGTCGCATATTCTGATCTCAACTTCCATCGGTGCAGACGCTGACGAGATTGGCGCGGCGGAGGCCCAAATCAACGATATCTATGCGCGAACCCAGGCGGGCGAGTCCTTCGCGGAACTCGCGGTCACCTATTCCAACGGTCAGCACGCGCTCGACGGCGGCGACATGGGATGGCGCAAGGGCGACGAGTTACCGACCTTGTTCGCGGAGATCATTCCCGGCCTGGCTGATGGCCAGAATTCGGAACCGATTCGCAGCGCGAGCGGCTTTCATCTTGTCCGGCTCGACGAGAGCCGCGGCACGGAGCCGCTCATGGAAAATCAGACACTGGCGCGCCACATTCTGATAATGACGAACGAGATTCTCGACGACGAGGCGGTTCGACAAAAGCTGCTCGAGATTCGCCAACAGATTCTCGACGGAGACGAATTCGAGGCGGTGGCGCAGGCCGTTTCCGAGGATCCGGGCTCCGCGGTCAGAGGCGGCGATCTTGGATGGTCGGGCCCCGGCGCATTCGTGCTCGAGTTTCAGGCTGTGTGCGATTCGCTCGAGATCGACGAAATCAGCCCGCCTTTCAAGACCAATTTCGGCTGGCACCTCGTGCAGGTGTTGGATCGGCGTGTTCACGACACGACTAAAGAAGTCCAGCGCCAGCAAGCCATCATGGCGATCCGGAACAGCAAACTTAACGAAGAAACAGAATTGTGGGCACGCAAACTCAGAGACCAGGCGTTCGTCGAGTATCGCCTCTAGCCCCAATTTTGCACGAGATTACGAGAATAGCGATTACCCCGGGGGAGCCCGCGGGAATCGGCCCGGATATCGTACTCGAACTCGCCGCCGAACCGTGGCCGGCCGAACTCGTTGTCATCGCCGATCTCAATCTGCTCGCCGATCGGGCGCACTCTCTCGGCCTGACGATTGATCTGCAAGCCTTCGACGGACGAGCCGCGCCCGAGCCGTCCCGGCCGGGCCGGCTGATCGTGTGCGCGGAACCAATGGCCGCACACGTGTCTGCAGGGCACGCGGACCCGGCCAACGCCACTTATGTCCTCAAGACGCTCGAACGCGCCTGCGCGGGCTGTGCGCACGGCGAATTCACAGCGATGGTTACGGGTCCCGTGAACAAAAGCGTCATCGCCGACGCGGGGATCAAATTTTCAGGCCACACGGAATATCTCGCGGCACAGACAAACACACCGCAACCCGTCATGTTGCTGGTGGCCGGTGACCTTCGGGTTGCATTGGTCACGACTCACCTCGCGCTGCGCGACGTTCCGGCCAGCATCGACGAACCGCGAATCCGACGGATCCTCCGAGTTCTGGACACCGGTCTTAAGACCCATTTCGGGATCGAGGCGCCGCGCATCATCGTGCTCGGTTTGAACCCACACGCCGGCGAATCGGGCCACCTCGGCAGTGAGGAGCGGGAAATCATCGAACCGGCGCTCGAAGCGCTGCGGTCGGATGGAATGCGTCTCGTTGGACCGCTGCCGGCTGACACGGCGTTCACGCCGGCCGTGCTGTCCGGCGCCGATGCGATCCTGGCCATGTATCACGACCAGGGCTTGCCAGTCCTGAAAAACAGGGGTTTCGGTCATGCGGTCAACGTCACTCTGGGCTTGCCGATTATCCGGACATCGGTCGGCCACGGCACGGCACTGGGCCTGGCCGGCACAGGTCGCGCGGACGCGGGCAGCATGCGGGCTGCCGTGCGACTCGCAATCGACATGCAGGCCCACTGAAAACAACCAAGGTGAGAATGAAAAAGACGATAATGACGAAGGGGGAAAGGACACCCGCTCAACGACCGCGCAAAAACTTCGGTCAACATTTTCTGCACGACCAGAACATCATCGAAAAAATTGTCGCGGCCATAGCCCCGCAGCCCGACGAACCGTTCGTCGAGATTGGACCGGGGCGCGGGGCGTTGACACGCCCTCTACTCGAGCGCGTCGCCAGACTCGATGTCATCGAAATAGACCGAGCGCTTGCCGATGAACTCGAGGCCGCCATTCAGGACCCGCGCCTCAAGGTGCATCGCGGGGACGCGCTGAAGTTCGATTTCAACCGGATCGCAACAAAAGACCACCGGATACGATTGACCGGCAATCTACCCTACAACATTTCGAGCCCGTTACTGTTTCACCTCCTGGCGACGGCGGACCTGTTCGAGGACATGCACGTCATGCTGCAGAAAGAAGTCGTGGCGCGCATGGCGGCATCTCCGGGAACGAAGGTTTACGGCCGCCTCACCGTCGCGCTC
>SMVA01059471.1_pt1 | contig 12825 bp, 7 predicted proteins | sample 2456451 | NCBI WGS metagenome assembly SMVA01 (sample SAMN11095933, study PRJNA526329) | marine sediment metagenome | biome: Marine sediment; feature: Surficial sediment; material: Deep marine sediment; isolation source: Hadal surficial sediment | place: Pacific Ocean | collected 2014-05 | depth 0-1...
CGAAGATCAACGAATCTGCAGCAGCAGGTCGCGCTGGCCGCGGCGCAAGCCGAGGATCAACAGGTGCTGACCTTCCGCGATTTCGCTGAGTTCGCTGACGGATCGCACGCGGCTCCGGTTGACCGTGACGATAATGTCATCCGCGCGCAGGCCGCGCTGGGCTGCCGGGCTGCCGGGTTCCACCGTGTCGACCCGCACGCCTTCGTCGCTGAAATCGAGTTCCTGACCGTCGTAGTTGCTGAATTCCGCGCCGGCCAGGTTCGGGTGGATGTCGTCCGCGGCGACCTGACGCGTGGCGGCCAGTTCGGTCAGCGTCGCGCTCAGCGAGCGTTCGTCGCCATCGCGGATGACCGTGATCTGGACGGACTCGCCGCTGCGCCGCAGGCCGATGGTCGTACGCAGGTCGGTAGCGCTCGTGACCGGCTTTTCATCGATCGCGATAATGACGTCGCCGACCTCGACGCCGGCTTCCTCTGCCGCCGAGTCGGATACGACTTCCTGAACGAGCGCGCCTTCGATGCTGTCGTCGATGCCGTAGGCTTCGGCTGAATCGGCCGTAAAATCGCTGATGCTGACACCGAGCAGTCCACGCTGGACTTCGCCGAACTCGATCAGCTGCGCCATGATTGCCTTGGCGATGTTGACCGGGATCGCGAAACCGATTCCGATGTTGCCGCCCGAGCCGCTGAAGATCGCCGAATTGATACCGATCAGCTCGCCGCGCAGATTGAGCAGCGCGCCGCCCGAGTTGCCCGGGTTGATCGAGGCGTCGGTCTGGATGAAGTCCTCGTAGCCGTCGCGAGACAGGCCCGTGCGGCCGAGCGCGCTGACGATGCCCGAAGTGACCGTGTGCGACAGGCCGAACGGGTTGCCGATGGCGACGACGAAGTCGCCGACCCGGACGGCTTCCGAGTTGCCGAGCGGCATCTCGGTCAGCCGTTCTGTATCGGTGACCTGGAGCACGGCAATGTCGGTGCCGGGATCCGAACCGACGACCACTGCCTTGAGCGTGCGTTTGTCGTCCAGCTGGATTTCGATCTCGTCGGCATGCTCGATGACATGATGATTGGTCAGGATGTAGCCGTTCTTCGCGTCGACGATGACGCCGGACCCGGCGCTCCGGACTTCGCGCCGTTGCTGTCGCGGCGGATTGCCGAAGAAGCGCTGGAAGAACGGGTCGTCCGCCAGTGGGTTACGCGGCGCATCGACCGTGCCGCGCGTCGCAATGTTGACGACGGCAGGCGAAGCGTCGGTGACCAGCGGAGCGAGGCTCGGCAATTCCTGCCCGCCGAGGGTGATCGGCAATGCGGCGAATGCGGGCTGCAGCAGCGCCAGGTTCGCGATGGCGAAAACGGCCGACAGAAGTGCAATGCGATTGGAGACTGATTTCATCATAGGTGTGTATCCATACGGGGGACCATTATTCAGCATGCTGACTGGATGCACCAGATCGCCCGAATGGTCGCAATCTTCTCGGTCGCGAGGGCCAAACCGGGGTCGGCGCACGGGCGACCCGCGCGTAGCATGAACGAATCCATGGGGATTCGCGAGCCGGTTTTAAAGCGAGTCGATCCGGCCGATATTGAGTAAGTTGTGGATAAGCCGTGGGTTTTCTGGGAATAAACAAAACACAATATCTTGTGTTTCAGGTGTCTGGAAGATTACCTTGCGGCGGCGAATTTTTTTTTGCTGAAGATTCTCATTAAATGTCGTAAGATATTGTTTTTCATATAGAAGATACTCATCCGGTTAAACGGTAAATCGCTTGACAGGGGCGGCAGCTAGTCATAATCTAGGACATCGAAGGCACAATATCTTGTGTCGGGGATATTCACCGATATTACGTATCGGCCGCCGGGTCTTGAGGCTCGAGTCGTCGCCGAGGGGGACTATTTTCCTCGGAAAATGGTCCCACCGTCTCGGTCTACGGCGACATTCCTCGCCAGGCTCGCTTCGGAGAGTCGCTCCGGGATGAGGCAGCGATTGCCGTTATGGAGATCGGTTTTGGGGGGGAGTGTGGCCCGGTTGTCGGGAAGTGGGTGGTTGTCTGGACCCGGATGGCAGACACCACGGCTTGGCATCGGGGTCGCCAATGAATTGGGATTGAGTTGTCGCGATGAAATCTGCACTGAAAATTGAGAAATCCAATGTATCCACTGTCGGTTTTCAAGAGACCTCGCTGGATATATGGGACAAGAAATATCGTCTGAAGACCAAGGCCGGGGACATCATTGATGAGACGATGGATGACACGTATCGGCGGGTTGCGGGCGCACTGGCGTCCGTCGAATCTGAAGCGGATCGTGATCGCTGGAACGAAACCTTCTTATGGGCGCTGCGTCGTGGCGCCGTGCCGGCGGGTCGGATTATCTCGAACGCCGGCGCGCGCGAACACAAACCGGCAACGTCAACAATCAACTGTACCGTGTCGGGCAGCGTCGGCGATTCGATGCACGATATCCTCGACAAGGTCCACGAGGCCGGCCTGACGCTGAAAGCCGGCTGCGGGATTGGCTACGAGTTTTCTACACTGCGGCCGAAAGGGGCGTACGTCGCGGGCGCCGGAGCCTATACGTCGGGGCCGCTGTCGTTCATGGATATCTACGACAAGATGTGTTTCACGGTGTCGTCCGCGGGCGGCCGCCGCGGGGCGCAGATGGGCACGTTCGACGTCGGTCATCCGGACGTCATGGATTTCATTCGGGCGAAGCGCGAGGACGGCAGGCTTCGTCAATTCAACTTGTCGCTGCTCGTGACCGACGGTTTCATGCAAGCCGTCAAGCACGATCGCGAATGGATCCTGGCATTCCCGCTCGACAAGGCGCAGATCGATTCGGACGACCTGGATCTGGACGACGCGACTCAGGTTCTCTGGCGCGAATGGCCGATCACTGCGGGTTACGTGACGAACGAGAGTGGTCTGGTCGCCTGCAAGATCTGTAAGACGCTGCCGGCGCGGCGCTTGTGGGACATGATCATGACATCGACCTACGACTTTGCGGAGCCTGGCTTCGTGCTGATCGATCGGGTCAACGACATGAACAATAACTGGTTCGATGAGACGATTCGCGCGACGAATCCGTGCGTTACGGCGGATACGTGGGTGCACACCGTTCAGGGGCCGCGTCAGGTAGCCGACCTGCTGGGCAAGCCCTTCGATGCGATGGTCGACGGCGAAGCCTGGCGCACGACGGATCGGGGCTTCTTCCGCACGGCGACGAAACCCGTCATGCGGCTCGATACCGCGGAGGGCTATGGCCTGCGCCTGACGGCGAACCACAAGTTGCGTCGTATCGTCCGCTTCGATGGCGACTCGACCGAGACCGAGTGGTGTGAGGCCGGCGACTTGCAGCCCGGCGATCGGGTCGTGCTGCACGATCACCGACGGGCGACCACATGGTCGGGTGGTTTCGAATTCGGCGAACGCGAGGGTTACCTGCTGGGCCTGATGCGCGCGAGTGGCGGCCAGATCAGCAGCGATGACGACGGCGCGACCGTGTCGGTGTATCGAAAGCCGGTTGCCTTGAATGCACCGTATGAGCCAGTGCCGAATCGCGTCAAGGCGGTCATGTCCGCGGCGATGAATGCGGCGCGCGCGGTTGCGAATTTGCCGCATCAGGTGATCTGGCAGGACCTGGCGGAGCGAGGCGAGTATCGATTGCCGGTGCCGGGCCTCGAGACCATAGCGCAGAAACTCGGTCTCAAGATTCACGAGTCGACCGTGACGCCTGCGATGGAACAGTGCTCAAGCGATTTTTACGTCGGTTTTCTGCACGCAAGTTTCGACGTGTGTGGCGAATTCCTCGAGGGCGGCAACGCCGGGCCGGCCATCCGTTACACGGATTTGCACGAGGAAGACGTCAGCGCGATTCAGCGCATGTTGCTTCGCCTCGGTATCGTCGCCGGCCGCAGCGGGGCCCGCACCTCGTCCGTGACCGGCACCTGCTTGTGGATCACCGGCGCTAACCTGACGCAGTTCGCCAAGCGCATTGGGTTTACCGATAGCGACAAGGCTGAGCGGCTGCGCAGCGCGATCAAGCGGCCGGCGGTCACACAGGCCGACGAACGGTTCGTCGCGCGCATCAAGTCAGTCAGGCACGATGGCAGCGAGACGGTCTACGATTGCCAGGTGCCGGGGGTCAATGCGTTCGATGCCAACGGCATCTTCGCGCACAATTGCGGTGAGCAGCCGTTGCCGCCCTACGGGTCCTGCCTGCTCGGCTCGGTCAACCTGACCAAGTTCGTTGTCGATCCATTCACCGAGTCGGCACGCTTCGATTGGAATGAGTATCGTAAGGTCGTCTCTATATTCACGCGCATGCTCGATAACGTCGTCGAGATCAACGGCTTGCCGCTCGAAAGCCAGCGTCAGGAGATCTTCCGCAAGCGCCGTCACGGCATGGGATTTCTTGGGCTAGGTTCGACGCTGACAATGCTGCGTATGAAATACGGTTCCGACGCATCGGTCGAGTTCACCGAGACGGTGGCTCGCGAGATGGCACTGACCGGCTGGGAGTCCGCACTGGAACTGGCGCGGGAGAAGGGTCCGGCGCCGATCATGCTTGAGGAATTTACGGTCACGACCGAGATGCTGCGCAAGCGTCCGGAGATGGTTCGCGACGGTTTGCAGGTCGGCGACACGATCACGGGTCGCGTTCTGCATGCGCGATACAGCCGTTATATGCAACAGGTCGCGGAGATTGCGCCGGAGTTGGTCAAGGATATTGAGCGCCACGGCGCGCGGTTCACGCATCACAGCTCGATCGCGCCGACCGGCACGATCTCGCTGTCTCTCGCGAACAATGCCAGCAACGGCATCGAGCCGAGTTTCGCACACCATTACTTCCGCAACGTCATCCGCGAAGGTCGCAAGACGAAGGAGAGGGTCGATGTGCTCTCTTTCGAGTTGCTCGCGTACCGGGAACTCGTGAACAAGAAGGCGGCGCCCGATTCGGACAAGCCGGAAGAGCAGTTGCCGGATTACTTTGTGACGGCGGAGGATGTCAGCCCGAAGGAGCATGTCGATATTCAGGCCGCCGCGCAGAAGTGGATCGATTCGTCGATCTCAAAGACGGCGAACATCCCGACGAACTTCGCATTTGACGACTTTAAGGACATCTACATGTATGCCTACGAGCAGGGGCTCAAGGGCTGCACGACGTTCCGATTCAATCCGGAGGCCTTTCAGGGTGTGCTCGTCAAGGAGAAGGACCTGAAAAACACCCAGTATATTTTCGTGCTCGACGACAATACCGAAGTGACGCTGCGAGGCGATCAGGAAGTTGAATACGACGGCGAGACACATACCGCCGCCAATCTGTATGACGCCCTCAAAGAGGGTTATTACGGCAAGATGTGAGACCAAAGAAATGGAAGAGAAATGGAAGAAATTAGCGAAAAAGTCGTCATAGACAGGCCGATCGTCGATTATCGTGTGAGCAGTACCGAGGAAGCGTCGACCGAACCGGTTGTGGACAAGGCCGCGTCTTCGCGTGAGACCAGCGAAGACGGCAAGGTCGTGCGGATGCACGAGAAGCTCGAGCGGCCCGAGATGCTGCTGGGTTCGACGTACAAGGTCAAGACGCCGATCTCGGATCACGCGATGTATGTCACGATCAATGACATCGTCCTGAATCCGGATACGAAGTACGAGCAGCGTCGACCATTCGAGATTTTCATCAACTCGAAAAACCTCGATCACTACCAGTGGATCGTGGCGCTGACGCGCATCATGTCCGCCGTATTTCGTAAGGGCGGCGATGTGGCATTTCTCGTCGATGAGCTCAAGGCGGTCTTCGATCCACGTGGCGGGTATTGGCAACCGGGTGGCAAGTTCATGCCGTCGATCATCGCCGAGCTTGGCCATGTCGTCGAGAAGCATCTGCGGTATATAGGCCTGTTGCCGCCGCAGGGACTCGACGAGCAGCAACAAAAACTGGTCGACGTGAAACGCAGGGAATTTCTGGAGCAGAACAGGCAACAGGATGCATTCTCCAAGAGCGATTTCCCGTCCGGCGCGCAGCTGTGCGCCAAGTGCAACACGACCGCCGTCGTTATGATGGACGGGTGCATGACGTGCCTGAGTTGCGGGGATTCAAAGTGCAGTTGACGAGGGCCGTCGGAGAGCGCGCTTAGTTTCCTTTCGGGGCCGATGTGTTCTTTGGCGGCTGGCTGCATTTTTTTTAGCCGTCGGACGGGCGGCCAGGTCCGCCGGAGACACTTCTTTTCGCTAAATCGCCGTCGTCCGTTCCCCGGCCTCGCGGCGGGTCTCTCCTGCAGAGCTAAAATCCAAATACAGCCTCGCACCGGACTCTCGTCAGCAGCAACACCGTGCTAACATCGCGGCGAGCCTGGTTTGGCGATCTCAGCAGCAGCCCATGACACTTACCATCCCGGATTTTTCCGCCGTCAACGTCCTGACCGTCGGTGATCTGATGCTCGACCAGTATTGGTTCGGGCCAACCCGTCGCATATCGCCCGAGGCTCCCGTCCCGGTCGTCACCGTGAGCGGGTCGGAAGCGCGCCCCGGCGGCGCCGCAAACGTCGCGATCAACCTCGCCAGCCTCGGTGTGCAGGCCGCGATCGTCGGCCTGATCGGCGCCGACGCGAACGGGCGTCATCTCAGCGAACTGCTGCTCGAGCGCGACATCGACGTTGATGTCGCCGCAATCGAACGGTGTTCGACGATTACGAAGTTGCGCGTGCTCAGTCGCAACCAGCAGTTAATTCGCCTGGATACCGAGACTATTTTCGAACTCCGCGACACCGAGGTGCTCGGCCCGATTCTCGAGCGTCGCGTGCCGAACGCGAATGTCTGCATCTTGTCAGACTATGCGAAGGGCACTCTCGGGCGCGTGTCGGAGATCATCGCGTTGTGTCGCAGGCTGGGCGTTCCGGTCCTTGTCGATCCGAAGGGCCGGGATTTCACTCGCTATCGCGGTGCATCGGTTCTGACGCCGAACCTCGCGGAGTTCGATGCCGTCGTCGGGCGCTCAGGCGACGATCAGCAGCTCGTGGAACGCGGGCAGGCGTTGTGCGCGGAGCTTGATCTCGGCGCGCTGGTCGTGACGCTCGGCGAACGCGGCATGGTGGTTATCGTCGACGAAGAGGCACCGGTGTTCCTGAACGCTCGCGTGCGCGAAGTCTTCGACGTAACCGGCGCCGGCGACACCGTCATCGCGGCGCTGGCTGCCGGTCTCGCGGCGGGTGAGAGCCTGGCCGACGCTGCCGCGCTGGCGAACCTCGCGGCCGGGCTCGTCGTGCGCAAGATTGGGGTGGCATCGGTCACGGCATCGGAACTGCGCCTCGCACTGCACGAGCAGGGCCTGGGTGGTCGCGCGTTGCTGACGCCGGTGGATGCACCGATCATCGTCGCCGAGGCGCAGGCACGCGGTGAGCGCGTCGTCATGACGAACGGGTGCTTCGATATTCTGCATCCCGGGCATGTCGCGTATCTCGAGGAGGCGCGTATGCGCGGCGACCGACTGCTCGTCGCCGTCAACGCGGATGCGTCCGTGACGCGTTTGAAGGGTGAAGGGCGGCCGATCAACACACTGGAGGATCGCATGGCGGTTCTGGCCGGTCTCGCGTCCGTGGACTGGGTCGTGCCGTTCCCGGAAGATACGCCGGCCGAACTGATCGGCCAGGTGCTGCCCGACGTACTCGTCAAGGGCGGCGATTACACGCCCGAGGAGATCGCCGGAGGCGAGGCGGTGCGCGCCAACGGCGGCACGGTCGAGGTGTTGACCTTCAAGGAAGGCCGCTCCACGTCCTCGATCATCGATGCGATCCGCGGTCTTTCCTGACGGGTACATCCCGTGACTCACTCGTAACGGTCGATCGCATTGCTGCGCTTCGTCTACGCCACCCTGACTTACCTGCTGACACCGTGGCTGTTGCTCCATCTGTATTGGCGCAGTCTCAGTAATCCGCCGTATCGCGAACGCATCGGCGAGCGCTTCGGCCGATCGGGCATCCAGCTGCCGGGGCCGAGCATCTGGGTGCACGCCGTTTCGGTCGGCGAGGTGCAGGCGGCGGCGACGCTCGTGCGGTCGTTGCTGGAGCGATATCCGGATCGGCAGCTCGTGCTGACAACCATGACGCCTACGGGTTCGCAGCGGGCGCGGGACCTGTTCGGCGATGAGGTTGTGCACAGCTACGTGCCCTACGATCTTGCCAGCGCGGTGCGACGTTTCTTCGATCGCATGCGGCCCTGCCTCGTCCTCATTATCGAGACCGAGATCTGGCCGAACCTGTTCCGCGAATGTGGCCTGCGTGAGATCCCGTTGGTTCTCGCCAGCGCGCGCGTGTCACTGAAGTCCGTCGGCCGCTACCGCCGCCTGGTCGGGTTGTTCCGCGAGACCCTGTCGCATGGCATTGTCATTGCCGCGCAGAGCGAGGCCGATGCCGACCGGTTCGAATCGCTGGGGGCCAACCCGGAACGCATTCACGTGACCGGCAACCTGAAATTTGATTTTCACCTCGATCCGCGGATACCCGCCGCGGGTAAAGCGTTTCGCGAAGAAAACGCCCCGCGGCGCCCGGTCTGGATCGCGGCGAGTACGCATGACGGCGAGGAACAGAGTGTCCTCGCGGCGCATGCGAAGGTTCTCGCACAAATACCGGACGCGCTGCTGCTCATCGTGCCGCGCCATCCCGAGCGCTTTCAGCTCGTTGCAGGTCTGGTCGGCCGCGCCGGGCTGACGTGCGTGAGCCGCAGCAGCAAGCAGCGGTGCACCGCTGCTACGAACGTTTTCCTCGGTGACAGCATGGGAGAGTTGATGATGTTCTATGCGGCTGCCGACGTCGCGTTCGTCGCCGGCAGCCTCGCGCCGATCGGCGGCCACAATCTGCTCGAGCCCGCGGCCCTCGGCCTGCCGGTGTTGACCGGGCCGTATACCTTCAATGCGGCCGATATCGCAAAATTGCTGATCGACGATGGTTCGACGACGGTCATTCACGACGCGGACGAACTCGCCGGTGAGGTCATCGAACTGCTGCGCGACGAACGCACGCGCGACCTGCGTGGCGGCGCCGGGCGTCAGGTCATCGAGAACAACCGGGGTACGCTCGAGCGCCTGCTCGAGCTGGTCGACCCGCTTATTCCTCCAGCCAGCCGTTGACCTCGACGATGTCGTCGACCATCAGGTTACCGGCGGCCTGTTTCAGTCTCAGTACGTTGAGGATGTAATCATACCGGCTGCGCGCATAGTTCACGTCGGCGATGAACAACTGACGGCGCTGATCCAGCACGTCAACGGTCGTTCGCGTGCCGACGTCGAAGCCGGCTTCGGTCGCCTTCAGCGCAGTCCGCGCTGACGCCTGTGCCTGCTTCAGCGCCTTGACGCGCGCGATTTCGGATACGACCCCAAGGTAGGCGTCGCGGGTCTCGCGTTCCGTCTGGCGTGCCGTGCGCTCGAAGCGTTCACGCGCGGCGCGATGCTCGTAGACGGCCTGCTTGGTCTTCGATGACACCGAACCGCCGCTGTAGATCGGGAAGTTGAGCTGCAGGGAAATGTCGTAGCCGCTGCGGTCGCTTTCCGTCGGCTGCGGGGCGCCGAGCACGATGTCCGAAGTGGGGTCGGTGGGGTCTTCCAGCTGGCCCCTCGCGCTGTCACCCGTGCTGTCCAACCCGTTGTACGATCCCTGGAGCTCGAGCGTCGGATAATGGCCGGACCGCTGCAACGAGACGTTATCGCGGGTGATTTGTGCGCCCAACTCGCTGGAAAGCAGGGTCAGGTTCTGCCGGAGGGCCATCTCGACCCATTCGTCCTGGATCTCGGGCGTGGGATTGATCAGCGGAATCTCGTCTTTCGGGGGCGCCAGGTTCTCCGGATACTCGCCGATGATCTCGCGCAACGATTCCTTGCTCGTGGCGAGGTTGCGTTTCGCCAGGATCTCGGTCGCGACGGCTTGATCATAGCCGGACTGGGCTTCCTGTACGTCGGTGATTGCGATCAGACCGACTTCGAAGCGTTTGTTGGCTTGCTCGAGTTGCCTGGCGATCGCTTCCTGGGCGGCTTGCTCGGACTCCAGCGTGTCTTGTGCTGCCAGCACGTTGAAATACGCTGTCGCGACACGGAGCATCAGGTCCTGGCCGGCAGCCCGGTAGTCGGCCTCGGCCTGGGCGACCTGCTTGTCGGCCCGACGCAGCGTGACCCACTGGTCCCAGTTAAAAATAGACTGGCGGAGATCGATGCGCCAGTTCAGCGTCGTCGAGTCCGAATCGAACGGACTGATGACTTCGGTGAGTGCGCCATTGGCGAGGACGGTCGAGACGCTGACGCCGTCCGACTGGGAATAACCGTAGCCGGCGCTCCCGTTCAGCTGCGGCAACAGGGCGCTGATCGCCTGGGGCCTGCTCTCGAGCGTGGCCAGGCGATTCGCCTCGGCTTCGCGCAACGCGGGGTCCTGCCGCAGGGCGCGCTGGTAGATCTCCAGCAGGTTCTCCGCCGTCGCCGCGGGGCTAAACGACAGCGCGATCAACAGAGCTAATATAATGCGCATCTTGTTCATGAAAATTGGTACTCAATCCGGCGCCCGATCAGGCGCGTGTATCCCCTTGTGACCCGTCGCAATACCCGGCGTCCGATATTCCGGGTCGATATAGCGTCACCGTGCCGCCACCAGTTGTGCCGTCACGGTGCCGTGATCGTATACCAGAGCGCCGCCGCTGTGCCAACTTGCACCGTGGTCTCGTCTCGTACGCGAACTGCAATCAAAGGCTGAACCCGGCCGACAGGGGTCGTGTGGTATTCACCAGAGGCGCGATAAAGGTCTCGAACAGCGATTCTCGCCGTACGACCCCACCGTTGGTCCGTCGGACCCGCAGCGCTTCCTGCATGGCGCCCGTGCCGACCATCAGGAATGCTCGTCCGCCGGGATTCAGCCAGGCCTCGAAGCGCGGGTCGTAGGTCGGTAGTGAGCCCGTCACGGCGATCGCGTCAAACGTGTCAGTAGCGTTGCGCGCAAACACGTCCTGCACCTGGATATCGCAGTTCGTGACGCCAAGCTCGGCGAGTCGTGCGGAGGCGCGCTCCGCGCGTGGGGCCGAGATTTCGATGCTGGTCACAAAGCCCGCCAGTCGGGCCAGGCAAGCCGTCAGGTAACCGCTGCCGGTGCCGATTTCGAGCACGCGGTCGTCGGGCGAAAGTTCGAGGGCTTGCAGCACGCGGCCTTCGAGGGCTGGAGTCATCAGGGTCTGGGCATCGTCGCTGTCGGCCTCCAGCGGCAGACGGGTGTCGGCGAAGGCCAGTGAGATGTATTCCGGGGCGACGAAATGCTCGCGCGGTACGGATCGCAGCGTGTCGAGTACGTCGCCTTGCGTGACGTCCCAACAGCGAATCTGCTGCTGGATCATGTTCTGGCGGGCAATTTCGGGGTCGAGGCTCATGAAGGTTTCCCAAGGTTGCGTAAGCGTAGTGAGTTCGGAATTTTGAGACAAGGCATGGATCTGCATTATGGTGAATGCGCACGTCTGGCAGGGCGTGCATCGGCTATTCTACGGGGATGATCGAAGACTGGCTGATTCCTTTGTTGGCATTGGCCTGTCTGGGCTTAGCGTGTACCTGTTGGCTGATGTGGCGGCGCCGGCGAAAGTATGCCCAGCAGGTTGCCGCGGTGCATCAAGACGTCGTCGAATCCGCGGAAGCCGCGGCATTCGGTAAGCGGGTTGCGCGTCATCATTTGCCTCCCGAACTCGATGATCTCGGCGAGACGATCAACCAGCTTTTCGATGCCCTGGCCAACAAGGACGCCCAGATGCGTCAGCGCGAAACGCTGTTCCAGGATCTCGCGATCCACATGGACGGTATCGTACTGGTGCATCGCGAACGCATCATCTTCGCCAATCCGAATGCGGCCGAGCCGATGGGACTGGCTCCGGAGCAACTCGTCGGACGCTTGGTGACCGACCTGGTGCGCCCCGCTTACCGGGCCATGTTCCGCAAGATCATTACCGCGCGCATGGCAGGTGATGCCGACGACGACGTGGTCGAGATTCAGCTGATCAACGGCGGTGAGCGCGGCACCTGGGTTGAGGTGCGCAGCACGGCTATCGACTATCGCGGCCAGCAGGCGATCCTGACTGTTGCCCAAGACATCAGTTACCGCAAGAGTGTCGAGGCGGCGCTCGGCCGCAGCAAGCAGCAGGCTCAGTTCACGCTCGAATCGATCGGTGAGGGCGTCATCACATCCGATACCGAGGGCAAGATCGACTACATGAACAGTACCGCCGAGAAGCTGATGTCGATCACTCGCGACGAGGCGACCGGCAAGCGGCTCGGCGACATTGTCAATCTGGTCGACGAGGGTGACCGCCGGGACCTCGGCGACCCGATCATGCGCAGCCTGACCGATCGGCGCCGAATCAGCATGGGCAGCCGTGCGCTGATGATTTCCAACGGCGGGGATGCGGAGTTGTCGATCGAAATGACGGCCTCGCCGATCAAGGGTCCGGACGGATCGATCGGCGGCGTGGTCGTCATCATGCACGACGTGACCGAGATGCGCGGTCTTGCACAGCAGATGAGTTACCAGGCCGCCCATGATCCGTTAACGGGTCTGATCAACCGCCGCGAGTTCGAGCGACGCGTCGACCAGTCGCTGCACTCGGCGCGCGACACTGATGCCCCGCACGTCCTGTGTTACCTCGATCTCGATCGGTTCAAGGCGGTTAATGACACCTGCGGCCACATGGCCGGGGACAACATGCTGCGCGAGGTGTCCGCGCTGATCAGAGAGCAGGTTCGCGAGTCCGACTTCGTCGCCCGGCTCGGCGGCGACGAATTCGGGATGTTGCTGATCGGCTGCCCGCTGAAGAAGGCG
>SMVA01378978.1_pt1 | contig 12825 bp, 12 predicted proteins | sample 2456451 | NCBI WGS metagenome assembly SMVA01 (sample SAMN11095933, study PRJNA526329) | marine sediment metagenome | biome: Marine sediment; feature: Surficial sediment; material: Deep marine sediment; isolation source: Hadal surficial sediment | place: Pacific Ocean | collected 2014-05 | depth...
TACCCTTGTTGGACGTCATGGCGGTTTTCTCGGCTGACGCCCAAACGGCGGGGAAAACGAGTGTTGCAGCCGTAAATCGGCTGGCGTATCTGTACTTTCCAAACGGTATTCCGAGGGGCATCTGGTATCCGGAAGAGACGGCCTCTGATGGACGGTTGCTGAAATTGAATGCCTGGATGAGCCCGCTCGAGCCCTTCAAGGAAGACATCCTCATACCGAGCAATGTATGGACGCCGGAAGGCAACGGCCACGTACATGGTCCGCCAACCTGGTTGACCGGAAAAGACTACGATCCCCGGGCGGTCAACGCCGGAGGCGTTTCGGCGGACCAGGTGGTGGCCAGACATCTGCGTGAAAAGACGTTGCTCCCATCGCTCGAGTTGTCGCTGCAAGGGGAGGGCTACTTTTCCAACTCGCTGCCTCGCAACGCGATTTCATGGTCAGCGCCCGATCGACCGATGGCGCGCGAGATAGAGCCACGCGCGGTGTTCGATCGCATGTTCAACTCTTCTTCGGCAATCACGGCTCATCGCTCGGTGATGGACGTTGTGCTTGCTGAAGCCAGATCGCTGAATAGTTACGTCAGCGGCGCCGACCGGCTGCGGCTGGATGAATACTTCGAGTCGATTCGCGCGCTGGAGCGGCGCATCGAGTTTGCCGAACGTCGCTCAACCGAGATGCGCGATGACGGCGCGCTCAACGGCACTTTGGACACGTTTACAACACCTGCGCCGGGTGTGCCGGATGATCACGAGTCCTATATTCGACTCATGTTGGATCTCATGATCGTCGCATTTCAGTCTGATGCCACTCGAGTGTGTACGGTCATGCTCGACCACGGCCAGTCCAACCGATACTTCAACTTCATACCCGATGTGCGAGGCACATGGCACGCGCTGTCGCACTACAAGAATGCTTCCGGCATGACCGAGGATGATGACGGTAGCACGTCGTGGGAATCGGTTGAGCAGAAGCGGGCCATGTACGCAGAGATAGTTCGTTGGCACCATCGTCAGATAGCTTATTTGCTCGACAGGATGAAGAATATTCAGGAACCTAACGGGGGTTCTTTGCTCGACAACAGCATGATTGTTTACGGCGCCGCCCTTGGCGACGGCAATGAACACGATGCTTCACATTTACCCATCGTCCTCGCCGGTGGAGGTTGCGGGACCATCAAGCCCGGAAGGTACCTTGAACATGAGGCGCAAATCGATTTTGCCGGTATTCATATCGCGCTGATGCAACGGATGGGGGTAGCGATTGATTCCTTCGGAACGGCAAGCACGCCGCATCAGGGGCTCGAGGGTTGAGGTCAGACACGAACCTGACTCCTTTTGGGTAGAGTGGGGCTCGCCCTTCGGGAGAGACTAGGTAGTCGTCGCGAAGTACAGGTGGTAGTGGCTGAAACAGTTTGGGTTGAAGGCGGCTCCGCAAGCCGTGCAGCTGGAATCACTGCTCAGATATTCGGTAATCGTTAGCTTCTGACCGCAGGCGCCGCAAAGGATTGCGTGCCTGTCCCACTCGACGGTGGGCCACACCGTTGCCGGGTGGTTTGCGCATTCGGTGTGGCATTCGAAGCAACCGTACCACCGTTCGCAACAGTGGAAACGAATTGCGATGATGTCGTTTTCACCATGCCAGTGGGCGCAGCGGGTGTGGTCGTCCACACCGACCCCGTAAATGAGTTCGCCGTGGATGGCGTTGGCTTGCTTTTGCTCTTGGGGCATCACAATCCTGGGACAAAGATGGCAATGCGGATTGTAATCGGTATGCTCAACGATGGATTCTCTTGTGGGGTGGTTTTCTGAGATGACACAGTCGACGACGGATGAGGCCGGGTATCCCCTTGCCGATCTCAAGGTGTTGGATTTTTCGCGTGTGCTCGCGGGGCCCTTTGCGGCAAGAATGTTGTCCGATCTCGGTGCGGATGTGGTCAAGGTGGAACCACCCGACGGTGACATAACGCGTCTCTGGGGCAAGGTCATAGGGGGGGTTCCCGGCTACTTCAACCAGCAGAATGCCGGTAAACGCAACATCTGTATCGATATGCGCGCCCACGGCGCCCGCGAACTCGTTTTCGACCTGGTGGGCAAGGCCGACATCCTGATCGAGAACTATCGACCTGATGTCATGCCGAGGATGGGGTTGGGTTATGAGTCGCTCAAGGAGGTCAACCCGCGCCTGATCATGTTGTCTATTTCGGGTTTTGGTCAGGGGGGACCGGAATCTCATCGACCTGCTTATGCGCCCATCGTTCATGCCGAGGCCGGCCTCATGGAACGCCAGGCTCGACGTGGCGACATCCCATTCCGGGATCTACCACTTTCGGTGGCGGACACCAACGCCTCGCTGCATGGTCTGGTCGGTTTGTTGGCCGCCGTGATATACCGCGAGAAAACCGGCCGTGGGCAACACATCGACATCGCGATGATTGACGCCACAATCGCGACCGACGATCAGCTTCATTACGACCTGGAAGACTCTGAGGATTCCGGGCCCTTGCCGAACTTCGCCTGGGAGACCGGGGCCGGACCGATTCTGGTTTCGGCGGATGTCCGCTACCTGTGGCATCTGCTTACCACCAAGCTCGGGATGGAAGACCCCACGAACAAGGAAATGGAACTCGATCTAAAAATTAGCTTGCGGCGTGAAAAAATTGTCGAGTTCATGGCGGCGTTTACCAGTCTGGAAGAGATCGAAGAAACCCTGGCAAAGATGAACGTCGCCTGGGGCAGGGTGCGTGATGCCGCGACAATTCAGGAACAGGCGACGGTGAAATCCCGTGGCGCCATTGTTCAGATAGACGATCGCGCGGGCGGTACCCGGCCGATCACCCAGTCACCCTATCGATTTTCCGATGCCAAAAGCGGGGTGCGCGGTCCTTCATCGCATCGCGGTGAACACAACCATGAAGTGTTGGCCGAGTGGATCGGCAAACCAACCTTCGAGATCGATGCAATGATCGAAGCGGGCGTGTTGCAGTTCGATGCGGAAACGCTGACTTAGTCAGAGTTTCCTTAGGTAGCTGCAATTCCCAGATGTCGTTTGGAGCGGATCAATGACTCAAATCAATGGCGTGCTCGGCCCTATCAGAGCGGATGAACTGGGTTTTACGCTCATGCACGAACACGTCTTAGTGTGTGCCAGCGGGTTGCTGGACAGTTATCCGGATCTGCTGGGAAAAGATCGCGAAGCGCGGGCCATTGCGACGCTGAAAAAAGCCCATGACGAGGGTATCGACACAATGGTCGATGCGACCACTTTCGATCTGGGGCGCAACCCCGAACTGCTCAGAACCGTGGCCGAGGGGTCGGGTGTCAACATTATCAACGTCACCGGTTGGTGGCTCGACGTGCCCAGGTTTCTCAACGGAGTCGGTCCCAACCAGATGGCGGCCGAGTTCATCCGCGACATCGAGGAGGGCTTTCGCGGGACGGATATCAAAGCAGGCGTGCTGAAATGCGCCGCGGATTTTGAGGGCGTGACGCCGTCACTCGAAGTGATGGCGAGAGCGGTTTCCCGGGCTCACAACGAAACGGGCGTGCCTATCATGGTGCACTCTTTTCCAACCGGCCAGGTCGCGCGTCAGCAGATCAAGATCTTTCGTGAAGAAGGCGTCGATCTCACCCGGGTAAAAATTGATCACTCAAATGACACCACCGACACGGAATACCTGAAGTGGATTCTGGATCAGGGCTGTTATCTGGGTCTCGATCGTTATCCCGGTCGATACGTGAGCCCCCACATGCGCACGGTGACATTGAAACGCCTCATGGACGATGGCTATGGCGACAGGCTCTGTCCGTCTCACGATTGCATCTGTCTGCACGTTCACAAAGAGCAACCCGACGGCTCGATTCCGGAAGAGCATGAATTTACCCGCATGAATCCGGAGCAGTATCTGTACATCAACCGTTTCGTGATCCCGGATCTTCGGGAGATGGGTGCGACCGAGCAGGACATCAAAACCTTGTTTGTCGACAATCCCCGCCGGTTTCTTGCTGGCGAGTAGGGCCCAGCGGGCATCCGCCGGTCTGAATCTGTTATCTTATTGATATCAACCGCCTGGACGAGACCATGACTTACGCGGGTAAGAGAAAAATTATTGACGTGGACAGCCACGTTATAGAACTTGATGACTTTCTGGCTAATGCGGCGAGTGAGGCGGACCTTGCGTTGCTACCGCGGATGTCTGACCAGACGGAACTTCCCGTGGTTCAGGCTGGATTGGATCGGGGGCGTGAGCTGTTTGCCAAACGCCAGAACGATCCTGAGGTCATGGCGAAGTTTGAAGCGTCTCTGCTGGACAACAGAAAGAGCGGCTGGAATCGTCTGGGCGCTTTCGATGCAAAGGAGCGATCTCATACTCTGGACCTGTTCGGTTTTCGGATGCAGTTGGTGTTACCGACTTTTTCGTTTCACCAGATTGCTCATGTCGATGATCCGGCGGTTCTCGAGGCGGGTGCACGTACCCTGAACAGAGCCATGGGCACATTTTGTTCCCACGACGACCGGCTGAAAGCTATCGGCTATGTTCCCCTCACTCTGGGACCCGAATTGGCACTGAAGGTGATGCGCCAGGGGTTCGATGATGGTTGTTATACGTTCATGGTCGATACCAACGAACCCGATGCGGAGCGACTTTCGTTTACTCACCCCGATTTTGACCCGATTTGGGCGCTGTTTGCGCAGACGAAAGCCCCATTTGTCGTTCACGTGGCGGTCAACGGTCACTACCAGGCCATACCACAGAGTTTCAAGCACAACGGCAAAGAAACGATAGAACTTGGTGGCGATGCGCCCGCAGGTGAAATTGGTTTCGTCACCATTAAAAACAGCGCGGAAATTTTCCTTTCGGCGATGATTTTTGACGGGGTTTTTGATCGTCACCCGGCGTTGCGGGGAATTTCAATGGAACATGGCGCGTTCTGGGTGCCTTCCTGGCTACAGGCATTGGACTACACGGCGACGTTATTCAAGCATAAGCGCGAATTTTCTGAGCTACCTTCCGAGACCGCAAAAAAACACCTCAAATTTTCTCCGTTTGCGGGTGAGCCGGTGGGGTGGATCATCGAGAACGTTGGCCGAGAGATGATCGTGTTTGCTTCGGACTACCCTCATCCCGAAGGTACTTCAGATCCTATAAGAAAATTCGAAGCCGCCATGTCCAATTGCGACCAGGCGACGATGGATGCTTTTTACCATGGCAATATGGAAGAGTTGATGGGAATTACTCTCTGAAGCATCCACCTCAATAAAAACGCTGTTCGGTTGCGATAAGTCGGCCGGGCGAGTTTTTGAGGTCGGCGAAATTCTTTACGTCCGCGGCGATGACTTCGGGGCCATCAGGGCGGCTGTAAAAGCGCTCGCGCAGATCCTCGATGGTCTCGAAACCACACAGAGCAAAACCATCGAGCGGCAGGCCCGAGAGCGTGTGGACCACGCTCAGCTGTGTGTAGTGAGACATGAAGCCGTGGTGCTCGAGTGCCAGAGGAGCGTGGACGTCTCGCCAATGCGCATCGGCTTGTTGATGAGTTATTTCCGGAAAATGCACCAATGGGAACAGCGCGATGACCTTCGGTGTACCTCGCTTGATCAGCCGACGAAAAACGACGTAAAGGCCGACGTCCGCGACAGCGGCTAATTCTTCCAGATCATCGGTTGATGCGGTGACGAGTGCACGAAAAGGGAGGTGTTGCCATTTCTCGCGATCGTCACAATAAAATGTGCCATGCAAACGCTGGGCGAGCGCAAGGGAAGCGTCGATGTCGGTTGAGGCGACAGCTATCTGCTGAATGTTGTTTTCATGTTCCATGAGAGCCCACCCTGTCAAAGCGTTGCAACAACCTTGCCGGCGCTTTGCTGAAAGCGCCAAAACCTGGTTGTTGGGTCATTTGCAGCGAGGGTCTCCCGCCTGAACCCCGGCGATCTGTTCACGGGTGAAGGTTAACTCTTCGCATCCGTGACCTTTTTCGCAAATCATGTCCCATTGGGGTTCGGCTTTGATGTGGCAGGCAAAACAGTTTCCGCCAAACCGGTTCACGACATCCACGAATCCCCGTTTGTCGATCACGGTTCCCGCCTCGGAAACCTTGAGTTCGAAAAATTCCCAGTCGCGAGTCGCGGCGTTGTACCCGGCGCGGTGTTTGACCATTACTTCGCTTGGCACCAGTTGCACGACGGACCCCGCCGGATAGGTGGCGCCTGTGGGTGAATTTGCAGCCGCAAGGGTACCTTCCAGATCACCGATCAGGTTGTCGACGAAGAAGTGTCGTACCCGGGTCATATCGTCGAGGCAGGTGAAGTTGTCGGCAGTGACCTCGAGACCCGCGTTCTGGGTGGCGTCATCCGCCGCGGCGCCATCCGCCGCGTGTAGGCTTCCGGCAATGGTGCAGACCGCCAGGCAGATCGCGCCGGCGGTAGATAAAAATGTTTGGATCTTCATTTGATTAGCCTCCCCAAGGTTAAGAACCGGTACCTCATGTCACTCTACGCACTTGCGCTGGGACGGCTCCCGACTTCGTCACGCCATCGTGCAAGGTTGCTCAACCCGTCATCCGGCTTGAGATTTACCAACTGTTCCGCAAAATCTATGACGCACATCGCGGAAATATCGGCCACGCTGTACTCGTCGCCCGCGATCATTCCCCGGTTGGCAAGCTCCCCGTCCAGCCTTTCGTAGTAGGTATTTACGGCTGCATCACTTTGAGTTTTAGCTTCCGGGATTTGTTTGAAACGACCCGCTGCGATCTGTGCAACGACGGGCCCGTTGACCCAGGAAACGCCTATGTTGCGTCCGAGGACCAGTTCTATTCGACGCATATGCATTTCAATGCGGGCAATGTCTTGTGCCGTCGTACCGAATAGTGATGGATCGGGATGCAGCGCTTCGAAGTAGCGGCAGATGGCGATCGACTCCGAGATGCAGGTGCCATCGTCCAGTTCCAGCACCGGTATCTGGCCGTTCATGTTCTTTTTCAGGAATTCGGGTGTTTTGTGTTCGCCCGCTTGCAGATCGACAGACACGCGCTCGACGTCGATATCTTTTTCCGCCAGGTACACGCGCACCCGCCTTGGATTGGGCGCGGTAGGATGGTCGTAGAGTTTCATGTACCGATTCCTTCTAGAACGCGCTTGCGAGCGTATCACGAGTTTGCCGGATCGCGTCAATGTGCGCTTGCGGATCCGGCAATTCCTGATTCATCGTCACCACCGCGACATGGGTGACACCGAGATCTTCCAGCGACTTCAACCTCTCGACGCTGGTATTTGCAGGAATCATGCATTCGATTCCGATCGTTTGCGGGTCGCGCTGCGCTACCTTCGCCCTTTCGTACAATTGTTCGATGTGATGTTTGAGTTCTTTGGTCGCAAACGGAAACCAACCATCGGCAATCCGGGCAACCCGGTCGATCACCTGGGGTGCCATGCCGCCAAGCCAGATGGGAATGTGTTTCTTGACCGGCAGCGGGTTTAGTCCCGCGTCGGTGACCTTGTGCCAGCGACCGTCATAGGAAATAGCCTCGTCTTTCCACAAGCGGCGGAGCAGGTCTATTTGCTCCTCCGAGCGAACGCCGCGGTCGTGAAAGTTGGCGTCGAGGGCTTCATACTCCACCTCGTTCCAGCCCGTTCCGATACCGAGACGCAACCGCCCGTTTGAGATCACGTCAACACATGCGGCTTGTTTTGCGACGAGTGCCGTTTGGCGCTGCGGCAGGATGATGACGGCAGTCACGAGTTCGATTGTCTTGGTGAGACCCGCCAGGTAAGCAAAAAGCACAAACGGCTCCTGAAACATGCTCATGGTCGTGTACGGCCCCTGCCAATCTGGACGACTTGCCGTATTTGCACCGAGAACGTGGTCGTATGCGAGGATGTGGTCATACCCCAGAGATTCCGCGGTGGTTGCAAACTTCGCGATCATGGCGGGATCCGAACCGATCTCGGTCTGCGGGAAAACGACGCCCATCTTCATGTTTTCATGCCTCGGTGTGTGAATGATTCCAGTCTTTCAACATCCAGCGCGTTTGTTCCCGCTCCTCTTCGTTGGTAGTGAACTCCGACGCGGCGAAGTCGGTTACTCCAACATCAGCGAGTTCTTCAAGCAGTTCACCCACTCGAGACGCACTGCCCACCAGAGCCAACTCACCTGGCTCAGTGACGCCTTCGCGCTCGAACATGGCCTGGTAAGAAGGAAGCTGTGCATACATTCCGAGGGTTTTCGAGATACGGGCCCTGACCCCGTCCTCATCATCCGTGACGCAGACCGGAAGTGTCGCGATGATTCGTGGTGAAGGTCGACCGGCGTCTACGGCAGCCTCGGTCAATCTGGGCAGAATGTGCTCGCGAATCGTGCGCGGCCCTACCCAGGCCAAGGTCGTGCCGTCGGTCATGCGTCCTGCCACCTTGAGTGCTTGTGGTCCAAGCGCTGCGACGACGATTGGGCAGGGTTTCTCCGGGTGAAAAAAGGTTTCCGCTTCGCAGGCGATCGTCTCACCGGTGAAAGACACGCGACCTTCATTCAGCAACGGGACGAGTACCGAAAGATATTCTTTCAGGTGACGGATTGGCCGATCGAAGGAGATCCCGAGCTGCGCCATCATGGTAGCGTGGGACAGACCAATGCCGAGGGTCAACCGATTACCGATGGCGTTGCGCACTGTGTGTACCTGGCCTGCCAATACCATGGGATGGCGGGGAAAACTCGGGATGATGGCAGTACCGAGTTCGAGTTCGGGAACGGTTAAGCCTACGACCGTGAGTACGGTCAGCGCATCAAGACCACCCGTTGGATGTTCCGCAAGCCAGTAGCTTGAAAACCCATCGGTCGATGCGCGTTGTGCGTGATCGGAAATGGCTTCGATCGATGCGCGTTGCACCAGCCCCGTTCCGTTTATCCCCATTTTCATTGTTGTTACTTTCCGTAGCTGTTGGACCGTACTTGGCTTAAGCGGCGAAAACCTCCGGCGTGAAGTACCCGTGAAACTGGTGTGGTAGGTGGTGTTTCAGTTTCAGGTTGCATACGAGATCTGTGAGGTTGTCTGCCCGATATACTTGCAGTTCACTCATGTGTTCGAAACCGTCATACACGACTTCCAGAATGTAACCGTCATCCTCGCGCTGTGAATTCTTCGCTTGCGCAAACAACGGTTCTGAACCGTAGTGACCGGGAGGTAGCGTCACCAGGGTGGATTTGCCGTCAAAATTCACCCGCTGGATTGCATTGAAGAAACCGTTTGCTCCATTGTCGATCGAACAAGCTGTGTAACAGACCTCGTGTTTCTTGCCGGCTATGGCGGTGTTGAAAGTTGGAAACTCCGACTCGATTTCGCTTACCTGTTCGGTGGACGATTTTCCGGTATTCATGTTCAGGTGATAGCGCATGTACGTTCCACCGTTGAATCTTCCGTCGGGTTTGAACACGTCGCTCAGTGTGTCGTTGGCCTCGAAGTCACCCGTGAACATCGCGTCAACGACTATGTCGTCGCCGTCTTCGAACGCGTTGCCAAAGTGAATGATTGCACCAGCCGCGACCTCGAAGCGTTTGACTTCGGCAAGCGTTTCGAGATCGCAGACCAACATTTTCATCGGAACGCCAGGATCGAATTTTATTTGATCCGAGATGCTGGACATGCCTAACAGGAAGCCACCCATGTTGCCGAACACGATGGACCCGATGAAAAATATTGCGTACTTCTGAGTGATTACGAAGTCGTGACAGAATGGAAAATTATCGAGAGATAATCGTCCCCTGGCGAAGAGCTTGCCGGCTGGATTGATTCGGTAAACGTTCAGGCAGGGTTTGGGACCTTTCCAACCAAAGCCTGACATACCCGCTCCGAAATTGATGTAGTCACCGGTGGTTGGATGAACCTTGCCGTGAGCGCTGAAAACGTTGGAATTTGTCAGCCGCCCTGCATAGTTGAATTCCCCGATCGTCTCGAGCGTATGGGGGTTCAGTTCCCACGGACGGCCGCCTTCCGCCAACGCGAACAAGCGACCACCATGATAGATCGTGTTGGTATTTGCGGGATTAGCCGGCATCTTCAGAAAGTTCTTTCTCATTCCTCCTGGCAACTGAGTGCCAAATCCTCGATAGAGAATTTTCTGAGCAGCAGTTTCCTCGATGTATTTGGGCGTACGCACGTAGCGGTTCTTGAAATGTACCCGACCCTCCTTAAAGGTAAAGGCGCACAACATTCCATCTCCATCGAACCAGTGACCGTACTTTTCTGACCCGATACGCTGCCTGCCTGGACCGTTGCGAAAAAAAGTACCTTCGAGATCTGCTGGCACCACGCCTTCGATCTCGTCGATCCAATAGCTGTATTCTTCGTCTAAGTTTTCCAGCCCGCCGTGATAGCTGGGAATTTCGCTGACTCCGCGGGTGTTCAAGTACGCACTCCGATTGCGGGGTAGGAGCGCCATACAGCTCTGCACCCGATGTGGCAGATCATATCATTGCAAGGGCGGGAATCGAGCGGCGAGAAACGATTCTCGTTCTCTGGCATAGTTGTCAGGCGTTGATTTCGACAGTTGATTATTGGGGAGCAGACTTTGGCACACGATTTAGTCATTCGTAATGGCACCATCGCAGATGGTACGGGCAGCGAACTCTATCAGAGTGACATTGCCATCGATGGGGATTTCATTACTGCAATCGGTGAGGTGCCAGACAAAGGCCGCGAAGAGATTCAAGCCGAGGGTCTGGTAGTAACACCGGGTTTCGTGGATCTGCATACCCACCTGGATGCACAGATTGGCTGGGATCCGCTGATGACGTCTGTGACATGGCACGGTGTGACCACGGTCTTGCTGGGCAACTGTGGCGTCACATTTGCGCCCTGTAAGCCAGCAGACCGGGAATTCCTGGCCGGTATGATGGAAACCGTGGAAGATATCCCGAAGAACGCGATCATGACCGGGCTACCGTGGGACTGGATTTCGTACGGCGACTACTTGAACTCGATCGAGCGACTGGGCCCCGTCGCCAATGTCGCTGGTTTGGTCGGGCACTGTGCGACGCGGTTTTACGTCATGGGCGAGCGTGCGGTCGAAGAGCCGGCGACGCCAGAGGAAATCGCGGAAATTGCTCGGATTGCCGGTCAATCGGTAAAGGACGGGGCAATGGGTTTCTCCACGAATCGCCACCTCGGCCACCTGCTCACGGACGGGCGTTGCATCCCGGGTACTCACGCGCACCCGGATGAACTGAGAGCCATTGCCGCAGCCGTGGGCGAACACGGTGGCATCATGCAGACGGTGATGAATTTCACTCAGGTTGATAGCGAGATGGATCTACTCGCAGACGAAGCTCGTTTAGCCCGTGGCGTGCTGTTCAGCGCTGTAGCGGGACCAACGTCCGATTCGGTAGCCCATCTCGATAAGCGCGTCAGAGCGATGCGAGATGAGGGGCTCGATGTCACCGCGGTTACGGTGCCACGTGCAGGCGGCGGAGTCGGTGGCATTATCAACAACGGTTTCTGGCGGACGCCTGCGTGGAACGAACTCAGAAAGCTCGATTTCGCCGGCCGGTTGGCTGCGATTCGTGACGCCGATACACGAGCAAAACTCATTGCTGAAGTGAAAGCCGATTCGGAGTCTGCCGGGCGCACAAAACACTGGTATCCAATGGGTAACGATAAGCGTCCGAATTACACGAAGGAGCGTCACGAGAGCCTGCTGGCGCTTGCCCAGGCGGCGGGTAAACACCCCGTAGAAATATGGCTCGAGATCGTGCTTGCGAGTGACGGTAAGGCGTTGTTCCACATGCGCGGATTCAACGTGAACTTGAAAACGCTCGAGGAAATGATCACAACCGACTGGGCAATGCCCGGGCTTGGAGATGCAGGCGCCCACGTCAGTCAGATGATCGATTCGGGTTGGGCAACTTTCGTTCTTTCGCACTGGTATCGTGATGTGGGGGTCTACAGTCTGCCGGAGGCGGTTCGCCGCATGTCAGGAGAACCCGCACGAGTACTGGGGCTTAAGGACCGAGGTACGCTCGCGGCGGGTAAACGCGCCGACCTCAACGTTATCGACATTGATCGCGTGGAAGAACGACAGCCCTATATAGCAAACGATTTCCCGGGTGGCGCACCCCGCTTCATGCAAAGGGCCGTTGGCTATAAAGCAACCATCTGTAACGGCCAGGTTACGCTGCGCGATGACGAGCATACGGGCGTTTTTTCAGGGCAGGTGTTACGAAACCGGGGATAACCGGTATCGGTCACGGCAGGAGGGCGGCTATTACGGTTTCTGTGCCCCTACCTACCTGGGCCAAGTGCCATGTATTTGCCCTGGGCGCGAGTTTTGTTCTCGCAACCGGACTTCCGTGTCCGCAAGTCGTTCGGGCTGCCGAAACGCTCACGACAATTGATTCCGCCCGCCTCATCGTAACGGATAGCGACGAGATTCCGTCTGCCCAGGCAAACGGATGGCAGGTTGTCAAGCTGACCGATCGTTGGCCGTTGTCCCGGTACGACACCGGGCGCCAGGGCTGGTATCACGCGACCTATACGCTCGCTACCCAGCCACGTGAACCGCTGGCCATATATCTGCGTCGATTGAACATGAACGCGGAGATTTATCTGAACGGTGAGAAGGTCGCAAGCGGGGGTCGTGATCCGGGAAACATCTTCTCTTTCTTTTGACGATCTACGTGAATATTCCGTTTATATGCATTCTGAGTTCGATGGTTTGCCGGGATATGAAGGTGCGCTGGCAGCGGCCATGGCGATTTATCCGAAGCTCAAGAAGTCCCACAAAAAGTCCGTGGACAAGGCCTACAAAGATGCAAGAAAGCAAGCCAAGCGTCTGGCA
>SMVA01116257.1_pt1 | contig 12813 bp, 12 predicted proteins | sample 2456451 | NCBI WGS metagenome assembly SMVA01 (sample SAMN11095933, study PRJNA526329) | marine sediment metagenome | biome: Marine sediment; feature: Surficial sediment; material: Deep marine sediment; isolation source: Hadal surficial sediment | place: Pacific Ocean | collected 2014-05 | depth...
CTTTTCGACCAGGACAGACTTTTCGGGTTTAAGGCAGCGCACAACGATGGCGCCGGGAAACTGTTGCACATGGTTTGGCCTTCCGCGGACCAGCATCAGGGGGTACTTTGATCCAAGATAGTCGTGTAGCGAGCCTTGAGTATAAACAGGAGCCGGGACGCAGGGCACATTAGATAATTCCTTCTGTGCATCCTCTATCCAGTCTAACCTTGAGTCCAGAAACCGATCAATCTCAAGCCATGGACATTTCATGGGGACTCGTAACTCCACCGGCTTGTCTGGATACACATGAAGCGCCATTGTCTTGCGACGACTTCTTTTAATAAGGACATCCAGATCCTTGTTTGCCACGGAGACTTTTCGCAGGTAACAGGGGTTAGCCCCGGGCATTGAAATCTTGAGAACTTTATTGATGAGTCGCACCAGCAGGATAAGCCCAGGTTATAGATCTGATGCACTGCCACCATGGCAGGGCGGCGACAGCGGTGCGTCGCCGTGTCGTTCCTTCCATTCAGCAGAGGTATAAGTATGAATCGCCAGGGCGTGGATATGATTGTTTAATTCATCCGCCAATAATCGATTGACGCGTCGGTGGCGCCCGATCAACCGCTCACCCTCAAATTCGTCACAAACCAATACGACCTTGAAGTGAGATTCAGAACCCTGGGGCACATTGTGATTGTCGCTTTCATTGACAACGTCAAGGTGCAGGGGACTCAGCCCTGCCGCCAATTTACTTTCGATAACCTGCTTGATAGACATCAATATACCTTTTTGTTCGAAGTTAGAGTCGCCAACACAGTCCACTGACAGAGGTCCGCTGATAAAATTTCTACACAAACCATTTTGCGACTCTATCGATAATGCTGCTCTTGAATGGATAGGGTTTAACGACCCTGGTGAGTATCACAGAAATATTATCCTTGCCGCCGGCGAGATTGGCAAGATTTACAAGATGTGCGGCTAATTCATTCAGGTTTGGAGACAGTTCAACCATGGAGTTTTCGATATCCGTATCTGTCACCAGATCGTGCAGCCCGTCAGAACTCATGAGATAAAGATCGCCTGCTTCAACCTCATGTATGTGCACCTCAACATCGACAAACTCCGCGACACCCAGTGCGCGAGTCACTACATTTTTCTTGTCAGAATCCCTGGCCTCTTCTCTGGTAAACAGTCCCTTGTCTATTTGTTCCTGGACAAAGCTGTGATCCCTGGTTATCTGCTCTAACCGGCCGGCTCGGAACCGGTACATTCTTGAATCACCAAGGTGAGCGACAGAGATCTTGTTGTCATAATAATAGGCGACAACGATGGTCGTGCCCATGCCCTGGCAATCTGGTTGGGTCTGCGAAACATGGAAAACAGAACTATTTACTTTTTCCACAGCATTACGAATGACCTGTGCTTCCTTGGCCAGCGCGCTGCTCCCACTGTTGACCTCAGCCGCTATAACCGACGACCCTGCTCGATAATCCTTCAGTTCATCGACCATCAGTTGAACTGCCATGGAACTCGCTACTTCACCCGCATTGAGCCCGCCCATGCCATCGGCAAGTAGCGCGAATCCCTGGCTTTCATTTTCTGTAATGAAGTCCTCGTTGTGATCACGAATCTGACCCACATCAGTCCGTGCAACAAATTGTAGCTTGCCACGAAAATTCATTCTGTTTCCACCTCAGAATCTTAATCTTCACTGACCTCGGGATTCCTTTCCCCAGCCTGGACCCAAACAGTCCAAAGCCAAACTTTTGCAATCACCTTTCGACTCTTTTGCAATCACCTTTCGACTCTTTTGCAATCACCTTTCGACTGTTGCTTCCCACCTTTCGTTGAGAACTATTTGTTATCTTACTAATCTTGGCCTATCGAGAGGGGCTTGTCTAACGTTCAACTCTCGCACCCAAACTGTAACTACTGTATTGTGTCAGTTCACCGGAAAAGGAATCCAAAAAAATTCAATGTTGACCGTAATTTCACCGGCTAAAACCCTGGACTTCGAAACGCCGCCAGTGACAAATAAAACTTCGACTCACAATTTCCCTGAATTTTCCGCAGAACTCGTGGAGCTTATGCGGAAACAGACGCCTCGAAAATTGACCAGGATGATGGGTATCAGCCCGAAACTCGCTGAACTCAACTTTGAGCGATACCAGAACTGGAAGCTGCCCTTCACCAGGGACAACGCCAAGCAGGCCATACTTGCCTTTCGGGGTGATGTGTATCTGGGGCTCGAGGCTGAATTTTATAACCAGAGGGATTTTACCTTCGCGCAGAAAAACCTGCGCATTCTCTCCGGGTTATACGGCCTGCTGAAACCGCTGGATCTCATCCAGCCCTATCGCCTGGAAATGAAAACAAAATTGAAGAATAAGCGCGGCAAGAACTTGTATTCATTCTGGGGTGAATCCATCACCAACGCGCTCAGCGATGAATTGAGTGCGCACCGCAACAAAACACTGATTAACCTGGCTTCGAATGAGTATTTCAAATCTGTGAAACCTGAATTGCTTCCCGCTAGTGTCATTACACCCGTATTCAAGGATTTTACTAACGGCAGTTACAAAGTCCTTGGATTCTTCGCCAAAAAAGCCAGGGGTTATATGGCCTCATATATTGTGAAAAACCGGATTAACAAGCTGGACCATATCAAGGAGTTTGATGTGGATGGTTACAAGTTCAACGATAACTTCTCAACCGATAACCAATGGGTGTTCACCCGGAAGGCGGGTTGAACCCAGCATCCAACTTGCCTGGCCAGGATAGAACACGACTGGGGATTGTCGTCAATCCCATGTCTGGCAGGGACGTTCGCCGGGTAGCGGCAAAAGCAAGCACCAGCGGCCATCATGAAAAACAGCAGCAGGTAACCCGTCTCGTGCTGGGCGCATTCGCCCAGGGTGTAGAGGAAATCTTCCTTGCCAATGAACCCTTCCGAATAAATTCCCGGGCAGTGGAGAATCTGCCACAAAAAGACCAGGTCACGATGCTTGATTTTCCACTGACCCACAGCGCCGCTGACACTGAAACCATGGTGTTAAAAATGTGGGATGCCGGTTGCCGCGTATTCATCGTACTGGGCGGAGACGGCACGAATCGGATCGTGGCAAAAACCTTGCCCGATTCAATCATCCTGCCTCTATCCACCGGCACGAATAATGTCTTCCCTACTTTCGTTGAAGCATCGGTTGCCGGTGCTGCCGCTGGACTAATCGCAAGTGGCAAGATGCATCATCAGGAATTTTGCAAGCGCTGCAAACAAATTCACGTTTGTCAGCCGGTGGGTTCACCGGTAAAAGGCTCAGCGAACCCATCGGCTGACAAACATGATCTCGCCCTGATTGACGCCGTGCTGTTAGAGAATGATCATGCAGGCAGCCTTCTGCCGTTTAAAGCTGAAAACATATCCACAGTTTTGCTCACCCGGGCAGAACCAGCCTCTGTCGGCGTCTCACCCATCGGTGGTTACCTCCTACCCAGCCACCACCGGGACGACTTCGGTGTATTCATAAAATGTAAAGCGCCGGCGTTAAGTGGGCAGAAAGGAAAAACAATTACAGTTCCCATTTCCCCCGGTCTCTATGACCAGGTTCATGTTCATCATATTCAGAAAACTAAACTCGATGAGAAGGTGACGATGACGGGCCCTGGTATTCTTGCGCTGGATGGTGACAGGACCATCAGCCTGGGAAATCAAACGAAAGCCACCCTGGTAGTCCGGCGGGATGGCCCCTGGATAATAGAAACACCGTTGGTCATGAATTCTGCCGCTGAACTGGGATTGTTCGAGTCCTGACCGCCGCGAATTATGCAGGCCAGTCTCTTAATGTTAGTATCCGGTTTACTCAGATGATAATAGTTTAGACCATGATAAAATTGGCACTAACTGCACTGGTTTTGTTTTCCCCCCTTCTGTTGATGGCTGCAGAGGATGTGGCTATAGAATCAGCAACCAAAACACTGATCTGGCCCGACGGCACACGATACGTTGGCGGTGTTAAAGATGGAAAGCGCACGGGGAAAGGCACAATTTTCTGGCAGGATGGGACCCGCTTCATCGGTGAGTTCAAGCGAGACATGCGCAATGGCCCCGGAACGATGATCCTTCCTGATGGAACTGTCTACAGTGGATTCTTTGAAAACGATGAATTAGTGGATTCACCACTTAAAAATACCATCACCGCTGCAGATCAACCCGCTACTGGAACAGCAGATTCAGTGACCGGTGAAACCGGATCCACCCGGTTCCCGGGTGAGATAACCAGAAAACCCCAGGGAATAGCCACGCTTTCTGCCAGTGATGAACCTGGCACCGCAGGGCCGCAGGAGCAAGCAGGTACAGCGGCACCCATGGAGGCCATGTTCAACGAACAGATTACAAGTCTCACTGAAGCCGTAAAAAATGAACTCAGTGAAACCATTGATTTATGGGGTGCCGCCTGGTCAGATCAAAACGTGCCCCAGTATCTGAGTAACTACTCGGACGATTTCCAGATTCCAGGAAAACTTAGCCGCAAAGAATGGGAAAAACTAAGGCGCACCCGGTTGAATCGTCCTCGCTATATTAGTGTCGATGTGGACTATGAGAAATTTGAATTTGTTGAGACCAATGTCGTTGACGTCTATTTCGAACAATCCTACAGGTCCAATACTTTTAGCGATGTCACCGTGAAGGTTCTACGCCTTCGCAAGGAAGACCATGCCTGGAAGATTTTAGCTGAAAATAGCCGCTAGCCCGTTTTTTCCAGAACCTATTCTTTTAAATCCTGGTCGAAAATTTTTTAAACCTTTTCCCCAGAACCCTGTTCTCTATTACCCGTTTAAACAAGCAAATGTAAGGATCATGAATGAGTGAAGCAGCAATTGCTGTTCCGGCAGCAACAATCTTGATGTTACGAAATGGTCCGACCGGCCTTGAAGTATTCATGGTGGTGCGTCACCACCAGATTGATTTTGCATCTGGCGCACTGGTTTTCCCGGGCGGGAAAGTAGACAAGGGTGACAGCGAAATCCGCAGTTTTTGTGATGGCGCCAATACCGCCGATGATACACAACTATCACTGATGGTAGGTGCAGTAAGGGAAGCATTCGAAGAGTGCGGCATATTGCTTGCCAGAACCACAGGAGAGACAAACTTAGTCTCCGCAGACCGGCTCAACTCACTTGAACATTACCGCGACCCGTTGAACAAAAATGAAGTCACCATTGCTGAATTTCTTGCGAAAGAAAACTTAACCCTGGCCTGCGATCTGCTGCAACCCTTCGCACACTGGATTACGCCTGACATGATGCCGAAGCGATTTGATACCTATTTTTATCTCGCTCTTGCACCGGGTGATCACGTCGCAATTCATGACGGCTACGAATCTGTGGACTCAATCTGGATATCGCCAGCCAATGCGTTAAAGGGGGCCGAGGAAGGTACATATACCATAATCTTCCCGACCCGCCTTAATATCGAAATGCTCGGGGAAAGTGACTCCGTTGATAATGCACTGGCAGCGGCAAGAGACAGGACCATCGTCCCCGTCACCCCCTGGACCGAAAAACGCGATGATGGCGTCTACCTCTGTATCCCCGAGGACGCCGGTTATCAGGCGAGCTCCGCAAAAATGGAAGCGTAACTGGGGTCGGAGCTTTAGTAGGTGCTATTCTGCTCCGAGCCCAATTAACCGATTTACGCTATGCGCCGAAATCGTCAAGGAAAATATTGGATCGTTCGACGCCGAGATCTTCGAGCATCGCGATGACCGCTGAATTCATCATAGGTGGTCCGCACATGTAATATTCACAATCCTCCGGCGCCGGATGGTCCTTCAGATATTCCTCATAGAGGACATTGTGAATGAATCCCGTATGTCCTTCCCAGCCTTCGATATTTTGATCAGAGAGGGCAACATGCCATTCGAAATTGTCATGCTCAGCAGCCAGTTTATCGTATTCATCCACGTAGAAGAGTTCCGTCTGGTTCCTGCCGCCGTACCAGAATGTCACTTTCCGCTTTGTATGAATTCTCAGTAGCTGGTCGAATATGTGCGCACGCATTGGCGCCATGCCAGCGCCTCCACCAATGAACACCATTTCTGCTTCGGTTTCCCTGGCAAAGAAGTCACCATAGGGACCAAAAATAGTCACCATATCCCCGGGTTTACAGGTGAACAGGTAGGATGACATCTTGCCCGGTGGAAAATCTGACCCGGGAGGGGGTGAGGCAACGCGAATGTTAAACTTCATGATACCTTTTTCATCCGGGTAATTCGCCATCGAATAAGCACGAACTGTCGGCTCATCAACTCTTGATTCATTATCGAACACTCCGAACTTTTCCCAGTCCGGCCGATATTCTTCCTCTATATCCATATCGGAATAATTAATGTGGTAAGGGGGAATTTCAAACTGCACGAAACCACCGGCGCGAAAGTCTACTTCTTCCCCTTCAGGCAATTTGAGAATAAGTTCCTTAATGAAGGTTGCTACATTGTGGTTGGAGATCACTTCACATTCCCAACGCTTGACGTCGAAGTATTCCGTGGCCACTTCAATCTTGAGGTCCTGTTTAACCGCAGTCTGGCAACTCAAGCGCCAACCTTCCTTCGCCTCGCCACGAGTGAAATGGCCTTCTTCGGTAGACAACATTGAACCACCACCGGCAAGGACCCTGCACCGGCACTGGCCGCAAGTACCGCCGCCACCGCAGGCAGACGACAAAAAGATACCGGCATCCGACAGTGTCATCAGCAATTTGCCACCGGCATGAGTCAAAATTGTTTTTCCGGGATCAGCATTGATTTCAATTGAAACTTCACCGGTGCTCACCAGCAGTTTCCTGGCATATAATATGACAAAGACCAGTACCATGATGATACCGGTGAACATGCCTACACCCAGATAAATCTCGTTATTCATTTCGCCTCAACGTTTCAATCGACTTCGACCCTGCATGCCTGCCTCATTTGCCTTCTTATCGAGGCATCCCGGTCAGCCCACCCTGCAGGTCCCAATTTTCCTAAAGGGTAATTCCGCCAAAGGACATAAATCCAAGTGACATCAATCCCACTGTGATGAAGGTAATACCCAGTCCCTGAAGACCTTGCGGTACATCACTGTATTTCAGTTTTTCGCGTACACCCGCCAGTACCACGATGGCAATGGCCCAGCCGACGCCAGAACCAATACCGTAAACAACACTCTCCGTGAAATCGTAGCTGCGATTCACCATAAAGAGGCTACCGCCGAGGATGGCACAGTTCACGGTGATCAGCGGCAGGAAAACACCGAGTGAGTTGTAAAGCACAGGTACATATTTATCCAAAAACATTTCCAGAATTTGCACAATCGCTGCGATGACACCAATGTAACTGAGGTAGCCGAGGAAACTAAGATCGACATCCGGTAACCCAGCCCAGGCTAGCGCCCCATCTGACAGCAGGTACTGGAATATCAAATTGTTAACCGGCACTGTAATAGACTGTACGACGATAACGGCGATACCCAGGCCAATAGCCGTCTCAATTTTCTTGGAGAGTGCAATAAATGTGCACATGCCAAGGAAAAAGACCAATGCCATATTCTCGACGAATACCGCCTTGATAAATAAACTCAAATAATATTCAAACATGCCTGACCCTATGCCCTGGACAATTCGGTGTGACCACCAATTTTATATTCCGTTACTTCTACCTGTTCTGTTTTCCAGGCGCGAAGCGCCCAGATCAAGAGTCCTATTACAAAGAAAGCACTCGGTGGCAGCAGCATCAATCCCATTGGGGTGTACCAGCCACCATTGGTAACCAGGGGCAGTATTTCTACTCCGAAGAGACTTCCCGACCCTGAAAATTCCCTGATGGCAGCCACTGTCATTAGCACCAGGGTATAACCCAGGCCATTACCGATACCGTCAATGAAACTCAATCCTGGCGGGTTATGCATCGCGAATGCTTCCGCTCGCCCCATTACAATACAGTTGGTAATAATAAGGCCAACAAAAACAGTAAGCTGCTTGCTGATATCGTAGGCAACGGCACCTAGGATCTGGTCAACCACAATCACAAGGGACGCAATGATCGTCATCTGCACGATGATCCTGATACTGGTGGGTATCCGGTTCCTGATAATCGAAATAAACAGGTTAGAAAAAGCAGTCACCAGCGTCAGTGCAATGCACATCACCAGCGCCACGCTCATCTTCGTCGTTACCGCCAGCGCGGAACAAATGCCCAGAATCTGCAGTCCGATAGGGTTGTCGTTAAACAACGGATTGAGAAGTATTTCTTTTACATTTGACATATTTTGCTCCCCTGCTCTTCGCTACGAACGCGGCAGGTCAACCCTCCAGATTTTTTAAAATTGGACCAAATGCATGGTCACCGAGCCAATAGGCGACGAGGTTTTCTACTCCCCTGCTGGTAAGTGTGGCACCGGACAGCCCATCAACCTGATACCTTGCGCCGGGTGAAGCGGGGTTCACTGAACCCTTGATAACCTTTAAAGCAACCTGATGATCTCCATCATAAATTTTCTTACCTGGCCACAAGGCTTTCCAGGCAGGATTATCAACCTCGCCCCCCAGCCCAGCGGTTTCCTGTTGCTCATAAAATGTGATGCCGGATACGGTATTACCGTCACCCCGCAGGGCAATAAACCCATAGAGAGTGGACCAGAGCCCATAGCCATGAATGGGCAGGACAATACGGTCCAGCTTTCCATCTTTCTTCAGAAGGTAGACAACACTGTAGCGCGCTCGTCTCTTAATGGAGGCGATGTCTTCTTTAGTCGTCAGTGTTATGGATGTGGCTGGATCCTTGGAGGCCTTACGCTGGTCATAGGTCAGTGCATCTATTCCGGCGCTGAGCACCTCGGATTCGACAAGAAATCGTTGCTCCTGAAGATCGACCACCCTGATTTCAAATTCTTTGAACAGGGAATCTATTTCTGATTCAGCGGTAACATCCTCTTCGAACAGACCAGCAGCAATGAGAATATTCTTGTTCCTGTCCAGTTCCTTGTTGGCCAGCCTCTGCGGTTTAAGTGCTACAGCCGCAGCGGAGACAACAATGGCACAAACAAGACACACAGAAAGTGCTGTGACGAGGATGTTTTTCATCGAATCTTTATCATAGGAATCAGACACGGGCTAACCTCCTCCTTACATTGGCACGAACGACCGACCAGTCTATTATGGGTGCGAACAGGTTAGCGAATAAAATTGCCAACATCATTCCTTCCGGGAACGCCGGGTTAATGACCCTGATCAAAACACACATCACGCCAATCAAGGCGCCGAACATCCATTTGCCAGTGTCAGTCATGGACGCAGATACCGGGTCCGTTGCCATAAACACCATACCGAAAGCGAAACCACCAACAACCAGGTGCCAGTACCAGGGCATGGCAAACATGGGATTGGTCTCCGAGCCCACGGCATTGAATATCATCGACATCGCAATCAAGCCCAACATGACGCCTGACATAATTCGCCAGGAAGCAGCCTTGGTCAGCAGAAGAATGGCACCACCGATGAAGATCGCTAACGTAGATGTTTCACCAATTGAACCCTGCATGTTGCCAATGAAAGCGTTCATCCATGTCATGCCGGAATCGGCGACTCCTTCCATGCCGCTGATCGCCGCAATAGCAAGCGTGGTCGCACCGCTGAAGCCATCAACTGCAGTCCATACAAAATCCCCCGAGATCTCGGCTGGATAGGCAAAGAACAAAAATGCCCGCCCCGTGAGTGCGGGATTAAGGAAGTTCTTCCCGGTACCACCGAATATCTCTTTGCCGATGACGACGCCGAAAGTAATGCCCAGGGCCACCTGCCACAAAGGAATTGAAGCCGGTACGATGAGTGAAAATAAAATACTGGTGACGAAGAAACCCTCATTGATTTCATGGCCTCTTTTCAGCGCAAAGAAAACTTCCCAGACTCCGCCAACGACAAAGGTGACCAGATAAATAGGAACATAAAAAACGGCACCATAGACCAGGTTATGCCACCAGTTATCTGCATCGTACCCGGCGATGAGTTCAACAATAAAACCTCGCCACCCGGCAAGGCTCTCGACACCGAGCTGATCCATTGCGAGGTTGGCATGCAACCCCACATAGTACATTCCGGCGAACATGGGGAAAAAAGCGCACCACCAGACTGTCATCATCAGACGTTTTAGATCTACTGCGTCCCGAACATGAGAGGCGCTTACTGTCACTTCACCAGGCGTATAAAAGATAGTATCCACCATCTCGTACAGCGCATAATATTTTTCCAGCCGCCCACCCTTTTCAAAGTGAGGTTCAATTTTGTCAAATAGGTTTCGTAGCGACATGTGACTCTTTTCCTGCTAACTCTCCGCCTCAATTCGCGTCAGCATCTGCCGCAAAAAAGGTCCGTATTCATATTTCCCTGGGCAGGCGAATGTACACAGCGCCAGGTCATCTTCATCCAGCTCCAGGCAACCGAGGTCAATGGCGCTATCGAAATCACCGACGAGCAGCGCCCTTAACAACTGGGTTGGGAGAATATCCAGCGGCATGACCTCTTCGTAGGTCCCGAGCGGCACCATCGCCCGTTCGCTGCCGCCGGTACTGGTGGTCAATGAAAACTTCTTTCTGCCAAGAAAACTGCTGACAAATAATCGTGTTAACGAAAATTTATCTGTCCCCGGCATGAGATACCCAAGCAATTCCCTGGCCGTACCTTCCTTGAGTATCGATATCTGATTGTGAAATCTGCCGAGATATGCCGTTGAACCGGCAGCCGTTCTTCCGTCCAACACGGAACCGCTGATGACGCGGTGTTCCCCTGGCACCGCAATTTCTCCCGCGGTGAGTTCATCGGTGCTGGCGCCCATTCGTGTTCTGAGCAAACGCGGTGTTTCAACGTCAGGCCCGGCGATCGAGACGACTCGCTCAAAAAAGAGCTCACCCGATAAAAACAGGTGACCTATCGCGATGACATCCTGGTACCCGACCGTCCACACAGTCTTTGCACTGTTGACCGGGTCATGGAAGTGAATGTGTGTACCGACGAGACCGGCAGGATGGGGACCCTTAAATTGTTGCTGGCGAACTTGTCGATTATTGCTCTGCGGAATGTCAGCTTTGTCCGCACTACAAACATGAACACTACCATCAGTCAGGCGTGACAGGGCATCAATTCCTGACAGGAAGGCGTCCTTTTGTTCGTTGATAAAGAGTTGCGGGTCCGCCGCCAGCGGGCGGCTATCCATCGCGGTGATGAAAATCGAATGCGGAGTCGTGTCGATTGCCGGTATCTTGCTGTAGGGCCGGGTTCTGATCGCCGTCCAATGTCCGGAATCAAGCAGAGCTTGAACCACGATTTGACGATCCAGGGCGCCAATCTCTTCAGTCCGATAGGATTCAAACCTTTCGCCGTCGTCCCCCTCTACATCAATCACAAGAGACTCAAATACTCGCTTGGCACCACGATTAATCGCCGAGACAATACCACTGGCAGGCGCTGTATACCTGACCCCGGGGGTTTTCTTATCGGTAAACAGGAGTTGCCCCGCTTTAACACGCTCGCCCACAGCAACTTCCATCGTTGGTTTCATGCCAGGGTAATCTTGCCCCAGGAGACCGACGGACCGGGCCGAACGGCCAGGCTCAATGGCTTGTACCGGGCTTCCAGAAATGGGCAAATCGAGCCCGCGCTTTATCCTAATCATCCCCTTCCTGACAACGACATTTTGGTGAGTGAGTATATAAACAAGTAGAAACCGGCAATAGTTTCACCAACCGACTCCTGGACAAATCCCGGGGGTTAGGAAAACAGAACCTCGATAAGGCGCGGCTCATTAGAACGCTACCTGGTCGCACCTGGCGGACAACTTTTGCCCTGAAAAAAACGCCGCAATTATAGAGTGATAGTGGCTAATTATCTACAAGAGATTACAACCATTCAGGCTGTTTGTAGCACTGCCGTTACGGCTTCCGTTTGAGGTTCGCCCACAGGTACTGGTGCAATGAAGGTGTATTTGATACCCGCCATTTTTTGCGCTACCCGGACGACCTGGCAGCTATAACCGAATTCATTGTCGTACCAGACATACAGAATAACTTGCGATCCCTGAACAATGGTCGCCTCAGAATCAACAATGCCCGCGTGCCGGTTACCAATAAAATCGGTCGAGACCAGTTCACTTGATGCGGTAAAATCAATCTGCCGCTGCATGGATGAGTTCAGGGACATGTCCCTTAGATAGCCATTGACTTCCTCTACTGTTGTCTCTTTCTCCAGGGTCATGTTTAAGATTGCCATTGAGACAATGGGCACGGGTACGCGAATTGAATTACCCGTGAGTTTACCGGCTAGTTCCGGCAACAACTTGCCGACAGCACTGGTTGCATTGGATTCAGTCAACACCATATTGAGCGGTGCACTCCTGCCTCGTCGCGATTTTGAATGGGTATTGTCGTGCAGATTCTGGTCATCTGTATAGGCATGAACAGTTTCCATATGACCCCGCAGGATGCCGAACTTGTCACTGATCGCTTTCAGTACCGGAACAATGGCATTGGTGGTACACGAAGCCGCTGCAATGACCGTGTCTTCTTTTTGTAACTGGTCCGAATTCACGCCGTATACAATATTCTTCATGTCACCCTTGCCTGAGGCGGTCAGCAGCACCTTCGCCACCCCCTTGGACTGCAAGTGACCTGCCAGACCCTCCTCGTCTCTCCAGGCGCCAGTGCTATCTATTACCAGCGCATTGTCGATATCGAACTCCGTGTAGTCGATGGACCTATGGTCTGAAGCATAGATAAACCGAATCGCATTACCATTACAAATCA
>SMVA01186955.1_pt1 | contig 12812 bp, 12 predicted proteins | sample 2456451 | NCBI WGS metagenome assembly SMVA01 (sample SAMN11095933, study PRJNA526329) | marine sediment metagenome | biome: Marine sediment; feature: Surficial sediment; material: Deep marine sediment; isolation source: Hadal surficial sediment | place: Pacific Ocean | collected 2014-05 | depth...
AGCGCCGTGGCGAGGCTTCGGTCGTCCAGGTCGAATCGATCCTGGAAGAAGGCGAGCCCGCGCTCGGCGGCAGACGGCTGGGAATCGTTCGATTCGCTCATTGGAGTCAGAGCCTTTCTTGGGTCGGGGTCGGGGGCGATTTCTTAGCCTGGCGAAGAGTGGTGGAGAATAGCGGCCGTCGCGACGAGAGCGGGCAGGGCTTCGAGGTTCTCGAGGTCGCGGATGTCGAAGACCCGTAGGCCGTGTTCCGCGATCGCTTCGAGAACGTCCTTGGCGTCGTCGCCGACGTAGAAGAGCGCCTCGACGGGGCAAGCGAGGGTGGTCGCGACGAACTCGAAAACGGCTCGAGCGGGCTTCGCCGAGCCCGACTCGGAAGGGATCGAGATGATCGGAAAATAGCCTGCGAGATCAAGGCCTTCGAGGAGATTCGGAAGGCGATGGTCGAAGTTACTGACGATCGCCATCGGCCATTTCTGGTCGCGAAGCCGCGTCAGTGTCTCGACCACACCCGAGCGTAGCCGCCAGGTGTCGGGCCTGCGGTAGGTCTCGAAGAGCGCCTTCGCGAAGCTCTGGAAATCCTCGAAGCGTGCCGTGCTGTCGGTCGCCTGAAACGTCTCCCGAATGCGTTCGAACCACCAATCCGTCTCCGCGCGGCGCCGCGACGGGATTGTTTCGCCCTCGACGCCGCGTGCAGGCGCGCGCTTCAGGACCCGCCGATGGGCGTCCTCGAGGCGCCACGCCGGAAGGTCGACGCCGTGGTCGAGTGCCACGCGGCGATACATCTCGCCGACCTCTTCGTTCAATTCGATCAGTGTACCGGTTGCATCGAAGCAGATCGGGTTGCGTGTCACGCGTTTCACTCGGGGCTCGACACGGGTTTCCGGGCTGCGGCGACGAAGCTGGCCGGGAGGTCGCGCTTCAAATCGGGCGCGAGCCGATCGATGCGGGCGGCTTCGAGGCCGGCCGAGTCGATCCATTGCGCGATCGTCTCGGGCGCAAAGCCGAGCCAGAGCAGACCGAGTTCTTGTTTCATCCACTCGTGTTCGTGGGGCATGAAATCGACGAGGATGATTCGCCCTCCGGGCCTAACGACGCGCGCCATCTCCCGAATCGCACGTTCCGGGTTCTCGAGCGAATGCAGCACCATGTGGGCAAAGGCGGCATCGACGCTGGCCGATTCGAGCGGCAGTTCGTGCGCGTCGCCGGTGCGAAATTCGATCTGGCCCGGCTCTTCGGAGGCGACCGATCGCCATTTCTGGCGGGCGGTTTCGAGCATCGCCTCGGATCGGTCGATGCCGATCACATCGAGTCCGAGCGCCGCGAGTTCGAGGGCAAGAATTCCCGTTCCGGTTCCGATGTCCGCGACTCGCAACCCGGGGTTCACCAAGGCAGCGGTCGCTTTGGCGCGCAGCAGGTCGTCGCCCAGCACGCTTCGCAACGCATCCCATTCGGGTCCGACGATATCGAAGAAATTCTTGCCACCGGCGGATTCGCGCGTCTGCAAAGCGCGTCGAAGCAGCGTGTCGTCGCGCGCCGCGGTGGGATCATCGGCGAGACGGGTTCGTGCGAGGGTCCAGGCCTCCCGCCAGGGTCCCTGCTCGGGCAGGACGAGTCGATAGGCGACGAAGGTGCCTTTGCGTCGATCGGCCAAAAGTCCCGCCTCGCGAAGCACCGCCAGGTGGCGTGAGACCCGGGACTGGGCCATGCCCAGAATCGTCATCAATTCGCCGACGATCAATTCTTCCTGCTCGAGCAGCCGCAGGATCCGAATGCGTGTCGGGTCGGCGAGCGTCTTGAAGACCTTTTGGAGTTCCTCGGCGCCGGTCGGGATACCGCCGACCTGGCCACTCGAATTCGATGTCGGGGTCACTTTCGGTTCTGCTTCGGCGGACGGCGCGCTGGACGAGCGCCTTCGGAGAGGGCCTCGAATCGGGGGGCATCGAGCGTACCGCTGATCCGAACGGAGATTCCTCCATCGGCCGAGATCGGGATGCCCGCACCAGGAGCGAGTCCTCGAAGGATCGGATTCACGATCCGGAATTCGGCCTGGAAGTCGATGGGAGGCGACTCGCTGCGATGGACCAGGCCGATTTCGCCCGACAATTCGCCTTCGATGAGTTCGCCCTCGAAGCTGACGGATTCGATCTGTGTCGCCCCGTTCTCCAGAATCAGGATGACGCCCTCGGCGTGGGAAAAAGCGATCGGCATGGGGAGTTGGTCCGAGTGGATCACGAGGGACGGACTCGAGAACGCCACGCGACCGAGCAGGCTGCCCTTGCGATCGAGAGAGATCTCCGCATCGGCGTCGAGACGACCCGATAGGCGCACGCCACTCCCGTCGAGACGCAAGGGCAATTTCGCGAGTTCGACGCGTTGGACTCGACCGATGAAACTCGACACCTCGCCCACCGAGAACACCCCGTCGACCAGGCCGAGTTCGCTCTTGGCCCAGATTCGAAGGGTCGGCTCGCCCGTGAACCAGGAACTCGACCATCGCGGTGCCAGCTCGAGTTCCTCGAGTCGTACGCGGGCGATGGCCGGATGGTCGACGACGACCTGGCGCGCGCGCAAAACCGGGCCTCTTTGGGTCAGGGCGGGGGAGAGGCTTTCGATCGAGACGGACCCTCCGATCGCGGCGGAGATCTCCCACGCGAGGCGACGCGCCAGGCTATCCCAGGGGAAGCCCACGAGGACAAATACGAGAATCAATGCGAGCGCAACCGAGACGATCCCGGCCGTGGGCCAATTCGTCGGCCCGGATCGAACCGCTGCGACGCTCGATTTGGTCACGCGAGGACTCTACCCGAATCGCATTAGCGCGGCTTGAAAGCAGAGACCGAGAAGGTTACGTCGATCTGCTCCGCGGCCTCCTTCTTCGCGCCCCGCGCGCGGCTCGGACGCCGCTTGATTCGCAGGCTCTTCACGGAAAGTGGTTGGTCCGCGCTCTCGATACTGGCGAGGTAGCTGACGGCTTGCTTCAGCGAGACGCCTTTGAGTGTGACCTCGACCTTGGTTTCTTCATATTGCTCGCTCTCGCCGGATTGGCGTTTTTCCATCGAGGTCGGTTTGACGCCAGCACGAGCGGCGAGGGATTCGAGCAGCGTGAGCAGGCTCTGCCCATCGCGGCTGGCCAGGATCTTGGTTTCGACCCGATCGAGTCGGACATGCAGTCCATCCCAATCCCGTCGCATGCGCTGCATCGTGGCGAGTTCGTACTCCGCGTTTTCCGCCCGCGCCGCCGCACTCTCCGTCGCGGCCATCACGGGCATCACGACGCCGAAGACGAGCAGGGCGAATCCAGCGGCTACACCGGCGAAGCCGACGAGGACTTGCTCACGCTGGGCGAGTCCGTCCCATAAAACCTGAACGCGGCGAAGTAGCTCGCTCATACTTCGCCCCGATTGCCGGCGAGTGGAATGCTGACATCGAAGCTCACGCCGCCAGTCTTGCGATCGGTCTTGACGGAGCCCGCGACCTTGGCACGCTCGAAGGGGTGGGTCTTCGAAAGCACGGAGGTGAGACGATCCGCCGCCTCGAAGCCCTCGGCATCCACATCGAGCCGAATCAAATTGCGATCGATGTTGATCTCGGTGATCCGAATCGAGAGATCGGTTGGAATCGTGCCCGAGAGTTCCGCGAGGAGATCGAGCGCGGATCGGTTGCCGCTGTAGAGGCCCAGAAAGTCGGCGCGATCCTGTGCGGCGCGAAGTTCGGCGCCGAAGGCCGTCACTGGATTGGCCGGGTCGGAGCTGCGGTCGGGAAACGCCTCGGCGTAGAGTGCCGCGGCCGCAGCCTGATTCCGGTTCGCGCGACGATGTTCGATCGAGATGGTCGTCACCGTGCTCACGATGAGCAGGACGAGGAAGACCGCTGCGATGGCCGCGGTGGGCCTGAACTCCCGATTGAAGAGCTCGGCAAGATCCTGTCGGAAGGCGTATTCGCCCTGACGGAAATTCATTCTCGTTGCGGGCTCGCCCGTCAGTCGCAGGGCCAGGGCGAGTGCGGGGCCGAAGAGCACGGGGTCGATGCCCTCGACGAGGTCGGCATATTCGGAGTCGGCCGGCATTCGCAGACGTTGTGTCGTGAGACCAGTGCGCTTGGCCAGAACCTCGTCGATCCGATCGAGGTGTGCGCCACCGCCGATCAGCGTCATGGCGGCTTCGCGAGTGCCCGGCCCCTGGCCGGAGCGCGACTCGGCGGCTTCGAGTGTTCGCACCGCTTCTCGTGCGATCCGATCGAGGATCGAAACCACGCCGGGTGAGGCGCCGCTCGCGCCGCGCCCGAGCACGCCGCCTTCGCATTTTCGTTGCTCGGCATCCTCGAAGCTGAGGCCCCTCTCCGCCGCGATCGCCTCGGTCATCGCGCGTCCGCCGACGGGGATACTCCGCGCCAGGACCGGACGGCCATCTTGCAGCGCGCAGAAAGTGGTCTTCTCATGTCCCACGTCGGTGATCAGATGCGTGCCCGTGAGATCGAAGATTCCAGCGAGGTTGGCGAGCACGAGCCCTTCCGCCTCGAGCACATGCGGGTCACAGCCCGCGGATTGGTACATGTCGAGGGCCTTCGCCACGTGGCTGCGTTTGGTCAGGGTCGCCGCGACCGAGCCCTGAGTACGATCGCCCGAGAGCAGATTCCAGTCGACGAAGATCTCTTCGAGGTCGAAGGGCGTCTCCGCTTCGATCTCGAAGGGGATCGCCTGCTGGAGACGTCGCGCATCGCTGAAGGGGAACTCGAGTCGTCGCGTCGAAAGTTGGCTGGCGGGCAGCGCGCAGGCGACCCGGTTCGTCGGAAGCGCGTGCATCGCGATGAAGCGCTGGATGTGGTCGACGACGGGAGAAGTCGCGTCGACCCGAGGATGCAAGCGAAACTGGCCAGGGGCCAGCTGACGTGGAGAGATGCGCAGTTCGACCGCCTTCAGACTGTGGCTTCCCACGTCCAGCCCGAGCACACTTCGTTCGAACATCACCATTGCCCTGAATTCACTCCTCGCTGGCTGCGTCGTGCGCCTGCTCTAAGCCGACGCTTGATTCTTTCGTCCCCTGGAGGCTGAAGCCTGTGATTTTCGTCGCGAAGGGCACTAGTCGGATCCCCGCAGGCGGCGCCAAGATAGCAGTTGCGGCCCCTCGCGTGGCCGAGTGTCGTAGATCGCTTCCATGCGCCGGGTCATGGGTCCGACCTTTGCCTCCGCCACCACGCGGAAGACGGTCGGCTTGGCGGGGAGATCCGTCTGTGGATAGATCGAGCCCTCCGCGAGTTCGCCGGTTCCGACTTCGCCGGGGATCACGCAGCGCGCGGGATCGCTCGCTGCAACGGAGCAGATGATCTTCGATTGGGCTCGCAGGGCGTAAATATCGCGCACGGTCTGTTCGCGAACGAGCTCCCGATCCCCGCTGGTTCCGGCGTAGACGATCGACAGCACCCAGGGCTCGGCTCGGTTCAGATTGATTCCCTGGCTGCCGCCGATCGGATGCACGGTCAAGTAGTCGCGCATGGCTTCGAGCAGTTGAGGATCGACGCCCTCGACGAGACCGATCTCGTCGAAGGAAAGAAAGGGGCCGTTTCGCGCGACGTAGGGCGGGTCCTGATTGCGATAGTAGCTGTTCTCGTCCCCCCCCATTCGAGCGTCTTCGTCCGGGTCCATATAGTCGAGCAGGTGGGCGGAAATCGCACGGGCGTCGTAGTTCTTGTCCTGGCTCAGCGCGTCGATCCCGTCGATGATGTACTCGAGAACCAGGGAGAGGTATTCTTCGGCCTCTTCGCTGCTCGCCGTGCTTTGTTCCTCGTTTTGCGGGACCAGCGCATTCAGGTTCAGTCGAGCCCCTTCGTCTTCGATCGTGATCCGAAGCGTTCGACCCCCTTCGAGTTGGAGAGGAAAGTCTCCGATACTGGCCCACAGATCGCCTGGCGGGAGACTTGCATTCCCGCTTCCGAGGCCCTCGCCGGGGGCGCCCGCCGCGCCGGCTGCTTGCTTCAATCGGGCCAGATAGAGGATGGCTTCGCCGATTCTCAATCCGCCGCGCGCGAGGGCATCGGCCTCGGCGCCACGCAGTCGATTCGTTGCGATGGACGTGTCGATGATCGCTCTGCGTTGAAACGCGTAGACGGCGGTAATCAGGACGAAGATCAAGACGAGCACGATAGCGAGGACGATCCCCGTCGATCTCCTGGAGTCTCGAACTTCGGGAGCCCGATCGCGAACGGCGGCTGTCGTCATGATTCACAACCGACGGCTGCCTGCGCGGCCACTTGGGGATAGTCGCTTTCGACCTTGCGCCAGCAAGCGGCCTCCGGATTGTCCAACAGGGAACAGAGGTCATCGTCGCCGCCACAATTGTCGTCGAGTTCGGCTGTCCACCAATCGCTATTATCCCCGAGTGCGAGGCAATCGCTGATGGTGAAACAGTCGAGTTCGCCTCCATCAGGCGTCGCGAGCGCAATCAGCGCGGCCACGTCGATCGGCTCCATCACCATCGAAACACGTCGAACATGGATCCGGCCGGGGACCCCGCTCGCCTCCTCGCCAAGGACTTCGCCGCGTCGTGCCTTGCGAAACAGGGACAGTGAGATTTCGGCTGCTTCGGGCAGGGCCTGCTGGGGAGGGAGATAGCTCGAGTCCCATTCGTCCAGCCAATTCCCCTGCGCGTCCATGAAACGCACGCCGAATTCACTGACGCCGACCGCCAGGCGCATCGAGCCTGGATCGTTCGAATCTGGAAAACCGTCCGAGGCTTCGCTGGGCGGCCGCGCGGAGAGCCAGCGCCACAACACCAGCCCGTCTCGTTCGTCTTCTTCGAGGAAATAGGCGACCTCGACCCAGCCGGACGAATGCTCGGCGAGATTCGTATGCGGTGCGTTCTGGGTGACGAATCGAAGGGCGTCCGCGCCGAGTTCACCGCCGCCCGAAGCCAGGACTCGCCAGGGCGCGTCGCTTCGACCCCCTTCGTCGTCCTGGCTTCGCGCGACAAAGATTGCGCCCTCGAGGTCGTTCCCCATCAGGTCGAGGGTGGCTGCGATCGAGAGCCGTTCACGCATGAGCTCGGTGGCCGCACTCCGCTGACGGCCGTTCTCGATGAAGATGCCGGTGATGAGAGTCAGAATCACGACCATCATGAAGAATGCGCCCACGATTTCGATCAGTGTGAAACCCTGACGCCGTTCATCCACGACGAATCCACGCGGCGCGCAAAATCAACGCTGACACTTGGCGCGCAAGCGGGCGTTGTGACCGTTGTAGCAATCCGGGTCGGCATTCGGATCCGGCAAGTCGCCGCCGCCGCCGCCACCACCGCCACCACCGCCACCACCGCCACCACCGCCACCACCGCCAGTGGCGGCGCCCCCGAACCCGTTCGTGCCGAAGTTGGCTCGACCGGCTTGAGCGAAGAGTTCGCTGAACTCGACCGCGGCCAACTGCCAGTCGTAGGCAAAAGTGGTGCGTGTCACGCTCTGGGGACCGCTCTGTTCGGTCCAGCGGACTTCGATGTCATATTGTTTGAGATACTTCGCGACCTCCGGAAGTTCTGCTCCGACGAGCGATGCGAGTTCGAGGCCAACGCCCGCCACTGTGTCCGCGCCGTCTCCGATCAGGCCCGATCGGACGACGCGAATTTCGTAGGGATCGCGGAGCGACACGAATTCGTCGGCCTCGGGTGCCAGGCCTTGTTTCATCTGGATCTCGAGATCGGCCAGAATCTCGTCGGCTACGAGACTGGCTTCGAGTCGTCGTGCGGAGACGCCGACGCGGTGGACGGCCGTGGAACTCGTCCCGATCAGCACCGTCATCACCATCGCGAAGATCAGCGTGGCCGCAAGGATTTCCAGAAGCGTGAGCCCGGCCGCGAGGCGATTCCGTTCTGTCGGTGGGGAGTCATTCATGAGCGTGCGGCTCCGATGCGTCGTCGGACGCGGTTGAGGAGGGGCTCGATCTCGAGAGTCAAATGGTTCTCACTGGCATCCGCGATTTCGAGCAGGGCGTATTCCGTCATGCCACTCGAGTCGAAGACGATCTCGACATCGCCGCCCTCGATCCAGCCCGACGAGCTTTCGAGGCCCACAAAATAACGGGAGGCGTCGAGCCAGGTAAATGCGCCGAGTTGGCGATTGGCAATCGGGTAGTAGCTGCGTTCGTGGCGAGAAGGCGGGTAGAAGTCGATGGGCGTGTCGCCCTCGCGCGCCGAACCAATCGGATTCCGAGCGGGATCGGATTCCGCGAATTCTTCGCCGGAGTCGCTGAGCGCCGCGAAAGCACGCTTCTCGTCGACCAGCCATTCGATCCGGTAACCGCCTTCCTCGAGGTCGAACAGGACGCGGTGGGGCACGCCCGACATGATCGCGCGTTGTCGCGCGAATTCGAGGCTGGCTGCAATGGACTCGGCTTCGATACGCAGTCCGCGCAACTTGGAACTCGACAGCCGTGGAATGCCGATCGCGAAGACCATGCCGATGATGGCGATGACCGCGATCATCTCGATCAACGTGAAACCGCGAGTCGTCGCCTTTGGATCGTCTATTGATTTGCGCTTCATCATGGTGGGCCTGTAGGCGGCGTCCCTAGACGCTCTCTTGGATCTTCCAGTTGGCGATGTCGTCACTGCCCTCGACGCCGTCGGGCCCGAGGGACCAGAGGTCGAAGGAATGGGGATTGTTCGAGCCGGGGATGCGGTAGAGGAAGGGTTGGCCCCACGGATCCACGAGCCCCTCGGTCTTGATGTACCCGCCCGGCGTGAAGGCCGCGGGAACGGGTGGCGCCGACGTTTCATTGACGAGTGCATCGAGCCCCTGATCGCCGGTCGGGAATCGTGCGTTGTCCATCTGGTAGAACTCGAGCGCCTGTTCGAGTCGGATGATCTTCGTCCGGGTCGTGGCGATTCGCGCCTTGTCGATCTGGCCCGAGATTCCGACGGCGAGGGTCGCCATCAACATGCCCATGATCACGACCACAGCCATGATCTCGATCAAGGTGAATCCCGAACGTCGAGATCGACCGGGGGTCGTCGCTATGGCTGTCGATTGGAGCGGGTGATCGTTGTACTTCATTGCAATCTCCGAGAGGGACGTCACGTTCTCGTGCGTCCCCTCACTAGCCGATGCTTTCCGTTAGTTGGAGCATCGGCATCAAAACGGCCATGATGATGATGCCCACGATACCGACCATGACCAGGATCAGTATGGGCTCGAGCAGCGATGTCAGGCGAGAAATGCTGGTTTCAACCTGCTCCTCATAGGTGTCCGCCACCTTGATCAGCATTCCCTCGAGATCGCCCGAGCGCTCGCCCACTTCGACCATGGTGGTGACGAGAGGCGGAAATTCTCCGCATTGCCGAAGCGGTGTCGCGAGCGGGGCACCCTCGAGGATGCCTTCTCGCGCCGCGTCAGCCGCCTTCTCGAAAACCGAATTATTGGCCACATGTCGCGCGATGTTCAACGCCTGAACGATGTTCACACTACTGGCCAACAAGGAACCGAGGGTTCGGGTGAAGCGAGCGATGGCAAGGTATCGAATTACGCGGCCGATGACCGGAACCCTCAGCCAGAAACGATCCAGCACGGAGCGGCCGGTCTCGGTCCGCCCGACGGCCCTGTAGAGCGCCGCCAGGCCCCCGCCCACGACCAGGATCAGCCACCAGAAGCCGCGCAGGAAATCGGAGAAGCCGATCACGGCCGAGGTGTACCAGGGTAGATCGAGGTTCTGGGAGATCAGGAGTTCGGTGATCTGTGGCAGCACGAAGGTGACCATGATGCCGACGACGACCCCGGCGAAGGCGAGCATGAAGAGGGGGTAGGTGAGAATCGACATCACCCGACTGTTGAGCCGCACCTGATCTTCGAGGTAGTCCGCCACCCGGGCCAGCACGGCATCGAGGGCGCCACTGGCCTCCCCCGCACTGACCATCGAGACGTAGAGATTGTCGAAGCGCCCGGTCGACTTGAGCGCATCCGCCAATGTGGCGCCCTCATTGACCTTGTCGCGGACCTGCGCGAAGACACCTTTGAGGGCTCGATGTTCGGTTTGCTCGACCAAGGCGCCGAGCGACTCCACGAGTGGGACGCCCGCGCCGACGAGGGTCGCGAGTTGTCGAGTCGACATCGCGATCTCCATCGGCGGAATGCGAGTCGGGAGATGGATTTCGAAATTGAGACCCCTGCCGGAGGTGGTGAAGCCGCGCGCGGCATTTGGGCTCGTCTGGGTCTCGCTGATCTCAGTGAGGAAGACGCCGCCTGCGCGCATCTGAAGCCGTGCAGCCCGGAGTCCCTCCGCGGTGACCGTGCCCTTTGCCGGCTTGCCAGATTGGCTGACGCCCTTGTAGGCATAGACAGGCACTCTGTTGCCTCCGTTTCTGGGTTCTCTCGCACTGGCGGTTCGCGCTCGCGGACCGTCAGCATACGGTCGATCTAGATCTGGGCGATACTGCCTTCTTCTTCCGTTGCGCGAATCACTTCGGCGACCGAAGTCGTGCCCGCCAGGACCTTGCGCGCGCCGTCCGCCCGAAGGGTTCCCATCCCCTTGCGAGTCGCGGTGGATTTGATCGTCTTGGAGTCGACGTTCTGGCTGATCAGCGCACGAATCTCATCATCGATGGTCATCAACTCGAAAATTCCGATCCGGCCGTAGTAGCCGGTGTGGCTGCAGGCTTCACAGTCTCCGGCTCGATACAACGTCACGGGTCGACCGGGCGGTTTGACGCCGATCTCCCGGAGTTCTTCGTCGGTCGTCGTGTACGCCTCGCGGCATTCGAGACACAGGATGCGAACGAGTCGTTGGGCGAGCACGGCGACGAGTGACGAGCCGACCAGGAAGGGCTCCACGCCCATGTCGACGAGTCGAGTCAACGCACTGGCGGCGTCGTTTGTATGCAACGTGGAGAGTACGAGGTGGCCGGTGAGGGAGGCTTGAATCGCGATCTCGGCCGTCTCCCGGTCACGAATTTCGCCGACGAGGACGACGTTGGGATCCTGGCGCAGGATCGCGCGCAGGCCGGCGGCAAAGGTGAGCTTGATCTTGGGGTTGACCTCGATCTGACTCACACCCTTCTGAATGATCTCGACCGGGTCTTCGATCGTGATGATATTCTTGTCCGGGCCGTTGATCTTGGCCAACGCGGCGTGCAGCGTCGTCGTCTTGCCGCTGCCCGTGGGTCCCGTGACGAGGAAAATTCCGTTCGGCCTTCGCATGACGCGATCGAGCGCCTCGAGCTGTATCGCGTTGAAGCCGATCTTCTCCAGATCGAGCAGCTCCTGGGTATCCGGCAGCAGTCGCAATACGAGTCGCTCACCGAAGGCGACGGGGACCGTGGAAAGTCGCACGTCATAGTCCCGTCCCGCGATCTTGAGCCGAATCCGACCATCCTGTGGCAAGCGTTTCTCGGCGATATCGAGGTTGCCCATGATCTTGATCCGAGAAGCGATGGCGGCCTGGAGCGAGCGGGGTAGGGGCTTCATCGGCTCGTAGAGCACATCGTCGATTCGAAAGCGGATCCGAATTTCCTTCTCGAAGGGCTCGATGTGGATATCGCTTGCGCGCTCTTTCACCGCGTGTTGGAGCAATGAATTGACCAGCCGAATGATCGGGGCATCGTCGGTGGAATCGAGCAGGTCCTGGGGTTCATGGGAGATCTGCGTCGCCAGCGCATCGAGGTCATCATGGGCGGCCTCGGCGAGCTGGTCGGTCGAAGTGACGCTGCGGTCGTAGGCCAGGTTGATCGCGGACAGGATGACGGACTCGCGCGCGAGTACGAGTTCGATTTCGGCGCCATCGAAGAGCAAATGCAGATCGTCGATGGGTGCCACATCGAGGGGGTCCGCGACCGCCACGCGCAACACGCCCTCCGCGACCCAGCCGAGGGGGAGTAGACGGTGTTGTTTTGCAAAGGTGATTGGAATGGTCTGGAGCAAGCTCTCGTCGACTTCCTCCGGATCGATGGTCGAGATGATCGTGAGGCCCTGTTGATGGCCGAGGGCCAGAAGGACTTCGTCGGCGTCGAGGAAGCCTTCGTCGACGAGGACGTCCGCGAGTCGTTCATGGCTCTCGATCTGTCGCAGTCGCGCCTGCTCGAGTTGTTCGGGCGAAAGTCGGGTTTCGCGGACGAGGACCCGACCGAGCTCCAGGCTTTCGTCGCTGTGTCCGCCGTCGATGGCGGGCGTACTCATGACCGGTCTCCACGGGACACGGTCACCGTGGTGGAGTAGCCATACGCGGCGTCGAGCATGGCGGCGGCGCGTTCGGCTTCCCATAGGTCTTCGAAGGGCCCGATCCGAATGCTGAATACGATTCGTCCGCCGGATTCGTTGGAAATGAGCGTGCCGTCATAGCCCGCGTCGAGCAGTGACGTCAGGGTCTCTGTCGCTTCGGTTTCATCGAGGAAAGTGGCGACGAGAACGGCATATCGCGGCTCGTCGGAATGCGATGGCTCGTCGGACTCCGGGTTGTACATCCGGGCGCTTCGTTCCTCGAGCTCGCGCATGCGGTCGATCGGATAGCGCGCGGCGTGTTTGCCGAGTTCTCTGCCGATCGTCGATCCATCCGGTGAGTCGAATCGTGGGTACCCGGCCAGCTCCGGGAATCGACTCTCGCCGCCCAGGGAATCTTCGAGTTCGAGTCGCTTTCGAATCGTTTGTTGTTCCAGATCCTCGGCGCTGCGCACGATGTGGGGCGTGAGAAAAATCAGCAGGTTGATCTTGCGAAGGTCTTCCGATTTCTGTTTGAAGAGCCAGCCGAGATAGGGAATGTCCATCAGCCAGGGAACGCCGGAAATCGAGTCGGTGAAACTCTCGCTGATCAAACCGCCGATCACGACCGTCTCGCCGTCGTTGAC
>SMVA01287251.1_pt1 | contig 12812 bp, 12 predicted proteins | sample 2456451 | NCBI WGS metagenome assembly SMVA01 (sample SAMN11095933, study PRJNA526329) | marine sediment metagenome | biome: Marine sediment; feature: Surficial sediment; material: Deep marine sediment; isolation source: Hadal surficial sediment | place: Pacific Ocean | collected 2014-05 | depth...
CTACCGCAGCTGGCAGCACGGCCTATAATTTTTCGGTACGTGGGCCGATTCTGCCCCTGGGTACTGACGCGCTGGCACTGACTCCCATCAGCCCGTTTCGACCACGCCGCTGGAATGGGGCAATTTTGCCCAGTTCTGTCCGTGTAAGATTTGAAATTCTTGATCCTTACAAGCGCTCGGTCAGTGCCACCGCAGATGCACACGAAGTGCGAAATGTCTTACGTGTCGATGCATTTCAGGATAATGAAACGGAATTGAATATGTTGTTTGACCCGGATCATTCCCTTGAAGAACGGATATTGAACGAACAGTTTCGCTAATAAATCCCAGCCTTCTCATGTTCTGAGAAGCGCGATGTTATGCTACCAGAATGACCGACAACAACATCCATGAGTTAAGCCCACAGCCGTTGGTTATAGCGATTTCTTCACGTGCACTTTTCAACCTGGATAAAAGTCACGCGGTGTTTGAGTCAGAAGGCCTTGAGGCCTATGCCAAATACCAGGTGCAACGTGAAAATGAAATTCTGCAACCGGGGGTGGCCTTTCCGCTGGTCAGAAAGTTATTGGCTCTGAATGATGATGACGTGAGCCACCAGGGTGTTGAAGTTATCCTGATGTCGCGCAACAGCGCTGATTCCGGATTGCGCATCTTTAATAGTATCGAGCACTATAAACTTGATATTCAACGGGCAGTGTTCACCAATGGCGAAAGCCCGTTTCGGTACATGCAGGCGATAGGAACTGACCTGTTTTTGTCCCAGCACGCTGATGATGTACGCCAAAGCCTGGAAGCAGGTTTTGCCTCCGCAATTATCCTTGCAGGCTCTGCAGGCAGAACGGATACTGAGCAATTGCGTATTGCCTTTGATGGCGACGCGGTTTTATTTAGTGATGAAGCAGAACGTGTCTACCAGGCGGACGGACTGGCGGCATTTGCCCGGCAGGAGAAACAACGCGCCGAGACGCCACTCCCTGATGGGCCGTTCAAGCCCCTGCTACAGGCCTTACACCGGATACAATCGGCATACCCCATTGAGCAAAACCCGATCCGCACCGCATTGGTGACCGCCCGTTCAGCACCTGCCCACAAACGTGTCATATTGACTTTGCGCAAGTGGGGAATTCGTATCGATGAGGCGCTGTTCCTCGGTGGTAAAGCAAAAGGCCCGTTCCTGGCTGCTTTCGGGGCCGACATCTTCTTTGACGATCAGCAGGTCCATTGTGATTCAGCCCGTGAACACGTCGCCACCGGTCATGTTCCGCATGGAATACGTAACCGTTAAATCCAATTCTGTTGTGTCGGCATTTATTCCTGAATTTTCGTCTCAAATCCTGATTCTGGTAGTGACTGGCATCGAGCAAGAACTTAGAATGACTGCCTTGTTACCCAACATTAGCAATATGCTTTGGAATTCCTATGGCAAAATTAAACCCGACTGACTTATTTGATGTGCGCAGCCTGCTGTCAGAAGAAGAGCAGATGATCCAGGACAGCATTGCGCGTTTCGTCGACGAACGCGCACTGCCATTGATGGGCGAAGCCTTTGATAAAGCGCAATTCCCCATGGAGCTGATCCCGGAGATGGCAGAGCTCGGTCTGTTGGGCTCGACGATAGACGGCTATGGATGCGCGGGATTGAACGCCGTGTCCTATGGTTTGATCTGCCAGGAACTTGAACGAGGCGATGCTGGTTTGCGCAGTTTTGCTTCAGTTCAGTCAAGTCTGTGTATGTATCCAATTTATGCCTATGGTTCTGAAGAACAGAAGCAACGATGGTTGCCGGACATGGCGGCGGGTAAGGTGATCGGCTGTTTTGGACTGACCGAAGCACAGGGCGGTTCTGACCCGGCCAGCATGCGCACCCAGGCCAAACGCGACGGTGACGACTGGATCATCAATGGCTCAAAGATGTGGATCACCAATGGCAGTATCGCGGATATAGCCATCGTCTGGGCGCATACAGACAACGGCATCACCGGCTTTGTTGTTGAAAAAGACATGGCAGGATTCGAGGCGCAGGAAATTCACGGCAAAATGTCCTTACGCGCCTCGGTGACTTCCGGGTTGTTTTTTGACAACGTACGGGTGCCTGATGCCAATCGTTTGCCAAATGTTACCGGGCTGAAAGGGCCACTCGGTTGCCTGACCCAGGCTCGTTACGGCATCACCTGGGGTCCTATCGGATCGGCTATTGCCTGTCTGACGGAAGTCATTGCCTACACGGCTGAGCGCAAGTCGTTTGGCAGGCCATTGGCAGCCAACCAGTCCATTCAGATTCGCATGGCGGATATGGCTCGACGGATTACCACTGCGCAATTGCTATCGCTGCAACTCGGACGATTGAAAGATGCCGGCAAAATGGCGCCGCAACAGGTTAGCCTGGCCAAATGGAACAATGTCCGTATGGCGCTGGATATCGCCCGCGATTGTCGCGATATCCTCGGTGCCGCCGGGATTACGGTTGAGCATGCAGCGATTCGACATATGCTCAACCTGGAAAGTGTGATCACCTACGAAGGCACAGAAACCATACATCAGTTAGTGATCGGTCGTGAGCTGACCGGCATTAACGCTTTTTGAGCTACTGTTTCTGTGCCAATGAGGCTTGCCTGATAGCACGGAACTCATTGCCCTCATACCATTGCGGCCATTCACTGCTATTCGCCAGGCGGCGGCCAATTTGATAGAACAGCACCAGGTCTTCCACCGCTGCATCCACATCCCAGATGTCGGTTACCTCATCGGCCGGTGAGTGGTAGCGGTTTTTTACATAGTCGGCATTGCGTTCGGTGACGTATTCAGCACCGTGGTTTCGATCCACCGTGCCGCCCCTGGCATAGAGAATTGGCACGCCTTTCTTGGCAAAATTAAAATGGTCTGAACGGTAATAAAAGCCTTTTTCAGGTGTTGCTTCGGGGGTAACGGTGCGGCCGTACTTGAGTGCTTCTTCAGCCAGGATGGTTTCCATTTCCGAGCCACCATGACCAATGACAACGATGTCACTCATCTTGCCACGAAAATTCAGACGGTCCATATTGATACCACCAATGGTCATGTTCAAAGGCACTGCCGGATCAGCAGCATAGGCTTGTGATCCAAGCAGACCGGACTCCTCGGCGGTCACGGCAAGGAATCCAACGCTGCGGGGCGGCGCCGATGGCAAGGCGGAAAAAGCCTGGGCAATTTCCAGCATTCCACTGGTGCCGCTGGCATTGTCCTCTGCACCGTTGAATATGAAGTCCCCTTCCTGCCCCTCCTCATGTGGCGCGGTTCCCAGGTGATCCCAGTGGGCCATGTAGATGAACAACTCATCTGCATGCTCGCTGCCGGGCAGGATAGCCCCGACGTTGAAGGATTCGGCACGTTCAATCGTGTTGCTGATGTTAACGCTGGCGGATAAACCCATGGAGTACGGTTTAACGGAGGCCTTGGCAGCATCTTCAGTCAATCCCTGCAGGTCCATGCCTGCAAATTCGAAGATATCTTTGGCTGTTTCGTATTGCAGCCAGCCTTCGACTTTCAACTGATCCATATTATTGTTCTCTGCAGCCAGGTGAAACTGCGGGCCCTTCCAACTGCCTTCCACCACGTGCCAGCCATAAGCGGCGGGCGCTGTCTGGTGAATAATCAAGGCACCGGCGGCCCCCTGGCGTGCAGCCTCTTCATACTTGTAGGTCCAGCGCCCGTAATAGGTCATGGAGTTGCCATTGAATAACTCGGGATTCTGGGTGGCATAACCCGGATCATTAACCAGGATAACCACGGTTTTACCTTTTACATTGATTCCATCATAGTCATTCCAATCATATTCCGGTGCGACAATGCCATAACCAACCCACACCAGTTCACTGCGACTCAGGCCGTTCTCTGCAAGCACTTGCGGGCTACCCAGCATCATTTCGGAGCCATAGGCATAAGCGTGAATGTTACCCTCGATATCGCTGATGCTCAGGCTCATGTCCGGACTGGCTGCAATGGATACCAGCGGCACCGACTGGCGGTAACTGTCACCAAACATGGGTTGCAGACCCATTTCCTTAAATTGTTGCTCCAGGTAGTTCAGCGTCAGTCGCTCGCCTTCCGACATCGGTGCGCGGCCCCCAAACTCATCGGAAGCCAGTGTGGAGATACGCTCAAGCAAGCCCGCAGTGTCGATCTGCTGGACAGCAGTGTTGTCGGCGGCAATCGTTGCAAGCGGTGCAAGTACCAGTGACAACAAAAGAATGCCTATTGCTGTTTGAGTCTTACTGCGTCTGAAAATACTCATATGGATCTCCTGATCATATTTTTGCCTTGCGAGCTGAAAAAGTATAAGTGAAATAATTTTTTGTATTACTGGATTATCCTTGGTTCTGGTGTTAAACCGATGCCAAACCGCTGCTGTACCGAGTCGCCAACGGCAGCGGCCAACGCCAGTAAATCCTGGCCACTTGCGTTGCCATGATTCACCAATACCAGTGCATGTTGCTGCGATACACCGGCATCCCCCCGGCGATGACCCTTCCAGCCACAGTGATCAATCATCCAGGCCGCGCTGAGCTTGGCATTGCCATCGGCCAACACATATACCGGTAAACCGGCAAAATCATTTGCCAGCAATTTGGCGGTTGCATGGCTGAGCACCGGGTTCTTGAAAAAGCTTCCGGCATTGCCAATGCGGTCGGGGTCCGGCAATTTGCGCTGGCGTATCCGTACAACTGCATTGCTGACCTGCCTTGCAGTGGGGTGGTTTACCTCCATGCTGTGTAATTCTTCGACGATACCGGCATAAGCCAGCCTGGCAGTGAAGCTGCGTTGTAGTCGCAACCGGATGGAGGTAATCAGGAATTTTTCCGCATCTGCGGATTTGAAACGACTGTCCCGATAAGAAAATTTACATTCGTCGTGGGTGAAATCATGCACAACACCCGTACCCAGTTCCAATGCCTGCACCGATTCGAGTACATCCGCCAATTCCACGCCGTATGCGCCGATATTCTGCATCGGCGCGGCGCCTGCCAAACCAGGGATCAGTGACAGGTTTTCGATACCTGACAGGCCTTGTTCAAGACTCCACAGAACCAGTTGATGCCAGTTTTCACCAGCACTGACCTCAATAAGCACACCGCTGTCTGCTTCATTGATGATTTTCTTGCCAATGATGCGATTCAGGATCACCTTGCCTGAAATGTCATTGGCAAACAGCACATTGCTGCCGGCGCCAAGGATAAGATCATTTTCCGGGTCAAAAGGGTGATCTGAAGCCAGTGTTTGCAGATCTGCCTGGTCTTCTAGTGTGATCAATAGTCGGGTACGGGCCTCGACTGCAAAGCTGTTGAGCTTTTTAAGAGAAGCGTTTTCACTACGCTGCATGGCCACGCCCGCTCATTATCGTGTCTTTAACGATGCGATGGCTTGCAGGCTGTCGGCGACGAGATCCGGGCCCCGGTAGACAAATCCTGTATAAAACTGCACAAGGTCAGCACCCAGTCGTATTTTCTCGGCCGCGTCTTCACCATCTGTTATACCACCTGTGCCTATCAGTGCTACTTCAGCGGGCAGGGCCGCGCGAAATGCAGCCAGAACATGGTTGGCTTGTTCCTTTACGGGTGCTCCGCTCAGGCCGCCTTTTTCGCTGGCATGGCGCATACCTTTGACCGATTCACGCGAAATCGTGGTGTTGGTTGCAATCAGGCCGTCAAATTCATTGGCAACAACAACTTCGGCAATTCCAGGTATTTCGGTGTCTTCGAGATCAGGAGCAACCTTGACCACCAGTGGCACGCGACGGTCGTATTCATAGGCCAATTGCTGACGTCGGCTGTTAATCACCTTCAACAGATCGTCGAGTTGTGCCGTAGCCTGCAGGTCGCGCAATCCCCTGGTGTTGGGTGAGGATATGTTGATCGTGATGTAATCGGCGTGCGGGTAGACCTTTTCCAGGCAAATCAGGTAATCGTCAGCGGCCTGATCCATTGGTGTATCATAATTTTTGCTGATATTAATACCCAGGATGCCTTTGAACTTGCGTTTTTTGGCCTGTCGCACCAGGTGATCCACACCCTTGTTGTTAAACCCGAGCCGGTTGATCATCGCACTGGCTTGTTCGAGGCGAAATACCCTTGGTTTGGGGTTGCCAGGCTGTGGCCGGGGCGTAACGGTGCCGACCTCGACAAAGCCGAACCCCACACTGCCCAGAGGGTCGATGTAGTCACCGTTCTTATCCATACCCGCTGCCATGCCGACCGCATTTGGGAATTTCAGACCCATGACGTTTACCGCTGGGCCAACGGTGTTGAATAACAGGTCCGTGGCGCCTACTCTGTGCCCCAGGCGCAGGCTTTCCAGTGCCAGAGCGTGAGCTGTCTCAGGATCTGTCAGGAACAGCGCTTTACGTATTAATGAATACATATGGGATTACAGATCAAACTTGATACCCTGCGCCAATGGCAATTCACTGCCCCAGTTGATGGTGTTGGTTTGGCGGCGCATATACGCCTTCCATGCATCGGAGCCTGATTCCCGGCCACCACCGGTTTCTTTTTCTCCACCAAACGCACCACCGATCTCAGCACCCGAGGTGCCGATGTTCACGTTGGCGATACCGCAGTCTGAACCGGTAACCGACAGGAATCGTTCGGCATTGCGCATATTCGTGGTGAAAATTGCCGAGGAGAGGCCTTGTACTACGTCATTCTGCATCGCGATTGCATCATCCAGGTCTGTAAACGGGATGAGGTACAGGATTGGTGCGAACGTTTCGCTTTGAACGATTTCCCATTCGTTCCTGACACGGATGATGGTCGGCTCGACAAAACTGCCGGGACCATCGATTCGTTTGCCGCCGGACAACAGTTCGCCGCCTTCGCTAACAGCAGATGCAATCGCAGCTTCGAAACGACCGACCGCGGCCTGATCCGTCAATGGACCCATCAACGTATCCGGATCCAGCGGATCCCCGATCCGAACCTGCTGGTAGGCCTTGATCAGTGCATCTTCCACCCGCGCCATGATCGACTCATGTACAAACAAACGTCGTGTCGAAGTACAGCGCTGGCCGGCGGTGCCGACAGAGCCGAATACAATTCCGGGTATACACATCTCAAGGTCGGCAGTCTCATCCATAATGATGGCGTTATTGCCACCCAGCTCAAGCAAACTGCGGCCCATACGCGCTGCAACCCTGGCGCCGACTTCACGCCCAATGGCAGTTGAGCCGGTAAATGAAATCAGGTTGATACGCTTGTCGTTAACAAATCGTTCAGCCAGCTCATGTCCGTCTTCAATAAAACTTAGAAATATTGCCGGATAGCCGTGATCCTTCAACGCCTTATTGCAGATGTTCTGTACGGCGATACAGCAAAGCGCACCCTTGGGAGAAGGCTTCCAAATGGTTGCGTTGCCACAAATCGCTGATAGAAATGCATTCCAGGCCCACACCGCCACCGGAAAATTAAAAGCGGATATCACACCAACGACACCATAGGGGTGCCACTGTTCATACATCCGGTGCATCGGTCGTTCCGAATGCATGGTATTGCCATACATCATGCGTGACTGGCCAACGGCAAAATCTCCAATATCGATCATCTCCTGTACTTCACCATCACCTTCGGCCTTGATCTTGCCCATCTCCAGGCTGACCAGGCTGCCTAGCGTGTCCTTGTGTTGACGCAAAGCCTCCGTGCACAAACGAATTGCCACGCCACGTTGTGGTGCCGGCACGGTACGCCATTCCTTGAATGCATCCTGGGCGTTGCTGACAACATGCTCGTAGTCATCTTTAGAGCAGCAGTAAACACTGGCAATGACTTCGCCAGTTGCAGGGTTGATCGCTTGCCTAATTCCGCAATCGGTGGTTTCTGACCATTCTCCATGGCCGAAATAGGCGCCCGAATTGAACGCGTCCACACCGAGGGATTTGAGGAATTCCAAATTAATTGACATATAGCTTATTGGCCTTCTGAGGTTTAATGTTTGCCCGCTTGAGCTGATCACCATGGGTTTCATAATTACATGACTTCCAGCCCGTAATTATCGCATTGCCTGACTCTGGATGCACACATACAAACAGCGGGAACTACAGGTCAAAGAACAGGTCATAGCGTGCAATGAAACTGATCATGATCATGGGGGCTGAAAATGCCATTTATTACGATACAATACACTGAGAGCGTATGACCATGCTCGGAATCGTAAAAACAACCGGTGCAGAACCGCAGCCAACAGTGGCCCCATTACAGACGCCACTTAGCACGGGACCGGTAGTAACAGCTGGAGTGCAGGGCGGAGTGAGTGAGGCGAAAGTTGATCAATTGCTGGTTGAACGGGTACAAAAAGGCGATAAACGTGCCTTTGACCTGTTGATACAAAAATATCAGCACCGAATCGTCAGTCTCGTCTCCCGCTATGTTTCCGATTCATCGGAAGCACAGGACGTGGCACAGGAAGCATTTATCAAGGCCTACCGCGCAATTGGCAGGTTTCGTGGCGACAGTGCTTTTTATACCTGGTTATATCGCATTGCGATCAATACGGCCAAAAACTGGATCGTGGCAAGAAACCGGCGACCCCCTGCCAGTGATATTGATGCGGTTGATGCAGAGCAATACGGTATGAGTGGCCGGTTAAAAGATATCAGCACGCCCGAAAATGAAATGCTGCGTGAAGAAATTGAACGTACGGTATATGGCACAATTGCCGAGTTACCGGAAGATTTACGCACGGCCATCATGCTCAGGGAGATGGATGGCATGAGTTACGAAGAGATTGCCACGACCATGGAATGCCCGATCGGCACCGTCCGGTCACGTATATTTCGCGCCCGGGAAGCGATAGATGAGAAACTAAAGCCATTGATTGGTGGTCACACAGTAAGTGGGAATAAAAAGTGATATCTGATTCAGATTCACGGCACAGAGAAATGAAGAAATGAGTAAAGAATCTTTAGAACATCTGTCCAGTTTAATGGACGGTGAAATGTCCTCGGACAGTGGATTGTTCCTGACGCGCAGACTGGCTTCAGACGAAACCCTTTGCGCCACGTGGGAGCGTTATCATCTGATTCGTGATTGCATCCGGAAACCGGGTAGCAAACACCTGGTGACAGGTATGAGTCTTAGGCTGAGCGCCTCACTGGATGCAGAACAGATCGTGTCTGTACCGGCCTGGCGCAACAATCGCTGGTTAAAACCGCTATCCGGATTTGCTATTGCCGCCAGTGTCGCATTGGTGGCCATCGTTGTCACCGCACCACAAACAGGCACATCTACGGGTGCCGTTGATGCAGTAGTGAATTCAGAACCTGTCAATCAACCCTTTGTCAGTCCGAACACCGTTGCGATTACAGCAGTTTCACACGCGGCGAGTTATTCACCCGCCAATAAACCGAGAGTTGAGCAACTGAATGCCTACCTGCTACGCCACAATCAAATGGCGGGAGTTACGGGGCGGCAAGGGTTTGTCTCGTTTGTGCCCATTGTTGCCACACAGCTATCCACACAGCTATCCACACAGGCAGAACAGGATCCGCTCGCAGATGACGAGCAGAATCACGACAGCGTGGATTCCATGTCAACCCGGGAAGCTGCAGCGAATAAATGAATAGATTGCCCCGCAAGGCTTTAATGCTGCTGATTGGTATCAGTGTCAGCGGCATCCTCATGGCAGCTGATTCTGCGCCGGCCGTTGAATGGCTGGAACGTATGACCAAGGCCATGCGCCAGATGAGTTATCAGGGCACCTTCGTCTATATACGCGACGATGTGGTTGAAACCATGCGTATCACTCACGTTGCTGATGAAAACGGCGTTCGTGAACGTATGTATTCGATCAGCGGTCCCCGACGTGAAGTCATTCGCAATCGAAATGGAGTTCGCTGCGTATTGCAGGATGCAGGTGCCGTGGTCGAGGATTACGCCGTTGCGAATTCCTATTTCCCCGAATTGCCGCTTGCCGAGATAACCGATTCGGAAGCGTATCGCATGTACCTTCGCGGAACGGCCAGAATTGCTGGCCACACTGCCCATCGTGTCAGTATTTTGCCGCAAGATAAATTTCGTTATGGTTATGATTTCTGGTTAGAGGAGCAGACCGGCCTGCTATTGAAATGGGTATTGAAGGATTCTAAAGACAAGGCCCTGGCCAAGTTATTGTTTACCGATTTTTCGATTGGTTCAGATGTAGATGTCAGCGAATTAACACCCGATTCACCGGCCGGGGGGTTCAGAGTGCTGCCCACATTCAGCCCGGCAAAACCCGTGGTAGAGCAATCCAGTCCACACTGGCTGCCAAATTTATTGCCAGCCGGCTTTAAGTTATCGTCCCACAGCCATGAAACAACCGACGGCAGCAGCTTTGAACATCTGGTGTATAGCGACGGCCTCGCTGCCGTATCTGTGTATATAGAAAAACAGGGTAGCCAAATCGGTGTTATGCAGGGCGTCGGTCAGCTAGGGACCAATAATGCCTTTTCCCGTTTGCACGGCAATTTACAAATAACTGCGATCGGTGAAGTGCCGGCGATTACGGTCAAAACCATCGCCAATTCGATGACACGATCGGTGGCATCAATACAACCGTGATTGAACAAAATGTGCAGGTTGTTCGTTGTAACGACCAACGGATATGGGTGCGCCTGGGAACCCAGGTCGGCTGCTCTGCCTGCGATAACGGCCAGGGTTGCGGTGCAGGAGTATTTGCCAGGTTGCTGCGGCGTAAGCCAGCCGTTATTGAGTTGGCACGACAGGATGTCGATGTTAAAGCGGGTGAAATGGTGACATTGGCTTTTCCCGAGCAAATATACCTGAAAATGGTATTGGCCTATTACGGCTGGCCATTACTGGCGGCGCTATTGGGTGCTTCGCTGGCTTATGCGCTGGCCGGTTGGCAGCAGTTAGAGCCACTATTTGCGGACCTCATCACACTGGCGGGTGGTGTTGTGACCGGTAGTATGGCCATGCGCTATCTGAAAAGACGCAATAATACGGAATTATGGTTGAATTCTTTGCAAATGGCGGTTTATTACCCGTCAGCGACACCCAATATGTGTAGTGGTGTTGGCAGCGACCCTGAGCAGATTTGAACCAGCTTATCAATACCCAGCGGAGTTATTAAATGAAACAAAGAATATCACTTCAATTGGCCGCGTTACTGTTGCTGTGCCTGAGCATGTCGGCAAGTGCCAAGGTGACGGGTCTGCCGGATTTCACCGAACTGGTTGAAAAAGCCGGGCCTGCGGTGGTCAATATCCGGGTGACCCAGTTCGGGACCCGTGCCAGACGGCCATCCACTTCAGGTCGCGGACAGAACAATCAACGAGGAGAGAACCAACCGGAAATTCCCGACTTTTTCCGTCGTTACTTCAATGTTCCGGACGACCCGGGATATGGACAACCGGACAGGCAGGGCGCTGGTTCCGGCTTTATTTACTCTGCAGACGGTTACATTATGACCAATCACCACGTGGTGGAAAACGCCGATGAAATTATTATCAGGATGGCCGACCGGCGTGAATTTGTAGCAGAAATTATTGGTTCTGACGAATCCAGTGATATCGCCGTTTTAAAAATCAACGCAGACGAGCCGCTGCCTTACCTGACGCTGGGGGAATCTAAATCGGTCAAGCCCGGGCAATGGGTTGCAGCCATTGGTTCGCCTTTCAATTTTGAGCAAACGGTCACAGCGGGAATCGTTAGCGCCAAGGGAAGATCTAACCGGGCGCAGCAGTACGTGCCGTTCATACAGACCGATGTTGCCATCAACCGGGGTAATTCCGGTGGCCCATTACTGAATATGGATGGCGAAGTCATCGGCATTAATTCATGGATACTGAGTTCCAATGGTGGCTATATCGGCTTGTCGTTCTCAATCCCGATTGAAGTCGCGGCAAGCACTGCACGGCAATTGCGTGCAACTGGAAAAGTCGAACGTGGCTTGTTGGGGGTCATTGTGGGCGTAGTCACACGTGAAATGGCTGAAGTGGTCGGTCTTGATCGCCCGGTAGGTGCACTGGTGAATGATATTTCTCCCGGCGGCTCGGCAGACCGGGCTGGAATACAGCCGGGTGATGTTATTTTGCTATTCAATGACGACCGGTTGGAAACCTGGAGCGACTTGCCGCCATTGGTCGGGGCCAACCCACCGGGGACAGAAGCCACGGTCACGGTACGACGTGAAGGCAAGGAAAAGGTGTTTACAGTAATACTGGATGCATTGAATAGCGGCGAGGATGAGACGGTCGCGGACAACACAAATGCTTCTCTCAGCAGCAATGCGCTGGGTTTGGCGGTCGAGAGTATCAGCGATGAGCGTCGGCGTGAACTGGGTGATCCGCAAGCAGGTGTCGTGATCGCCGAAGTAGAGTCCGACGATGCCTGGCGAGCCGGGTTACGTCCGGGTGATGTGATACTTATGGTGAACAACCGGAATGTAGATAACATGGATGATTTTGAGACGCAGGTCGCCAGGGTCGAGGCAGGCAAGGCCGTGGCCTTACGTGTCTGGCGCAATGGTACTTCCAGTTTTATTGCGTATACGCCAGCCACAGAGGATGAGAGATAAGCCGTTTCTCTTTATAATCAGAGATTGACATGACTAGTGTCATGTCAATCTCATAACGTTAGATCAGCGAGTACACAAGCAGTTAGCTGCAAGGCAGTGATTCGAAAGGAATAGTGGTGCTATGCCGAGAAGTGCTTACGCAGTGATGGGCATTCTGGTGATCACTGATCTTACGTTATGAGTTTGACATGACACCCGGGCCATCCGGTTTGAATAATCGGATGGCCTTTGATTATTGTTAATGACGACTGGAACTGCCCACGCTGAAG
>SMVA01411237.1_pt1 | contig 12811 bp, 9 predicted proteins | sample 2456451 | NCBI WGS metagenome assembly SMVA01 (sample SAMN11095933, study PRJNA526329) | marine sediment metagenome | biome: Marine sediment; feature: Surficial sediment; material: Deep marine sediment; isolation source: Hadal surficial sediment | place: Pacific Ocean | collected 2014-05 | depth 0-1...
ATTACTACAACGATCATCGCAGTCACCACGCTCTAAACGGCGACACACCCAACGTCCGATCCCGGAAGATGCAACCGAAGGTCGAAAACATCAACAATTTTCAATGGCGTTCTCATTGTCACGGTCTATATCAACTACCGGTCGCCGCTTGAATAGCAATTCGCCACAGACACGTTCCAGACGAGCGCGTTGGTGTGGCTCTTAATGTTGATGGCGATGTTAAGACCTTTGCGGTTTAGTACCCTGCGAGGTAGCTGGCGTTTAGCACCCTATACGATCGGCAGTGTTGCCGCATTCTGGACTATCGAGCGGGTATCTTCATTTATGTAGCCGCAGGTCGGGGATCGGCTGAACAGGAACGTAAGAAGGAAACAGAATATGAGTGAAGCACTGCAATCTGCCGCTGGCGACGAAGTACTTGATGCGCTGATTATTGGCGCTGGATTCAGCGGCCTCTACCAGCTCTATCGGCTGCGTCAACGCGGGTTTAGGGTTCGCCTGTTCGAGGCGGGTGAGAGTCTGGGTGGTATCTGGCATTGGAACTGCTACCCCGGAGCCAGGGTCGATTCCCATGTACCAAACTATGAGTTCTCAATGGAGGAACTCTGGCGTGACTGGAACTGGACGGAGCGGTTCCCGGCGTGGGACGAATTGCGCCGTTACTTCCACTATGTTGATACCAGGCTGGATCTGTCTCGCGATATACGGCTCGAAACCCGGGTAACCAGCGCGACCTTCGATACCGGCAACAACCTCTGGCACATCGAGAGTGCAGACGGTCACAGTATCAAGGCCAGGTTTTTCATCACCTGTACCGGCTTTGCCGCCAGGGCATACACCCCCGACTTCCCGGGTCTCGATGACTTTACCGGTCCTTGTTACCACACCGGACACTGGCCTCAGGAAGGGCTGGACATGACGGGCCAGCGAGTCGGGGTCATTGGGACCGGGGCAAGCGGAGTGCAGGTCATTCAGGAGGCAGGCAAAGTTGCCTCGCAACTCACGGTATTTCAGCGCACCCCCAATCTCGCACTCCCGATGCAGCAACGGATTCTGGATGAAGCAACGCAGAAAAAAATGAAAGAAACCTATCCGGAAACCTTCCGCCAACGAGACGAATCCGCCGGGGGCCTCTTTGACATCATTACGGATGAACGCTCTACCCTGGAAGTGACTGATGAAGAGCGAGAGGCCGTATTCGAACACGCCTGGCAACAGGGCGGATTCCATTTCTGGTTTCCGTTCACCGACACTTCTTCCGATCTGGAAGCCAACCAGCTGGCCTACAATTTCTGGCGGGATAAAACCCGCGTACGTCTGGATGACCCGGTGTTGGCCGAAAAGCTCGCGCCAATGAAACCGCCTCACCCCTTTGGTACGAAGCGGCCGTCCCTGGAACAGTGGTACTACGAGGTTTTCAATCAGGACAACGTGGCCCTGGTGGATATCAACGAGCAGCCGATTGAAAAAATCACCGCGACCGGCGTACAAACCGCGCAACAACACTACGACATTGACATACTGGTTCTTGCGACCGGGTTCGATGCCGGTACCGGGGGCTTGACTCAATTCGATATTCGCGGCACTTCAAACCAGACCCTCGAAGAAACCTGGGCTGACGGCGTGAAAACCCAGCTAGGCATCAGCGTACCTGCGTTTCCGAACATGTTCATGCTCTACGGCCCGCAAAGCCCGACCGCTTTCTGGAACGGGCCCACCAGCGCAGAGGTGCAGGGTGATTGGGTGGTGGACTGCCTGACCTATCTTCGCACCAACGATATAACTCGCTTTGAGGCCGCCACAGCAGCGGCAGAGGATTGGAACGAGCACATGGAGGAAGTCGCAGCCAAGAGCTTGCTGCCTCTGGCCAAGTCCTGGTATATGGGGGCGAACATCCCAGGCAAACACCAACAACTGCTGTTCCATATTGGTGCGATGGAGTATATGGACTACTGCAAGGAAAGCGCCGCCAACGGCTACTCAGGTTTCGAGCTCAGCTAGCAATCCGGTAAGGGGGCGCCGGATTGCGCGGCATCCCCCTATCCCAATCAAAAACGATAAATGAAATCCACGCCGTAGGCCTCGCCCTTGGCTGGATGTATAAAGTAACCACCAAACTCAGGGGCAGGTATTACTTCCTCAAGATATTCTTCATCAAGAACATTATCTCCCCAGAAGATTAACGTCCATTTCTCTGCCTGCAAACTAATATTGAGATTAACCGTGTCATATGAATCTCTTTGTCCCTTGCTGTAATCACTCCTGCCAAAACCGAGAATACCGCCCGCAGGAATTCCTGGTCCCGGTGGGCTCTGGCTCACATCGCCGAAGACCACACCAATGAACTGGTAGGTAGCGGATACATCTGTGAATGCGTTGGTTGTGACGTCATCCTGAACTGTACTAAACCAGGTCTCCCCCACATAACGCCAATCGACCCTGGCAACCAAATCGACTCCCCCCCAGACCTCTTTGACCCATTCTGCGCCGAGGTTAGCGGTCATATCCGGTGTCAACGGCATATCGTTGCCTTCCGTGTAAGGGCGGTTTTTGTTTTTGTCAATTTCGCTGTCGACAATGCCAACGGAACCAAATATTGAGAGATTTGAATTGACCAGATATTTGGCATCGATCTCAAATCCCTGCAAAGTGACTTCGTCAATATTAGTGACTACTCGCAATATGCCAAAACCGCCTGCGAGAAAATTGAAAAACTGGCTATCTTCTACCTCAGTATAGAACGCTGCCGCATTGATTCTCAAACGACGATCCAACAATTCAGATTTCAAGCCAATTTCGAAGGCGGTGGATACTTCCTTATCGTATTCATCCCTCAGATTCGCAGGACGTGTATCAATGGTCGCGTATTGCGAATCCACCAGCGCCGCGCTGCCCACGTTGTTGAATCCGCCACTTCGAAATCCAACGCCGTAACTTGCGTACAAAGAGGCGTCTTCACTGAACGACCAACGCCAACTGAGTTTAGGTTGAAACTGGCTAAAGTCGTCATCACGGTCCGCGATCACGTCCGTGAACGATCCGTCGTAGGCCGGGTTAATCGGGCCCCCGCCACCAAAGGCAGACGCAGACGCGACATTGGGAACCTTATTGGAAACCTCTCGATCTTCAACATCGTATCGAGCAGAAATCGCGATCGTGTGATCTTCAGCCAGGTCGAACTCAACTAATCCGAATACCGCAAATACGTCAGTATCAAATTCATCCCAGAATAGTAAATCCGTTCGACCCGGGACATAGGGTGTCCGGCCGAAAAAGCCGTCTCCCAGATCCGCGCCATAGGAAACGACTACCTCACGTTCAATGTGTGCGTAGTAGATTCCGGTCATCCAGGTTAACGGCGCGTCATCCAGCGACGCGATCCTCAGTTCAAAACTGGTACTATCCTGATTCCTTTCCTGATACTGGTACCCGTCACAGGAACTGGGCGTATAAGGTGACAGCAACGCATTAAGCCCATAGAAAGGAGCAATACCGAGGTCTACCGCTTCCCCTGGGACGTTCCCCGGGAAGGCAAAGAACGGCGGGTTCGCCCCGGGTGCAAATCGCCCGGATGCGACCAGATCCTGATAGGTTGCTGAACAGGCAGTCTGGGCGGGACCGACAGTGGGTCCAGCAGGATTAAATGCACCGGCAATGTCGAAGGAATACAGTCCAAAGGCCGCACTCGTACCATCTGACAGCAGGTATTCCTCAAGTTCATCGTAAGAGAACACAGCGGTTAACAGCGCATTGTCTAACTCATAGTCGGCTTTGAGTGAGAAAAAGATATTCTCCTGCTCATTTTCCCCGGGCACATTGAAGTAGAACGAAAAGTCATGATCGTTAACATCTTTAAATAACGTGGGGTCACCAAAGAGTCCCGCTGCATCTGACAACGCAAAGACCGCATTAAAATTAATCGCCCCCGCTTCTACATCACGTGCACCTATCACCGCATCGATAGTTAAATTGTCGGATACATCCCAGACGATACGCGCACGGACATTGGTCTCCTCCACAAAGTCTACAACGTCATCTTTTCCGGTAAATTCGTTTTTGTACTGCCCGTCGCTATCCCGGGCCATTAGTGACAAGCTGCCACGGGCACTGTCTCCTAAAGGGCCGCTAATCGACAGTCCGTATTTCTGCAAATTATCCGTACCGCCACCGAGCTTGAAGCTGGCTTCAAACTCGTCAGAAGGTTCGACGGTATTGATCAGAATCGCGCCGGCAACAGCGTTACGACCGTAGAGTGCACCCTGAGGCCCCTTCAAGACTTCAATACTTTGAATATCGAATAATTCCTGATTGAACCCATTTGGATTGGTCACCAGAACACCATCAACGACAAACGCAAAAGTACCCTCGGCATCACGAGTAGAGGTTATCCCTCTAATAGTGACCTGTGTGTCACCAGCGTTTGCCGTATCAACAATACTCACATTTGACGTTAGATTGATGAAGTCCTGGGGCCTCTCTATATTCGCGCGTTCGATTGTCGTGCGACTAAACACAGAAGTCGCAATTGGTACTTCCTGCTCAAGCTCGGCGCGCCTCCTCGCGGTCACAACCACTTCCTCAAGCACGTAACTTTCCGCGTCAGCCTCCGAACTGATAGCAGTGACACCAATAAGACTGCTTGAAAGTATCAAGAAACACACCGTCACTATATGTTTACTCATTGTGATCTCCATTGTTTTTAACTGCGTTGGCAAATTGAGTCTGCTTGTAACTTTTTGATATCTATCCTCGTAAAATCTCGTCGCTTAAAACCACATCGGCGTACTTTGCGCCCAGATCAAAAAGATTGGCTTCATGTGCCGCATGGTTTCTATCTCCAACTGCATCGCTGACAACGACAACCGTGAAATTCCACTGCAAAGCATCGACAGCGCTGGCACGTACACATCCGCTCGTGGTAAACCCCGTTACAATCACGGTGTCTATTTCCTGCTTCCTCAGGCAAGGGCCCAGCTCAGTTCCAAAGAACATTGATGCGGATTTTTTTTCAATCAGCACGCTGGTTCCAAAAACCGGCAAGCGCGGGTCTATCTCCACCCAACTTGAATCTGGTGTCAGGGAGTTAAGTGCAGGAATTTTTGTTCTGAAAACACTGGCCTCTGTCTCGGTTCGATAGATGACGGTTGACAGATAACAAGGCCATGACCTTGAATTCGCATAGCGCATCAGTTTGTCGATCGTTTCAATTTCAGCTGAATAATCACTGCCCAGGGGAGACGCTGGATCCGTGAACCCCAGGGTCGCATCCACCACCAACAGACAAGCCCTTTGGCCCATTCCCGTTGATTTTGACTCTAGTTGCATTGCTTCATCTCACCCGACTGTCAAACACTGGTTGCATAGGTGGCTCAAGACCAGTTTCTTCCAGGCATCTGGATTTTATTTCTTCTATCGTTCCACCGAAGTCGAACAATTTGATCTCCGGCCTGTTTTGTGCCATTTCTTTACGCAGCGATGCCGTCTCTGCCTCATCGGCATTACCTTTGTCATCTACAACCACGCCATAACGTTTAGCGCCCGTGACGGTGACCAGGCCACTTTTCACATCCGCCTCCACCCGGGAAATCTCGCGTGTCAATGGATCTCCAACGCCACCACCACCCCAGGTGTTGAAATAGAGAAGGTCTCCTTTTTTCACCTGGATACGATCACACTTGGAAGGAAGTATTTCTTCACTGCCGTCTGCCCTGATGAGTCGCTTTGTTCCTCGCGCACCCGGGGTCCCTCCATTGACTCCCCACGGGTAGGTCAGCCACCTGTCATCATGTATTGATATCTGACCATCTTCGAGGAATCTGTAGGCCATGCGAATCCCATTACCACCCCTGTTGTAACCGGCCCCGCCAGAATCAGAGATGGTTTCATATATCTCAATTCGTAGCGGGAAATACGCCTCAATATATTCGTTGGGAACATTGGTAAATCCCGGCCACAGGGAATGTCCGTCGGGACCATCACCCCCTGCCCTGCCAGGTATCCCGCCAAAGCCTATCTGGAATAGCTGATACCACTTCCCTTTGCTGTCGTAACCTGAGTACATCAAATGAGGGCTATCAGAGAATCCCGCCGCACATAGAAATTCGGGGCTCCCCTGACCAAGCAAGCCTGATATCACATCAAATATACGCCCCAGGGCATGGGTCCGGCAGGAGAGGGCCGCTGGTCTTTTTGGTTTTAAAATGCAACCTTCTGGTATACGAACATCCATATAGTCGTAGAAGCCGTCATTAAACAGAATCTGTGGGTCGAACACTGATATCATAAAAGTACCACAGAACATCTTGAACATTTCTTCATTCAACAGAAAATTGATAGACCCGGCGCTCTGTGGGTCAGTACCTTCAAAATCGAAAATAACGGTGTCGTCCTCTCGCCACATTGCGCACTTGATTTTGTACGGGCCCATCCCAATGCCGTCATCGCAGATATAGTCTTCAAACACCTGTTTGGTTTCTGGCACTGTGGCTCGAATCAATTTGGCCATCGCTCGACAATTTCGATCGAGCAAATCACCCAGTGCAGAGTAAAACACGTCGTCACCGAATCGTTCGGCTATTTCAATACAACGCCGCTCGGCCATATTGCAGGCAGCAATCACACCGTTGAAGTCGCCTTCATTCCAATGCGGCATGCGAGAGTTTCGAAGGACGATCTTGATAATATCTTCCTGGCGTTCTCCCTTGCGGAACAATTTGACGGGAGGAATCGCGACGCCTTCCTCAAAAATCTCTTTCGCATCAATGGGCAGTGAACCGGGGACTTTCCCGCCAATGTCTGTCATGTGGCCGAAATGCGCTGCCCAGCAAAGATGTCGCCCATCTTTGAAGATCGGCTTCATGACAAGCCAGTCGTTTAGGTGTGAAACTGCCCCGCCGCAGCTATAGGGGTCATTGGTAAAAATCATGTCGCCTTCTTCCAGGGTCCCCTCATAGGCATCAAGAAATCCATTAATGAAGGACCCAAACTGACCAACGACCATCTTGCCTTCAACGTTCGCTATCATCGGGAAAGCATCGCCCTGTTCCCTGATGCCAGGTGACATGGCAGTTCTAAACAAGGTTGCATCCATTTCGACGCGAGCATTTCGCAGCGCATTCTCAATGATGTCCAGGGTAATCGGATCAACTTCGAGCCTCTTAAAAGGTGTTTCATTCGTTTGAATAATTTTGCTTGTCATAACCTTATCCTTGAGACTCATCGGGCGTGATGATCAAATTCCCCTGTTCGTCCACACGCGCAGAATGCCCGGGCAGGATTAGTGTCGTTGAATCCATTTCCATCACAACGGCCGGACCCGGCACAAGATGACCAGCACCCAGTTTCCGTCGATCGTAGAGTAACGCTGCGTGGTCCTGACCATCGGCGTAGATAGAGTGTTCGCCAACAACAGCATCCTCGATGGGGCCTGCACTGAGTGCTTTCGTTGTCACGGAAATATCCGATTCTGGCCCTTCAACGACCACCCTCAGGTTGACCAGTTCCTTTTCCGCACCCAGTGAAAATGTAAACAACTGTTCGTGAAGCACATCGAATCGTTCGCTAACGCCGGCAAAACCCTGCGCCAATAATTCCTGCTCACTGGTTTCAATCGTCAACACAAGACCCTGGCCTGAGTAACGCAGGTCAAGCTGCAATTGTGAGGTCACTTCCTCATCGGATATCGATACTTTACTAGTATCCGCCGTTAACATTGCGGCCCTGGCGGATTGATCCAGCTTTGACAGTTCCTCAACTATGGTTTGCGGGTCCGTCTCTTCGACTTTCGCGATAAAGGTCCTTGATGCTTCATCTCGCATTCGTGTCGTGGCATCTCCGAAGGCGCAAAGTACGCCCGGGCCGGGAGGCACAATCACTGGCCACGATTGCATTAACACCCCGAGGGCATTTCCGTGCAGTGGACCCGCGCCACCAAACGCAATAAGCGCGAAGTTACGCGGGTCGTAACCTTTCTCAATGGACACCAACCGTAGTGCGCCAAACATATTTTCGTTAACGATCTTAACGATGCCTTCCGCCGCCTGCTTTAGCGATAAACCCATCGAATCAGCAATAGTCTGCACCGCTTGTTCCGCCGCCTCGTGGCTGATCTCCATGTCACCACCGAGTTTCTGCTGTGCAGGAAGGTAACCAAGCACAACATTCGCATCGGTAACGGTCGGGAGTTCCCCACCCTTTTTGTAGGCTGCCGGCCCCGGATCAGCACCCGCTGATTCCGGCCCTACCCTCAGTGCACCTGTTAGCTCCGGCACATAGGCTATCGAACCACCACCGGCACCAACCGATCGAACATCAAGGGAGCTTGCCCTCACATTGACGTCCCCAACTGTCGTTTCCCGTCGAATTAATGCTTTGTAGTTTTCTACGAGCGAAACATCGGTGGAGGTTCCACCCATATCGAAGGTCAGCAAATTACTGTAGCCCGATTGTTTGCCAACCCATAAAGCGCCCGTAACTCCTCCTGCCGGGCCGCTCATCAACAGGTTTACCGGGAATTGTTCTGCCGCCCCGGAAGTCGACAAGCCGCCGTCTGAGCGCAGAATCGACAATTGCGGGCTATCCATTCTTGCCTCGAGTTCCTGCTGCAGGTTCCTGATGTATTTCGAAACCACCGGTCGAACATAAGAATTGGCCACAGTTGTTATAGTCCGCTCGTATTCCTGCATCTCTGGTATCACATCGGAGGAGATTGATACGGGAATGTCCGGCATTACCTCCCTGGCTAGTTCAGCGACTCTCTTTTCATGGGTTGGGTTGGCAAAACTGTTGATCAGCGAAACGGTTAACGCCTCTATTCCCAGCTCTTTAAGTTGGGTCAGTGCACTGCGCGTGGCGCTTTCATCGAGGTCAGATACAATTGAACCATCGGCGCCCACACGTTCAGGTATCTCCACAGTACATTCCAACGGTGCCAGCGGTGCAGATTTATCGTAGACCACCCATCCACCCAATCCACCGGGTACGTACGAACGAGCAATCTGAAGAACCTGTCGGTAACCCCTGGTTGTGATCAATCCGACCTTTGCACCTTGCCCGGTAAGAATGGCATTGGTGGCAACCGTCGTACCATGGGTAACCTGGGTTATTTCGCTAGCCTCGATACCGGCGGTACTACACACGCGGGCGATACTGTTCATCACGCCGATGGAGGAATCTTCCGGCGTGGACAGAACCTTGGCGGTATAAATTTCCTTGGACTCCTGATGCACCAGCAAAGCATCGGTGAACGTGCCGCCCACATCTACACCCAGCTTATAGGTCATTCGTAACTCCTCCTTCGGTCTTCATGTTCTCCCTCAACCACTGGCTGCTTCCAGGTCGCGAGTTAAATACGCCATGGCCCTGCCTCCCACCGGATGTTGTACCAACTGCCTTGTTAGCTCCACTGACTCCAATAATTTATCCAGGTCAATTCCGGTGTTGAAACCCGCATCATTGAGCATCAGCACGAGGTCTTCAGTTGCCAGATTACCCGATGCGCCTGGCGCAAACGGGCAGCCACCAAGCCCGGCGATGCTTGCATCAAACTTGCGGATGCCACATTCCAGTGCCTGCCAGGTGTTGGCCAGGGCCATTGCACGGGTGTCATGAAAGTGGCCGGATAGCCGGGTCGCACCAAATTCCGATACCAGCCGGGTAAACAACGATTTAACCTGCGCGGGATTACCGGCCCCAATGGTATCGGCGACGATGACTTCCTGCGCCCCCGCTTTAAACATCGCTGCACTGAGTTCTTCAATGGTCTGCTCACTCACCAATCCTTCATACGGGCATTCGATCGCAACTGAGATATAGGACCGTGGAGTGACGCCATCGCGCTTTGCGACCGCCATGATTTCTTTACACACCGAAACCGTTTCATCCAGGCCCATATTGATATTTTTCTGGTTCATCGTTTCCGTTGCTGACAACACAACGGCTATGCTTCTTGCCCCGGCGTTCTTTGCCAGTTCATAACCCTTCATATTTGGCACTAACGCACTGAAATCAGCCGCTTCCAGGTCCAGGGCAGCAAACACCTGGTCGGCGCCGGACATTTTCGGCACAGCTTTTGGGCTGACAAAGCTGGCGGCTTCGATCGATTTCAACCCTGCATCAAGAAGAGACTCAATCAATCGAACACGATCTTCCGGCAATACCGTCGACGCATCATTTTGCAGTCCATCACGGGGTCCAACATCATTTACTGTAATGCGCTCCATTAACCGCCACCCCCGATAAAGCCGGTACTAATTCCTGATGCTATCCTTTCATTGGACATATCTGTCCACTCCCGAAAAACTTCTGTCGTATGTACGCCCAGCAAAGGTGGAGAACTGAAAGACTCAGCCTCGGTCCCTGAAAATTTAATCGGGTTACCAGGCACCTCCGCTGTGCCTCCCTCGGGATGCTCGAGATCAATGACCATGTTGCGAAACCGGACTTGCGGGTCCGATAACGCCTGCGCCAGGTTATTTACCCTGGCGCAGGGTATTCGTGCTTTCTCGAGCTCCGTTAACCAGTGATCCGCTGATTTGGTCACCAGCACCTCGCTGATCTTGCCTTCAATGAACGACTTTTCTGCCAGTCTTTCATTTGCGGTTGAAAACTGTGGGTCTCGCAATTCGTCGATGCCCAGTAACTCAACCAGTGGCGGCCAGAACTTGTCGCCAATAACGGATATGATAATTTGATCATCGAGCGTATCGAATGTGTTGTACGGCGTATGGACAAAATGCGAGTTACCGATGGGCGTCGGAATATCTCCCGACATGGAAAACATCGTCGCCATATAGTTTAGGAGACTGATCTGGCAATCGAGCATCGAGATATCGACATGTTGCCCTCGACCGGTTTGTTCTCTTGATGATAATGCGGCCTGGATCCCCATCACAGCGAACATACCCCCCGCCAGGTCGCCGATGGGAATGCCTGCACGCGTCGCGTTGCCGGGGCCATCACCCGTGATTGACATGCCTCCGCCCAGCCCCTGAACGATTTGATCGAACGCGGGTCTTTTGAAGCTGGGACCGCTCTCGCCAAAACCAGTTACCGTACAGGAAACGATTCGCGGGTTGACACTCTCCAACGCGCCATGATCGATGCCGAGTTTGGCTGTCACACCAGCCGAAAAGTTATCTAGAACGACATCCGCGACCTTCACCAGTTCAAAAAAGTATTCGAGCCCTTCCTTAGACTTCAGGTCTATCGCCACGCTGCGTTTGTTGCGGTTTAAAGTAAAAAAGTATGCACCCATGCCCTTGATCGAATTTTTCGGATCGTCTTCCAGCAGACGCCGGGTACCTTCGCCTTTCCCGGGCGGTTCCACCTTAACCGTGTCACAACCGAGATCAGCCAGGATCATGCCCGCATAGGGTCCGGACAACATGTGGGTAAGGTCTAGCAGGCGAATATGTACCAGAGGTTTAGTCACGATTTTGACATTTTCTTTTGCTTTTTAACAGATTGCATACAATTTAGTCCTCATCTCTCACCAGTAACGCATCACGAGCGGCGTGAATATGAGATCGCATAATGGATTCTGACCAGAGTGCATCGTGCGCTCTGAGCGAATTCAGAAGCTCTTCGTGATGATGGTGGGACTGTGCGATTCGCTCGAGGGAGAATCTTCGCGCTGTTCTTATGACCAGTGCCTGGTCGATGAGGCGACTCAGCATTGATTCCAATCGCTCACTACCGGCCGCCTGCCAAACGGTTGTGTGCACAACATTGTTGTAAACCAGGAACTCTTCTACCTGTTTCTCCATGGGTGCATCGCTACTCAGGACGGCATCCATCTGGCTAATGGATTCCTCTATTTTATCCAATTGAATCAAAGTGATATGAGTGGCGGCGCGGGCCGCGGCGTACCCTTCCAGGAGTGCCCGCAGCTGGAACAGGTCATCAATATCAGCCGCCGTCCATGCTTTTACCTGGGCACCCTGGTTTCGATTGAGTAAGATAAAGTCTTCTGCGGCGAGCCGACGCAAAGCCTCCCTTACCGGCGTACGGCTGTACCCGCACTGGGCAACCAGTTCTGCCTCCTTAAGACGGCTGTTCGGTGCAAACTCTCCCGAGAGAATACTCTCACGAATAGTGCGATACGCGTGTTCTGCGGCGCGAGACATGTTCTGGTTATTTTCCTGCTTTCGGGCCGGTTTGAGGTCTGGGTACTGAATTCCAGATATTGTATACAATATCTGGATTACTGCAACATGATCGTTCTCCTCAACGCCTGGAGATTTCTTCCACCCGGGTGATCTCATCTGCGGCAAGTTTCCAGGTTGCAGCCGCGACATTCTGCCGTACCTGTTCACCGGAAGTGGCGCCGGCTATGACGCTCGGCACATAAGACTTCGAGGCAAGTGGATGAAGTCGAACAACGGAGTGGGCTGAATTTGCTATCAGCGTTACCCAATGTAACTGAGAACGCGGTTGAATCCGTGGTGCAGACCACGCAATGGCACGAACATGCTTAGAGCCTACCACCGAGGTTAATGTGATTCATGGCGTTGAACTCCTCTTTGATGGGCTGAATGAGCACGCCCAGAATCGCGCGATCCATGTAGTTGAAGATGGTTCACTCCCATCAGAATCGCGAGCACGTAAATCCGATAGCCAGCCGAAAACTCGCGAGTCGGATGTGATTCGTCAGTCGCTTCGCTCATCGCAACAATCTGCCTTCCAGCCGCTATTTGGTGGCGCTCTGAGGGATCATCGCACGGCTGAGTAAACGTTTCGGGATGACATCTTCGCCGGGTACGAGCCGATCAGAAATGCCCTGCAACAAGCCCATCGCGCGGCCAATGAGTGC
>SMVA01354315.1_pt1 | contig 12806 bp, 10 predicted proteins | sample 2456451 | NCBI WGS metagenome assembly SMVA01 (sample SAMN11095933, study PRJNA526329) | marine sediment metagenome | biome: Marine sediment; feature: Surficial sediment; material: Deep marine sediment; isolation source: Hadal surficial sediment | place: Pacific Ocean | collected 2014-05 | depth...
CGTCTACTCGATGGATGGCGACGTTGCGGTCGTGCCCGACATCGTGGAGGTCTGTCAGCGCTACGGGGCCCGCATCCTGATCGACGAGGCTCACTCGACCTTCATCTACGGAAAGACCGGGCGTGGCGTGGCGGAGCACTTCGGGTATGATGACCAGATCGACATGCACGTAGGTACGTTTTCCAAGAGCCTCGGTGGCCAGGGTGGATTCATCGCCGGATCTCAGAAATTGATCAATTACCTCCGTGGATTCTCCCGGTCTCGAACCTTCTCTTGCGGACTGTCGCCGGTGGTGACCGCAGGAATCTTGAAGGCGTTGGAGATCTTCTTGGAGGAACCGGAGCTGAGGACCAAGCTCTGGGAAAACGTCGATTTCATGCAGAAGCGCCTTCGCGATGCCGGCGTGTCCGTGGGCGACTCCGAGTCGCAGGTGATTCCGCTCATGGTACGCGACGACGCGCGAGTCTTCGAGATCGGTGAGGCGCTCATGCACGAGGGGATCTACCTGAACCCGGTTAAGTATCCCGCCGTGCCGAAGCACAGGTCTCGCTTCCGTATGTCGATCTCCGCCGCTCACTCCCGTGAAGAACTGGAGGAAGGCGCTCGGATCATCACCAGCGTACTGCAAAGGTATGGCATATGCCCGACGACCGAGGGCACTATTACTTCAACCACGGGCTGAGCTGTCTCTTCGAGATGCCGACGTCCGACGCACGGCGGCTGATTCCATCGCACCTCCAACCCCTCGAGGTCCAGCACGAGCGCAGCGTTCTGTCGGTCACCGTGTTCGATTTTTGCGAGGGCGACGGAGGCGCGTTCCAGGAGCTGGTGCTGTCTGTGTTGGTGCCACCACTCGTGAAGCCCGGTGATCCGCTTCCCAAGGCCGGCCTCTACCCCTTCGTCGTAGCCACGAGTACGGAGATGGGCCGCAGGGAGGGGATCGACCGCTGGAAGCTGCCGCACCTGATGCGAGACATCGACGTCGCGTTCACCGAGGGGGACGGTCAGATTTCCGTTGCGGCAAGCGCCGATGGGGAGCCGATACTCGAGCTGATCGGCACGAGTCACCGGTTCGAGCCCGCCGAACTGCTCTTTCACACCTTCATGGCCGACGCCGGAGGAAGTTATAAGGCGGATGTCACCATGCGTGGCGAGAGCTACAGTGAACACGAGTTCGAGAGAGGCTCGCTCGTGATCCACCCCCACGAGATGACCGAGGGGTTGACCAGAGACGAGATCGCGGACGCCCCTTTTCGGGAGCAGTGGATGAAAAAGGGAGTGGAGGTCTTCTCTCCCCTCGAAGCCATCTGAGATGTCGTCCGACACGAATGGTCGCAGAGTTTTTGTCGTCTTCAACCCGGCGTCGGGCCGCGGTCGCGGTGCTCGGAGGATCGACGGGTTCCTCTCGCTGCTCGAGAAGTACATGCCGGGCTTCACCCACGCGGGCACATCACGCCCCGGCGAGGAGAGTCTTCTCACGGACCAGGCAATTACCGAGGGGTTCGACCTCATCGTTGCGGTGGGGGGCGACGGGACGTGGAGTAACGTCGCCGACCGGATCGTGGCGTCGGGCAAGGAGAACGTAGCGCTGGGCATTCTCGCCTCCGGCACGGGAAACGATTTCGGCCGCAATTTCGGCATGTCGATTCGTAACCCCGAGCTTGCCGTTCAGACCCTGGCAAACGGAGTCGTTCGCAGAGTCGACGTGGGTAGGGTCGTCACGGGTGCGACCCCGCTGAGGGCAGAGGCACCCCCACTCGAAGCATCAAAAGGTCGCCACTTCCTCAACCTGGTCGGGTTCGGATTCGACATCGCCGTCATCGAAGACGCATTAGGCGCGCGATTTCTGCGGGGAGAGTTGTTGTACAAGCTGACGGCGTTGAAGAATCTCTTTTCCTACTCCGGCGTTTCGTTGGTGCTCGAGAGTGATGGACCTACGGTGGACGGCGACCAGCTCATGCTCACCATCTCGAATGCGCCCTTCTTCGGCGGCGGCTACCTGATCGCTCCCGCGGCCGAACTTGGCGACGGATTGTTGACCGCGTGTGCTATCGGTAACACCCCGCCGTTCACGCGGTGGCGTCTCTTCAACGCGGCGCCCAAGGGGCGCCACGTCCGCTCGTCCCACGTCCAGATGCGCCAGAGCACCCGCTTTTCGGTACGCTTTTCCACGCCACCGAAATACGAGGTCGACGGGGAGCTGTGGCAGGCCGAGGGTACGGAGGTGATCGTCGAAGCCGTCTCTCGGGCACTCCGGGTGATGGTCCCTGGCTGAGGTCCCGGGTTTCTTCCGGGCGAGGCGCCCCCACTTGAACCCGCCCAACCCTGGGTCGAACTACGCGGAGCCGCCGTCCGCAGAAAGGCTGCCCGCGACAAGCACCCAGCGCTCGTCGGCAAGGAGCTCGGCGTCATGCTCGTCGTGGCTCACCAGAACGATGGGCGTCCCGCTATCACGGGCGAACGTGCGTACCATGGCGGCAATCTCCGAACGAAGCGGCCGGTCGAGCGCCGAGAATGGCTCGTCGAGAAGCAGCACCCGTGGGGCCGAGAGAAGAGCCCGGCCCAACGCCACCCTCTGGCGTTCCCCTCCGGAGAGAAACCGGGGGCGCCGGTCGAGTAAGCCGGAGAGAAACAATGACTCGGCCATACTCTCGACCTCGGACTGGCCGGCGCCGGCGTAGGCGAGATTCTCTCTGAGTGAGAGGTGGGGAAAAAGCAGGGCGTCCTGCGGCACCCACCCGACCCTCCGCTCCCACGCGGGCATGTTGAGCCCGGCGTCGGAGTCGAGCCAGACTTCGTCACCGAAGCTCACACGGCCCTCGGCTTTGGGTTCGAGTCCGGCCAATGCCCGCAGAAGGGTGCTCTTCCCCGACCCCGATGGACCCAGGATCGCAACGCGATCGCTTTCGGGCCGCCAGTCGACGTCGAGGTCGATGGCGTCGAGGGGAACCCGTACCTGAACGTGTAGCCCCCACCCCCCCATGCCCACCTTGCCCCCCTCAGCGTCCATGGGTGCTCCCCCTACCGTCCATGGTGGTCCTCCATTCTCCGGCGCTGCCACCTCGACAGCCTTTCGAACCCGAGGAGGGCCACCAGCGAAAGCATCACGCTGGCGATCACCAGGGTCCAGGTGGCACCCTGGCCCGAGGGTGACTCGAGCAACGAGTACACCGCGAGGGCGATCGTGCGGGTTTCGCCCTCCATGTTTCCAGCGAGCACCACGGTGGCCCCGAACTCCCCCAACGCTCGTGCGAACGCGAGGACGGCTCCCGCGGCGATGCCGGGTAGAGCCAACGGCAGAGAAATGCGCCGGAACGTCGGCGCCTTCGGCACGCCAAGCGTCCAAGAGACCTCCTCGAAACGGCGGTCCACCGTATCGAACACGGCCCGGATCGCCATGACGTACAGAGGAAACCCTACGACCAGCGCCGCCAACGTCGCCCCTAAGAGTGTGAACGGAATCGGTAGGCCCACCGCGGCGAGCGCCCCGCCAAGGGCGGACTCCCGGCCCAGCACGCTCAGGAGCAGGAAGCCGGTCACCACGGGAGGGACCACCAACGGCGCCATGACGATCATCGAAACGAAGCTCTTCCCCAGGAAGTCACGGCGGGCCAGCAACCACCCCATGGCGACCGCAGGAACCAGTCCCAAGAGAACCGCGGTGAACGCGACAATCAGTGACAGTCGGACCGCCGACCATGGATCCAACGGGGAGGGCACATCCGACTCAGACGAAGGAGCCTGCGCGGTCGTCACCCCCTCGCCGACCGGCCCAAAACCCGATGCGGCAAACAAGGCCACTGCCTCCGCGCCACTCATGAAGTCGAGGAACGCCTCCGCGGCCTCGCGATTTTCAGCTCGGGTGGTTACGGCCCCCGGGTACGTCGGCGCCGGATAGTCCTCCCCTTCGAACGCGAACGCCAGAGTCACCCGGTCCTCGGCCAATGCGTCCGTCCGGTATACGATGCCGCCGTCCACCTCGGCCCTGGCCACCCACTCGAGCGTCCCCCGCACGCTGCCCCCGCGAACGACGCGCGGCTCGACCGTGCTCCAGGATCCTACGCTCTCGAGCGCCGCCCTCGCATATCGGCCCGCCGGGACGTTCTCTCCGGCCAGAGCGATCCGAGCGAGATCCGCGCGGGTTATGGAACGGGGGTCCCCGGGCGGATCAGACGCACCCCTAGGCACCACGAACACGAGCTGATTTGTCGTCACCGGTCGGATCGATGCACCTTCTACGCCGCCCCGTTCCTCGAGCCATCGCATCCATACCTCGTCGGCCGACACGAAGACGTCCGCTGGGGCACCTCTGAGAATCTGGGGCGCCAGGCGGGAAGTTGCGTCGAAGCCGAAACGAACGGGGACCCCCGATTCGGCGTACCAGGCTTGGGCCACTACGGGCAATACGTCCTGGAGGCTCGATGCCGCCAGCACGACCAACACCTCGGGCGATTGCTCGGGCGGCTGCGAGGGCCGCTGGCCCGGCCCAAGCTCGGCTTGGACGGCGGGGACGTCAGGAGTGGTCCTTGGCATCCCCTCCGCGCTTGCCGGCTGACCCACGAACAACTGGACAGCAGCCACCCAGATGAGCCATTCTGTAGATAGGAGGAGTGGCAAGCGACAACCCGCTCGTAGGTCCCCGGCGAGGCCCGTTTAACGGGCCCACACAAGGGGAGTATCTGGTCGGTGGAAGTGGCCCAGGTTAGATAGCGGCCCCAAGACCGGCAAGGAGGTCCGCGGGGTATACATACACGAGAATACGAGCAATGGAAGGCAGCTTGAGGCCGAGCCGACCCGGTTCGGTATGACATCAGCATTTATTTTCGCGGCGATCGCCTTGATCCTGGCCGCTGGATGGGCCCTGACTCGCGGGTCCTGGAGATCGAGGGCGATCTCCCCACCCATGGGCGGAGACCAGGTCCTCATGGACCAATCACCCGTGGGCGCGCTCCTCCTCGACCCCGCACTTCGCGTTGCCTGGGCCAACGACACGTTCTGTGATCTCTTCGGGCTGACCCGCAGCGAGCTGATCGGACGCGAATTTGCGGACGTCGTTCAGCAGGAGCTGAAGGACTTGGTCGACGAGCCGGACGTGGTCGAGTCCAGCCTGCTCGAAGCGTACACATCAGCCGCGAATGCCTCTCCCTTCGACTTCTCCGTCCGCGCACGGGACGGTCGGGATCAACGCTGGATCGAGCACACCTGTCAGGTGATCGAGAAGAAGCCGCTCGTGGGGGGCCGTGTCGCCTATTTCGTCGACGTTACACCCAGGAAGGGCCTCGCCAGCACTCAACACACCCAGGATGTCCAGGAACTCGACCAGATACTGGTCAACCTGGCTCGCAGAAGCGACGGGCCAGAGGCAGACGAAACATCAGTGCTACGCGGGGTCGCAGAGCTCGTGGCCGGCGCGTTGAGGCCCGACCGATGGGAGCTTTGGTCCCTCTGTGAGTCCCGGACCAAGTGGACGCTCGAGCATCTGAGCTACGCGACGTCGAGACAGGAAAATTCGACACCGGAGGTCCTGGTGCCGCAGACAGGGCCGTATCTCCGGGCGCTCGACCAGGTCCGCGTGAGGGTCACCTCGGACGTCAAGGGTGACCCTGATGCCCTTACCCTGTTAGGCCAAGGGAGCGTCGAGCCTGACGCGGTGAGTCGCGTGGATGTCCCCATCCGGGATCGCGGGAAAGTGGTCGGTGTGCTCGTCATCGCACATCATGAACATCGCCTCTGGACGCTGGGCGAGCGGCACTTTGCCGCGTCCATCGGAGACCGCATGTCGCTCGTCGTTCAGACCGGCAGAGCCAGAGGGGGCCCGAGCGCTGCGGCGCCCCAGGAGGCCGCGGCGCTTCCATCTGCGGCAACAAGTCAGGTCGATGGTTTTATCCATCTTGATGAGAAGCTCCGTTTCACGTTCTTCAACCCGCCCGTTCTTCAGTGGCTCGACGACCGGGGGGTAGACGGCAACGCCCTCGTAGGCCGTGCCCTCGAAGAATCGATGAGGGGCGTCAAGGACAGGTCGATCGTGGCCGAGGTTCGTAAGGCGATGCGAGGCGGTGGGCCGGCCCGGCTCCGCCGCCAGCTGGAACGCGACGGACCGTGGCTCGACGTGTTTATCAGTCCCTCGGCGACGGGTGTATCCGTCACGGTCCAGGACAGGGCACACGGGAAGGAGCGGGATGCCGAGCGTTCGCTACTCGATTCTGAAACTCGCTTCCGCTCGGTGGTTGAATCGCTGCGTGAGGGTTTGATTATTACCGACCTGAACGACCGCATCGAGTACGTGAACCCCCGCATCACCGACCTCACGGGGCACCGCCCCGAGGATCTGGACGGCAAGCAGGCCCAGGAGCTGCTATTCGACATTGAGAACTGGAAGGGACAGGAAAAACGGATGACCGCTCGGCGAGAGAAGAAGCGTACTCGATACAAGGCGCCGCTCATTGATAAGGACGGCAATGTTCTGCCGGTCGAAGTGATCTCGACACCCCTCCGGAACGCAGACGGCGCCGTCACAGGGGTGGTCGACGCGATCACCGCTTTGGGGGATCAGAAGAGAGTGCGGTCCGAGCAAGCGCGTGGAGCCGGTAAAACACCCTGAGCGTCGCCGAAGCGGTGATCGACACCCGCGCCTACGAGCTGGACTCCTTCGGGCACGTCAACCACGCTGTGCATCTCAACTATTTCGAGCAGGCCCGCTTCGAGGCCCTGGCGGGCTGCGGCTTCACCTACGACGAGCTCGCGCGACGCGGGTGGGCGATCCATGTTGTGCGCGTTGAGGTGGACTATCTGAGCGAGGTTCTTCTTGGAGACCGCCTGCGGATCAGAACCTGGACGGAGGGGTTCCGGCGCACGAGTATGGTCTTCCTTCAGGAGGCCCGGCGGGATCCGCGAGGGGGAGAGGCCGATTCGACACCGGTAGCACGAGCTCGTGTCGTGGCTGTGTGGATCGGGGGGGACGGTCGTCCGACGCGGGTTCCGAAGGAGGTCCGGGAGGGGTTCGAAGACCTCGAAGCGCCCAAGCCCTGAAGGTTCGACTAAGGTTCGATTTGACGATGGAATTAACCGATGAACCAGCCGATGGATGATCGCCAATGCCTGAAGAACCTACTTCTGGAGCGGTCCGTACACCTCGGCGACTTTACACTCTCGAGCGGAGCCAATTCGCCGTATTACATCGACGCGCGGCGAACGACCATGACGGCCGAGGGGCAAAGGCTCACCGGTACGATCGCCTACGACCTGATTGAAGAAGCGGGCTGGGATGTGACACATGTCGGAGGGCTGACCCTCGGCGCCGACCCCGTTACGTATGCGATCGCACATCACAGCACCACACGCAGCAGGGTGCTCGATGGCTTCACGGTTCGCAAGGAAGCGAAGGGCCATGGGACTGGACAGCAGATCGAGGGGGGCCTTCCCACCAATGCCCGCGTGGTCATCGTCGAGGACGCCGTGACGAGCGGTGCGAGCGCGATTCGGGCCATCGAAGCGGTTCGAGAGCACGGAGCGACCATCGCCGGCGTGATCTGCTTGGTGGATCGGGAAGAGGGTGGACGTGCAAATCTAGATGAGCTCGGCGTACCTCTACTTGCGGTGTTTACGGGCCCGGAGCTTCTCGCGGCAGCGAAGGAATCGGCGGCGGTAGCCCAGGCCGATCCGACGAGGACTTAGTCGAGCAACCGGAGGGGCATCACCAGGCAAAGGTAATCCTCCGCCTCTTCGCCCTCGGCCGGAACCGGCTCGATCGTTGCGGCTCGCTCAGGAGCCTTCAAGGTAATTTTTATTTCATCCGTGGTCATGTATTTCAGCACCTCGAGTAGATACGCCGCATTAAATCCGATCTCGAGTCCCTCACCTTCGTACGTCAACTCCAACACATCTTCTCCCTCACCGAGATCTGGCGTAAGGACCGTTAGCTGAACACGATCCGACTCGAAAGCCATGCGGATCCGGTGCGTCTGGTCACTCGCAACCACCGCCATACGGCGAACTGCGGAGGCAAAAGCATTCTTGTCAACGATCGCAAATTTATCGTTGTCCTTTGGAATCACTTGTTCATAGTTGGGATACGTCCCTTCGATGAGCCTCGTGTAGACCTCGGTGCCATTAGCTCGAAATCCGAGATGATTGCCACTCTTGGCGACCTGGAGGTCCTCCTCGCTCACGAAGAGCCGCTGAACCTGCTGAAGCGCTATCGGAGGAACAATAAAATCTGCACTGGGAGCGCTGGACGACCCCGCAGCAACACCTTTCCTCGCCAGGCGATGCCCATTGGTCGCAACCATCCGCATATGCCCATCCCTCAACTCCCAAAGCACACCGTTGAGGATCGGTCGGCTCTCCTCAGAAGAAACGGCAAACGAGGTATTCTTGATCAAACCATGGAGGTCCGCAGCCTTTACGCTCCATCCCTGTTCGAAGTCCACCTCCGGTAACGTGGGGAATGAGTCACTTGGAAGACCATTAAGTTTGAAATGGCTCTTTCCGCACCTCAACTCGATTTGATCACCCCGGGTACTCAACTCCACGGGTTGATCCGGTAATTCCTTCACAATTTCCTGAAGCTTCTTTCCAGGAGCGGTAATACTCCCTTGCTCCTTCACCTCAGCAGGAACCCACACCCGAACCGCAACGTCCAGGTCAGTACCACTCATCCGTATCCCATCCTCCCCGGCCTCAAAAAGGATATTCGAAAGAACAGGAAGGGTCGTCTTGGTCGGGATGCTCGCAGAAACGGCAGCAAGCCCCTTATGCAGATTCTGCCGAGTGACTAAACAATTCTTCGAGCCTCCAACAGCGTCGGGGTACGTCTGGTTACGAACAGTGTCTAGATAAAAAAAGATGGTGTATTATAAAAAACTAGTAGTAGTAGTGAGCGTGAAAGTGTGCAGAAATCAAGTTTCAGCAATGGGTAAGCAATGGATCTAACCATTCTTTCAGTTGTGGAAAACCGGGAATACTCCCATTTCCTTCTGAGGGTGTCGAAAAGTTGTGGAAAGTCCATGGATTCTCAACACACTTTTCCACAACTCGGATACCCCATCTCACCGATTCGCACCGTTTCATGATGCTCTTGTGACCGCTGCCCTCAGAATCCTCTTTCAATCTCGGCGCGAACTTCCTCGACCGATCGGCGGAACTCGTCGTCCGTGATCATTGCATCGTCAACTTTACGGATCGAATGAATAACAGTTGAGTGATCCCGGCCCCCGAACAGCCGGCCGATATGAGCAAGAGGGTAGTCCAACAGATCTCTGATCAGGTACATGGCGACCTGGCGAGGGACCGTCAAGTCCTTGGTCCTCCGCTTCGAACTGAGGGCCTCTTCGCGAACCTGCCAGCGTTCCGCGACCAATTTCCGGATGTGTTCGGGAGTCAGCACAGAGCCGGCGTTTCCCGAGGCGGTCATGTAACTCCCATGAAGCGCCTTACGCGCCAGATCCAAGGAGATTTCCTGATTGGTGATGGACGAATACGCCAACAATTTGATGATTGCGCCCTCGAGTTCCCGCACGGAGGACGTACAGAACTGTGCGATGTAGTCCATCACCTCGTGAGAAACCATGAGCCCATCGTCGTCGGCCTTCTTACGTAGGATCGCGACCCGGGTTTCGTAGTCGGGCGACTTGATGTCTGCTACCAATCCCCACTCGAACCTCGAAATAAGCCGTTCCTCGAGCCCGGGAATCTCCTTGGGCGGCCGATCACTCGTAAGCACGATCTGCTTCCGCGCATCATAGAGGGCGTTGAACGTATGAAAGAACTCCTCCTGGGTACGCTCCTTGCCCTTGAGGAAATGGATATCGTCGACGAGCAGGAGGTCCATCTGCCGGTATCGCCTGCGGAAGTCGGCGGTTGTTCCCTCCTGGATGGCTGTGACCATGTCGTTCGTGAATTGTTCACTGGGCACGTAGGCAACACGCGCAGCGGGGTCGGCCTGAAGCACCGCGTTCCCGATCGCGTGCATGAGGTGAGTTTTTCCGAGACCCACACCTCCATAGAGGAAAAGCGGGTTGTAGGTGCGCGCCGGCTTGTCGGCGACCGCGTGGCATGCGGCCGCGGCGAGCTGGTTGTTGTTGCCTACAACGAACCGCTCGAACACATATCGCGGGTTCAAGATCGCGGGAGGTCCGGCACGGTCCGCGGCCGTCGCCTGCGGGGCGGCTCCGAATGCTTGCGGCGTGACCTCGATGGTGGGGATCGGCGTTGTCACCGCCGGGTCGGCGCAACGGAACGTAAGGTCCAAGGGGCGACCCAGAATCTGCTGAATTACGTCCCTCAGGAGCGGTCCGTACCGATCGCCGATCCATTCGACATGGAATTGGCTCGGCACCTCGACCAGAATCTCCGAGTCCGTGACGCCCACCGCCACGGTGCCGGCGAGCCACGTCCGGTATGTCTGTCCCTGAAGCCTGTCACGGGCCGCCTCGAGAACCCGAGACCAGAGCTCATCAGCCGTAAACTCCATGTGCTCCAAAGGTGAACGTTGACGCTCGCTGGCGTAGGCGGAAAGCGGGGGCTCAGCACCCTAGATTCCGATTGTGGAAAAGTCAATTTTTCCTCCTGATGCGTATCGTCCTCATCGGGGTCGCTGACCTTGACCCGCGCTCGCACACTCGGATATGTTATCGTGCTGCATCGCTGCGCGGCCTGTACGATGTGGCCGCGGGACGACGACCCAGAAGACTGCTGAAGGCACCAAGAACGTAATGAAGCCCACGTACAGACCACGGAATCGGAAGCGCGTGAACAAACACGGTTTCCGGGAACGCATGAAGACTCGCGGTGGGAGAAAGACCCTTGCGAGGCGGCGGGCTCGGGGACGCGCGCTCCTCGTGGTGAAAATCGGCTCGAAATAGTCGAATGGCGGCAGCCCACTCGGCTGTGGGGACGGGCCAGGGAGGAGGAGGATTCCGCTTGCCTCGCTCGGGGCGGATTCACAAGGCGCGGGACATTCGATGCCTTCTCCGGGACGGATCGAGGAAGAAGACGCCCAGCTTGGACGTCTTCTTTTTGTCTTCATCCGGGTCAGGCAACCGTTGGGGCACGATCGTCCCCAAACACCGACATTCCATCGTGGAGCGGAATCGTGTCAAACGACGTCTACGCGAGATCGGCCGAACTCGTGTGTTACCCCGACTCGAAGAGCAGGGGATGGCGTTGGACGTGTTGGTGAGGGCCCGCCGGGAAGCTTATGGGGTCGGGTTCCGTACCCTGAGCGATGAGCTTCAATCGATAACCGAGGACCTGTGTTCAGATCGATGACGGAGGACCCGTGTTCGGACGTGGGCTGATCCTGGCCATTCGCTTTTACCAGAGGGCCGTGTCTCCTCTTACGGGGCCCTCCTGCCGCTTCACGCCCACCTGCTCCGAGTTCGCGGCCGTCGCCATCGACCGGCACGGGGCGCTTTCCGGCGGGTGGCTCGCTTTTAAGCGAATCCTGCGGTGCCATCCGTTCGGCGGACAGGGTTATGACCCTGTTCCCGAGGTTCGGGTTGGCGGCACCGTTGTAGGCGAGTCGCGTCTACAGAACAGGTATTCCCGGGGCGTGCCACGCGAGGAAAAGAGATAGATGCCGCAAGAAGCACGATTCCTGTTGGCGATTACACTGATGATTCTCGTTCTTGTGGGAACGAACATCCTGTTTCCGCCCATTCCCGCCGAGGAGGCGAGCGGACCGGCGGGTGAGGAGCCCGGACAGCTTGATGGTGCCGGGGTCGCTGGTGCACCGAGCATTCCCCTGGGAGGGGCGGTCATCGGTGGGGGATTAGCCGGCGATGAACCTAATCCCCTAGCGGACCGGCCAACGGCCGCGCCGTCTTCCGTTTTCGGGACCGCGGTCGCCGCCGGCCCCGCTGAAGACACGGTTGTGGTCGAGGGCCCGCTTTACAGGTTCGCTTGGAGTACGTTGGGTGCCCGCCTGATTTCGTTGCAGTTGCTCGATTTTGAGTCGTTCGACAGTGATGGGCAGCGTGTGGAGCTTATCGTCGCCGAAAGCGACGGTGCGTTGGCCATGAAACTGCGGGTTGACGAGGACGAACTCGATCTTGGCTTCGAGCCATTCGAGGTCGAGCCGGCGAACGGACTGCGACTCAACGAGGGGGGTGGGCCCCAGACGTTGACCTTCCGGTATCAACATCCCACCGCCGAGCTCACGCTCGAGACCGCCTACAGGTTCGATCCGTCGTCGTACGTCGTACAGGTGCGGACTCGGGTTGTGGGTTTGGATGGCGCCCAGTTGGTCACGGGAATGGGCTCGGGGCTCGCGTACAACGAGAGCGATCGCAGGGAAGAGTCGAGAGTGATGGGGTACGTGACGAACCATCTCAATGAGGGGATCGACGACGAGAGGTTCAGCCAGGTGGACTCCGAGCGCATCCAGGCAGGGCCCCTCGTTTGGGCGGCGATCAAGAGCAAATATTTCATATTTGCGTTGATCCCCGGCCTGGAAGGCAGCGAGCAGTATCTAGGAGGCCTGACCGCGAGCCCTGCCCCGGGTGATGACCAAGCGGCGATCACGGTCACTCAGCCGATGGGCACCAGCGGGGTGCTGGAGTACCGGCTCTTCATGGGGCCGCAGGACCGCGACCTCCTGATTGCGTTCGAGAACGATCTGGAAGAGGCCAATCCGTACGGATATCGTTGGATGCGGCCCGTCGTCCGACCCGTGGTGTCAGCCGTTTTGGCGCTGCTGACCTTTATGCATCTCAATCTGAACATCGGGTACGGCTGGGTGCTCATCCTCTTCGGCGTCCTGATGCGAGTCCTGCTCTTCCCGCTGAACCAGAAGGCGATGCGGGCCC
>SMVA01130874.1_pt1 | contig 12805 bp, 11 predicted proteins | sample 2456451 | NCBI WGS metagenome assembly SMVA01 (sample SAMN11095933, study PRJNA526329) | marine sediment metagenome | biome: Marine sediment; feature: Surficial sediment; material: Deep marine sediment; isolation source: Hadal surficial sediment | place: Pacific Ocean | collected 2014-05 | depth...
CGCCGCTGGATACAAGATAGCTTGCGGCAGCACAGCCAATTCCACCAACGCCGATAAGCAGCGCGCTGGCATCCGATATTTTCTGTTGCCCGTCTGTGCCGATCTGCGCAAGCGCGATATGGCGTGCGTGGCGACTCATCGCTAGTCTGCGATCGTGACTTCCACAATCGTCACGGCCTCAACGGGTACGTCCTGATGACCTGCACGATTACCCGTAGGCACCGCGCCGATCGTGTCGACGATGTCCATGCCATTACTGACTTTGCCGAAGACGGCGTAGCCAAAATCGCGATTGCTATGGTTGAGGAAATCGTTGTCTTTGAGGTTGATAAAAAACTGCGCCGCCGCGCTGTCAACGACACCTGTGCGGGCCATCGCGAGCGTGCCCCGCACATTCTTCTCGCCGTTGTCCGCTTCGCTCTTGATTGGATCGCGTGTGATCTTGTTCGACAGGCTTTTGTCCATGCCGCCACCTTGGATCATGAAATTCGGTATGACGCGGTGAAATACAGTGTCACTAAAGTGTCCGTCAGTGATGTATTGCCGGAAATTTTTGCAGGATATCGGCGCGTTTTCTTCAAACAATTCAACGTCGATATCGCCGTGGTTGGTCTTAATCGTGATCATGATGGCTCGCTCTGCGTCTGGCTGATGTGACACGTGGGGTGCCAGCGTAATCGTCGAAGCACGCGATGTCACGCCATCCGTTCGAGCCGAGGATTTCGGCGACTGCGTCCTGTTGCTCGTTGCCATGCTCAAGAATAAGCAGCCCGTCGTTGTCGATGATCGGCATGCAGTCACGAGCGAGTCGTCGAATTGCGTCAAGCCCGTCGGGGCCCGACGCCAGGGCCAGGTCGGGCTCGGCGCGCAAAGCGTCAAGAGCGGTATCGCTGTCGCCGACGTACGGTGGGTTGGAAACGATCACCCGGAATGATCGATCAGCAACCGGTACGGCCCAGTCGCCTTCGATACAGGTGACGTTCGGCAGGTCCAGTCGCCGCGTGTTTTGCATCGCAACAGCCAACGCTTCGCCACTCGCATCCACCGCAGTGATGTCACAGCAGGGGCGCTCTCTGGCGATGGCGACGGCAATGGCGCCATTGCCCGTACCCAGGTCGAGTATTTGCCAACTGGCGTCCCGCGGAATTTCCCGAAGCGCGAGGTCGACGAGCAATTCGGTTTCCGGCCGCGGCACCAGGGTTGCTGGCGTGACTAACAAGTCGAGCGACCAGAATTCCTTGACGCCCGTAATGTAGGCCATGGGTTCACCGTTGAGCCGCCGGTCAATGGTTTCTGTCAGGCGCTGCAGCGCAGTTTCGTCGAGTGTTTCCTCAGGATGTGCGAACAAATAGCTACGCGGCATGTTGATCGAGCGGGCGAGAAGAATTTCGGCATCCAGTCGGGCGGAGTCGCTGACCCCAGTGAGGCGGCGGGTAGCGGTGGCGAGCACCGCGGAGATTGAATCGTGTTCAGTTGTTGACGGCATCGTAATGAATCGCAACTATACGCGCATGAGGGTCTATTCCAATATTCTTGAAATGGTTGGCCAGACACCAATGCTTGAAATAAAGCGTTTGGACACCGGTCCGTGTGAGCTGTTCCTCAAACTCGAGCTAATGAATCCCGGTGGTTCCATAAAGGATCGCATCGGCATGTCGATGATCGAAGAAGCCGAGCGTCGCGGCGATATCAAACCGGGTGACTTGCTGGTCGAGGCGACCGCGGGGAATACCGGAATCGGTCTTGCTCTTGTTGCTGCGCAAAAAGGTTACAGGATGTTGCTCGTGCTCCCGGACAAGATGAGCCAGGAAAAGATATTCAACCTGCGAGCTATGGGCGCTGAAGTCGTTCTGACTCGCTCCGATGTTGCCAAAGGGCACCCCGAGTATTACCAGGATCTGGGCAAACGCCTCGCTGAGGAGAAGGGCGCGTATTTCGTCAACCAATTTGGCAACATGGATAATCCGCTAGCCCACGAGCAGACGACCACACCCGAAATAATGCAACAGATGGATGGCAAGCTTGACGCCATTGTCCTCGGCGTTGGTTCCAGTGGCACAGTCAGTGGCATTTGCAAATACCTCAATGAACACGCGCCCGATATCGAGGTGATTCTGGCCGATCCGGTGGGTTCGATCCTGGCCGAGTACATCAATACCGGCAAGTTGAGTGAGAAGGGTAGTAGCTGGCTTGTCGAGGGCATCGGTGAAGATTTCATTCCGGAAATTGCGGATTTTTCGAGGGTGACCAAGGCCTACGCCATCAGCGATGCCGAGTCGTTCGCTGCGGCCCGGGAATTATTGAAAGTTGAAGGGCTATTGGCGGGTTCGTCGACGGGTACTTTGCTCGCTGCGGCATTAAAGTATTGCCGCGAACAGACCGAGCCGAAGCGTGTCGTGACGTTCGCCGCCGACACGGGCAATAAGTACTTATCTAAACTGTATAACGACTTCTGGATGGAAGATCAGGGCTTCATCGAGCGCAAGCAGTACGGTGATTTGCGTGATCTGGTTGGTCGTCCGCACGGTGAGCGTGCAACGATCACAGTGGGCCCGACGGACATTCTGACGACGGCGCACAATCGTCTGCGCAATGCGGGGTTCTCTCAATTGCCGGTCATGGACGAAGGCAAACTGGTCGGCATCGTTACCGAGGACACAATTATTCAACATGTCTATGGCAAGCCCGACCTGATGAATGCACCCGTTGCCGACGCGATGCAGACCGCATTCGTCACCCTCGAAAGAAGTACGAGTATCAACAACCTGGTGTCGATGCTCAGCGGGCAACCTTACGCTGCCATTCTCGACGGCGACGAGTTCCTCGGCCTGATTACCCGCTCCGACGTACTCAACTACCTGCGCCGACAAATGTAACTGTGGGAGCGGCTTGTAGGAGCGGCTTCAGCCGCGACAGACTTCGTGCCCTTTGTGTGGTTAGTTAATCGGCCAGCGCAGCCAGTTGATCCGCCTGGTATTCGTTGACGAGCGGATCGATCACCTGGTCCAGATTGCCTTCGAGTATTTCGTCGAGTTTATAAAGAGTCAGATTGATGCGGTGGTCGGTAACGCGTCCCTGCGGGTAGTTGTAGGTACGAATCCGCTCGGAGCGATCGCCCGAACCCACTAGAATTTTTCGTTGCTCGGCTTGCTCAGCCGCCTGCGCTGAGACTTCGGCGTCGAGCAACTTTGCTTGTAACAAGGACATTGCTCGAGCACGGTTCTTGTGCTGCGATCGTTCATCCTGGCATTCGACGACGATGCCCGACGGCAAGTGAGTCAGCCGCACAGCCGAATCCGTTTTATTGACGTGCTGACCGCCCGCGCCCGAGGCGCGATAAGTGTCAACACGCAAGTCGGCCGGATTGATCTCTATGGCTTCAATTTCGTCGGCTTCGGGCAGAACAGCGACCGTGCATGCAGACGTGTGAATACGCCCCTGCGACTCGGTCGCCGGTACGCGTTGCACCCGATGGGCGCCTGATTCGAATTTCAGGCTCGCGTAGATCCCGTTGCCGGTCACTCGGCAGATAATTTCCTTGAAACCGCCGTGCTCACCCTCGCGTTCACTGAGTATTTCGACGCCCCAATTCCTGGCTTCGGCATATTTGGAGTACATGCGAAACAAGTCACCCGCGAAAATCGCCGCCTCGTCGCCGCCCGTCCCGGCACGCACCTCGAGGAAGACGTTGCTGTTATCGTGAGGATCGGGTGGAATCAGCAATTTCTGCAGTTCGAGTTCCAATGCGTCTCGAGATACCGTCAGCGTTTGCAACTCCTCCTGGCCCATCTCCTTAACATCTTTATCGATGTCGGCGGCCATTTCCTCAGCGGCAGCAATGTCAGACCCCAGCGCCTCAAAGTCGCCAAACAACCGGACGATTGGTCCAATGTGCGCGTATTCCTTTGACAAGTCGCGGTACTGGTTCTGATCGGCAATGACATCGGGCTCAGCGAGCAGGCCTTCGAGTTCCTCAAAGCGGTCACGCACGGAATCGAGTTTTTGACGAATGGAATCTTTCACAGCTTGTCGTTTTCATCGAGGCCAAAAAGTAGCCGCGCCGCTTCAATAATATCTTCATTAGATGCTTCGCCTGCTTCGCGAAGCCGCACACTCGGGTTGTGCAATAACTTCTTCATCATCGCTGCCGTTGCATATTCGATAACCTCTGTGCTGTCGACTCCTTTCGCCAATCGTCGCCGCGCCTGTTCGGCAACTTCATCGCGTATGGATTGGCCGTGATCACGCAATGCCGTGATGACGGGATTGACCTGCTTGGCGCGTTCCATACTCATGTATCTTGTGATTTCATCGTCAAGAATCCGGTTTGCGTCTATGGCCGCGGCCTCACGGCTGCCCTGACCTTCGAGAACGACGTTGTTGAGGTCGTCTATTGTGTACAGATAAACGTCGTCGAGGTCACCGACGGCTGCCTCGATGTTACGCGGTACGGCGAGGTCTATGGCAAGAACCGGCTTGTGCTTGCGAGCGCTGATGGCGTCTGCCATTTGCTCGCGCGTGATGATGGGCTCGGGACTCGCTGTCGCAGTGACCAGGATATCTGCTTCGGGCAGCGTTCCCTCGAGTTCGGACAGCGGCACAGCGTAGCCGCCAAACTGGCTTGCCAGGCGTCTGGCGCGATCGAGGTCCCGGTTGGCAACGAACAAGCGGCCAAGATCTTTTCTCCCAAGATGCTTGGCGAGCAATTCAACAGTCGCCCCTGCGCCAATCAGCAACGCTGTATGTTGCGAGAACCCCGCGAAGAATTGTTGCGCGAGACTCACTGCGGCCGAGGCAACTGATACCGGGTTCATGCCGATCTCGGTATCGGTTCGGACTTTCTTGGCGACGGAATAAGTATGCCGAAACAATTGCGTCAGACGCTTGCCAAGTGTTCCTGCTTTTTCAGCATCTCGCACTGCGTCTTTCAATTGTCCGAGGATCTGTGGCTCGCCGAGGACCATGGAGTCGAGTCCGCATGCAACCCGAAAAATGTGGCGTATTGCGTCGTCCTCGGCCAACGAAAACAAAGTATTGCCGAATGCGGGGTCGAGATTGCGTTCATCGTGCAGCCAGGCCTGCATTTTCACCCGTCCCGCGTCACTCGTAATGACATAGAACTCGGTGCGATTGCAGGTGGACAATAATACAACTTCATCGACGCCCTCAATTTGTATCAGGCGCGTGAGAGCCTGGCCGATCTCGTCGCCCGCGAAAACTACTTGTTCGCGAATTTCGACAGGTGCCGTGGTATGGTTCAGCCCGAGAATTTGCAGACGCATAAGCGATAATTGTATGCGAACTGATGTCCCAGTTCCTTGTCTCTGATACTGGCGTGTCGCGATAATGCGGATTCGCTGCAAATGAGCTGTAGAGTCCGAATGCACCAAATCCACCGACGATTGGCTGCTTGCTTACTGCTGGCAGCACTGATTCTCGCGGCCACAGTGAGCGTGCAGGCCGACGCTGACGCCGGCATCGAGGCAGCCGGCTATTTGATCGATGGCGAAAATGCCCTGCAAGAAGGTGATTATCTCCAGGCGGCAGTCGCGTATCGCAAGGCCGCTGAACTCAGCGAAAACGTAGAGGTCGCGCAAAAGGCGACCAAGATGGCGCTCCGACTCGGCTTCAACGAAGAAGCTTTGCTCGCTGTGAATCGGTGGCTCGAACTCGACGAGAACAATGACGAGGCAAAGGTCTATTACGCGCGACTGCAGTTGCGTCTCGGCAATATCAAGGCGGCGCGCCGCGCGATTGAGAAACTGATCGACACGGGCGATGGCAAGGCAGACCAGCGATTGTTGTCGTTATTGCCCGTCTTGTCCGAAGAAGACCCGCACAATGCCGACCGGCTAATGCGGTCGCTGGCCAAACCGTATAAAGACTCTGCGCCGGCGAACTACGCGACCGCAGTGATGGCTTTGCAAGCGGGGGACTCTGAGTACGCGCAGGAGAAAGCGGCGCGCGCGGTCGAGCTGGATCCAGACTGGCTCAAGCCCAAGCTCGTGTTGGGACGCGCCCTCATGCTTGACGGTCAGCTCGAAAAGGCGATTGATTACACCGCAAGGATCATCGGTGACGCCCCGCATCCTGCTCCCGACGCCCGTATGGAACTGGCGCTGATGTACATGTCGGCTGAGCGCGAAGATGACGCGATGAGCCAGGTCAATCAGATATTGCTCGAACAGTCGGGACAAACCGATGCACTGCGCTTGTTAGCCATCATCAATTTCAGACAATACAATTATGACGCTGCCTGGGACGATTTTGAAGACTTGTTGGCCAGCGGCGACTACACGATGGACGCGCTGCACTACCTCGCAAGAATCGCCCATATTCGCGGTCAGTATGAACGTGCAATACGGTTGTATTCGCAGGTACGGACTGGCCAATACGCCGTAACGTCGCAGCGGCGAGCAGGCGCGCTGATGGCACTTCAGCTCGAAGAACCCGACGAGGCATTGCGTCAACTGGATCTGTTCGCTGAACGCAGTCCAGAGTACGCCGTGGATATGGTACTCGCGAAAGCGCAATTGTTGACGGCGCTCGAGAGGTACGACGATGCGTTGCTGTACTACGACAAAGCGCAGGAATTTCGACCCGCAGACGAGGGCACTGCGCTGGGCAGGGCCGAACTATTGTTGCGCATGGACAGACTGGAGGAGTCGATTGACGCTTACCGCGGCGCGGTCCGTCGTTGGCCCAAAAGTGCGCTATCGCTGAATGCGCTGGGTTATACGTTGGCAGATCGCACCGACAGACTTCGCGAAGCCGAAAAACTGATTCGTAAGGCGCTGCGCTACGATCCCGATAGCCCGGCTATTATCGATAGCCTGGGGTGGGTACTCTATAAACGCGGCCATAATGAGAAGGCGCTGGAGCAGTTGCAGAAGGCATACGAAAGCTTTCCGGACCACGAAGTTGCTGCACACGTCGTCGATGTGTTGGTAGCGCTGGAGCGCGACGATGATGCGCTTCGTCTACTGGCTGAAGCCGAGGCCCGAAAACCGGACAGTGAGCTGCTCCGAGATGTCCGCGAACGTCGATTCCCTGAAACCGAGTAAGTCAGCCAGACGCCTGGCGCTCTTTTGCGTGGTGTTGCTTGTGTCGGGCTGTGCGTCTCGGCAGACCGTGCAGCTGCCGGACATTGAGAGCTGGGATTCGCGCGTCGAGTTGCTTGCCAATCTGAGCCATTGGGAGTTTTCCGGGCGCATCGCCGTCAATGCCGGAGAGAAAGGCTTTAACGGCAAACTGCGCTGGACGCAGCAAGACGATACGTTTGAAGCAACGGTGAGCGGGCCGCTTGGCATCGGCACTGTGCGAATCGAAAGCGACGGTCAATCAGTCGTACACACGGACAAAGACGGCGTTCGAACTGAGCTCGAGCACGCCGAGGCCGACCTCTATTACCGTTATGGCTGGACGATCCCGGTGAACAGCCTGGGCTACTGGGCGCTTGGCATTCCGGACCCGTCAATGCCCGCGAAAACCGAGCTCAATTCGGACGATCAGCTCGCAACACTCGTGCAAGGTGACTGGACCGTGACCATATCTCACTACCGGGTCAGCGGGGGCCAACCCATGCCACGGTCATTGTCAGCATACAATTCGAAAACGCGCGTGCGCGTTGTGATCGACAAATGGGTCTTTTTTGACTAAATTGCGCCGCACATGCAGCTTATTGGGGCGTAGCCAAGTGGTAAGGCATCGGGTTTTGATCCCGTGATGCGCAGGTTCGAATCCTGCCGCCCCAGCCAACTCGAAACCTAAAGGAGGATTCGTGGATCCGGCAACAATGGCGGTTTTTTCGGGTAACGCGCACCCGAAACTCGCCCATGATATTGCGCGCTACCTTCACATACCGCTCGCGCGGGCCCAGGTCGGGCGTTTCAGCGATGGTGAAATCAACGTTGAGATTCTTGAAAATATCCGCGGCCGTGAGACATTCATTATTCAGCCGACCTGCCCACCCGCCTCGGAAAATCTCATGGAATTGCTCATCATGGTTGACGCTGCCCGCCGCGCGTCAGCGGCGAGAATCACAGCCGTCATTCCATACTTTGGCTTCGCCCGCCAGGATCGTCGGCCGAGGTCGGCGCGTGTTCCGATCACAGCGAAACTCGTCGCCAAGATGATTGGCGTGTCTGGCGTGGATCGTGTGCTGACCGTCGATCTGCACGCCGACCAGATTCAGGGTTTCTTCGACATTGCAGTCGATAACGTCTACGCATCACCGCTGCTGCTCGGCGATGTCTGGAAGCACAAGTATGAGAATATGGTCGTGGTCTCGCCTGACGTCGGTGGCGTTGTTCGTGCCCGGGCCCTGGCAAAACGGCTCGACGACGCAGACCTTGTCATCATCGACAAACGTCGCGATCGCGCGAACCAATCTCAGGTCATGAACATCATCGGTGAAGTTGACGGCAAGAATTGCGTCATGATGGATGACATGGTCGACACAGCGGGCACGCTGTGTCATGCGGCGGCGGCGCTCAAGAGCCAGGGAGCCGCATTGGTGCACGCCTATATCACTCACCCGGTTCTTTCGGGCCCGGCAGTCTCGCGAATCACCGACTCGCAGCTGGATGAGGTCGTCGTCACCGATACGATTCCGCTGAACGAGGAGGCGCAGGGCTGCAAGAAGATCCGGCAGCTCTCGACAGCCGAGTTGTTGGGCGAGACCATGCGGCGTATTTCTGACGAGGAGTCGGTTAGCTCGATGTACGTCGACTAGACGATTCGCACAGGCCTTCAAACGGGACATTCCTCTCCCTCATGGCTCGCTACGCTGCGCTTTACTTCGGTCGAAGAACATCCCGTGCGAATGATGTCGCCCGCATGGTGGCTTCCTACAGGATATCGCCCGTTTGACGGCCTGTGCGATCAAGTGGGGGTTGGCTGTGTCAGGATGATACGGTACTATGCGCAGCCTCGTTCGGAACGGTCGCAGTTTCGAGCGAGTAATGGTTGGCGGAAAAGCCAGCAAAATCAATCAGATATTGGAGTTCAGTCATGGCTGAAAAATTCGATCTGGTTGCAGAGTACCGGGAAGACAAGGGTAAAGGTGCGAGCCGCCGCCTGCGTCATGAAGGAAAAGTACCTGCAATCATCTATGGCGCCGGCCGTCCGCCGCGCTCATTAAGTTTTGACCACAACAAGGTGCTGAGGCAGCTCGAGAACGAGTCGTTCTACTCGAGTGTCCTGAATATCAAGGTTGGCGATAAGAGCCAGGCCGCGATCGTCAAAGACATTCAGCGTCATCCTGCCAAACCCATCATCATGCACATCGATCTGCAACGTATCGTTGAGGACGAGGTGATCAAGATGAATGTTCCGATCCACTTTGTCGGCGGTGACATGGCTATTGGTGTCAGAGAAGGTGGTGGTTCCGTATCGCATCTTAGAACCGACATTGAAGTCGTGTGTTTGCCGAAAGATCTGCCAGAGTACTTTGAGGTCGATATTTCCGGGCTGGGACTCGACGAGATGCTGCACGTCTCGGATCTAACGGTGCCTGAAGGTGTCGAAATTCCCGAGTTGGCCCTGGGGCCGGAACACGATCACCCGATCGTCTCGATTCACGTCATCAAGGTGGCTGTGATCGAAGAGGAGGTCGAGGAAGTGGCCGTCGAAGGCGAGGAAGTCGAGGGCGAGGAAGGCGAAGCTGTTGCAGACGGCGAAGCCACCGACACCGAAGAAAAGAAACCGGCCGACGAGTCGTAGGAGGGCCTTCTCCCCTCAAGGGGGATAACAAGGCCCGAATTTTGTGGGAGGTCCTGCAATCCGTGGGAGGGCCTTCAGGCCCGAAAGGGCAGCCCACTACCGTAGTGGCTAAAGCCGCTCCCACGAGCTGCTCGTACGGTTTAAGATGCCATCCCCATGAAGCACTTGAGTATTATCGCTGGCCTCGGAAATCCCGAGGACAAGTACGAAAAGACCCTGCATAACGCAGGATTCTGGTATGTCGACGCGCTTGCTAACAAGTACGCGGCTGAGTTTCGCTATGAAAAGAAATTCGATGCCGATTGTTGTCGCGTCAACATTGGTGATGCAGAGATCTGGTTGGTTAAACCGCAAAGCTATATGAATCTTAGCGGCGGTCCGACCCGCGCCGTCATGGACTACTATCGACTGAAACCGGCACAGCTGCTCGTCGCCCACGACGAGATCGACCTGCCACCCGGTACGGTACGACTCAAACAAGGTGGTGGGCACGGCGGCCATAACGGCATACGCGATGTCATCCAGCACTGTGGCGCAGATTTCATGCGACTACGCTTCGGCGTTGGACATCCGGGCGAGAAGAGTGAGGTTACCGGTTACGTGCTGAAACGTGGCTCCAGTGACGTTGAAACGGCTGTTGAGAGAAACCTTGATGACGCAATCGCCGTGATGCCGACGCTGATTGATGATGGCCTCAACGCCGCAATGAAAACCTTACATACAAAGGAAGACTAAGTGGCAATCAAGTGTGGCATCGTCGGTCTGCCCAACGTTGGCAAGTCGACCCTGTTCAATGCCCTGACAGCAGCCGAAATCCCGGCCGAGAATTACCCGTTCTGCACGATTGAGCCGAACGTCGGGGTGGTGCCTGTGCCGGACCCGCGTCTTGGCGTCATTGCGGCTATTATCAATCCGCTGAAGATCATTGCCACGACGATGGAGTTTGTCGATATTGCCGGGCTTGTGGCCGGCGCGTCCAAGGGCGAGGGTCTTGGTAACAAGTTCCTGGCGAACATCCGCGAATGTCATGCGATCGTGCACGTCGTGCGCTGTTTTGAAGATGACGATGTAGCGCACGTGTCGGGCGCGATAAGCCCGATTGATGACATCGAAATCGTCAACACGGAACTCGCGCTCGCCGATCTGGAGGCCGTTGACAAACAACTCTACAAAGCCGAGAAGAATGCCAAGACCGCGCAGAAAGAGGCACTGACTATTCGCGACACACTGAAAAAGATCAAGGCGCCACTCGACGACGGTCTGTCAGTACGTTCGATAGACCTGGATGAAAATGAACAAAAAATCCTGCGCGAATTACATCTGCTTACTGCGAAGCCGGTGATGTACGTCGCAAACGTCGCCGAAGACGGCTTTGAAAACAATCCACATCTCGACGCGGTACTTGGCTACTCCGCCAAAGAGGGTGCCGAGGTTGTGGCAATCTGTGCGGCGATCGAGGCCGAGATTGCCGTTCTGGACGATGAGGACAAAGCAGAATTTCTGGCCGACCTGGGATTCGACGAGCCCGGACTAAACCGGGTCATTCGCGGCGGATACGCATTACTCGAGCTGCAAACTTATTTCACGGCTGGCGAAAAAGAGGTTCGTGCCTGGACCACGAAAATCGGTGCCACTGCCCCTGAAGCCGCCGGTGAGATTCATACCGACTTTCAGAAGGGCTTTATCCGTGCCGAGGTCATCGCCTATGACGACTACGTTGTGGGCAACGGTGAGCAGGGCGCAAAAGAAGCGGGTCGTCTCCGCCTCGAGGGCAAGGAGTACATCGTCAAGGAAGGCGATGTCATGCACTTTCGCTTTAATGTCTGATCGCCGGCATGGCCGCCTCCCACATGTAGGAGGCGGCCATGCCGGCGACCCTGTGGGAGGGCCTTTAGGCCCGAATATCAATGTGGAAGGCGGCCATGCGGGCGATCAATGTCGCCCACAATCAATGCCACGCCTGCTCGCTGCTCTCTACCTTGTAGAGAATATAGTCCCGTAATTGCCGGGCCGTCGCATGGTTGATATACGGCACTTGCACGCTACCTGAGGCCATGTGCAGCTGCAGGCTGGCAAGGTCCTTTCGGCGCTGATAGCGCGACTGCGAAATCGTGATGCGCTGGACTTTGCGAAACAGCAACCCGACAGTTCGATAACCCAGCAGCCCCGAGCGCCGGACGATTTCGTGATCGTCATGCAGGTAACCAGCACGCTTCCAGCTCCGCCACGATACGAGGCCGACTAACGGTAGCCAGATCAGCGCGACCAGGCTGACAGGCCCGGCATTGGCCCAGAGCGCGGCTGTCAGAATGATTGCGGGGATCATGCCGATAAACAAAATACGCGAACGCATGTAATACGGCGATATTGCTGTGAATTGACTGCTTCTCGGGTCCTGCGTCAGTCTACCGCCTTCTGGCGCCAGCAGCCTTGCACGCAGTTCGCCCGCTTGATTCGCTGTCACGACGGGAATCTCAAACATCTTCCGGCTACGGCGTCTACCGCCACTGACGGCTTGCTGCGCCGTCATCTTGAAACGGCGAAGCCCACTTTGCAGGATGCCTTGTTGCAGTCGTAACGTCTGAATTTTCTCCAGGTCCATCGAATGTTCGTGTCGCGTTAACAGGCCGCCGTGTGAACGCAGGGTGCGTCCGTCAAGAGAGAGTTCGAAATTGTGAAAACGCAAGAATGCGATAGCGATGGATATGACGGCCAACAGTAGAGCAAGAACGACAATAATGCTCACAACTATCAGTGCGCCGGTGCCAACGCCGAGCTGTAGCGCGTCGAAGGCCGCATTCTCAACTGTGCTCTCGATGAACTGCTCTATTTCGTCGCCCATTTGATTGAAAAGCGGGCCGATGAATGCGAATACGATCAGGGCACGTCGGTCAGCCAGGCCGATACGAATCATGTCGCGCCAATCGAGCTTGAGGAGGGCCTCTGCGGGAGCAGCCGCGGCCGAATCGTCCGTTGGCTGCTTGCCCTTCCTGTTTCCAATCCGTTCGCGCAGCGCATTCGCGAATTCCCGGGTGACGGCCGGCAAGTTTCCTTCGCTGGCCGCTGAACCTGCTGTGTCGAA
>SMVA01068908.1_pt1 | contig 12803 bp, 12 predicted proteins | sample 2456451 | NCBI WGS metagenome assembly SMVA01 (sample SAMN11095933, study PRJNA526329) | marine sediment metagenome | biome: Marine sediment; feature: Surficial sediment; material: Deep marine sediment; isolation source: Hadal surficial sediment | place: Pacific Ocean | collected 2014-05 | depth...
AAAGACATTCGCATGCACATTTTACGCCGTGTCAAACAACAGCAACTGAGTTTTCTGGACAGCGTCATGGCCGGGGTGTTCACCGTACCAGGTGATGGCAACATTGATTTTTTTCCGATATTTGAAGCGTTGGTTCGGTTGAACTACGAGGGCTGGTTGATTGTTGAAGCCGAACAGGACCCTGCACGGGCGGAACCACTCGAGTATGCGCAGAAGGGACGTCAATTTGTTCAAACCATGCTGGACAGAGTCCTTGATCCGAAGTGTTAGCCTCCCATCACTTGAGTCAAAATTACGATTTGCAATAGCACCGTGATTACTCCTAACCATGTGCGAATCGTTTCACGACTACCAAAATCTAAAAACTTAGGAATTTTATTTACTCCGAAAATCTCGTCGTCCTTGAGCTCGATGAACTTCACTTCCTAACGCACCGTCAATCACTAGTTTAGCGGGCCAACTATGGACCCTTTAGAATCTCAACACATGATCAAGGACGAAGAACGAGACATCATTCCGCCGTTAGTGTGATGAAGGGCGAGATTCATTCGAGGGAAACGCAAATCGTGGCTTATTCGTTAAAACCGATGATCTGACACCCTTGTTGATACTGGGTTTTCCGGCAACAGTTGCCTCTGCGGTCGCATTTACGGTCGTGCTGCAATTATTGTTGCAGCATTCAAACGTCGATTATCGGATCGGACCCTTGAAATACGTTTTTGCGGGCGCCGCATGCCTCCGATGGTTTCGATAGTCTGGTGAATCGGGTGTTTCATAAAGCCATTGAACCCATACATCCGCACCACGCTGTGGCGTACGACGTGAAACCATGCGGTGGGGCCACAGATACAGAAGGTCAGCACCCATTGCCGAATGGGCTGCTCGGAGATCGCGTGGTCGGGCGGGTGTGCGGCGCTCTCGAACGAATGCGGGTAAGGATCCGCCTTGTGCATCCAGACCGGCTAGGAATCTAGGAAAGGTAACCGAACACAGCTCGTCGTAACCTTTGATGAAGGCCAGCTTGGTCGACTTCTTTTGCTAGACCTGCGGCATCGACGATCCCTCTTACCAAAGCGACAATGTCGCGGGAGGTCTGATTCGGATCTAGCACGTTATGCGAGGAAAGCAGTATCGCAACGTTGTCGGCAATCGCTTCAGTCAATGCAACTGTTTCGTTATCAAGAGGCAAAACGGATTCCACCTGTTCAAGCGCCAATGCGAGTTCAGGGCGTTCGAGTTGATGTGACACGGCAGCGTCAAGCAACCAGTCCATGGTCTGCTCTAAGGTCTTGCCCGTTCCCTCTGCGATAGCGGTCTCCACCTTTCCTTTCAGAATATTTCTGTTGAACCTGACCAGTTCAGCAAGAATTGACTCTTTCGTGGGAAAATATTGATACAGCGAGCCAATGCTAACGCCCGCAAGCTCGGCGACTGCGTTTGTGTTTACAGAGTCCAGTCCGTCCTTTTCCAATATGCGAGCAGCGGCTTCCAAAATGGCATCGAACGTAGCCGCTGCGCGTGCCTGACGCGGGCGTTTTCGAGGGTCGATGGTGGGTTGATCTGTCGACATTTGATGCGAGTACCCATTTTCGTGAGTTTAAACGAAAATAGCATTGTCACGTAGCGCCTGCCGCTTCTCGAGAGGTTTGGTCTTTTGAAACCATCATTTTCTGTCACACGTGTTGTCAACGCCTGTGTCCTCCTCCAATTTGGGAAAGAACCCGTTCTGACCGATCCGTATTTTGCAAATCACTGGTATTGGAAATGGAACGAACCGATTGGGATGACGGTCTCGCAGCTTCCCAAGCTGTCGGCCATTATCGGCGGCCATTCAGTGTTCGATCATTGGCAAATTGGCTCCTTGAAGTCATACGAGTACAAGGATGAAACGCCGGTGTTTGTTGCCACAAAAAGTATGGCGCGCAAAACCCGGGCTGTCGGATTTACACAGGTCGAAGTGCTGGAGTGGAACGACCGTCGTCGTATTTCGGATCAATTGTCTTTGGAAGTTGTAACCGCTCAGCGCGCCGCCGGATTGAAGGTCAACAACTACGTTCTGTCCACACCAGATCTGCACGTATTTTTTGGGAGTGAAGCGCTTGACCTCGAACCGCTTCGACAGTATCGACATCGTACTGACAGCCCTTGCATCGACGTTGTTCTGGCACCCGTCAACGGAGCCCGCTTGTTCAACCTTTTGAAACTTGTCATGAACGGGAGGGATGCGGTTGAGGCAACACGAGTTCTGGGATCCAAGACACTTGTGGCCATTCACGATTCACAAAATCCCATTCCATTTCTTTTCGGTGTGCCAAGTTCCGGAGCGGAGGCTGAAGAAGAAGCGAGGCGAGGGGACGACAAGGTCGAAGTCGTACGTCTAGCGCCCGGTCAGGAATGGGAATATCACTTCAGCACATAGTTGTTGCATGTGGTGGAACGTACTTGCCCGGTCTTGGATCCGGCCCATACGGGGGTCGAAACCCTAAGTCAATCGTTCGCCGCCCACGGCACTGGCACCCGGTGCACAAAAACAAGAACGATGAAGAGCAAAATCTCGTCGATCACGAAGAACCAACCGCTGATCCACCCGAGGCATCCGTGACAATGGCGCGTTTGCGCGATAGATCAATGCCTTCCAGCACCTTATCGGTGGCGCTTTCGAATCCGAAGCTCATGGTCCCTGAGTCGCCAGAACCCATTGTCGGGTTGCGGTTCAAGGCGACCGACAAGTTTGGGTCTGGCGTAAGCCGTGCTTTAGGCAGCAACGAAAGACTTCTCCATTCCGGGCTGGCAGGAGAATTCAAGCCGTTGCAGTATTCCTCTTACTGCATCCAGCCAAACATGGCAGACGGCACTGCCGGGATCACGTAAAAGCGCACGCTCCAGTCGCTGCCTACTACGTCGTCCGGGGTGATCACTGAATAGTAGTATTCGATGCCGATGCGCACGGGCAGCTTGCCGAACTGAAAGGTGTGATTGATGCCGAAGCCAACCGGTACGGTATAGCGGTTGTCGCTGTTCTGTTCCCAGTTGATGAGAATGTTCGGGCCGGCGCCAATGGAGGTCGTTTCGTTCAGGCTCCAGTAATACAGATACTGAATGTTGGTCATGCTGACGTCGTTGCGGTCACCGTCACCGGCAAAATCCTCATAGTGCTGAACCAGTGCTCCACCCTTGAACGTTTTTCCCATGTAGACGCCCAACGCGGAAGGACCCGCGCTATATTTGCCCGTCCCGAGTATGTCTTCGGACGCGGTATCGAGTCCGACATCGAAACCCAACCCCCACAACAGTTTGGCTCCGTTATTGAGTTCTATAGGGTCGTTGGGCGCGAATAGGCCAACGTAGTACGTGTCACCGAAGCCGGTGGTGCGTCCGTCAAACAACACTACCGGCAGTGGCGTATTCAACGGCGGGGTGGGGTTGTTGCCGGGACCTGTACCGTAATCGAAATCGCCGCCAAAGCTTGGGGGTGGTACGAAGTTGTCGATGTCACTCTGTTCCAGGGGAACACTGGGGAAATTGAGTACAATCCGGTTGATCAGGTTCCAGTTCTCGTTCAGCTTCTTGGGAAACTGAAACAGCATCATGTAGTTGTACTGGTCTTCGGTAATACCGCTTTCGGGTTCTTCCATGCGGTAGGCGTCTACCTGGTTGAACATCATCGCGACGTTGCCGATTGGGTTGTCCATCAGCGCCGACATCTGTGCCAGGGTGGGTTCACACCCGGCACGCATCACTTCGCCAAGGTCTGCGTCAATGTCAGCGCGGAGTGCCAGGCAACGTTCACTGATTCCCCCTCTTTCCTCCGCCTCGGGTGGTCCGGTCAGCTCCGAGTCATTGTCGCTTTCTTCGGCTACCGCTCCCGTAGGACTGGCGGTTAGCAGCACCAACACCAAAGCTGCGAATAAAGTTGTGATTTTCATTTAGAAGTCCTTTTGCTAACTCGGGTTTCGCAGCTAATTGTCCGGCAGCGGTGGCGGCGTGTAGCCTTCCCACTTTCCGGCGCTGATGTAGTCCGAGTAGCTGGCTTCGCCGCTGCGCTTAGCTTTCATGTACCCAGGAGTTGTCGGCGGGGGTTGCACCCGCTCTGCGGAGACCACCTCGCGCTGAATGATCGCGTCCTTGGTGATGGTCCAGGCCATCAGGTCATCAGCGATGACAAGCGGGCCATCATAGGTCTCGCGCACTGCGTCGCTGAGCTGCTGGTGCATCTCCGGAACGAGAATGGAGTGATAGGCGACAGCCAACCGAGGCTTCACCACGGACATGATCTTGCCGAACGCCGACGGCGGGGTGTGGATGTATGCGGACACGTAGGTCGCCTGGCGCAGCGGGAAGCCGAGATAGCCGGCCAGCCCTTCGGGTGTGTAGAAGCACTCGTGGATCACAAAGTCCGCACCCTTCGCCTGCTCGATGAACCACTTGTTCGGATAGCTGTCGCCGCCGAACACGAAGCTCAGGCCGTTCCAATCCAGCCGGTAGCTCACGGGACCGTCGAGTGCATGGATAGCCGGGGTCGACGTGATCCGCACACCGTTCTCCTCGTAAACGACCCCGTTCACCTGCTTGTAGTCGAACTCGTGGGCAATCAGCTGGCCGCCGTTGTCAGGCAGCGTCCCGGCGCGCCCGCTGATGTCCCAGGCGTAGGCTTTCTTCAACCCTTCGACGAACGCGACGGTGCCGAGCGCCGGCTTTGCACCGGAGGGGCCGTAAATGTGGAGCGCCTCGTAGCGCCCGCTCAACCAGCCCCCAATCCACAACGCATCGACGTCGCCGACGTGATCCGTATGCAGGTGACTGACGAACGCCTTGTCGACCCGAGCGAAGTCGGGACGCAGCGCAAACAGGTTCTCGGCGGAACCCGTGCCGACGTCGAAAAGGAAGATGTCCCCGTTGCCGAGTTCGACATACCACGCGGCAGACTTCTGCGCGCGGGTGATGGGCGTCGGCATGCCCGTCCCCAGGGCGACCACAAACATCTCGTCTGCCCCGACCTTCTCGGTACGCGGATACCAAGCATCGGGCTTTTCTTCCGCCCCCGCCGGGATCAACGTTGCCATAAGGATTGCGAACGCCAAAATCTGAGTTTTTATCGTCATCTACGTCATCCCTGGTTCCCACACGCTGCTAGTGTCGTGGTTTACGCAACGACCGGCAACGACCCCTTCGGGCACCAAGCGGAAGTAGAGCCTTCAGCTTGCCAGCGGCTGCTCCTGGGAGAGGGTGTGTGAAAACTATTTTGCGTCACTGACAACCCGGAAAAATACGCACGAGAGTTCAATTTTAATGGTTCCGAAGCCGAGCAGAAGCGAAGGTGCTCATCGAGAGTTGGCGGCGCGAGTACAATGTTATTCGACCTCGTTCGAGCCTGGGGTATCTGACTCCGAATGAGTTCATCAACCAGTTACCGACGGAGGCAGCACAGACGAACCATCCTCAAGTAACTAGGGCCCTCCTTCGATCCTGGTACGCGGTGCCACCTTCTCCCTAGCGATCTCCAGCCTGAGGTAGGGGCCATAGCCCAGCTGCGCGAACCGTCGTAGACGGCCCCTGAGCATCACCTAGGTGTATCTACGAATAGTCGGCCTCCCCCCTACGCGCTATTGATATAGGAAAGCAACTGCAGAGCTTGGCGGAGGCTACGAAACGATGATAGAGACCGTACTTTACATGAGCCTCATTGTCGGATTCGCTGCCATCGGCTTGATCTTTGCGATGGACCTGATAGACGTCTGACGTCGGGCAATGACCGCCGACGCGCTTCGCCTTCATCAACAACCAGCGCCACCGGCCTCTTCCCAGCAGCCTACGTATTGCTACACGTATTTCCTGAGCTCGCGGCGAGCGATGACCATCTTGTGCACCTCGTCCGGGCCGTCGGCGATACGCAGCGCCCTGCCGTTGCGCCACATTGACGCGATTGGTGTGTCGTCGGAGACACCCAGTGCTCCCAGGCACTGAATCGCCCGGTCGAGCACGGTCATCATCATGTTCGGGACGACGACCTTAACCATGGAGAGCTCTTGGCGTGCGTCCTTCTTGCCGACCGTGTCCATTTTCCACGCCGCATACTGCGTGAGCAGGCGCGCCTGGTCGATTTCCATGCGCGAGGACGCAATCCATTCCTGCACGAACTGCTTTTCACCCAGCTTGCTACCAAAGCTCTCGCGCTCGTTGGCATGCTTGCACATGATCTCAAACGCACGTTCGGCGGTGCCGATGGCGCGCATGCAATGGTGAATCCGTCCCGGGCCCAGGCGGGCTTGTGCGATCGCAAAACCGCCGTTTAGCGGTCCCAGCAGGTTCTTTGCCGGCACCCGGCAGTCGTGATACTCGATCTCACAATGCCCGCCGCCACCCGTATGACCCATAACCGACACCGCCCGGATGATATTGAATCCCGGGACGTCGGTGGGGACGATGATCATCGATGCGCGCTCGTGCGGCGCGCCGTTCGGGTTCGTGATCACCATAGCAATGGCGAACTCGGCGCCGATCGCACCGCTTGTGAACCACTTGTGGCCGTTGATCACCCACTCGTCGCCATCGCGCTCCGCGCGGGTACGCAAGCCCGTGGGATCGGCACCCGAGACATCCGGCTCCGTCATTGAGAAACAAGAGCGAATTTCACCTTCCAGAAGCGGTTTCAACCAACGCCCCCGCTGCTCCGGGGTGCCGAACTCGGCAATGATCTCCGCGTTACCGGTATCGGGCGCTTGGCAGTTAAACACGCGAGGCGCGATTGGGCTCCGACCCATGTGCTCGCAGAGCACCGAATAGTCGTGGTTCGACAACCCCGCGCCCCACGTCTCGTCGGGCAGGAACAGGTTCCACAATCCCAGCGACTTCGCTTCGGCGCGAAGGTCGACCATCACTTTCGGGTCCGTACCATTCTCCGTGGTTTTTACTTGCTCCGCATACACACCCTCGGCGGGGATGATCTTCTCGTTGAGAAAGCGAACGACCTGATCCTCGACAATGCGTGCGTCCTCTGTAATCAGAAATTCCATCTCTTCTCCTCTATTAATAAACGACTCTCACTATGTATTGCGCGTTGAACTTTCCGCTCGGCGTATTCACGTCTTTGCGCTTGCGAGTCTTGTCATCGACGACCACGATCGCCGGACGCTTCCTCGCCGCTCCGCACCGAGACCTACACCTCGTACTCCGCGTGCACTAGCGCTTGGTCTGGATGGCCGTCCTTACAGACGTCAACAACCTCGACGCTGTCTACGAGGTGCTGGCCGAATGGGCCGACATCGGACCCGCCCGAAGGCGACGCAGGTCCGACTGACGTTTTCGAAACGAGCGTTTTCCTGAAACAGCTCCGGCTCTGGCATCGATCGGCTCTGCCGACTGCGGGGTATCGGATATTGGGGCGACGTCGATTGCAGATTCGCCGGCCGTCGTCCCAGGCAGGCACCAATGGACGGGAAAACATCGATCTTCGCGAACTTCGACTTCCCCGCGGACGGTTTCGATTGCGGAATCGCCGGCCGTCGTACCAGGTAGGCACCAATGGACGGGAAAACATCCACTTTTACGCACTTCGACGTTCGAATTATCGTCGGGGTCTGATGCAAAGACGGTCACGCCGAAAGCGACGAGCAGCACCAACGACAAACAAACACGCCGCGGCCCACGGTGGGGCCTAATTGAGCAACTTCTCCACATGACTCGCTATGTATAGCGGCTCGAACGGATAGATGAAATACGGGATACCCGAAGGGTCAATTAGGGATCACCCCGCGTTTGATGCGGATCAAAATTGCGGGCAACCGGTCCATGGATCCTATTTGGCGCGGTATGGCAAACACACGCCAGCCGTTCAACGCATGTCACCTTCTCAGGAGATCGAGATGCCTTGAGCTAAGGCACACGTATAACTTCAGTTCGATCTTTACCCGTTGACGTTTATCCACACTTTGCGAGCGGTGATGGTCCCGATAACAATCGCCCCTGCAGAGCAAGGCCAACAAACGTTGCTCCGCGATCGGCTCGCCGCACTTCTTGCAATCAAGATACTGGTCGGCTTCGAACCGGCGCAACGCTTGGTCAACCAGACTCGCAGTGCCACTAGTCAAGAACGACGTTCGGTACTCCCGCTGCTCAGCCTGAACTTCCATCGACGCGCGGCCTGGTTAGGATCGAACAGTAACGAAACAGGAAGACCACAAATGCTAAGGACCATAGCATTCCGGACAGGATGACCGCCCCTTGGTACAACTCGGGCCGGATGAAACCGGAGAGAACACGCCCGATCGCTGCCAGCTGCACGAGCGCAAAGACCGTGATATCTGCAAATCCTGCTGTGAGTGTCCGTCCCGTATGGCCCAGTGCGCTCCGCATCATCATGGCTACCATCAACCCACCCATCGCTCCGAGGGTCAGTGCATGAACGGCTATTGCGGACGGGATAACATCCACCTGCGCAAAGGCCCGCAGCGCCAATGTGATCGGAATCCACGCGTAGGCGACGGGTAACATCCACAACAATGCATTGCGGTGCTTGCGATACGGCTGCCAGAGTATTAACCGAACGGTGTGCGCGAGCGCCGCCGTCATTAGTAGCCCAAGCCAGGTCCAAGTCGGCAGCGGATACGACATGTTCGCGATTCCGGCAGCGAGTATGAGAACGAGTGAGCCAAGCGACACGACCTCGATACCCCAGATTCGACGGGGGCTCGCTGCCGCGATGGCATTGGCGGCAAACACCGGGATGACGCGACCGCCGACAACCGCCATCAGTATGGTGATTATGTCAAGCGCAGCCATGATTGCGGGACGCATGAATTCGGCGGGCAGCATGTTCAACTGGGCGAGGTGAAAGAAGACATTGGCGGTAGCGAGGCCCGCGAGCACGGCCAGTATCTTTAAGTTGTGGACATTCTTGCTACGCCATATCGGAACCGCGACCGCTAGGCCGAGTACCGGCAGGAACGCTACGTCGACAAGCGCCGCCGTGTTGGCCGGACCAGTCAGCGCCAGCACCCGCGCCAGCCCCCAGAGTGCAGCGAACCCGGCGAGCGACGCGCCCGTCAGCGTCGGCTGGCCCGTCCAGGTGCGCACTGCGGTGAGCAGGAATCCGGCGATGACCGCAGTGGCGAAACCGAAGACCATTTCGTGACCGTGCCAGGCGACCCCATGTAGGTATCCGCCGATGTGCACGACGCCGACATAGGCTGCGATCCACAGCGGCAGGGCAATGGCCGCGAATACGGCCGCCAGAAGGTAAAAAGGCCGAAAACCCAGCGCAAAGATGGGATGTCTCGCGAGATTGAACCGACCGGGACTCGCCGCTTCGCTACCCATTACGTCTGCTGCTGCAGTTCAGATATGTTCCTTGATCGCCCGAAGAAACGCATCGTCTATGCCCGGTAGCTTCGCTGATTTTGCCTGCACGACGCCGTCGCCATCGACGAGTGTCAGGACGGAGGTATGGTTGAATTCGCCGTCTGGCAGCTTGCGGTATTTGACACCCAACACTGCTGCAATTTTGCGAACGTCCTGAGACGCAGTACGTGTCAGCTTCCATCGATCCGTATCGATGCCGTGCTTAGCGGCGACCTGGGTCAACACCTGTGGCGTATCGTTTTCTGGATCCATGCTCACCAGTATCACCCGCAACGTCGACAATTGGTCCGGAGGAAGCTTGCGTTCCATCATTTGGATGGTGCTGATCAACACCGGACACACGTTCGGACACGTCGCATAGAACATGCTGAATACGACAGGATGTCCTCGAAAGGCATCCAATGACTGCACAGTGCCTCGTTGATCGGTGATTTCCACGTCGAGATGATAGATCGACGTTTCCGGCAGATCAGATGCGCGTACTAGGGCGCAAATGCTCAGAACCAGGGTGAACGCGATCGCTTGCAAGCGGCGAGTGTTCATTGAGCGCCCTCCAATACGTTCGCGGCGCACCGAAATCCCAGGTTTCGGGTGGTGTAAGCCGCTTCGAGCGAGCTCAGCATCGCAATGCGCATCAGGACCGCGTAGTCTTCCTTCCGCTCCATACTCAATGCGCCCGCGCCGCAGAATCTGATTTTGTCCGCACCGCCCTGCTCGCGACTGTCGGCTGCCACCAACAAAGCGTTGTAGTCTTCGACCCACTCCCACACGAGGCCGTGTAAGTCGTAGACTCCGTAAAAATTTGCGGCGCGTTGAGCGATGGGCGCGAGGGATCTGCCGCCAGGCGTCGCGTACCAGTTCAAGATCTGTTGTCGCCAGATTGGGTCATCGCGCGCGTCGGCCCGCGTCACATCGGCTGCAGCAGCAAACTCCCATTCGTACCAACGAGGTAACCTAGCGCCCTTTGCTTCGCAATACGCGGTCGCGGAAAACCAACTAACGTGAGTTAGCGGTTGTTCCGCGTCCACGTCTGGTCCCAATTCTGTCGCACTTATCCAATGCGACAGATAGCCAGTGTCGGCAAACAGCCTGATCACGTGGTCGCGTCTCCACTCAGGATTGGTGTCGATGAACTGGAGAAACTCGCGATTGGTGACAGGCCTTCGATCGAGCAGGAAAACGGGAAGGTCAATTTCGTTGTCGCCCTCGTCCTCGGAGATCACCGAATGGAATATGCCCGGACCAATGGTTGCCATCGAACCCTGTGTTTCAATGGCCGCAGCGAACAGTGCAGATGACGTTAACACCATCGTGCAGATTGCCAACGCGGTGTGTTGCACGTTAGCGAGCCGCGCCAGGCGTCCTTTCTGTCGACGCGCGGCGCTCCGAAACTTCATCTTGAGTCACGCGCCCGCTGTCGTTGCCCCACGAGTTCAAGCTGTAGGTGAGGATGTTCGCGATCTCATCGTCGTTGAGCTGACTCATCGGTGGCATGATCGAATCGTAGCGTTCGCCATTGACGGTAACCGGCCCAGTGAGACCGTTCAGCACGATGTCGATCGCACGTGTCCTGTCGGATAGAAAAAAATCAGAGTTGGCGAGCGGCGGGAATACCGTCGCCAAACCGCTGCCATCGGCCTGGTGACACACCGAACAAGTGCCCGCAAACAACACCTCGCCCGCGGCGATCTGCTGCGTCACAGTTACTGCGCCCGTGGTCGATTGAGCCGCGGCAACTTCGGCCACGATGGCGAGATCTTGCGCTTTGTCGCCGAGGTAAACGGAGTCGACTTCCTTGCCCGTGTAAACGGCCAGGTCTTCGGCCCCGTCGACCTTTATCATACCGAGTGCCCCCTTGTTGAAAGCGCGAAAGATCGAGTGGTCGACGATAACAAGCGTGCCTGGCACCTCAACCCGAAATTCAATCATCGCTGAGCCACCTGCCGGAACCAGCGTGGTCTGGACATTCTCCTGGTAGTGCGTGCCGCCTTCGGAAAAGACCTTGTCGAAGATCTCGCCAATCACGTGGAAGCTACTGACCAGATTCGGTCCGCCGTTGCCGACAAATAGCCGAATGGTTTCGCCGGTGTTGGCGTGCAGGGCATTATCGCCCACCAAGGCGCCTTCCGAGCCATTGAAGAGGACGTAAGTCGCGTTCTCCTCGATCGCTTTTTGCATGTCGAACTCTTGGTGGCCCTTCTCGCGATATTTGCCGACGGTGTAAAAGTCTCCCTGCATCACGTAGTACTCGCGATCGACCGGCGGCAATCCCTCCGGCGGTTCCACCAAAATCAATCCGTACATGCCATTCGCGATGTGCATGCCGACAGGCGCGGTTGCACAGTGGTACACGAACAACCCTTGATTGAGCGCCTTGAAGGTAAACTGCGATTCGTGGCCGGGGGCGGTGAAGCTGCTGCTAGCGCCGCCGCCGGACCCGGTGACCGCATGCAGATCAATGTTGTGCGGCATCTTGCTGGACGGGTGATTGGCCAAGTGGAACTCGATCGTGTCGCCTTGGCGAACCCGAATGAAGCTGCCGGGTACTGTTCCGCCGAACGTCCAAAATGTATACATGACACCTTCCGAGATCGGCATCTCCAGTTCACGCACTTCGAGGTTCACGATCACCTTTGCTGGTGTGTCCCGGTCGATCGGTGGCGGCACGTTGGGCGCAGACGTGAGCGTGGCAACAATCGGTTCGCCGACCGGCGCCCCGAGGTCGCCCGCAGCGGACCCGCCGGTGTCCATGATCGTGCGGTAATCGGCTGCTTTTGTGTTGGTTTGAGACGGGGCGTCACATGAGACCAGGCTGAAGGTCAGGCACAAGAGCATGCCGATGGTTGCCGACGACGTTAATCTGCCATTTTTCATCGATTATCATTCCTCGAATCGGTATTTTTGAAACACTGTCATCCACTGCAGACTTTGTCCCAAACTATCCCCTAAAGCTTCATCGAAAACATCAACCAGAGCTTGTCGGTGTCGGCAATATCGTTACGACCGTCGTAACTGGCAAAAAACAGATCACACCGCAGCCGATCGTTCAGCTTGTAGCCTACCCTAAGGTCCAACTCATCTCCAAAATTCGACCCGCCATCCTCCGCTTGAAAACTGTGCAAACGCAGTTGAACAATCGCTCTACCACGCGTAACTTCGAACTTCAAATAGCGATCGTCCAAACCTGCCGCGGGCGTCGTCAGGAATTTGTCCGCCCAGCCGTTGAAGGCATGCAGGGTAGCGAACGGCGTGCGAAAAGCCTCTCCGGGACTGTTGGCATTGCCCGTCAGAACCTCCCAGCCCAACCCGACGTCGAAGCCGCCGAAAATCACACCTGTATCGAGATGCCAATAATTCGCACCGAAACTCACGGGATTGTCAGCGCCATTACTCTGCGCTGCGTATTCGATCGCGTAGCGGACTTTAGAACTGCCTACGCCCCTACG
>SMVA01446268.1_pt1 | contig 12803 bp, 12 predicted proteins | sample 2456451 | NCBI WGS metagenome assembly SMVA01 (sample SAMN11095933, study PRJNA526329) | marine sediment metagenome | biome: Marine sediment; feature: Surficial sediment; material: Deep marine sediment; isolation source: Hadal surficial sediment | place: Pacific Ocean | collected 2014-05 | depth...
AGCTGTACCTGAAAAGACTCGTGATTGGTGGAATCGAACAAGTATTTGAAATCAATCGAAATTTTCGTAACGAAGGATTATCGACTCGACATAACCCAGAATTTACGATGCTTGAATTTTATCAGGCTTATGCAGACTACGAACATTTTATGGATTTGACCGAAGATATGTTGCGCAAGCTGGCGCAGTCGGTACTCGGTGGATCCATCGTTACCTATCAGGGTGATCAACTCGATTTTGGTCGAAAATTCGACCGTATTAGTGTGGCCGATGCGATACTGAAGTTCAATCCTTCGCTTGATTCGTCTAAGCTGGAAGACCTGAAATACTGTCGAAAAGCCGCCGCCGACCTGGGTATTCAGGTCGAACCGAGCTGGGGGGCAGGCAGAATCCAGATCGAAATATTCGACAAAACCGTTGAACATCATTTACTGCAGCCCACTTTTGTCACCGCCTACCCCACCGAAGTGTCGCCGCTATCAAGGCGCAATGACGACAATCCCTTCATCGCCGATCGATTTGAATTCTTCGTCGCTGGTCGAGAAATTGCAAACGGGTTCTCCGAACTTAACGATCCCGAAGATCAGGCCGAACGCTTCAGGCGGCAGGTTGAGGAAAAAGAATCGGGTGATGATGAAGCGATGCATTACGATGCTGATTATATTCGTGCGCTCGAATATGGTATGCCACCGACCGCAGGAGAGGGAATTGGAATAGACCGGTTGGTGATGTTATTAACCGATTCACCCAGTATTCGCGATGTTATCCTGTTCCCACACATGCGCCCTGAGTAGACTAGTATTCAAACTCGAATGCCGGCCACCTGGCACGGAAAAATCAGTCGGGCGCAATATTCAGGGTTTATACAATACTTAGGCGCTATTTTGTCATATTACACGGTTGCCGAACTGCTTCGCCGATTTGCTGGGGCCGATCAGTATGAAACATTTATTGGAGAAGCTTGTCTGTAGGCCGCACACAGATCTAGCAATTTGCCAAAACGATACCTGTTAGGTCAGGAATCCTCGCTCCAGGTGAAATTTCCTCGATTTTACAGTGACCACGCGTCGGGGATTAACGTCAGAAGTAGTTGGTAATAAAGGCACAAATCTCAATATTTGCTACAATTTAGCGAATCTCTAACAGGGTATCTATCAACCATGGTTGCCGATCCAGGATTCCATGCGCTCGTGGTAATGGCACTGGTCGTGGTCGCGTTAGTGCTATTTGCCAGTGAGCGAATACCGCTCGCGTCGTCGAGTTTAATTATTCTTGTTTTTCTTGCGGTATTTTTTGAACTATTTCCCTATGTTGGTGAGTCAGGACCACTCCGTGCAACCCGGTTTTTCAGCGGTTTTGGACATCAGGCACTGATCGCAGTTTGCGCTCTGATGATAGCGGGTCGGGCCCTGGTACGAACGGGTGCTCTAGAGCCCATTGGCCGCTTACTTGCGCTCAAATGGTCTCGATATCCAATATCGACGTTTCTTGCAACGCTGATAATCGCCGCAGTACTCAGCGCCTTCGTCAACAATACACCGATAGTGGTGTTGTTATTGCCGATACTAATAAGCATATCGTTAAAAACAACTACGCCAGCTTCGCATCTATTAATGCCAGTTGCATTTGCCACTTCTATTGGCGGTATGTCGACCAGTATTGGAACCTCGACCAATTTACTGGTAATTGCGGTCGCAGTAGACCTCGGCCTGCGTGAATTGGGTATGTTCGACTTCGTGCTGCCCGCAGTAATCGCTGGTGGTATCGGGTTGATCTACCTGTGGCTAATAGCGCCTAGACTGATCCCGCAGCGTGAACCTCGCCTGCCAAGTACGTCTCCGCGTCACTTTACTGCGCAGCTACGTATACATGATGAAAGCATCGCCAATCAAAAGAGTTTGTCAGAAGTAATCGCTTTGACTGACGGTGAACTCGAGGTAAAGCAAATATTACGGGGTTCTGAAAATACCCGCCTGATAGCTTTACCGGACCTGATAATACGCAGCGGCGATCGAATCCAGGTGAAGAGTACCCCGGAACATCTGAAAGAACTGGAAACTCTGATCGGGGCTAGTTTGTTTTCGGATGACAAACCTGTAGACGAAGATCATCCCTTACGAGATTCAACCCAGCAGATAGCCGAGGTTGTGGTCGTAACAGGGTCAACGCTAGATGGAATGACCCTGAGTAAATCGCGATTTAACGATCGTTACCAGGTCATGGTTCTGGCCTTGTACCGATCCAGCAAGTGGGCGAATCAACCGGGTACTGAAAAAATCGACGATATTAAATTGCTTCCAGGTGACGTTCTGTTGATACAGGGTGCAGTTCGCAGCATCAAGCGTCTCAAGTCGAGTCGTAACCTGCTGGTACTCGACGAAAAATCGGCCCTGCCGATTTCTTCGAAGGCACCATTAGCTCTTTTAATTATGTTGTTTATAATTCTCAGTACGGCATTTGGCCTGTTATCAATTGCTGTCAGTGCGCTTTGTGGCGTAATACTGATGTTACTCAGCGGATGTCTCAAGTGGTATGACGCGACAAAGGCGTTAAACGCTCCGGTGATCCTGATTATCGTGTCGAGTCTGGCGCTCGGAGTCGCTATGGTCGAAACCGGCGGTGCCGATTACCTGGCCCAGGTCTATGTTATGGTCACCCAGGGATTGTCGCCAGCTTTGATACTGAGTGGGTTGATGTTGATGATGGCAATACTCACTAATGTGGTGTCGAATAACGCGGCCGCAGTAATCGGTACTCCGATTGCGATTGGAATAGCACAGCAGTTAGGCCAGCCCGCTGAACCATTTGTACTGGCGGTAATATTTGGCGCCAACATGAGTTTCGTCACACCGATGGCGTATCAGACCAATTTGTTGGTGATGAATGCTGGCAATTACAGGTTTAGTGATTTTGTACGTGTTGGCCTGCCGTTGGTTTTATTGATGTGGATTGTTTTGAGTTTTTTATTACCCTGGCTATACGGTATGCTTTGAATGGTCACAGGCAGTCATTAACCAGGGTAAATTTGAGATTGCAGATTAAATGATCAAGAAGCTTTTGATAATGCTGGAAATGCAGGACGCGATGAATGTTCGCGTTAACCCAGGCTGGCGTCAGGCGAATAATGCCTGGTATCGGGCTATCTGGACCGAATGTGCGGAAATGCTCGATCACTACGGCTGGAAATGGTGGAAATACCAGAAACCTGATCTCGACCAGGTGCGTCTGGAATTGGTTGATATTTTTCACTTCGCGGTGAGCGATTATCTGTTGCGTGGTGCAGATAATGACGAAGTAGCTACCCGTATATTAGGTGAGCTTGCTGATCCGGGGTCAATTGTCGATATTCCAGAGGCAATTGAATCGATGGCGCAATCGACTATCGCGCATAAATCCATGCACTTTTCCGAGTTTGCTAATGTGATGCATCTGATTGAAATGGATTTTGACCAGCTGTACCGCCTGTATGTCGGTAAGAATGTCTTGAATTTCTTTCGCCAGGATAATGGCTATAAAGAAGGTAGTTACGTCAAAATCTGGCAAGGCAGAGAAGACAACGAACACCTTAGCGAGCTGTTGATCAGTCTGGATAGCGAAAGTGCAGAGTTCAAAGTTGACGTTTACCAGGGTTTGCAGTCGCGTTACCCTGGTTGACAATCAGCTTAACTGAAAATCCCCTTAAAAAAGAAAAAGAAGAAAATTGACAACAGGGCTCCTGCTGGAAGCGTGATAACCCAGGACATAAAGATGGTGCCTACTACACTCAGGTTAAGCGCACCGATACCCCGTGCCAGCCCAACTCCCAATACTGCACCTACGAGCGTATGGGTAGTTGATATCGGCAGGCCGGTACTCGAAGCGACAACTACCGTGGTAGAAGCCGCGAGCAGGCAGGCGAAACCACGGCTTGGGGTTAATTCTGTAATATTACTGCCAACCGTAGCGATGACCTTTTTGCCATAGGTCGCGAGACCGAAAACTATGCCGATCCCACCGACCAGTAAAATCCAGGCAGGCATCGCCGATTTTTGTGCAACCATACCCTCGTTGGCGATGCTGATAACTGCAGCCATTGGGCCAACTGCGTTGGCAACGTCGTTTGAACCATGGGCAAACGCGATCGCACAGGCAGTGACTACCATCAAAACGCTGAAAATTTTCTCTACGTTGGCAAAGTGAAAGTCTTTGTCGTCGGCGGGGTCGAAATTTAGTCGTGAAATGTAAAACATGCCGCAACCCGTAATACCCAGGCCGACAAGAACTGCGATGCCATAACTTTGTGCGGGGGTAAATTCGAGTCCAATGTGCTTCAGACCCTTAAAAATAGTGACCAGGGCGATCATGAAGCCGGTAGCGAAAATATAAAATGGCACATATTTTTTCGCATTAGCGAGCGGATTTTCCGTATTCAATATCAGTTTCTGTACGCTTCGGAATAGAAAAAACGCCAGGGTCCCAGACATAATAGGGGATATTATCCAGCTCATAACTATATTTCCGACCTTGCCCCAATGGACAGCTTCCATGCCGAGTGCAGCGACTGCAAATCCGACGATGGCACCGACGATGGTATGCGTGGTCGATACCGGCCAACCAGCTCGGGAAGCGATCAACAACCAAATGCCGGCTGCGGTTAATGAAGCTAGCATGCCAAAAATCAATAGTTCCGGGCTGTTGGCGAACACCGAGCTGTCTATAATTCCTTTTCGGATGGTTGAGGTTACCTGCCCACCTGCCAGAAACGCCCCAGAAAACTCGAATATAGCCGCAATTATCACCGCTTGTTTGAGGGTCAACGCTTTTGATCCTATTGCGGTCCCCATCGCATTTGCAACGTCGTTGGCACCTATACCCCAGGCCATGAAAAGGCCAAGAGCACCCGCGAGAATAATATAAATTGTTACGTGATCCATAATATGCCCTGAGATTACTTGGCTAGTAAAATTTCGACTCGACTACCGATGCGTTGAGCTATATCGGCGACTTCTCCAATACTCTGGATTATCTTGTAATAAAAAATAACGTCTACTGGGGGCAATTTCTTTTCTATTTTCATCAGGGTGGCGCGGATTTTTACCTGCATCTTGTCGGTATCCTTTTCAATTGAGTCCAGTTCATTGATGATGGATGCGACAATTTGGACTTCTATCCCTGCAAATCCAGTTTCGACTAATTCATCGAGTTCGTTAATAACTTTTTTTGCCTGTTTGCAGGCTTCCTCGCACCGTTTCACATAATCAGGCAGTAATTCGGAAACAGCTTTGGGGAAGGTCATCTTACGACCCACGATGATGCCGGTAATATCCCTGGCCTGATTGGCGGCTTTATCCTGAACCAGCAATAGTTCCAGTAAATCGCGACGCGCGACCGGCATAAATAAACTTTTGGGCATCTGCAGGCGTAGTTTTTTCTTGAGAACGTCTGCTTTATTTTCGAGTTTCCCGATTTCCTTATAAACATCTTTTGCTTTAGCGTGATCTTCGCTCAGCACCGCCTTAAAAAAAGGCGTTAATAGACGTACACACTGTTCCACTATATCCATGTGTTCCTGCATTGCGGTAAACGGGGAACGGCTAAATATTTTAGAAAAATAATTACGCGGCATATTCTTGTCCGATAGAAAGTTTGCGGTATTCTGATTAAAAATTGCCGAATTTCAATCGGTTTTTTTGATGCCGAGTATTTATTGTTGCAGGAGAGCGGTTCTAAAGATTGGAGACTGGCCAGTTTACTTCAGGTTTGTTTTGCAGATAATGCCCATATTCCTGCTGCAAAAAGCATGGAGCCGCCTGCAAAGTTAAAATTACGCCGTGTTTGTGGAGACGACAGTAGTCGCCGAGCCTTGCCGGCAAAGATTGCGTACAACGTTGCATTCAATGTCGCTAATGCAACGAAGGTTACCGCAAGAAGCCAGAGTTGTTGTATAACATTTGAACTCGAATCAATAAACAGAGGCAGAAATGCGACGAAGAAAACGATGCCCTTAGGATTCAGGGCCGTCACCAAATAGGTATTAAAAAACAGTTTCCAGCCTAGGACCATTTGAAGATCTTGCTGAACCCCTGAAAGTTTGACTCTTGCCATTAATAGCCTTGCGCCCAGAAATAGGAGGTAAAGCCCGCCTGCCCATTTAACCATCTGGAACCAGAATGCAGATTCGGCCATGAGTGCACCTAAACCGAGCAAAGAAAGCGCTAATGCGGTCGAATCTCCCAGTGCCACTGCAATGATAAGCGGTACTTTGGCGCTATATCCGTGCGATACCGAATAGCCAATGACTGTCAGTATTGTTGGCCCTGGAATGATCAACAAAACTGTTGATGCCATGGTAAATGCCAGCCACGTGTCTAGATCCATGAACACACTGTTTTAGGGTTTTGCCTGCAAGCCACCGTCTACCAGTAATTCAGTGCCGGTAATAAATGAGGCTTTCTCGGACAATAAAAACAGGCAGGCATTGGACATATCTTCGACAGTCCCAACCCTACCCAGGGGAATTGCCGTAGCGGTTGCTACTCGCGCATCGGGGCTGGAATCCCAGCGCTGTTGCATGGGCGTTTCGCTCGGTCCAGGATATATCACGTTAGAACGAATATTATCGCCAGCCAGCTGGATGGCCAGTGATTTTGAAAACGCCACCACGCCAGCCTTGGCGGCCTGGTAAGCGTCCTGCGGTGTGGTATCGCCACGCAGACATTGAGTGGACGAGAAATGCACCATCGCTCCACCGCCTCGTTCGCGCATATGGGGCACGATGTGTCTCGTTGTATGTACCATACTTTTTAGGTTGATTGCCATGACCTGATCCCACACATCCAAATCTATTTCCAGCGCGGATTTATCTCGGTTAAACCATAAAGCACCCGCTACATTGGCGAGATAATCGATACCGCCAAACAATTCCACCGCTTTTTTGACCGCGGCGGCTACCGCGGGCTCGTCGGTTAAATCGGCCTGGACGAATTGCGATTGTTCCGAACTTCCGGGAATATCCTCGGGCCTGGGCTTGATATCGAACATTAACACCTGGGCGCCCGCGTTAATTAAATCGCTTGCGATTCGAAAACCCATGCCGCCAGCAGCACCGGTTACGAAGACTATTTTGTTCAAAAAATCCTGCATTTAATTTTTAATTGTGCCTACAGTTAATGTGACGCGATCTTTTTCAATTTTGATCTGACGGTTTTTATAGAGTAAACCCAGAGTTTTTTTGTAGACTGACTTGCTAATACCAAAAGTATCGTAAATGTCCTGGGGAGGGCTTTTGTCGGTCAGGCTGGATACTCCATCATTTGCTTCCAGATAGGCTAATATCTGGTCACCCAGACCGATTCTGGACAAATGGGCCGCCTGGTACAGGCTTAGATCAATCCTGCCATCGTCTCTGATGTTGTTGATATATCCAGCTAGCTTCTCACCGTAATGTAGCTTGCGAAACACCTCGTTTTCATAGAGCTGACCCAGATGTGTACCATCGACGATGGCTTTGAAACCCAGGTCGCTCCTGGCATAAATCATCAACTCGACAGCTTGCTTTGGTTTGAAAATCTTACCGTCGGATGCGAGATGATTCTCCAGCCAGCTAGACGCGGCTATTCGTTCGCTTTGCCGGTCGAGATAAACGTATACGGTATAGGAGTGACCTTGTTGCATTGGTTTTTGTTGTTCATTGAACGGAACCAGCAAGTCCTTTGGTAATCCCCAGTCCAGAAACGCGCCGACCCGGTTGGTCTGGACAACTTTCAGGTAGGCGCATTCACCCACTCTGACTTTTGGTTTCAGGGTAGTCGCGACGATTCGATCTTCCGAGTCGAGGTAGATAAAAACGTCGATCGTGTCACCAGGTTTGGTGTCTTTATCGACGTATTTTTTAGGCAGCAGGATGTTTCCAAACGAACCACCGTCGAGGTAACAGCCAAAATCGACTTTTTTAACCACTTGGAGCTGGTTGTACTGCCCGATGTTAACCATGGAGTCAGAATTTAAGGTTTATGCAAGAGTGGGGTATTATGCCTTTTCAACGCCAATCAGGTGAAGTTATTATTTTCAGAAAATCGGAATTAATCAGACCTTTCTTAAGCTAGCAGGGCCTCAATCGCCTGGATTTCTTGCTTGGACTGTTTTAAGAATTCAATGCTCTCTTTGGGGCCCAGTTCATCCATCCCTAGTTTGGCGAGCGCAGGTAGTTTGGATATCGGAGGTAGGTTCTTCATTTCTGGAGTGCCGATGAAACTATGGTATTGGGCGATCATGACAAGGTCACAGAGGTCCGCCTCGTCCTGGGGATTTCGAAACCAATCCTCTGACTCTTCTCCGACGGTTACCAGCTCATCGCTGAAATTCCATTTGTGCAACAACATGCTGGTAATCTGTGGGCGCAGAGCTCGAATGGCCTGGGGTAATTTATTATCGTCGTCATACATTTCCGTATGCTCTTGTGCATATTGTAATATGGCTATTTCACCGAGATCATGAATCAACCCGGCGAGTTGAGCCATTGACGGATCGAAAAGTTTCGACTTTCGGGCTAATATACGGCTTAACGAGGCTACTTTTTGGCTATGTTTCCATAGCTTCTGCATTTTTGCTTTCATCGCTGAAGATTTTTCGCGAAATAATTCATTCACCGCGTAAGTCATCACCTGCTTTTGCGTCGTTTCGAGACCGAGGCGCACGATCGCCTGGTTTAGCGTGTCGATATGATCTTGCCCCCGATACAAAACGCTATTCGAAATCATGATCAGTTTTGCGGTAATCGCGGGATCGGAATGGATAATATTGGCCAATACACCTACATTGACTGCCTTTTGGCTAAACGCCTGCTGGATGCGCTGCGCAACGTCGGGCAGGCTGGGTAGAGCGACATTACCGGTCATCAAGTCCTGAAATAGCTGGATTGTGAGTTCGTTTTCCTGCGCCGATTGTTCGATGGTGAATACGTCAATATCGTCTGAATCTCTCTGTTCGAGCTGCTGCGCAAATTCGGTTAATTGATCCGTATAAATTTTTATATATTTGACTTCACTCGCAGCATCAATGTCGTAAATACAGGGTCTGATTTGGGCAATAGGATTAAGCTCACCATCCGCCTGACTTTCTATTGTCTTTCTCACGCCATCTGCGGCAATTGTCGTGATCGTGCCATCCAGTAGATACAGACTGAAAAGCTCGGCGCAGCCGCGGGCAATCAGGCGTTCCTTTTTTGGTGCCGAATATTACGACCAAATTATCCGAAAGCTTACGCAGTTGGGAATTACTAAACTGACTCAGAGTGCGAAATCTGCGCAGTGTCTCAATACCAGGTTGATCAGTTGATTGCATTTAGATTTATTCCTTGAGGACTATGACCGAGTCTAGTCGATATTAGACAGACTAGAGGGATAATCGGTAAAAATCCCGTCGATACCGCCATTTCTGAGACTAACTGCCCGATGCATTTTGTTGACCGTATAAATCATTACCCTGACACCCTGACGCTGAATCTGCTCGATGAACGAATAATCCACATATTCATCTTTCATATTCCAGGAGAAAGGTTTTATCTCATCGATCAATTGCCTGGTATTGATTGGTATGCCGCCGGTTAATAATGCCAGTTCCCAGGGGCAGGACCGATTTCGGAGTTCGCGTATTTGTCTATGATCGAATGACGAAATCAATATCCAGGGGAAATTGGAATCCTGTTCGATAACAGGGTACTGTTCGAGCAATTCTAGTAGTAGCGACACGGTGTCGAAAGATTTTATTTCGATATTAACTGGTAATTTTCCCCAAAATAAATCCAGCACCTCGCGTAGTCGGGGAATGGGTTCGTTGTTAAGCAAGCGTAGTTTGGATGGATCGATTGCTTCATCAAACCTGCCCGTAGACCCGGTAAGGCGTTCCAGTTCATGGTCGTGTATTACCCAGAGTTCGCCTGAATGCTGACGAATATCTAGCTCTATCGCATCGATATCGAGTGTCAATGCGTACTTAAAACCACTCAGGCTATTTTCAAATTTTTCTCCCCTGGCACCCCGATGTCCGATGATAAAAAAATTATTCATTGATTAAGATTTCATAAAACAAATCATTGAAGGTGACAAATTAAAACCATAGCACATGAATACCTAATAATCAGAGGCTCCTTTATACCTGACCTAACGAGTGGGCCCATTTCAAAAGGTCGATACAAATTTAATAAATGGTTAAAATATAGTAATTATCATTACTTATCCCTGAACTCCAATGCCCTATTTGCTGCTCGTGTGCCTGTTCCTGTTGATGGTCTATGGACCCCAATTTTGGGTGCAGTGGGTATTAAAACGTTACAACCAAAAAGTCGAGGATAATTTTCCTGGCAGCGGTGGCGAATTTGCCCGTCATCTACTGGATCGGTTCGACCTTGAAGTGATTACGGTCGAAATATCTGATCTGGGAGATCATTATGATCCTGTCAGTCGGTCGGTACGTCTGACCAGGGACAAGTACGAAGGTAAAACGCTGACTGCCATCACGGTAGCCGCGCACGAGTGTAGCCACGCTTTACAACATGCAGCTTCTGAACCGATGTTTATGTGGCGTACCAGGCTTGCCTACATTACCGTCTGGGCTCAACGATTCGGATCATTTTTGCTGTTTTCAGCACCTTTGTTCGGGATACTTTTCAGGGTGCCTATTGTATCCGTGATCAATATTATTGGGGCTTTTTTGATCATGGGTTTCGCGGTGATCATCCAGTTAATGACCCTCCCAGTCGAGCTAGATGCGAGTTTCAAAAAAGCAATGCCGATTTTAAAGTCAGGATATCTGCAACCATCCCAGTGGGCAGGTGCAAACTCTATTTTACGCGTAGCCGCCTGGACTTATGTGGCTGCCTCACTCGCAAGCTTGCTTAACTTCTGGCGTTGGCTGGCAGTATTACGCCGATAAACATTTGAGTCATTGGGCATTGAACGCATTACTGAAGAAACAGGGCTCTCGAAAAGGTGCAAATCACGTTAGGGGTAGGGCAGGGACAAATCAGGAGCGGCGTTGTTTCTATGCTCAGATTTAATCAGAGGCTGCAATTTAAGGCTTGTTTCCCATTGTGAATTTGGTGCCGGGAGGGCGACTAAGGGTAATTTTTTGGCCCCGCAAACTCAGAATTCGATGTTGATCCAGGAGTAACTGATAAAGGAACATTAATTCGTCCTGTGCTTCGAGAGGAAATCCAGCCCGCCGCTTTCCACCTTCCATCATGATTAATTCCTCGAGGTATTTCTGACCCTCCGTATAGCGCCAAAGTCCGGTAATGGTCTTTATTACGCGGGGAAAAGATTCAATAGCGGCGGGTGCGCCCTGGCGTTTTCTTTTGAGTTTTGCACTCTTCTCAAAAAGCTGTCGCGCCAGTGCAGGATTAATGACTCTGTTATCTATCGGCATTTAAGATTTGCTATAGCGCGGATTCGTATTACTACCTTTGACTGTTTATTGGTTCGGATATCCTGAAGCTTATGTTGGCCGCAAAAACAAACTGAATACCTTCTACTCGAAGAAAAAGTATATAACGAAATCGGATTAAATCAAATTACTCTCCAGAAAGGATTAGCATACAGTTTAAGTATTTTAAATAATGCACTTAACTGACTGATAAAAAACAATATAATTGAACTTATTCAAACGGCACCAGTACATCAAATCCAGCTTCTGGGTAGTATTCGGATAGGCTATGGACAAGTTAGGCAAGCGAACGCGATGAAACCTTCCGAAAAATATGAAATTATCCTGAGGCAGTCGGAATTTATCCCGGATGCTGCCCAAAAAAAGTCGATAGTAATGCTGGATAATTTACACGATTCGTTAATACATCGTGAATCCACGAATGCCCGGCATTGGTTGCAAAAACTTGTGTTGCCCAATAAAGCACTGGGTCCAGTTCGAGGACTGTATTTTTGGGGTGGCGTCGGTAGAGGTAAAACTTTCCTGATGGATATATTTTACTGGTGTTTGCCGTTTGAAAATAAAAAGAGAGTACATTTTCATCAGTTTATGAATGATATTCATCACGCTTTGACGCGCGCCGACAACATTCAAAATCCTCTGGATAAGATTGCGCGCGATCTGAAGCGCCAATTCAGTGTTCTTTGCCTCGATGAATTTGTAATAATCGACATCGCTGATGCAATGATTATGGCGGGATTACTCGAAGCTCTTTTCGAACAGGGAGTAGTGCTCGTCACTACTTCAAATAGCCCACCTCAACATCTCTATTATGATGGATTGCAGCGCGCCCGGTTTTTACCCGCCATCGAATTAATCAGTCGGAATTGCAAGGTTACCAATCTCGATGGAGATCAGGATTATAGATTGATGGGCCTCGAGAAAACTCACTTATATACTACACCCCATTCGCAGGCAGCTTTAGATCAAATTGAGCGTTATCTATCGGAACACGTCACTCCGTATCAAACCCAATTGCGTCAATTAAAAATTAATGATCGTGACCTGGCATATAATTACTGTGCCGAAGATACGGTCTGGTTCAGCTTTGAACAATTGTGTAAAACGACCCGAAGCCAGGACGATTACCTGGAACTGGCCCGCCTGTTTAATACGCTTATTTTGACTGAAATACACGAAATGAACAGTTTAGACGACGATGTCGCGAGGCGTTTCGTATTATTGATTGACGTACTCTATGACCACCACGTAGTTTTTATCTGTAGCGCCTCGGTCGAGCCAGAACAATTGTACCAGGGTAAACGACTGGCATTTGAATTTGAAAGGACATCCAGTCGGCTGATTGAAATGCAGTCGCAACAATATCTGGCGCAGGCACATAC
>SMVA01445140.1_pt1 | contig 12801 bp, 10 predicted proteins | sample 2456451 | NCBI WGS metagenome assembly SMVA01 (sample SAMN11095933, study PRJNA526329) | marine sediment metagenome | biome: Marine sediment; feature: Surficial sediment; material: Deep marine sediment; isolation source: Hadal surficial sediment | place: Pacific Ocean | collected 2014-05 | depth...
ATTGATCACAGGGGCGCTCAGGGGAAATAATTTCAAGGGACGAAAAGTGGTCGCGCTAATGCCCTGGGAGCAGGTCAAAATCATCTTGCTGACCTATAAAGCCAGCGTCTCGGATGTCGACAGCGAAGTGTTGAAAATGGTGTCCAACCGCATCGAAGGGGATATCGAGGATTATGTGATTGATTATATTCCGGTTCGATCCAGTCCCTCCGATGAAGAGCACATGGTAGTGGCTACGGCCGCCCATCAGGATAATGTATCGGTCTTGCTAAATGCCCTGGTCGCCTGCGGTCTCGAAGTCGATTCTATCGACATAGCGCCAACCGCGTTGCGGCGTATCGTCAGCACACTCTATTCCGGGGAAGCGGCCGACAATGTACTGTTGATCAGCACCTATTTTGAAGAGTCCTACCTGACCATCGTTTCCGGGCGCAGGCTGTTGTTTAACCAGTCGGTAAACTTCGGTGAAAATATTCTGCTGGACAGAATCTCGGACGAGCTCGATGTATCGAGAGATGAGGCCCGGGAACTGATCATAAGACATGGCTTCGAGAAACAGGCGGTGTCAGCGCTGCTCCGCAACGATGGCTCGTCGGGTGATATTTCCGCAACCCTGCTGGAAATCATTAAACCCTGTTTCCTGGAGCTCGTAGAAGAAATCAGGCGGGTATTGATATTTACTGCCTCGGAAACCCATGGCATTCCGGTAAGCCGGGTATGCCTGCTGGGCAACATCGCCAACTGGCCGGGCGCACGCACGCTGGTGCTGTCGCTAATGGAATATGACGTGCCCGACGGCCAACACGAGTTTGCGATGATTTTCAAGGACGAAAATGAAAACACCAGAATTCCCTGGGCCGGGTTATTTTCCGAGCTCTCCATAGCGATGGGCCTGGCCTTACGCGGCCTGGTACCCAATGAATGAAATAGATCTCTTTCCCGATAACCTGCGCCAGCGATTGCTGTTGTTGCGCTGGTTTAAATTAACCGGCCTTGCCCTGGTTTTGATCACTGTGGTTTCTGCTACCGCCTATGTAGGCCTGGGCCAGGTCAATGCTAAAATTGATCGTGAAATCCAGCAGTTCCAGTCGCAACGTAAAATCACCACCAGCAGTCGCAAACAACTGCAGCAACTCAAGCAGCAAAAACTGAATCTGCAACAGCAACTGGACCTGCTCGCCGGATTGCGCAGCGGGGCTTCCGCGGAAAGCATGTTTGTCACCATCGATCGCGCCCTGCCCGGGCCTGAAGTCTGGATAACCAACTGGAAATTCAGGCGCGCCGGGACGATTGTCGAGGGGCGTCCACAGACCGTCAGCACCGGTTATTTTATTGTTATCCCCGCCGGTACCAAAACCAGGGACGCGAGCAAGGAAGAGACCTGGAAAATTGAAACCAATATGACCCTGCAAGGGCAGGCGATGGACCATGTGGCGATGACCAGGTTTGTGCAGAATCTAACGCAGCAGCCGGAAATTGAAAATGTTCGAATTGTTAGTACCCGTGCAAACAAGATCAATCAAATCAAACTGATCGATTTTAACCTCGATATCATCGTCTCCACGAGGAAAGGGAAAGCCTGATGGATAGCTTTCTTGAAAACACAGAACCTCGTTTCGTAGCCATTATGCTGATCGGCATCGTCATGCTGGTATCGGCCGTGGAAGTAAATTATCTTCTCTGGCCCCAGATAAAGAATTACCGTGATCTTCAGGCAAACCACGAGTTGCTGGAACGAGTGGTAGGCAATAGTAACAGCCTCGACAGCCAGCTGCAGATGGCCAATGCCGAGGTTGACGAGTTGTCGCATCGATTGCATGGCGATATGGCGAAGCTACCTGAAAGAGAAATGGAATCGTTCGTTATCAGGCGATTGCAAACTGTTTCCTGGGCATCCGATGTCGAGCTGGTCAGCGTAAAGCCAGGTAGAGGCAAGCAGGTGCAAAATTTTCGCGAGAGCCTTTTTGAAGTCAAACTGATTGCAGGCTATCACGATTTTTTTGAATGGCTGCAAGTTATTAATTACGAGCTGGGTTATATCGTGATTAAAAAATTTGAAATCAGTCCCAATGACAATAAGACCCTGGAAAACCCGAAGCTCAATTTTTCCCTGACCCTGGTTTCCTACCGGATAGAACAAGATGCCACGCAATAATCCAGTACCGGGGCTTATGGCTGGAATGGCCTTGATGCTGCTAGGCCCGGTTGCCTTCGGTGCGGAATTGCTGACCTTGAATTACAACCCGTTTTCGCGGCCGGAGATCCTCAAAAAAATACCACCGGCGCAGTCCGTGGCTGCCATCCAGCAAGCACCGCAGGCTATAACCGAGCTGGTATTGACCGCGACCATGGTGTCTGAAACTGTACCCATGGTGATTGTCAATGGAGAGATGCTGGGTATAGGCGAGAAAATCGGCAAGATGAAACTGATTTCGGTTATGGAAGGCAAGGCAATTTTCGTCCAGGGCGGGAAAAAGTATTCTTTCCTGATCGATTCCCGGGACCTGAAAATCGATATCACGGCACAGAAATAAGTAATAGCGCGAACAGAGACTATAATTTCAGCGATGAAGCTACTTTTTAATCTGCGACAATTTCCTTTAATTCGATTAATTTTCCTGGTCGTTCTGATGCTCGGTTCCACGGCATCAAGCGGCGGGACAATAACGCTTTCGTTACAGAATATTAATATCCATGAAGTGATGCAATTGCTGGCTCGCGAGCAGCGGCTGAATATATTTGTGGCAGATGGTGTCGATGCGGAAATCTCGGTAAATATTTACGATATGGAGACCACCGATGCAATCAGGCTGATTGCCGAGTCAGCCGGTTTCGTCGTCGAATTAAGAGAAAACAGTTATTTCATTATCGACCGTGAGGATGTAGGCCGGTTCCAGCAAAGCAATGCCATGGAAGTACGTGCTTTCAAGGTGCAATATACCGCTCCCGCAGAGATTGAAAGTGTTCTCACGGACTTTTTATCGAGCTATGGCAGCATTAAAACACTGCCGGATAACGGTTTGATTGTGGTCGAAGACCTGCCGCCGTTTCTTGACAAGATCGAAAGGATATTGGCTGAAATTGATCGCGAGCCAAGACAGATCATGATCGAAGCAAAAATTCTGGAAATCTCGCTGACCGATAACCAGTCCTATGGACTGAACTGGTCTTACTTATTCAGCCACCACGGTGGCTCCGGCACTATCGGTACCCAGGGCCTGGCGAATAAACTGGTACCCGGGTTGTTTGGACAATACAGTAACTCGAACGTCGAACTGGTATTAAACGCATTAAAGGAACGTGGGCGTCTACGCACCATATCGACACCGAAACTACTGGCCATGGAGGGATTTGAAGCGGAGTCGATAGTGGGTGCGAATATCGGTTACAGGGTCACGACCACGGTCAACCTGGTAACCAGCGAGAGCATCGAATTTCTCGAAACGGGTATTATTTTAAGGGTCACTCCGACGATTGATCGTAGCGGTCGCATCATGCTCGAGATCCATCCGGAAGTAAGCACGGGCGTGGTTTCCGATGACGGCATCCCGTCTAAATCCACCACCCAGGTAACCACACGTATGCTGGTGCCCAGCGGCAAAACGGTTTTTCTGGGCGGGCTGATAAAGCACAGCATCAACTCGACCAGGGAAGGCGTGCCGGGTCTGGGTGATTTGCCCTTTATCGGCAATCTGTTTTCCAATGACGCCAATAATATAACCAGCACCGAGATAGTCGTGTTGATCACGCCTACCATTGTGGAATTTGTGGCTGAAACCCCCGAACTCGACTCGGTTGAGCGAGTCGAGGCGTTTACCCGGATAATCGAAGCCGAACTCGACGCGTCGATCAAGAAAATGGACGAAGTGATGGATCGCAATTTAATCCACACTCGACCGGTTAAACCGGATAAATAATCCCCTGTAACGCTACTGCCACCCCCTGCTCAGGCTAGACATAGTCCCTGTACTTGTCGAGGAAGCGCACCGGGCTGGATAACGCGTCACGGCGGAACGGGTCGCCCAGTTCGCGGGTACACATGATTTCCAGAATCGTGGTCTTGCCTTCGTTCATCTGCATATCGACCGCATTTTGCAATGCCGGCCCCACCTCTTCGAGTTGATCGACAGTGACACCCTCGGCACCCATGGCGCGAGCAATTCCAGCCCAGGATTGGTTGTCGAGTTCATCCGCGATAAAACGACGGTTGTAGAAATCTACCTGGTTCTTCTTCTCCGCACCCCACTGACGGTTATGGAATACGACCGCGGTAACCGGAATGTTATGGCGCACACAGGTCATGGTCTCCATCATGCTCATACCCCAGGCGCCGTCACCGGCGTAGGCTATTGCCGGGCGATCGGGCGCGGCACATTTTGCGCCGATCATGGTTGGTAATGCGTAACCACAGTTACCAAAACTCATGGGTGCGAGGAAACTGCGCGGCGTATCGAATCGTAAATAGCTATTGGCAACCGAGTTGATATTGCCGATATCGGTAGACACCATCTTGTCTGCCGGCATGGCTTTTTCAAGCTCGCGCAACACCTGGCGCGGGTGTAGCCAGTTGCCTTCCTCGCCCTTCTGCTCTTCGATCATGTCGAGGCTGTAAGCATCCTTTTCGTGGGTCCAGTTATCGAGCTCGTCTTCCCAGGTCGCCTTTTCAGCGGCGATCTCGCGGGCACGCGCTGCTTTGGTTTCATCGCTAACCAGCTTCCTGTCAGCGATTCGACGTAACAGGTCTTTGGCGCTCGCGCCCGCGTCACCGCAAATGCCCACGGAGATTTTCTTGACCAGGCCGAGCATCTTGTGGTCGGCATCGACCTGAATGATTTTGGCATCTTTCGGCCAGTAATCCATGCCGTACTGTGGCAGCGTACCGAATGGTCCGAGGCGGGTACCCAGCGCGAGCACCACGTCGGCTTTCGCAATCAACTTCATTGCCGCCTTCGATCCCTGGTATCCCAATGGGCCGCACCATAATTCGTGACTTGCGGGGAAAGAATCGTTGTGCAGGTAAGAATTCACCACCGGCGCCCCGAGACGTTCGGCCAGTAGCTTGCATTCTTCGATGGCGTCGGCCATGACGACACCGCCGCCAGAAACGATAACCGGGAACTTGGCCGAGGCGAGAAGGTCCGCTGCTTCGCCCAGGCTTTTGTCACCGCCCGGACCACGATCGAGGCGCTGTGGTTGTGGAATGTCGACATCGATTTCACCGTAAAAGTAATCGCGGGGAATATTTAACTGGGTCGGCCCCATTTCCGACATCGCGCGATCAAAGCAGCGACCGGTATACTCGGCCATGCGATTGGGATTATTGACGTGACCCTGGTACTTGGTGAATTCCTGGAACATCGGCAGCTGGTTCGCTTCCTGGAAGCCACCCAGGCCCATGCCCATGGTGCCGGTTTCAGGGGTAATCAATACCACTGGTGAATGCGCCCAGAATGCTGCCGCTGTCGAGGTCACGCAGTTACTGATACCGGGGCCATTCTGACCGATGACGACTCCATGGCGACCGCTGACGCGAGAATAACCATCAGCCATATGACCTGCTCCCTGTTCATGCACTACCGGGATCAAACGGATGCCGGCAGGCGCGAAAATATCCATCGCATCCATAAAAGCGGATCCCATAATGCCAAACATGTCGGTGACATTGTTGGCCACCAGGGTTTCGACAAAGGCTTCACTCGGGGTCATTTTCATTGGCGTGTCCTCAAGGTGACTGATAATTTTTGTGGCCGATAACATAAGCCAACCGCCGAATACTACGTAGTACCAGTTGTGGTGAATTGTTGATACCAACTCAGTATCCAGCCAGAGACCCTACAATATTTCCACCACATCGACAACCCTCGCCAACCACGTCGTCATCCCTGCACCCAACGTCGTCATCCCTGCGCAAGCAGGGATCTTGTTGGGGTACCGTATCAATAAGATCCCGGCGGTCCGACGCTTCGGTAAGCACTTTGTGCTTTCCGGGATGACCTGACATCGCCTCTGGCGAGGCGATGTCAGGTCATCTGGTGGATCAGTTTTGCCAGTTTCCTGATGCCCGGTTCGATCTGGTTGGAGGCTATCGATGAATAACCCAGGCGTAGGAAGTTTTGCGGGGGATCGTCCTGCATGAAGCAGATGTCACCGGATTCGATAAGGATACCGCTGCCTCGCGCCTGTTCCTTGAGTACACGTGTATCGAGGTTATCGGCGCCTTTTACCCAGTATGAAGTGCCACCGAAAGAAGGGATTTGTGTCGATTCGGGTAGATGGCGGTTGAGAGCATTTCCCATTATCTGCCAGCGTTCCTGATAGGTTTGGCTGAGGCGGTGGATTAGTGAATCGTGGTGACCCATCGACAGGAACAGCGCGACTATGCGCTGATTGTTGGCCGGTGGATGACGTACCATCAGTCGCCGCAAGGCCCGCGCTTCTTCGATTAATGGTTTCGATCCGACCATGTATCCGACCCTGAGGCCGGGCGCGAGTGTTTTCGACAGGCTGCCGACATAGATGACACGATCGCTGCCGTCGAGACTTTTCAACGCCGGCGTGGGCTCGCCGACAAAATTGATCTCGCTCTCATAGTCGTCTTCGATGATCAGAAAATCGTTGGCTTCGGCTTGCTTGAGCAGTTGCTCGCGCCGCGCCAGGGGCATGGTCACCGTGGTCGGTGACTGGTGGCTGGGGGTGACGTAAATGAACTCACAGCTATTCAGGTTGGGTCCCGGCACGACCCCGAATTCGTCGACAGAAAGCGGGATTACCCTGGGTGATTTGAGTGAAAATATATTGCGCGCGTCGGGGTAGCCCGGATTCTCGATACCGATGTGGCTGCCCTTTTGAATCAGCAGGTCAGCGAGAATATAAAGCGCCTGCTGCGCACCCATGGTAATCAGAATTTCATCACGCGCGGCCCAGACCCCGCGGCGTGGGAGAATACGGGCCTGAATCTGTTCGATCAGGAGGGGATCGTCTATATCGATGCGATCCGGCGTCACATCGTGAATATCGCTCACGCTGAGCGCCTGGCGACAACATTCACGCCAGTTCGCCACCGGGAACAAATCGGGGTCTAGCTGTCCGAATAGAAACGGGTAAGGATAATTCTTCCAGTCCACCGGTTTAACGATATTGCGCTGCTGGGAAGGGCGAAACTTGATGTGTTTATCCCAGTCCGGTTTGTTGTGGTTACCGTCAAACTTGAGCGGTTTGACCCGCACCCGCCCATCGAGCATGGTTTTGTCGATGTAGTAGCCGCTACGTTCACGCGAAATCAGGTAACCCTCGTCGATCAACTGCTGGTAGGCCAGTACCACCGTATTGCGCGCAATTCCCAGGTGCCTGGCGAGTTCCCGTGACGAAGGCAGGGATACTTCCAGCGGTAATTTGTCGTCGAGAATAGCGCTCACGATCATTTCGCGCAGTTGGCGTTGATAACTGACCTTGCGATCACGGGAGATCTTGAAAAGCCGGTTCCACATCATTTGTTGGCGCTGGGCTTGCATGTTTTGGGTGGTTGGCCTCATCGATAGTAACTTCTGGCTCTATTGTATCCTGTTGCATTCGATTTAGCCTCTGTTTCCCACAATATAATACGCTTGGCCAAAATGTCTGGAGAATGTGATGAAACCTTATGATTTAAAAGAGATAGTAAGCAGCGATAAAAACCATCTATGGCACCATCTCACCCAGCATAAACCGCTGCAGTCCACCGATCCGATGGTAATTGTCGAGGGTAAGGGAATGCGCGTAAAGGACATCAACGGGCGAGAATACCTCGATGCCGTGTCTGGCGGTGTGTGGACGGTCAATGTCGGTTATGGCCGTGAAAGCATCGCCAACGCGGTTCGCGACCAGCTGGTGAAGATGTGCTATTTCGCCAATTCCGCGGGTAATATCCCCAGTATCCAGTTCGCCGAACGGTTGATTGAGAAGATGCCGGGGCTTAGCCGCGTTTATTATTCAAACTCGGGTTCGGAGGCAAATGAAAAAGGTTTCAAGCTGGTGCGTCAACTCGCGGCGATGAAGAATGACGGCAAGAAGCACAAGGTTATCTACCGCGACCGCGATTACCACGGCACCACGATTACCACCCTGAGCGCTTGCGGGCAGTCACAACGTAAGGATCAGTACGGACCCTACACCCCCGGTTTTGTCGAAATTCCCCATTGCCTGGCCTATCGCGCCGCCAATGGCGACGACCCGGACTACGGCGTGCAGGCCGCAAAAGAACTGGAACGCGTTATCCTGGAAGAGGATCCCGATACGGTCGGTTCGGTTTGCCTGGAACCAATCACGGCCGGTGGCGGCGTTATCGTTCCGCCGGAAGGCTATTTCGAAACCATCCAGGAAATTTGTCGGAAATACGGCGTATTGCTGCACATGGATGAAGTGGTCTGTGGCATGGGGCGTACCGGGAAATGGTTTGGTTACCAGCATTACGGCGTCAAGCCCGACATTGTAACCATGGCCAAAGGCGTTGCCAGTGGTTATGCGGCCATTTCGGTCACGGTAACAACCGAAGACCTGTTCAATGAATTTCTCGCCGAACCCAGCGATAAATTGAGTTACTTCCGCGATATCAGCACCTTCGGTGGCTGTGCCGGTGGGCCCGCGGCCGCACTCGAAAATATGCGTATTATCGAGGAAGAGAATTTGCTCGATAACGTCAACCAGAGGGGCGCCTACCTGATGGATCGCCTGCACGAATTAAAGGACAAGCATCCGCTGGTAGGTGACGTCCGTGGTAAGGGATTGTTTGTCGGCGCCGATCTGGTGAAAGATCGCAACACCCGTGAGCCGGTGGATGAATCCGTGGCTGCCGCCGTGGTCGCGGATTGTCTCAGGCAGGGTGTTATGATCGGTCGTACCAACCGCAGTTTCGCCGAGTACAACAATACGCTATGTCTGAGTCCCGCGTTGATCTGTACCAATGACGATATAGACGAAATTGTGTCGGCTATCGATATCGCGCTCGGCAATCTGTCGCAATAACAAAATCTAATCGACAGGCTGGCGTTGCCAGCCTTGACCCGAAACCTGGTAAATGTAATTCTCGCTGGTGAGAAATGCGGGTTAGTCAGTCGCTATCGGGACTGTCCCGTCGTTGAAACCAGGGAGCAATGGATGAAAAAGATATTAGCCTGTTTGATCGCGTCCACCGCAGTGTCGATTGCTGGCGTGACCAATGCGGCCGGGACGAAACCAGCGGAAATCAATGTCGCCTATTTTCTGGAATGGCCATCACCGAATCAGTTTGCGCAATTGAAAAAAACCTATGACGCGGCGCTTGGCGTAAAGGTGAACTGGGTTGCCTTCGATAGTGGTAGTGACATGAATGCCGCAATGGCGTCCGGCGAGGTGCAAATAGCCTACTCCCAGGGCCACGTACCTTTCCTGGTAGGTGTTACCGAAGGGCTTGAACTGACCATGGTTGGCGTTGCCGTTGGCTACTCGGAGAATGACAACTGTATGCTGGCAAATAATGCCAACATCACTCGCGCTAATGCCAGCCAGCTAGAAGGTAAAAAAGTAGCTACCCTGGCCGGTAGTGTCAGCCATTACAAATTGCTCAAACTGCTGGCGCATTTAAAAGTAGATCAAAGCAAGGTTGAGATCCTGCTTATGGACGATGGTGAATCCGCAGCGGCGGCCCTGCGCAGCGGCGAGGTTGTCATGGCCTGTGTTTCAGGTGCTGCCCTGCGATCCATTGCGGATACTGCCAGGCCGCTGCTGAGTGCCGCGGAGCAGGAGAAACTCGGTCTGAGGATTTTCAATATCGTTACCGTTCCAACCGGTTTCATGGATGAGCATGCGGACATCGTGCAGGGATTTATGGATGTAACCGAGGCCTCCAATAACCAGTGGAAAGTCAACCCGAATCCGATGCGCGCCGCTATTGCCAGGGCCGCGGGCATGGACAGGGCGGGATCGGACACCGCGCTGGCAGGCTTCTCTTTCCCCTCGGCAATAGAGCAAAAGTCTAATCACTGGATGGGCAAAGCGGTGGTCGATTATACCAAGGAAATTGCTGACTTCTTTGTCGCCCAGGAGCGCCTGCCCAGGGCGCTCAGCCGCGGTGACTACAACAATCACATAACCACCCGCTTTTTGCGCTAGCGGGGCAGGGGGGCAGGACCCATTGGAAGTTATCGCCGAAGAACTGATTGCGGGCGATTTCCTGTTTGTCGAAGCAAAACAGGTGATCGAGTTGCTATCGCAGATTGTCGAGGCCGATATCGGCGATGATCAGTTATTTCCGCGGAGCTGGAACAGCCTCGAACAGGATCAATACATGGCCGATGGCGGTAAATACCGCAAACGCCGTCATGCCACCTATGCCACTTACCAGGCCGGGGATCAGGCCTTGCTTATGCCCCACCAACCACATTACCAGACGGTTGATTACAATCCCCTAAACGGGGGCGTGGCCCGTTATTTTGCCCCGGTTCTCGATGATCTGCATAAGAGTATCACCCTGGCGGCACTACTCGAATTCGGTAATCGCCTGTTCAGCCGGATAGCCGGACATCATCATTGGCATATCGAGCTTCACCAGTTTCGCATCGAGGCGCGTGACGGAAGGCTGGGTAATCCTACGCCTGAAGGCGTGCATCGCGACGGTGTCGACTTCGTCATCGTGGTCATGATCAAGCGGGTCAATATCGATAGCGGCGCGACCAGGATCTATGATCTCGACAACCGCCTGGTCGGTGAATTCACCATGCTCCAGCCATTTGATATGGCGCTGGTGAACGATCGGCGGGTTTACCATGGGGTGACTCCGATTACCCAGATCGACGAGGACAAAGAAGCTTACCGCGACGTGTTGGTGATCACCTTTAAAAGCAGGGAATAGATATTTTCTGACTGTAAAAGCGGTGTAAAAATCGTTATTTTGTTTGGCCAGAACTGATCTATAATGCCCGCCCTAGCCCGTTTCCAAAAAATTATCAAGACAGGGGTTTATCGTGGCAAGAGAAGCAATGAGTTTTGACGTGGTCATTGTTGGTGCCGGGCCATCGGGATTGACCATGGCAATCCGACTCGCACAACTGGCACAACAGCAGGAACGCGAACTGACTATATGCATCCTCGAAAAAGGCGCCGAGGTGGGAGCGCACATTCTCTCCGGTGCGGTCATCGAAACGCGCAGCCTGAACGAATTGATACCCGACTGGAAAGACCGGGGCGCACCCTTGACGGTGCCGGTGAAATCCGACCAGTTCAGATTTCTCACCGCAACCCGCTCGATTTCATTACCGACCCCCCCACAGATGCACAACCAGGGTAACTACATCATCAGCCTGGGTAATTTTTGCCGATGGCTGGCTGAACAGGCCGAGGAGCTTGGCGTCGAAATCTTTCCCGGATTTGCCGCCGCCGAGGTACTCTACGACGACACCGGTGCGGTGCGCGGGGTCGCCACTGGCGATATGGGAATAGGCAAGGATGGTAAACCCACCGACAACTTCGAACCCGGGGTCGAACTGATCGGTCGGCAGACCATATTCGCCGAGGGCTGTCGCGGTTCACTCAGTGGTGAATTGATGGATAGATTCGATTTGCGCGAGGCCGCCGAGCCGCAAACCTACGGCATCGGCATCAAGGAAATATGGGATGTGAATCCCGAACTGCACGACCAGGGCAGCACTTTGCATACCATCGGCTGGCCGTTGAAATCCGATACCTATGGTGGCTCGTTTCTGTATCACAATGAAAACAACCAGGTTGCGGTCGGCTTCGTCGTCGGCCTCGATTATCGTAATCCGTATTTGAGTCCTTTCGAGGAATTCCAGCGCTTTAAAAATCATCCGAGTATTCGCCCGATATTCGAAGGCGGTACCCGTGTGGCCTATGGCGCGCGCGCCATATCGGAAGGCGGGTTTCAGTCGATCCCGAAATTGACCTTCCCCGGAGGGCTGTTAATCGGCGACGGCGCCGGGTTCCTCAATGTGCCCAAAATCAAGGGTACGCATACCTCGATGAAATCGGCGATGGTGGCGGCCGAAGCCGTGTTTGCATTGCTACCTGCCGAGTACGACGCAGAAAATCCAGGCCCGGCCAGGGAAGCGACCGCTTACCCGCAACGGCTCAGTAAGAGCTGGCTGTGGAGCGAACTGCACGGGGTGCGTAATATACGTCCAGGCTTCCAGAAAGGCCTGTGGCTGGGATTGTTAAACGCCGCACTGGAAACCTATATCTTTCGCGGCAAGGCGCCCTGGACCCTGGGACATCACGCCGATCACGAGCAAATCGGCAACAAGAACGATTACGCCGAAATTGAATACCCCAAACCCGATGGCCAGGTCAGTTTCGACCGCAATTCGTCGGTTTTCCTGTCGGGTACTTTCCACGAGGAAAACCAGCCCGCGCATCTGCGCCTGCTTAATGACAAGGTGCCGGTGGAATTGAACCTGGAAAAATACGATGCGCCGGAACAGCGTTATTGCCCCGCCGGCGTGTATGAAATCGTTCAAATTGATAACCAGCCGGCCTTGCAGATCAATGCGCAAAACTGTGTGCACTGCAAGGCCTGCGATATCAAGGACCCGAGCCAGAACATCCACTGGGTTGTACCCGAAGGCGGGGGAGGTCCGACCTATCCGAACATGTGATCCGCCGGCGGCGGTCCGACGTATCGGGATCTTGTTGACTTCACCAAAGACAAAAACCAGAAGAGGTTACCATGCCCCACTGCGTAATTGAGTACTCCCAGGATGTCGCCGACCAGGTCGATATAAACGACCTCATCGCCGCGACCCACGATGGCGCGATGGATTCGGAATTATTCCC
>SMVA01013785.1_pt1 | contig 12800 bp, 8 predicted proteins | sample 2456451 | NCBI WGS metagenome assembly SMVA01 (sample SAMN11095933, study PRJNA526329) | marine sediment metagenome | biome: Marine sediment; feature: Surficial sediment; material: Deep marine sediment; isolation source: Hadal surficial sediment | place: Pacific Ocean | collected 2014-05 | depth 0-1...
AGGCCTTCAATTCCTGCTCGGATCACTAATCTGCGCCACGACTGGAAAGCTGCACTACTTGTTGTAGGAAACACTTTTGAGCCATCGCGTTGGTGCATGCCTTCTAGTACTTCTATCGCGTAGCTTGAAATAGGGATTGTTCTCGGAGAGCCATTCTTGGAATCTGGAATATAAATGGTCCGATTGTCCAAGGATACGTCTTCCCACTTCAGATTCAGGAGTTCACTCTTTCTCATTGCAGTGGCGATAGCCAAGTTGACAAGAGGCCAAAGGTACTCAACGTCAGTATGCTTAACTGCGGACTCCAATTTTAGGAACTCCTGTTCGCCTAGTCGCCTTGTTCTTGGAGGGTTGAGAGTTGGCTTTTTGACATTTCTGACGGGATTGAATTCAATTCGATATCCCCACTCTTTGCGGGCTACCTCAATTATGTGTCCAATCAGTGTGAGGTCGTAGTGACAGGTTCGGTTTCCATCCTTGATCCGTCTTGCTTTGAAGTCGCGCAAGCATTGTGAGCTCAGGTTGGCTAGGGAATAGGAGGATATTGGGTCTTTCTTAAGACGGCGCAGCCGCCATTTTTCCTGTTCACATGCCTTTTTGTGTGGGGTTATTTCAGTGACATAACGATTGATTAGTGCGTTCAGCGTAACTGCATCGGTCTGAGGTGCGGCTGCAACCCCACCTTTAATGTCTAGTTCGGTTTGTGTTGCCCATCTCGAAGCCAAATCTCTGGTGTCGAATGTCTTGGTAATTGCCGGTGTACCCCTTAGGCGAACCTGAGCTTGGTACCTTCCATTTCTCTGCCTGATAGCTGCCATAATTGGACCTCATATTGTGCCAAAATTGTGACAACCAAGAAGTCTGTGGGAGTAACCTATTGTTATTCTACGGGTAATCCCAAGTAGAGCACCGGAATCATAATCAGGATGTCACTGGTTCGATCCCAGTACGGCCCACCATTTTCCATCATCATGTTTGAAGCGCCCATATCGGTCTTGCAGGGTTGGTGCCTTTCGTCTTACCGTTCTCGCAATAAATAATGCCAGACCCCGATAGATGATGGAGCCACCATGTCTGAAACAATTGCCAGTCGCGCCAGCCAGTTCGATTTTGATGATGTAACGATCAAGGAAGCGCTGAGCGAGGCAAATGTCCCTGCGCTGTTGATGGCGATGATCCAGATAAATGGCGACACCAGCGTTCTGGATGGTGACATACGCCCCAGCGCGACCTTGTTTGGTGATGGCGAGGGTGACTTGACAGCTGTTGAGCGCGATACGATCCGGGATATGGCCCTGAAAGCCCTGGCAGATTTCCGCGATGGCGATCGAGCGATACCAACAGCCCCCGATGCGGACCTGTTACAAAAGATGGTCGACTTTATGATTGGCCAAAAAGTCCCATCAAAATATGTGCCGCTGTTGCAGGAAGAACTGGGCATCTCTGGCTCTGACAGTCGCGATGTGAAGATCGCCAGCCCCAATAATGGGCGTGCCAAGGAAGACTTCAAGGCCCTGATTGTGGGGGCTGGCATGTCCGGCCTGTTGGCCGCCATCCGTCTTAAGAAGGCGGGCATTCCCTTTGTCGTTATTGAGAAGAACCCATCTATTGGCGGCACCTGGTATCAAAACACCTATCCCGGCTGTCGGGTCGATAACCCGAACCATCTTTACTCCTATTCGTTTGAACCAAACCACGACTGGCCGCTGCACTTTTCGACCCATGATGTGCTGTATGACTATTTCAATATGTGCGCCGACAAATATGGCGTCCGCGATCATATTCGGTTCAATACAGACGTGGTGCAGGCGGCCTACGACGAAGACAGCGCCAAATGGCGGGTCGACGTGCGGGGTGCGGATGGGGTTGAAGAAACCATCGAAGTGCACGCCTTTATCAGCGCAGTGGGTCAGCTGAACCGACCAAAATTGCCCGATATTCCTGGCATTGATCGCTTCAAAGGCCCTTCATTTCATTCTGCCGAATGGGACCACAGCATCGATCTGACGGGCAAGCGAGTTGCCGTTGTTGGCACGGGGGCCAGTGCGGCGCAGTTCGTCCCGGAAATAGCACCTGTCACCAGTGATCTGACAGTATTTCAGCGCACACCGCCCTGGATTTCAGAGACACCGCATTATCACAGCGAGGTAAGCGACAATATCAAATGGCTGTTGAACAACGTGCCTTATTACGACAAATGGTATCGGTTCTGGCTGTTCTGGATGACGTCTGAGGGACTGTTGCCCATGGTCAAGGTCGACCCGGACTGGCAATCCAATGATGGGTCTGTCAGCGAGTCCCATGAAATGGTCCAGAACATGACCAAGGAATACATTGCCAGCCAGTTGGAAGGTCACCCCGAATTATTGAAAATGGCGACGCCTTCATACCCGATGGGGGGCAAGCGCAATCTGCGCGACAATGGCGCCTGGTTGGGGGCGCTGAAACGCGATGATGTCACCTTGACCACCAGCCCGATTGTCGAAATAACGCCGACAGGTGTGGTGACAGAAGACGGCATCGCGCATGACGTGGATGTCATTGTCTATGGCACAGGCTTTACGGCCAGCGAGTTCTTGTCACCCATGACGATATTGGGCAAGGACGGGCAGGATCTGCGCCAGGGCTGGGGGGACAATCCACGCGCCTATTTGGGTATCACCGTACCGGGCTTTCCGAACTTCTTTTGCCTGTATGGGCCCAATACAAACATCGTGGTCAATGGCAGCATCATCTTCTTTGCGGAATGCGAAGTGCGCTATGTGTTGCGATGCATCAAATTGTTGGTCGAGGAGGGCAAAGCCTCGATGGAATGTCGTCAGGATATCCACGATGACTTCAATGTGGAAATCGATGCCGCCAACGAGCAGATGGCCTGGGGACTGCCCGGCTTTAATAGTTGGTACAAGAATAGCGAAGGCCGCGTGACGCAAAACTGGCCGCATCCATTGCTGGACTATTGGCAAGTTACCAAAGAGCCCAAAGCGACTGATTTTCAATTTACTTAGGCCTATCTGGTCAAATCTCTGTGAATTCAGGCTTTTTCTGCGCGCGTGCATGAAAAATCTATTGGTCGCCAGCACGAGTTGGGGTACATGAGTGCACAACTTTATAAAGGGTGGAACCTCTGGAAACAGGGGCAGAAACATCGATGAATACGAATACTGAACTGGAAGACGATACAAAGGTCCTCCAACGGCCGCAAAGCATGCGCAAACCATTTCTGATCGTGATTGCGGCCCTTGTGGTCGTGTTCGGCGGCATTTTCGGCTGGAAGGCCTTCGTGTCGTACCAGATCGCACAATATATGGCCAACATGCCGGCACGGACCGTGACCGTGTCGTCAACGCAAGTGCAGACCGAAAACTGGGTCAACAATATCAATGCTGTGGGCGGCCTCAACGCCGTTCAGGGGATCGAGGTCGCGTCTGAAGTTCCCGGCAAGATCACGGTAATTGCGTTTGAATCGGGGCACCATGTCGAAAAGGGCGCCTTGCTGGTACAGCTGGATGCAACGGCCGAACAGGCGCAGCTGCGCGCGCTGAAAGCTGAGCTGCAGTCTGCCAAACTGGATTACGCCCGAGCCCAAGGCCTGGTGCGGTCCGCCGCCGTGTCACAAGCACAGCTTGATCGGACCAAAGCGGCTATGGAAAGCCTTGAGGCCCAGGTTGACGGGCAGGCGGAACTGGTCGGCAAAAAATCTATCCGCGCACCGTTCTCGGGCGACCTTGGTATTCGTCAGGTCGATATTGGGGAATATGTATCTCCCGGCACGGAAATCGTGTCGCTGCAAAGCCTTAACCCGATCTACGCAGACTTTACGTTGCCAGAACGGCACCTTAATGACGTGAAGACCGGCCAGCAGGTTGACATCATAGGTGTTGCGCTGGAGGGCAAAACCTACACAGGCACTGTTACGGCTGTCAGCCCGAAGATCGAGAGGACCACCCGGAATGTGCGGGTGCAAGCTACTTTCGATAATCCTGATGGCCGATTGCGGCCTGGCATGTTTGTGCAGGTGTCCGTCGTGATTGGTGGCGCCGTTGAGGTGACGACGTTGCCGCAGACAGCCATCAGCTTTTTGCCCTATGGCAATTCGGTGTGGTTGATTGTGGAAGGCGTCAAAGACAAAAGTGGTGCCGAGGTATTGTCGGTCGAAAGCCAGCTGGTCAATACCGGTCGCATTCGCCATGGTCGCGTCGAAATTGTCAGCGGCCTGGATCACAATGCCCAGGTCGTCAATACAGGGCAGATGAAGCTGCGAAACGGCCAGTTTATCTCTGTCGATAATTCGATTTTGTTGCCTGGGAATATTCTGGAACCATGAAATTTACGGACATATTCATCAGAAGGCCAGTATTGGCAAGCGTGATCAGCTTGTTGATCTTGGTGGTTGGCGTCCGCTCGATCACCCTGTTGGACCTGCGCGAATATCCCGAAACCCAAAGCACTGTTGTGTCGGTGACGACCGCCTATCCCGGTGCGGATGGCGAGTTGATCCAAAGCTTTATCACGGCGCCCTTGCAGCGGGCGATCTCAGAGGCCGAAGGCATCGACTATATTCAATCTGTGTCCAGTCAGAGCGTGTCCCGTATCCAGGTTCACATGGAACTGAACTACGACCCGCATGCTGCCATTGCTGAAATCCAGGCCAAAGTAGCCTCGCAACGGAATATCCTGCCGCAGGAAGCCCAAGATCCAGTGATCTATTCTGGCACCGGCGGGTCCATGGCGTTGATGTATATCGCTTTTTATAGCGATGAGATGACACCGCCTGAAATCACCGACTATCTGCGCCGTACCGTGCGACCCAAATTGCAGGCGATCCCGGGTGTGGCCAAGGCCGATACCAATGGGGACCAGTCTTTTGCGATGCGGGTGTGGATGGACCCGATGCGCATGGCCGCTTTGGACGTGACCGCCACTGATGTTCATGACACGTTGCGCGAAAACAACTTTTTGGCTGGGATTGGCAACACCAAGGGCGATTATGTTGCGGTGAATTTGACGGCGTCGACGGGTGTATCATCAGAAGAGGCTTTTGGTGATCTGGTGATCCGTCAGGATGGCGGCACCCTGGTGCGCCTGCGCGACGTGGCAGAAATCGAACTGGGTGCAAAGAACTACAACCTGACCAGTTGGTACAATGGCCAAATGGCCATCATGGTGGGTATTGATCTGGCACCCGGGGCAAACCCCCTGACCGTGGCTGCTGACATTCGCGACCTGTTGCCCCAAATCGAGCGCCAACTGCCCTCGGGTCTAGAGATTGCGCTGGTTCACGATACAAGCGAGGACATCCAGCATTCTATTGAAGAAGTCTTCAAGACGCTGGCCGAAGCTATCTTGATTGTGCTGTTTCTTATTTATTTGTCCCTTGGGTCCTGGCGCGCGGCCATTGTACCGGCCGTGTCGGTCCCCTTGTCGCTGATCGGCAGCGCCTTTTTGATGCTGCTGTTTGGGTTCTCGATCAATCTATTGACCCTGTTGGCGATGCTGTTGGCCATCGGTCTGGTGGTGGATGACGCCATTGTGGTGGTCGAAAACGTCCATCGCCATATTCAGAAGGGCGAAACGCCTGTACAGGCGGCCATAAAAGGGGCGCGTGAATTGGCAATGCCCATCATATCCATGACCACAACCTTGCTGGCGGTGTATGCGCCTATTGGGTTTATGGGGGGGCTGGTTGGCATCTTGTTTACCGAGTTTGCCTTTAGCCTGGCCGGTGCTGTGCTGATCTCTGGTATTGTGGCGCTGACGCTGTCGCCCATGCTGTCTGCCGCCGTGCTGAAGAATGATGCCAACCCCGGTAAATTCGAAATGGTGGTCGAACATTTCTTCGAACGTCTGGCCAGTTGGTACCGGCGGGCGCTGGGCGCCACGCTGAATGTCCAACCCGTGACCATGATGTTTTCCGCCGTCGTGATTGCCAGCATCTACTTCATGTTTGCGTCCAGCACGTCAGAACTGGCTCCTAAAGAGGCTGCTAGTTTTCATAATGTGATGGCACGGGCACCCGATACGGCAACCATCGAATATGTGAAACCGTATGGTGAACAGATCATCACTGCATTTGAAGACACACCTGAATATCTGCGCAGCTTCTTGATGATTGGCGGGGGTGGAACGCCTGCACAGACCTATGGCGGCATGCGCTTTATCGACGAGGGTGAACGCGACATGTTGCCGCCGGACATGCAAAACCGCGATAAAGACGAAATAACAACTGGTTTACAGGCGTCTTTGTCGAAAATTGCCGGCCTCGATATTGTATTGTTCCAACGCCCAACCCTGCCTGGGGCTGCCGGCGGCCTGCCTGTCCAATTCGTGATCACCAGCGACCAGGACTATGATCAGTTGGTGCGATTGGCCGACCAGGTGATTGGCCAGGGGATGCAGAGCGGCAACTTTATTTTCATGCGCAAGACCATCGAGATGACCTTGCCGCGCACCGAAGTGGTCATCGACCGCGACCGCGCCGGTGATCTGGGCATCAGCATGGAAGACATTGGTCGTTCTCTGGCGACCATGCTGGGCGATAACAACGTCAACCGGTTCTCGCTGCAGGGCCGGTCGTACGAAGTCGTGCCGCAAGTGGCGCGCGAATTCCGTCAGAGCTTTGATTTGCTTGACGACTATTACGTCCGGGCAGCGTCTGGCGACTTGGTATCCTTGTCCAATCTGGTGAAATTTGAACACCATGTAGAACCAACAGAGCGCGTCCAGTTCCAACAATTGAATGCGGTGACCGTCGAGGGTGTGCCGTCGCCTGGTGTGACATTGGGCGAGGCGCTGGAGTATCTGGAAGGCATTGCCGCGACAACGTTCCCGCAGGAATTCAGCTACGATTATATTGGCGAGTCCCGTCAGTTCATCGAACAGGGCAGCGCGCTGGTGATTACGTTCTTCTTGTCGCTGGTCATCATCTATCTGGTGCTGGCAGCGCAGTTTGAAAGTTGGCGCGACCCGTTGATCATTTTGATCTCGGTCCCGATGTCGATCGCCGGAGCGTTGATCTTTGTGACCCTGGGCGCGGCGTCTATCAACATCTACACACAGGTGGGGATGATTACGCTGATTGGGCTCATTGCCAAAAACGGCATCCTGATCGTAGATTTTTCTAACCAACTTCAGGTGAACGAAGGCCTGGACAAACGGGCCGCCGTTATTCAGGCAGCGTCTGTGCGCCTGCGTCCCATCCTGATGACGACAGTGGCGATGTTGGTGGCCATGGTGCCACTATTGCTGGCGACCGGCATGGGGTCGATCAGCCGCTTCCAGATTGGCTTGGTGATTATGACCGGTCTGGGTATTGGCACCATGTTCACGCTGTTTGTGGTGCCTGCTTTCTACCTGTTGTTGGCCCGGGATCGTCGCCAGACCGAGGCAGTGGATTACGTTCCTGCCGAGTAGCGCGTCCTATTGTGTGTGACCTGAAACCCACATTATCCAAGAATTCCCCTGCCGTTGATTTTGATCAAGGTACCGGCCTGCTTTCGTGCGCATGGTGGCCTCGAGATTCAGGATTAACTTATAAAAAAAGGGAACAACCCCATGACAGTTCTTGAAAAACCCCCCATGACACTTCTTGATCAAATTGGCGGTCAGGATTCGGTAGATGCAGCAGTTGACGCATTCTATGTGCGTGTATTGGCGGACGACCGGATTAACGGTTTCTTTAAAATCAATATGGATGTCCAGGCGGCCAAGCAAAAACGCTTCCTTGGCAAGGTATTGGCAGGCACCGCCAAAGACCCCGATGGCTATATGCGGGCAGCCCACAAAAAATTGGTGGAAGAAGACGGACTGAACGACGGCCATTTCGACGCTGTTGCGGAACATTTGCAAGCCGCGCTCGAATCCCTTGGTGTTGAAGGCGACGTGTTGAACCAGATCATGACGGCCATTGGCGGTCTGCGCAAACCAATGCTGAACCAATAAGATATCGGGGTCGCTGCCTATCGAGCCAGGGACCCCAAAATACCCAATTGCGACGCAAGCGCTGCTGCTTGCGTCCGGTTGGATGCGTTCAGTTTCTTCATGGCATTGTCGAGGTGAAACCGAATTGTCGGCACCGACCGGTCGATGATGATGGCGATCTCGGCATCTGTTTTGCCCAGGGCAATCCAGGACAGGCATTCGGCCTCGCGTTCTGTCATGTTTGCCGTGGCGCCTTCTGGTGCGTGATCTGGCCGGATTTCATACACAATATCCATGAACAACAAAGCCGCGGTGCGCAGATTATGGCTGTGTTGATCGAGGACAGCATCCAGGTCGACAGGGTCTTCGTCAGTGCGGGCAACCCAGCCGATAGACCCAACCCGTCCCATAGGCATGTGGACGGGTACCATAATGCCACCATAGATGCCGCGCTCGGTCGTCAGGTGCCAGTGCTTTTGGCGATTGTCAGAGCCTTTGGGGTTCATCTCTTCGACATTCTCGGCCAGCCAGCTGAAGGGCTTGGTGGTAATGCGACAGGCGGCCCCCATTGGACTGATCAGGTGCAGGTGATTATCTTCCCAATCATGGATGAAGGATTTATCCCACCCAAATATTTCTGCCAAAGCGCGACCGTCAGCGATCAGCGGCAGGCGAGCCTCTGAATAGTCGTCGACGCACGATGCGTAGGGCACCTTCAGTCCCTTACCAATTTCGCGCAAGATACGGGCTGCGTCCAATATCTCGCTGCATTGCTGCAGTGCGACAATTTTTTCCTGTAGGTCGATTGTATCGGGCACATTTGCCTCTGCTGGGTGGTGACACGCCAGATTAGTCGAAATTCCGCCAATGATACAGACAGATTAGCACTTGGTCCCATATCCATCTTGATCGGGCCGTGTCTCGGCCTAGTATGGGTGTCTGTAATAAGTGATGTCGGGGAGGCGTCACAAACCCAGGGAAATTTCTATCAAACGTTCATACGGGCCAGCTATTGCTGCTTTTTTTACATCCTTGTTGCCCTCTATAGCGTTCGCCGCCAGTGAAGCTGCGATCCCAGTCCTTAGTCTGGATGATCGCATAGATGCCTTTATGCGCCCTATTGCCGACACTGTTTCCAATATCATTCTGGTGTCGATTCCCATTGGCGACGGTCAGGCACCCTTGATCGTATTGTGGCTGATCTTCGGCGCGGTGTTCTTCACCTTTTATTTCCGGTTCATCAATTTCACCGGTATGAAGCACGGCATTGCCCTTGTGGCGGGTCGACATAAAGGCAAGGGGCGGGAAGGCGAAATTTCTGCGTTTCGTGCCCTGACGTCTGCGGTGTCTGGGACCGTGGGTGTCGGCAATATTGCAGGTGTCGCGATTACCGTCAGCCTGGGCGGGCCGGGGGCGATTTTCTGGATTGCCGTTGCTGGCTTTTTGGGGATGGCCACCAAATTCACTGAATGCATCCTGGGCGTAAAGTATCGCCATATCTCGGATGACGGCGTCGTCTCTGGTGGGCCGATGTATTACCTGCAGCGCGGGCTGGCCGAGCGCAATTTGCCGCGGCTGGGCCGGGGCCTGGCCATATTTTATGCCGGCAGCATCGTGGTCGGCTGTCTGGGCATTGGCAATATGTTCCAGTCCAACCAGGCCTATGTGCAATTCATGGAAGTCACCGGCGGAGAAGCAGGCTTTTGGGGCGATAAAGGTTGGCTGTTTGGGTCGATCATGGCTGCGCTGGCAGCGCTGACAATCATTGGCGGCATCAAAAGCATCTCGGCGGTGACCTCCAAACTGGTACCGTTCATGATTATTGCCTACTGCCTGGGCGCGCTGACGGTCATTATTATCAAGATCGACATGCTGCCTGCGGCCCTGGCCATGATCTGGAATGGGGCGTTCAGCCCCGAAGGCATTGCGGGCGGTATGTTTGGCGCCATGTTCCTGGGCTTTCAACGTGCCGCGTTTTCCAATGAGGCGGGCCTTGGGTCTGCAGCCATTGCCCATTCAGCGGTGCGCACAGCCAACCCCGCGACAGAAGGCTTTGTCGGTCTGTTAGAGCCTTTCATCGATACGGTGGTCGTGACCATGTTGTCAGCCCTGGTGCTGACCATGACCATCTACACGCCCGAGATGAGCCAGGGCGGCATGGCGGGGATCGAATTGACCTCGGCTGCTTTTGAATCGGTGTTGCCATGGTCGCCTGCACCCCTGTCAGTTGCCGCAATCCTGTTTGCGTTCTCGACCCTGATAGCTTGGGCCTATTACGGCCTGAAGGGTTGGACCTATCTGTTTGGCGAGGGAAGAGGGCGCGAAAACACGTTTAAGGTCATCTTTTGCATCTTCACAGTCATCGGCTGTTCTGTGCAATTATCAGCAATCCTCGATCTGTTCGACGCGCTGATTTACCTGATGGCCCTGCCCAATATTTTGGGCCTCTATATCTTGGCACCAGTTGTGAAGGCCGAGTTGGCGTCGTATCAGGCAGAGTTGAAGACCCGCATGACTTGACGGGCTACCGTTCTGACAGGATGATCGACCCCTGAATTTTAATTCTTTTAGGGGAGAATACGATGACAGTTTCATTTGAAGGACGGGTGGCCGCCATTACGGGGGCTGGGGGCGGCCTGGGCCGGTCCTATGCGCTGGAGTTGGCCAGCCGTGGTGCCAAAATTGTGGTGAATGATTTAGGTGGCGATGAATTTGGCAGTGGTGGCTCGACCGACATGGCCAATGCTGTGGTTGACGAAATCCGTGCCGCTGGCGGCGAAGCCGTAGCGAACTTTGGTGATATTTCAAAATATGAAACGGGTACGTCGATGGCCAAAGCCGCCATCGACAATTTTGGTCGACTGGATGTGTTGATCTGCAATGCGGGCATTCTGCGCGATGTCAGTTTTGGCAAGATGACCGAAGAAGACTGGGACATCATTTTTTCTGTGCACGTGAAAGGCATGTTTAACGCCGTCCACAATGCCTGGCCGCATATGCGCGAACAGGGATATGGTCGGATTATGCTGACATCGTCCACGTCCGGCGTATGGGGCAATTTCGGCCAGACCAATTATGGCGCCGCCAAGACCGCGATGCTTGGTTTCATGAATTCGCTCAAACATGAAGGCCAGAAATACGACATCAAAATCAATGCGCTGACCCCGGCTGCGGGTACGCGCCTGACGGCGACTGTCCTGACTGAGGAATGGCTGGATAAGGCCAAGCCAGAGTTTGTGACCCCGTTGGTGACCTATCTGGTATCTGAAAACTGCCCGGACTCTGGCAGCATTTATCACGCGGGCATGGGGCGGTACCATCGCACAGCGTTGATGCGCGGGCCTGTGACAGAGGTCGACACGGATGAAATCAAGACGGCCGAGTGGATGGAAGATAATTGGGATCAGATTTCCAGCCTGGAAAACCCCGAGGCCATGTGGGACGGGCGGACCACGCAAGCAGAATACGACGCCGCGCGCAAAAAGTAGTACCGGCTGATCAGATGTAGGAAAAGGTTGCCCCCAATGAAAGAAGCGGGTGGCTTTTTTGGGCGCTGTTTACTGGCCAGGCACCAATTGTTTTTGCAAAGCCAGATAGCGTTCTCGGTCCGCGTGCGTGGCGGGCTCGTGCGCAACGTCTTCAGGTGTCATCGGGCGCGTCCAACCGGCAAATTCCAGCATGATACCATCCGGGTCCTGGAAATAGATCGACCGCACGAAGGTCGTGTCGGTTAGCTCTAGACTGGCCTGGGTTTCTGAATGGTCGTGGTTGATCACCGGGGTGATCTCGACACCTGCATCAACCAGGCGCTGCTGGCATTCTTCGATGCGGTCAGCATCTATATTGAACGCGACATGGTTCATGGTCGCATGCGCCGTCGTCATTGACCCTCGGCCAAAACCGTGGGCGGGGTGGGTGATGCCGGGCTGCGAATCCGGGGCCTCGGGGAACCAGAAGAACGCCAGGGAATCACCGCCACCAATATCAAAAAAGAAGTGCTGCCCTGACCCATAAGGCAGGTCCAGCGTCTTGATCAGCGGAAAGCCAAGAACATTTTCATAAAAGTCGACAGTGACCTTCATGTCCTTGCACACCAATGCAAGATGATTAATGCCCGATACGCCAAATTTGGTGACTTGGTTGTCTGCCATAGTTCTCTCTCCGATATGTGCGACCAGCATGGGTCAATTTTCGCCCGAAGGCAAATGATGCTCAGCCAGCGGTGGGTAGGACGTAATCTTTGAATTGTTGACGCAATGCGGTCTTTTGTACCTTGCCCGTGGCGGTGTGCGGCAACTCGTCTACAAAGACAACGTCGTCGGGCAGCCACCACTTGGCGACCTTTTCTGCCAGATAAGCCAAAATGGCTTCTTTAGTCGGGGCAGGATCGTCGGCAACAACGATCAGCAATGGTCGTTCATCCCATTTGGGGTGATAGGCACCAATAACGGCGGCTTCCATGACGCCTGGGCACCCCATGGCCTCATTTTCCAGGTCCATGGAACTGATCCATTCTCCACCAGATTTGATCACATCCTTGGCGCGGTCAGTCAGCTGCAAAAAGCCGTCAGGATAAATCTTGGCAATATCGCCGGTGTCGAACCAATTCTCGTCGTCCAGAATCGAATCATTGCGTCGGAAGTAGCCATTGGTCACCCAAGGCCCCCGGACCTTCAGAAACCCTGAAGTCACACCGTCGCGGGGCAGTTGATTGCCATCCTCATCGACGATGCACATTTCTACGCCGAATAGGCCACGACCCTGGCGAACCTGAATATCCAGCTTGGCTTCGTCGTCCAGATCCAGCTGATTGCCCTTGAGGGCGCCAAAGGTGCCCAAGGGGCTCATTTCCGTCATGCCCCATCCCTGCCGAACCTCGA
>SMVA01182821.1_pt1 | contig 12794 bp, 12 predicted proteins | sample 2456451 | NCBI WGS metagenome assembly SMVA01 (sample SAMN11095933, study PRJNA526329) | marine sediment metagenome | biome: Marine sediment; feature: Surficial sediment; material: Deep marine sediment; isolation source: Hadal surficial sediment | place: Pacific Ocean | collected 2014-05 | depth...
GATGAGCGCAAAAAGGAATTCTGGTTGCACCAGAACTCCTGGGCCCTGTCACAGTTCCTGCATGGCGAGCAGGGTGCATTGCTGGTGGCCTCGCAGCTCACCTCCTGTGCCCCCACGCTGAATGCCAAGCTCTACGCCGCCTCGCAGACCTTCGATGAGGCCCGTCACGTAGAGGTGTTCAACAAGTACATACAGGAGCGTATCGGCCTGATGTACCCGATCAATACCAGCCTCAAAAGCATCCTCGACAAGATCCTCACCGATCCGCGCTGGGACCTGAAGTTCATCGGCATGCAAATCGTGATCGAGGGCCTGGCCCTGTCGGCGTTCAACACGACTCGTGAAACCACGCCGGATCCCGTGCTCAAGGACGTGGTCTACCTGGTCACCCGTGATGAAGCCCGTCACGTGACCTTTGGGGTTAACTACCTCGAAGAGTTTATCAAAACCCTGAGCGACGAAGAGAAAGAAGAGCGTGCCCAGTTCGCCTACGAGGCCTGTGTGATCAGTCGCGAAAGGCTGGTTGCCACCGATGTGTTTGCCAACTTCGGCTGGGATGTGGAAGAAGCGCGCTTGCAGGTGATGGAAGGCTTTGTCATGTCTACTTTCCGCGACCTGTTGTTCCAGCGGGTTATCCCCAACCTCAAGCGTATTGGACTGATGACCGACAAGATCCGGCCCAAGTTCGAGGAAATGGGTATTCTCGATTACGAGAACCTGCCCGACGATGGCGACATCAACTGGAAGGCCCTGGAGCGCCCGCTGGATGTAAGCGAAGCGCAGTCCTACGAGCAAAAGAGCCTGCAGGAGCACATGGAGAAGGCGATTACCAGCAAGCTGGAAGCCGCTGCTGAGCCGGCCACCACCGACGCCTGATCGCTTTGTGGGGTCGAATAATACCCACAGCATTCCCTGCAGGATGGGGGTTGGTCGAATGAATTCGACCCTACATTAACGGGCTTCGGCCCGTTTTTTTGCGCCCACCCAATCTTTCCCGTAAGGTCTGGGCGACCCCGAATTCATTCGACCGACCGACATTGGCGGATTGAAACCCGCCCTACATGACGCGTGAAATGGGTAGCTGCGCTGTCAGCGCGCGTGCCAGGCTGTCGGGAGAGTTTTATCCCGATGCGCGCGGCGGGAGCCCACTCTATGCGGTCATCACGGTGACCGGTGCGACAGAATTACAGCTCGGCGGGCGGCAGCAGTGGACGCCGTCGCCGCCGTTAGCAGTGGGTCAGGGCTTGCTTGTTGTTTCTAATACGCATGCCGCCTACCATTCCCTTATGGTTTTCTCGCGACTTTGTCTGTTATGCCTTCTGGCCTTCTCGCTAGCTAGCGGGGCACAGCCGCTGCGTAAACCGGCGCCAGAGCCCTCAGCCCCGGTCGCGGACCAGCAGGCGCCTCCAGTACCACTGATTTTCCGCAATGCCAGTGGCGGCGAGGAAACGCTACCCGATGTACAGGCCATTGTCCGACGCCTGCAGGAGGAGATGCGCAGCATTGCCCAGTCCAGCCTGTCGGCGGTAGAAAAACAGCAGGCGCTTTTGCAAGCGCTGGATGACAATGTCCATGTCTTCGAGGCGCAGGGTATGCCCCGCCCCGCCAGTGTAGATGCGGCGATCAACCGGCTGGAGCTGATGATCTATGAACAGGCTGTTACCGTGTCTCCCGACGACGCCACGCGAAAGCGCGTGCTGGCCGATGCCCCGGCCCACCTCGAGCTGATCGAGCCGCTGCAACCCATTCTCATAGCGCGAAAAAAATATCGCCAGAACATCGTGCTTACCCGCGATGCCGAGGCCGCCGGTGTTACTCCCTGGTGGCGGGACGCGCGGGTGGATACCGAGGCGCTGGAGTTGTCTGAGGTTGAAGAATCGCCTGAGCCACCTGTCGAGTCAGAGAAAAAAGACAAGGCAGCAGAGCCGGTTAAGGTGGAGTTTCTCGCCGATGAGGCGGTCACAGTAGAGATGCACGATGACACCACGGTACTGCGCGATGTGGAGGGCGACGATGGCGCACTGGTCTTGTTCGATGCCTTGCACGTTTGGATCGGTGGTGCTGTGCAAATTGACGCCTATTCCTACGATGACCTGTTCTCCGCCGGTGACGGGGGCGCGAGCACAGATGATACTTTCATCCGTCGCGGCGAAGTGATTGTGCGCTCCACGCTGTTCGACTGGGGTGAAGTGAAAGCCCAGTATGACCTGGATTCCGATGTCTGGCGTGATCTCTACTACCGTGACGTCAATGAAGACAAAAGCCGCACCCTGACCATCGGTAACCAGAAAGAGCCGATGGGGCTGGATTACCTGATGGGCAACAAGTTTGGGGCTGCCATGGAGAGCTCGGCTGTCGCAAGTGCCTTCGGCTCCTTTCGCGGGGCCGGTGTGCGGATCAACAGGTGGTTCAACCTGGCACCGGAGGACCAGTACTTCGGTTTTGGTGAGGAGAAGCATTCCTATATCACCACGACTCTGGGTATTTTCGGCCAGGACATTGAAAACAGTAGCACCACAGATGTCGCTTTAACCGGCCGCGTAACGGTGGGTCGTATGCAGGAGAAGGGCGTGGGATTGCACGTTGGCGGCTCATTGAGTCTGCGCGAGGGTGATTACACGCGCATAGCGCCGCGGCCGGGCATGCATGATGTTGACCGCATTCAGCTGGCAACTTTCGATGCTGATCAACAGGCGGTGGTGGCGCTGGAGGCCATGGCCACCCGGGGCCCGCTCCACGTCCAGGCGGAATTTTATTACAGCGATTATCGCGGTGGCGATATCGACGGCGAAGGCTATGGCGCCTATGTACAGGCGGGGTGGTTTCTCAATGGTGGTCAGCGTAGCTATCGCCCAAAGTGGGGACTGTGGGCACCGGTACGGCAGTCAGAGAAGGGTATTTTTGAAGTGTTTGCCCGCGCCAGCTATACCTACGGCGATTCCAACCTGACCAGTTCCAACCACCTGCAGCTCTTCACCGTCGGCGGCAGCTGGTACTGGCGCCAGGTCCGCGTCAGCCTCAATGGTCTTTACAGCACAGTAGACCAGGATATTAACGATGAGGATTCCGGTCTCGCCATCACCGCGCGATTCCAGTACCTGTTCTAGCCAACCATCCGCTACGGCGGACCGCTCCGACCCCATGGGGTCGGAGGGTGTGGGCGGGGCGCGCAGCCTCGGAGGGTGTCTCAGGACAGCCAGCGGCCGATGGGGGTTTTCACCCAGAGAATGTTCATGAATTTCTTCATGCCCTCGGCGGTTTTTGTGTCGTAGGGAAAGGCGTTGGGCATTTTGCCGCCACGTTTTTCGATGACCACAGGCATTTCGTGGCAGTAAGCGCGCAAGCCCTTCTTGCCGTTGACCTGGCCCACGCCGGAGTTCTTGCGCCCGCCAAAGGGGGCCGCTGGTATGCCGTAGCTCATGGCCATGTCGTTAACTGAGCAGGAGCCGGTATCGATCTGCAGGGCGAGATTGAAGCCCTTTTCCTTGTCTTTGGTCCAGACATTGCCGTTGAGACCGAACTCGGAATCATTGGCGAGACGGATCGCCTCGGCTTCGTCGCGTACTTTCTGGATGCAAAGTATCGGGCCAAAGGTTTCCTCGACCATAATCTGCATGTCGTTGTTCACTTCAGTCATAACCGTGGGCAGGTAGTACAGACCTTTAAGATCGGGATTGCGCTGGCCGCCCATGTGAATGGTTGCGCCGCGGGTTTTGGCGTCCTCGACGTGGCGTTCGATGATATCCAGCTGACGGTCCCAGAAAACCGCGCCCACATCTTCTTCAAAGCCGAGTTCGTGGCCCTGTCGCAGGGCTTTGCCTTTCTCCAGTACCTTCTGCAGGAATTCGTCGTACACCGCCTCCACTACATAGATACGCTCGGTACCACAGCAGTAGTGGCCGGTATTCATGCAGGAACCCAGCCAGGCACCATCGGCGGCCCGGTCCAGGTCGGCGTCGGCACAGACAATCATGGCGTCGTTGCCGCCCAACTCCAGGGTGACGGGTATCAGCTGGCGGGCGCAGGACTCGGCCACTTTGCGACCGGTGGCAACACTGCCGGTAAAGGACACCTTGTCGACGCCACCATCAACGATGGCGGCACCGGTTTCGCCGTCTCCCAGCAGCACCTGGATAACGTCGGCAGGTATGCCGGCTTCAAGGAAGATACTCTCGGCGAGCTTGGCCGCGTAGGGTGTTACCTCTGAACCCTTGGCGACGACCGTGTTGCCGGCCATCAGGGCCTGGCAGGCCTGGTTCATCACCAGCACGAAGGGGCCGTTCCAGGGGGTGATCAGGCCGATCACCCCCAGCGGTTTGTAGGTGATGCGCAGTTCTTTCATAAAGCCGAGCACACCGTGTACCTTGCGCTTGCGCGGCTTGAGAAATTTCTCGGCATTCTTGGCGTAGTAACAGAGCGAATCTACCACCGACCAGACTTCCATACTCAGGGCATCGGTGCGCGCCTTGCCGGTTTCACTGATGACCATATCCATGATCTCGTCGGCCCGTGCCACCACAATTTTGAGCGCACGGTTCATATAGGCGGCACGCGCCTTGAAGCTCAGCGCCGCCCAGCCCGGCTGCGCCGCGCGCGCCCGGGCAATCGCAGCCGCCACATCTTCCCTGTTGGCACACACCAGTTCGCCGGTAGGTTCCAGATCAATCGGACTGCGCAATCGCAGGTGGCGACGTGAATCGGTGGATTCGATGGGTTCGTAGATCGACATGGCGCTGGTCTCGGTCAGATTTTTGTAGGGCCGTTCAAACTAATGGTCAGTAGTCTCATTGTCAATGTCCACACAGGCCACAGAACCTGCCGAAACCGGTCATCACCCTCCGAGGCTGCGCGCCCCGCCCCACCCACCGACCCCACCCTCCGACCCCGGCGGGTCGGTGGGTGGGGCGGGGCGCGCAGCCTCGGAGGGTGGTGGTTTGCCGCGGGGGGCGGGGTAGGGCATTATTGCGCGTTGGTTTTTTTGTTGGGATGACATGGATTCTGAGCCCCTGCTGATTCTCGCGGCCTATTCGGTTGCCATTATTGCCGCTTCCCTGTTGGGTGGGTGGTTGCCGGCTATGGTGCGTATGACCCATACCCGCACCCAGCTGATGATGAGCTTTGTAGCGGGGCTGATGCTGGGAGTGGCCCTGTATCACCTGCTGCCTCACGCCCTTGCCGAGTTATCCCAGACTGGTGATGTACCGGTTGTCGGTATTTCTCCCGCGGCAGTGGATTCTGCCGTGTGGTGGGTGATGGTTGGCATGATTCTCATGTTGCTGCTGCTGCGGCTGTTTCATTTTCACCAGCATGATTTCAGTGATGAAGAACACGACCATGATCACGGTCATGATCATCAACCCGATACCAACGCACATCCGCTGAGTTGGCTGGGGATCGCCCTGGGTCTGGGCTTGCATACGCTGATTGACGGCGTCGCCCTGGGGGCGAGTATCCACAGCGGCTGGATACTGCACGAGGGTGTGGGCCTGGTAGGCCTGGGGGTGTTCCTCGCCATTTTGCTGCACAAACCGCTGGATGCCCTGTCGATTACCAGCATGATGCAGGCCGGTGGCTGGAGTTCGCGGGCACGCACCACCGCCAACCTGGCCTTTGCTTCCCTGTGTCCGATCGGTGCCCTGCTGTTTTTCTGGGGGGTGGGTGAAATGGACGTGCAGCGGGCCCAGGTAGTGGGCGCTGCGCTGGCATTCTCCGCCGGTGTTTTCCTCTGTATCTCGCTGGGTGATTTGTTGCCGGAGGTGCATTTTCACAGCCACGACCGTTTCAAACTGACCCTCTCCTTTGTTATCGGTATCGGCCTGGCCTACGCGCTGCGCTACGTGGAGCCGGGAGTGATGCACGGCCTGGAGATGTTGCCATGAACAAGCCCAAACGCATTTTCTACCCACCTGTCTGGCTGGTAATAGGCCTGGTGGGGATATTCGCGCTCAATGAATACCTGCCGTTGGCACACTTCAGTGGCGGCCTGCCCAGGGCCCTGGGCAGTTTTACCATCCTCATTGGACTGCTGTTGCTGGTGCACGCCGGAGGCATGTTCAAGGCGGCGGAGACAGATATGATTCCCTTCAAGGAGGTCTCTGCGTTGGTGACCACGGGTGTCTACCGGGTGACCCGCAACCCGATGTACCTGGGCATGGTGCTGGTGCTGTTCGGCACGTCAATTACCGTCGGTGCGTACTCGGCCCTGTTCGTGGCGCCGATCTTTATGGCGATCACTGAGTTCCGTTTTATCCGCCCGGAAGAAGCGATGTTGCGCGAGCTGTTCGGCGAAGCCTTCGACAACTACTGCAAGCTGGTGCGGCGCTGGCTCTAGGCAGCGACCCCTAGCGCTCCAGGGCGGCCACCAGCGGCACGGCCATGGAGGGGTAGTCGGTGATAATGCTGTCGACATGCATTCGATACAGGTTTTCTATGACACTTGCGTCGTTCACAGTCCAGGCACTGATATGCACGTCCCGGCGTTGTAATCCCCGCAGCATGAAGGGATTCATGGTCGACCAATGGGCCACCAGGTAGTCACAGGCGCAGCTCTCGATGATCAGGTTGGGGTAGGCAATCGTCGACACATAACCTGTTGCCTGCTCCGGCAGTTGCCGTTTCATCTCGGTGAGCAAGGTCGGCTGAGAACAGGTCACTACATAGCCGGGATGTTTGTTCCCTGCACCGGTGGGCCGGGCCTGTAGCCAGTCTGCCAGGGTGTCGATCAGGCGGTTGTTATACGCACTGCGGCCGCTTTTCAATTCCAGTTGCCAGTGGCGGATTTCCGGCAAGGCCGCCACCAGGGCCGTGAGTGTGGAAATCCCCGTACCCCGCTTGTTGGGCCAGGGTGTACCGCTGGCGCGGGCGTCCATTTTGGCCAGTTCCCGGGCGCTGAAACTGCGGACCTTGCCCCGGCTGCCAACGGTTTTTTTGACAGTGGCATCGTGAACCACCACCAGTTGCCCGTCCTTTGATAAATGCAGGTCGATCTCCAGGTGACGAACCCCGCGGGCGACCGCGTGCTGACAACCGGCAATGGTATTTTCCGGGGCTTCCCCCCTGGCGCCCCGGTGGCCGTAGACGATCATGGTGGATCCCCGGTCAGCACTGAAAACCCCTGGAACGGGTATTCCCGGGCACCGTCGCTGATGTCGTAGCTGGCGGTTCCGGCGATGATGGCCTTGAAGGCCGCATCCAATTGCGGCAGATAGTCGCTGCTGGCCACGGGTACGTTATGGCTGGTAAGCAGGTAGTCGACATCGGCCGCCATCGCCGCCAGGCGTTCTGCGGTGCGGGCATAGTCCTCGACGCTGGAGCCCTCCAGGTGCGCGTACAGCGGCGCCGGGTAGAAGACATCGCCGGTGAACATCAGGCGCCGGTTATGGTCCACCAGTACAATGCCATCCGGGGCGTGGCCGGGGGCGCGAAAAACTTCCAGGCTGACCCCGGCGAGATCGACGAACTCGCCTTCGTCGATCCAGCTGGAAAATTGGTAGGGCTTGATCTGGTAGGTGGCGGGGTCGAAATTCGGCGGATGCTGTTGCCAGATCCAGTCGCCGCTGGCGAACTCCGCAACCTTATCGTGAGGCTGGCCCAGGGCCTGCTTGCTGGAATAGGGCAGATCGCGGCCGATAATGGTATTGAACTGGTAGTTGCCCCCCACATGGTCGTAGTGTCCGTGGGAATTCAGCACCGTGAGCGGCAGTTCTGTTAACTCCTTCACCACACCGCGGATGTCGCCCATGCCGAGGCCGGTATCGAATAACAGGGCCTGTTCGCCGCCGAGGATGAGCCAGGAAATCACTTCCTCGAACTGGCCCGGCTCGTAGATGGCGTAGATACCCTGGCGGATTTCATAAACCTCGAACCAGGGGTGAGAGGTCTCTACCCGGTTGAAGCTGGCCCACTCGGCCCGGGGCAGGGCCTGCCACCATTTCGTGGTCTCGGCGCTGCTGCCTCGATTGTCGATGCCAGTACCCGCCTCCATGCTTTGATCGACAGCAACAGCGGTGGCTTCCTCCGCTGCTTCCTGTGTGCAGGCGATGAGCAACACACACAGCGACAAAGCGGCGTAGCGGTTGGCGGCAAACATCAGTTGTCCTCGCGGGCTGATCTCTCTTTACCATAGCAGAAGCCCGGTGCGGATTCAGGTTGGCAGTGGCGCGTTCGACTCGCGGCGGAATTGGACTAAGCTTGAGGCATCGACCCCTGCCACATCGACAACAGGAAAACGAAGATGCCCGAACAACGCATTGCCGAAGGCTTACCCGATTGGATCAGGGACCACCTCAAGCGCTATATCGAATCCGATGGTGCCGACGGTCACTACTGGGATGCCTCACTGGGAGGTGGTGAGGGCATGCTCGCCACCTTGCTGCTGACGACCACGGGGCGCAAATCCGGCCAGTCCCTGACCATCCCGCTGATCTACGGCAAGACCGACACCGGTTATTGTGTGATCGCCTCCAAGGGTGGCGCACCGACTCACCCGGCCTGGTATTTGAACCTGGATGCGAATCCCGGCGTTCATTTGCAGGTGGTCGCCGACAAGTTTGATGCGACTGCCCGGGTCGCAGAAGGGGAGGAGCGTGAAGCCCTGTGGGCACAGATGGTGGAACTCTATGCGCCCTACACCGACTACCAGGCCGCCACCGAGCGCAAAATCCCGGTGGTTGTGCTGGAGCCGGCTGCGGCCTGAGTCCCGGGCGCAGCCGGTTATTGCGGATTGAGCATCATCGAGCCTTATCGTGGATATAGTTTCTCTTGAAACTATTATTAATCTGTCTATACTGCGCCCCTCACGAGATTGATGGGCAGCAGCTGGCGAAACGCCGGCGATTCGTAGTGGAGGTGAGACATGGCTGATTTGTTTGAGAACCCGATGGGGTTGGACGGTTTCGAGTTTGTTGAATTCACGGCGCCGGAAGAGGGTGTGCTGGAGCCTATTTTCGAGGTTATGGGCTTTGCCAAAGTGGCGGTACATCGCTCAAAGAATGTGTCCCTGTGGCGTCAGGGTGATATCAGCTTTATCACCAATTATGAACCCGGCAGTCACGCCGACTACTATGCCCGAGAGCACGGTCCCTCGGCCTGCGGTATGGCCTTTCGGGTGCGCAATGCCAGGGCGGCTTATGCCCGGGCGCTGGAGTGTGGTGCGGAGCCGGTGGTGGTTGAAACCGGCCCCATGGAACTGCGCCTGCCCGCCATCAAGGGTATTGGCGGTGCCACGGTCTACCTGATAGACCGCTACGAGCAGGGTGAGAGTATTTACGATATCGATTTTAACTGGCTGGAGGGTGTCGCACAGAATCCCGAGGGCTTTGGTTTTCACACCCTCGATCACCTCACACATAACGTTTACCGCGGACGCATGGAGTACTGGGCGACTTACTACGAGAAGCTGTTCAACTTCCGCGAGATTCGCTATTTCGACATCAAGGGCGAGTACACCGGTCTGTTGTCGAAGGCGATGGCGGCGCCGGATGGCAAGATCCGCATTCCGCTGAATGAAGAGAGCACCGGTGGCGGCCAGATCGAAGAGTTTCTTATGGCCTACAACGGCGAGGGTATCCAGCATATTGCCTTTGCCTGCGACGACATTCTGGTGTGCTGGGACAGGCTCAAGGCCGCCGGCCTGGAGTTCATGACAGCACCTCCAAGCACCTACTACGAGATGCTGGAAGAGCGCCTGCCGGGGCACGGCGAGCCAGTCGACCAGTTACAGAGTCGCGGAATTTTGCTGGACGGCACCACCGGGGGTGAACAGCCGCGCCTGTTGTTGCAGATTTTCTCTGCCAACCTGCTGGGGCCGGTTTTCTTCGAGTTCATTCAGCGCAAAGACGACGACGGCTTCGGTGAGGGTAATTTCAAAGCCCTGTTTGAGAGTATCGAGCGCGAACAGTTGGCTCGCGGTGTGATCGGAACCAAAGAGGCCAGCTGAGCCGGGAGTGAGACAATGAAGATTCAAAAAATTCACCACGTGGCCTATCGCTGCCGTGATGCAAAGGAAACAGTAGCGTTTTACAAGGATGTGCTGGACATGGACCTGGTACTGGCCATTGCCGAGGACCAGGTGCCGTCTACCAAGCAGCCCGACCCCTATATGCACATTTTCCTCGATGCGGGCATGGGCAATGTGCTGGCGTTCTTTGAGTTGCCCAACTCACCGCCGATGGACCGGGATACCAATACGCCAGACTGGGTGCAGCACATCGCTTTCCAGCTGGAAAGTGAGGAGGCCCTGATGGCGGCCAAGGCACAGGTGGAATCCCACGGCCTGGAGGTATTGGGTCCTACCCACCACGGCATTTTCAAGTCGATTTATTTCTCCGATCCCAATGGCCACAGGCTGGAACTGGCGGCTAATATCGATCAGCCTGGTGACCTGGAGCGCCTGCACGAGGTGGCACCGGCCATGATTGAAGAGTGGGCCGAGACCAAAAAGGCGCCGCGCCATGCGGCCTGGTTACACGAGAGAGAATTTGGAGTAAAAGCATGAAACTGGCTTCGCTGAATGAGGGTCGTGACGGCGCCCTGGTAGTGGTTTCCACGGATCTGCAACGCTGCCTGAAGGCGGGCATGAGCCTGCAACAGGCGCTGGATGACTGGGATGCCGTAAAAGGGGATCTGCAGGCATTGTCGGCGCGGGCCAACAGCGGAGAAGGTGATGCCTTCGATGAAGCCGCCTGCGCCTCACCGTTGCCCCGGGCCTATCAGTGGGCCGATGGTTCGGCCTATGTGAATCATGTGGAACTGGTGCGCAAGGCGCGCGGCGCCGAGATGCCGGCCAGTTTCTGGACCGATCCGCTGATGTACCAGGGCGGTTCAGACACCTTCCTCGGTCCCCGTGAAGACATTGTGATGCTCGATGCCGACTGGGGTATTGATTTTGAGGGTGAAGTCGCCGTGGTAACCGGCGAGGTGCCCATGGGTGCCTCCCTGGCGCAGGCGGCGGAGCAGATTCGCCTGTTAATGCTGGTGAACGATGTGTCCCTGCGCAACCTGATTGCCGCGGAGTTGGGCAAGGGCTTTGGCTTTTTCCAGTCCAAGCCTTCCAGTGCCTTCAGCCCGGTGTGTGTGACCCCGGATGAGTTGGGAGAGAGCTGGCAGGAGGGTCGCCTGCACCTGCCGCTGCAGGTCAGTTACAACGGCCAGCCCTTCGGTAAGGCCAATGCGGGGGTGGATATGACATTCGACTTCCCGACCCTGGTGGCACATGCCGCAAAAACCCGCCCCCTGGGCAGTGGCGCAATTATTGGCTCGGGCACGGTATCCAACAAGGACGCCGACGGTTCCCCCGGCAAGCCGGTGGCGGAGGGAGGCCTGGGTTACAGCTGCATCGCCGAGATTCGCATGATCGAGACCATTGAATCAGGCAAGCCCAGCACCGCTTTCATGCAGCACGGCGATGTGATCCGTATGGAGATGAGTGATAACAGCGGCCAATCAATCTTCGGCGCCATTGAACAGACCCTGGTGATCCGCCCGGCTTAGATCTGCGCCAGAAACAGCGGAATCAGCAGCGCGTTGGCGACGGAAATAAAGAAGGCGCTGACCAGTGAAACGACGATAAACGCCAGGTGGGAAGCGCCATAACGGGTAGTGACGGCGGCCATATTGGCCATCGCGGTGGGTGTTGAACCCAGCGAGATGCCACCAAAGCCGGCGCAGATTACCGCGGCGTCGTAGTTCTTGCCCATGGCCGGCAACACCACAAAAAAGCTGACCGCCAGGGCGAGTACGAACTGGGCGGCCAATATGGCAAATATGGGGCCGGCGAGATCAACCAGTGCCCACAGCTGCAAGCTCATCAGCGACATGGCCAGAAACGTACCCAGGGCGGTGTCGGCGATCAGGGCCATGGCCGGTGTGCGGGTGGGCCAGCGGGTGCCGGTAAGCCGGGGGTATTATCGGGAATGATGTTAGTAAGAATAATTCCGGCCAGCAGGCAGGTGACAAACAACGGCACCGAGAAATTAATCGCCTGGCAGGCCTCGTTCAGCAGCATGCCGGCGATAATGGTGAGGTGTATGGCGAGCAGCGCGTCGAGGTAATCGAGATGGGTGATAATCTGCAGCGGTTGTGCGTCATCAACACCCACATCCTGCGCCTCCACCGTTTCCGGCTCTAACCGGTAGCGGCTGATCAGCAGTTTCGCCATGGGTCCGCCCATCAGGCTGGCGAGAATAAGGCCGAAGGTGGCGCAGGCAATACCTACTTCCATGGCGTTGGGAAGATTGTATTCCTCAGCCAGTATCGGCGCCCAGGCAACGGTGGTACCGTGGCCGCCGATCAGTGAAACGCCGCCTCCCAGCATGCCTATCACCGGCGGCTGGTCGAACAGGGCGGCTACCGACAGGCCGGTCAGGTTCTGCAACACCATGTACACCAGGGTAACTGCCATCAGGATCAGCAGGGGTTTGCCGCCGGTTTTCAAATCGGCCAGGCTGGCGTTAATGCCGATGGTGGTGAAAAAATAGACCAGCAGGAAATCCCGGAAGATCAGTTCGAATTCAACTGCCACGCCCGAGACCAGGAATACCAGCCCGAAAATCAGCGAGAACAACAAGCCCCCGGTTACTGGCTCGGGAATACTGAGTTCACGCAGTTTGTCGAAGCTGTCGTTGATGCGCCGGCCGGCGAACAGGGCGACAATACCCAGCGTGATGGCCAGGAAACTATCGATGTGGAGAATGCCGTCGGTGAATTCAATGGCGGTTAGCCTAGCAAATTTTTGCGATCAATTGAGTGCCTTCTCCCCACGCAGGCGTTGCGCCAGCAAATCAATAAAAGCGCGC
>SMVA01309130.1_pt1 | contig 12791 bp, 7 predicted proteins | sample 2456451 | NCBI WGS metagenome assembly SMVA01 (sample SAMN11095933, study PRJNA526329) | marine sediment metagenome | biome: Marine sediment; feature: Surficial sediment; material: Deep marine sediment; isolation source: Hadal surficial sediment | place: Pacific Ocean | collected 2014-05 | depth 0-1...
AGTTGCCGATTTTGTAGCAGCAAGAAATCAGGGAAGACTTATAGATTATGAAGATGAAGTTTATGGAGAGAATGGTTTTGTTAGCATCACTAATTTTAATATGAGTGGAGGTAATGAAAGCACCAGGTTTTATGCCAGCGTTTCTTATAATAATGAAGATGGTATTGTAAATAATACCGGTTATGAAAAAACCTCATTAAGATTAAACTTTGATCATAGGGCTACAGACTTTTTTAAAGTGGCATTTACCACTAATTATATTAATTCTTCAACAGATAGAGGATTTTTTAATAATGATAACTCTGGGACAACCATAGGTATTAGTTTAACAGGTACAACCCCTTGGTTAGAGTTATTTCCTAACTCAGACGGAGTTTACCCAGACAACCCTGTGGGAGCCTCTAACGCATTACAAACTCGGGATTTGGTAAAAAACAATGAAACAGTTAATCGAATTATTATGGGAGGTTCGGCTAATTTAAATCTTTATAAGAACGATAATTCAAATCTTGAATTAATTCTAAGAGGAGGTCTTGATTTTTATGGACAACAGTCCAGGGCAATTTTCCCAAAAGAACTTCAATTTCAAAAACCAGTTAATGGAGGTCTTAATGGAGTGTCAATACAAGGAGATACACAAAATAAGAACTACAATTTATCGTCATTCTTAGTTCATAACTACCATACCGATAATGATTTACATTTTAGAACTCAAGCAGGCTTAACAAGAGAGTATTTTAATCAAAATACCGTTTTGATTACTGCAACAGGGCTTGTTGCATCTGAAACAAATGTAGATCAAGCAGCAAACACAGGTGTTGATCAGACAAGGTTTAAACAGGAAGATTCAGGCTTCTTTATACAAGAAGAAGTGAATTTCCAAGATAAGTTTATCGCTACTTTAGGAGTTAGAGGAGATAAATCTTCTAATAATGGTGATGCAAATAAATTACTTTACCACCCAAAAGTATCGTTGGCTGTAAACCTTAACAAGTTTGATTTCTGGAACCAAGATTCTGAATGGAATCAATTAAAGCTAAGAATTGCTTATGGGGAGGCTGCTAATTTCCCTCCTTTTGGAGCATTGTTTACATCATATAATGCTTTTTCTACCGATGGTTTATTGGGAATTAGTTTAATAGGTGTTAGAGGAGATAAAAACCTTAAAGCTGAAAGACAAACAGAATTAGAGTTTGGAGCTGACGTTAGTTTTTTTAATGGTCTTTTAAATTTTGAAGCAACCTATTATATTAAGTCAATAGAAGATCTTATATTATTGGCTGCCTTAGAACCATCAACTGGTTTTACTCAACAATTTGTTAATGCTGGTGAGTTACGAAATAAAGGAATTGAATTAACTCTAAATGCCACTCCTGTAATTTCAAATGATTTCCAATGGAATACAGGAATCACTTTCTTCAAAAATAAATCTGAAATCACTAAACTTGATGTTGAACCTTTCAACATTGGTGCCTTTGGAGCAACCTTGGGTACTTTTAGAATTGAAGAGGGAGAAAGTGCTACACAAATTGTGGGAATTGGCCCAAATCCAGGACCAAATGGATTCCAAAAATGGGGTGATGCAGAACCCGATTTCCAAATGGCATTTACAAACAATTTAACTTATAAAGATTTTGAATTGTCATTTTTAATTCTATGGAAACAAGGGGGTGATAATGTCAATTTAACAACTTTATTATCTGACTTGAATGGGACTACTCATGATTATGATGATATTGATTTAGATCCAGCAGGAACGCTTGGAAACGGGTCTTATAGACTAAGTCAACTTGGAGCTTCAGCTGAAGTATTTGTTCAAGATGCATCTTATGCAAGACTTAGAGAATTAGGATTATACTATACTTTGCCAAATAAACACTTATCAGAATTTTTAGGAGGTAGCATAGATGAAGTTAAACTTGGATTCTCGGGAACGAACCTTATCAATATTTTTGATTACAATAGTTACGATCCTGAAGTTTCAAACTTTGGAGGGAATACTCCTTTTACCGGAGTGGAAGTAACACCATTTCCATCTTCAAAAAGATACTTATTTCACCTAACAGTTAAATTTTAAAAAAAGAAATTATGAAAATAAATATATATAAAATACTATTCTTTACTGTGATCATCGCGATGCTGGTATCATGTGAAGTAGAAGAATATTCAGATCTAAATGGCCCTGAAGTAAGTGCATTTGGAGACGAAATTACAAGGGGAGATTTACAGGACTTAATAGGAGGGATTCTATATAGTTCTAGACTCCGATTAGGGACTTATTATGATGACTGTGGTGTAATTGGAAGAGAATATTGGAGATTTTCCGGCTCGGACCCACGGTTTACAACAGATTTATTAGGAGGGGGAAATTCGGTATTAGATAATAATACATTTTATATCACCGGCCCTTGGGCTGCAAGATATAGAACTGTAAAAAATGCTAATTTAATACTTGGATTTTTTGATACTCAAGACGTGTCAGCTCAGTTTTCAACAACAGAAATAAACGCAACAATAGGATTTCTTAGAACTTTTATTGCTTATGAGTTGCTACTCAATTTAAATTTAACCAATGATGGAGGGATTCGATTGGATGTAGCTGATGAAAATAACTTAGGACCCTTTGTTTCTAAATCGGTAGCACTTACCGGAATTAGAGCTATGTTGGATGTAGGTGCAGGAGACCTTGGTAATGGAGGGGGTGATTTCCCCTTTGTTTTAACTTCAGGTTTTACGGGATTTGATACACCATCCTCTTTTTTGAAAGCTAATAGAGCAATCTCTGCTAGAGTTGCTGCTTATCAAGGAGATGCATCTTCTGTATTAGGTTATTTAAACGGCTCCTTTTTTAGTTTAAATGGATCTGACTTAAATACTGGAATCTATCATAATTTCTCAGAAGATCAGACCGATATTATTAATCCTTTGTTTATTTCATTAGGCGGATCATCGGCTGCTCAAGCAAGAGTTGTTCAGCCTTCATTTGTAACTGATGCAGAAGGAGGGGATAATAGATTAGATAAAGTCGCACAATTAAGTGAGTCCATAACTCTTGATGATTTAACAGGAGATTATATTGTTAACAGATACCTGTCTAATTCTGATGATATTCCAATTATTCGTAATGAAGAATTGATTCTTTTATACGCCGAAGCAAATATTACTGAAAATTCTGCTGAAGCGGTAATAGCATTAAATATTATTAGAAATAGTGCCGGATTAGGAGATTATGCCGGTGCAACCGATACAGAATCTTTAATAAATGAAATGCTAAACCAAAGAAGATATTCTTTGTATGCTGAAGGTCACCGTTGGGTAGATATGAGAAGATATGATAAATTATCAGAATTACCTATTGATAGACCCGATGACGATGTATGGGTTCAATTTCCTATTCCATTGACAGAAAATCAATAATAAATATTTTTCAGATAGTATTAAAACCCTTACAATTTGTAAGGGTTTTTTTATTTTTAACCTTCTCTCAAAGCTATTTTAGGAGTTGTTTTACTTCGAAACCATATTTTTAATTTCATCGATAAATAAAATAATATTGGTACTACAATCAAGGTTAAGAATGTTGCTATAAACAATCCGTAAATAACTGTCCATGCTAAAGGCCCCCAAAAAATAACATTATCTCCTCCAATATAAATATTAGCATCAAATTCACTAAAGAGTGTAAAGAAATTAATGTTAAATCCTGTAGCTAATGGAATTAATCCTAAAATGGTAGTAATTGCCGTCAACAGTACCGGACGTAAACGTGCTTTACCTGCTTTTATAATACACTCAAGTAAATTGTCTAAATCTAGATATTCTTGCTTTTTTAAGCCTAGTTCTTCTTTTTTTCTATCTATTAACAATTGGGTATAATCTAATAATACCACACCATTGTTTACAACAATTCCTGCAAGTGAAATAATTCCCATCATAGTCATCATAATTACAAATGAACTACCAGTAATAACAATACCACCAAAAACACCAATTAAACTCAGGAAGATTGCCATCATAATGATTCCTGGTTTTGATACTGAATTAAACTGAAATATTAGAATAAAGAAAATCAAACCTAATCCTGTAAAAAATGCTCCCATTAAAAAGCTCATTTGTTTGTTTTCCTCTTCTATTTGCCCTGTGTAATCTATTTTAACATCTGAGGAGACTCCATTAAAGGTTTTCATTACTGTTTCAATTTGTCTAACAATAGCACCAGCGTCTGTAAAACCTGCTTGCAAGGCAGAATATACTGTAACAACCCGCTTTACATCTTTGTGTTTTATGGCGCTAAACCCAGAGGCATTACTTTGTTTGGCAACAGCAGATACCGGAATTTCCTTAATTTTTCCAGAAGCCTGATCCCTAAACGTAATTTTTTGATCAAAAACAGCACTTGTATTATACCTGTTTTCTTTATTAAAACGAACATAAATATCATAGTCTTCACCACCTTTCTTGTAGACACCTGCTTTTGCTCCAAAAATAGCATTACGCAATTGTTGGCCAACTTGTCCTGTAGTAACCCCTAGTTCACCTGCTTTTTTTCTATCGACCAGTACTTGCATAGATGGTTTCGATTTGTTAACGTCAATTTTTAATTCATCAATTCCTTGTATATTTTTAGAATTAATGAAGTTGCGCATATTTTCGGCTGTAACAATTAGCTCTGAATAATCATCACCTTCTAATTCTATGTTTATAGGATAACCAACAGGAGGACCAACGGCATCTTTTTCAACAGAAATGGCAACACCGGGATAGATATCTTTTAGCGCTTCTTGTACTTTCTCAAAGAGCTCTTTACTGTCTGCACCTTCTCTGAATTTAAATTCTCGCATGGTTGCAGTGATCTTCCCTTTATGTGGCATTTCTGCCGTAGAACCACCATCGGTTTCGGGATTTCCTGCGCCTTCACCAACTTGCGAGACAGCACTTTCGGTTAAAAAGTTAAAATCTCCATTTTTATAAGCTTCGGCATTAATGATTTTATAAACACGCTCTTCAATATCCATTGTAATAGCATTGGTTTTTTCAATGTCGGTACCTTCCGGATATTCTATATAAACAAAAATTTGATTTGGTGTATTGCTTGGAAAGAATTCTATTTTAGTACGTCCACTTCCTACTGATGCTCCAAAACCTACAAATGCAATTATAAGCAAGATGAAAGTTCCAATTGTAATTAAAGCTGGTTTTTTCCCACTTAAACCTGTACGTAGTATTTTATCATAAAATCGTTCTAACCTAGGAATGGCTTTCAATTGAAATTGATTCACCCATTTTCTTAAGAACAATCTATATACCCAAAGATTTATGGCTACAAATATCATTAATGATCCTAAAGCTCTGTAATTACCACCAATAATGAAAATAACTAGACCAATAACTGCAACGATAACAGAGATTTTTATAATTTTCTTTAGAGGCATGTCTTTGTCTTCAATTGTCATAAATCGAGATACTAAAACTGAATTAAAGAATATAGCAACAAACAAAGACGAACCTAATACAACAGATAAGGTTATTGGGAAATAGATCATGAATTGTCCCATAATGCCTGGCCATAATCCTAATGGAATAAATGCTGCAATTGTTGTTGCAGTTGAAATGATTATAGGAAATGCAATTTCGCCAATCCCTTTTTTAGCAGCTTGAATCCTAGTCAAGCCTTCTTCCTTCATTAATCGATACGCATTTTCAACAACTACAATTCCGTTATCTACCAGCATACCAAGTCCCATAACTAATCCAAAGAGAATCATGGTATTTAAAGTGTATCCTAAAATATCCAAGATCATTAGTGACATAAACATAGACATTGGAATTGCAAACCCAACAAACAAGGCATTTTTAAAACCTAAAAAGAACATTAAAACTGTTACTACGAGAATGATACCAAAAATGATATTGTTGACTAAATCATCTACTTGACCAACAGTTTTTGAAGATTGGTCGTTTGCAATGGTGACTTTTAGATCTGGAGGGAAAACATTTTTAATCGCATTATCTACTATAACCAGTACTTGTTCGGCAGCTGCAACCATGTTTTTTCCGGACCGTTTTTTTACGTCGAGCATTACAACCGGAGCACCAAATTCTCTTGCATAGGTGGTTTTATCTTCGTCTTTAAAAGTAACTTTAGCAATGTCCCTTAAGTAAACAGGGTTGCCATCTTCAGACTTTACTACAAAATTTTCAAGATCTTTTGGTTCTTCAATTTCACCAAAAATTCTAATGGTCCTGCGTTGTCCACTTGTAATAAAATTACCAGCAGACATCGTCATATTTTCATTGCGAATAGTATTAATAATGTCGTCAAAACTAACCTGAGCAGCCATCATCTGGTAAATATCAACAGCAACTTCAACTTCTTTGTCTTGAGCACCACGGATATCAACTTGTTTTATTTCTGATAGACTTTCAATCTCATCTTGAAGGTATTCTCCAAACTCCTTTAGTTTATCCACGGGGTAATCACCTGAAATATTGATATTGAGAATAGGAATCTCTTCAGACATACTTAAATCGAACACATTGGGTTCTACTTTGGCACCGTTAAAGGTAGGCCAGTCTTCGCTTGAAGTTTCAGAATCAACTTCGTCTTTCACTTTTTGTTTAGCAACCTCAACAGATATGTTTTCATCAAATTCAACAATAATCATAGAATAATCCTCCTGAGAGGTTGAAGTGATCTCAACAACATTACTGACTGTTTTTAATTTGTCTTCAATTGGGTTTGTAATGAGCTTTTCGATATCTTCTGCAATATTACCTGGATACACAGAACTGATGTAAATTTTGGTTTCCTTTATTTCCGGAAAGTTTTCTCTTGGCATACTGAAATAAGCGGATGCACCTAGAAAAAGTACCAGGGTAATTAAGACATACATGGTAGTTTTATTATTGATTGCCCATGAGGATAATCTAAATTCCTTATTTGTTTTGTTTACTTTTTTGGTCATTTTCAAGGTTTTTAGTTTTTGTAATTGCCGCTCCCGAAAGTTATCAGGAAACAGGAATTACATATTTTAAACTTATTCACTAATTAAAATTTTTACTTCTTGTCCATCTTTAACACTTCGTGCGCCTTCAACGATTATTTCATTTCCATTTTGCAAGCCAGAAAGCACTTCAATATAATCACCTTGTGTTTTTCCAGTTTCAATAATCACACGTTTTGCACTGGCTTTATTTTCATTTTTGTCTTTTATAGTATATACATATTGTTGCCCTTCAGCATTTTCAGAAATAATACTTTGTGGAATTAATATAACTTTTTCGTTAGTGTAATCGTTTATTTTGAGTTTCGCAGTTAGGTTAGGTTTAATGGTTTTATCTTTATTTGGTACTGCAACTTCAATTTTAAAAGTTCTGTTTGCCGGATTAATAAAGTTTCCTGCCTGACGGACTTTAGCGTTTATTTTTTTTCCAAGAATGGGAAAATCTACCAGAACATCTTTTCCTTGAATTACACTCGAGATATAACGTTCTGGAACATTAATTTCGATATACATATCTTCAAGATTCACAATTCTGAATAATTGTGATTGCCCTATAGTAACAACACTACCTTGTTCTGTGATCACATCGTCAATAATTCCAGAAAAAGGAGCGCGTACAGTAGTTTTTCCAATTTGTTGTTGCAATTGACTAACCGCTTCTTGTTGAGATTCATATGTAGATTTGGCTTGTAAATACTGAATTTCACTGCCTATTTTTTGATTCCAAAGCCGTTCTTGACGCTCAAATGTTGTTTTTGCTAAATCGGCTTGAATTTGCAATTGAGTTATTTGTTGTCTTAGTCCACCATCATCAATTTTAGCCAATTTTTGTCCTTTACTTACCTGTTGGCCATCTTTTACAAAAACACGTGTCAAAATTCCGGAATATTCAGGATAAATAATCAAATTTTGTTTGGTGTTAACATTTCCTTGTAACTCTACAAAATGCTTAAATACCTCTTCTTTTACAATTAAAGTAGTAATCAAAGATACTTTTTCTTGAGGATCGAGTTCTTTAATTTTTGTTTCGAGTTGCTTTATTTGAAATGCAATTTCTTGCTGTTCTGAATCTAATTCGGATTTCTTTTTTCTGATTTGTTTTAAATCATTGGTATTCAGAAGATCTTCTACAGATTGGTTTTTCTTGTTCTCGCAGGACGCAAGAAGTAAAACTACGATTAATAGTGATAATATTCTTTTCATGATGTTTATTATTCTTTGTTTCTAAAATTTGGTGTATTTAATACAGTTTCTAACTCTGCTTTAGTAGTTATTACGTTTAGCATAGCTTGTAAATAATTTTGTTGGGCATTATATAATTGTATTTGTGCTAGACGTAAATCAAAACTAGTAGCGAGACCCTCAACAAATTTTATTTGGTTTTTCTTCTCAATACGTTCTGTCAACACTAAATTTTTTTTAGCATTTTCATAACTTTCAATAGCAAATTTATAATTGCTTTTTGCAATGCTTAATTGCAGTTGAACTTTTTGATGTGTTTCTTTAAGTTCTGTAGTGGCTTGGTCAAAAGCTATTCTTGCCTGTTGTGTACGTGCACTACGCATCCCAGAACTTATGATAGGAATATTCATACTCAATCCCAAAACAGAAGATTGATACCAGATTTTATCGCTATTAAGAAAAGTAAAACTGTCACTGTAGGCTTGTGTCCCGTAATTTAGAAAAGCTGATAGAACGGGAAGAGCCCGGCTTTTTTCAAGTTTTAGCTCAAGACTTCTTTGTTCGGTAAGATTATAAGCTATTTTATAGTCAATATTTTCTTCAATGTTTATGGTAATATCTAGAAACCCAAGGTTTATGTTTTCCTGTGTTAAATCGTCTAGTGAATCTTTAAGAGAAACTTTACTTTCTATATCCAACCCCAAAGAGAGATTGAACATTTGTTTGGCAATTAGCAATGTACGTTGTGAATTTTTTAATTTAGTTTCTATATTGAGTAATGTAATTTCAAGTTGTTCAACACTTTCTTCTTCGGTAAAACCGTTTTCGTATTGTTTTTGTGTTTCAAAGAGATTTTTTTCAAGATTTTTTTTGTTTAATTCAAATATAGAAACCAGTTCTTTTGAAAGCAGGACGCTTCCATAAGCATTGATAACTCCCTTACGTACTTCTAATTGAGTTTTTTCTTCAGCATTTTCAGAAAAGTCTAAGAAGGTCTTAGCTGCCTGTAACCCAACCAGATAACTTCCATCAAATATCAATTGAGTTAATGTTGCTAATGCCGTGGCACTTTGTTTTGTACCAAAAATAACCGGTGTAAAAGAACCAGGTTCACCACCGGTTAAATCTGATGAAATAAGAGTTACAGGTTGTTTTAAATTATTTTGGTAGGAAACCTCTGCATTAATTTGAGGAAGCCCCATAGCAGTAGTTTCCCATTTAAGTTTTATTGCTTTAGCAATATCTCGTCTTGCATTGATAGCAGTATAATTACTATCCAGAGCGATGTTGATGGATTCCTCCAGTGTTAGGTTATAAGTTTGTTTTTGTTGAGCAAACCCTACTATTGACAGTAAAGTAAAGCTAAAAACGATACATATTTTATTCATTACCACTATTGTTTTTTATGATTTTATGGAGTGTTTTTAAACCTTCTTTTGTAACAATCCCCCGTAAGTGATATTCTAAATAATTTTCCATAAGTTTAATTTTTGGAAAATTTTCAAAGGGGAAAAGAGTTTCGTCTTTTATACCGTTAATTCCTAAAAAGTAAATTCTGAAAGCAAAATCTACATTCAGGTTTTTTCTATATAACCCTTCAGAAATTCCTTTATTTAAGTTTTCAACTACACAATCCTGCATGATTTCAAATTTTTTAATTTTTAAAGAATGATATATCTCGGGATAATATTTTTGTAATTGATATTGAGGAGAAGATTTTTCGTTTTTAAGATGAAGCATTACAAGTTTTTTAATCTCGTAAAGTTCCTCAATAGGATTTTTGTGTAAGGCACAGATACAATCAATCCCCGTCGAAATAATTTCGAAGAGATGAAGCGTGGTAGCTTTTACTAATTGTGTTTTGTTTTTATAATGTGTATAAATGGTTTTTTTAGAAATGCCCATTTCATTGGCAATATCATCCATGGTTACACTTTTAAATCCAAGAGTTAAAAATAATTCTCCGGCTTTATGTAATATCTTTTCTTTCATTTCGGGTGCAAATATAAAGAAGGAAACTTTAAAAACAAAAAAAGTTTCTAAAGTTTAACCTATTCATATGTTTTTAGTAATTGAAATATGTGTATTAGAATTTGCTATTTTTGCTGAAATGTTAATATTATTATATGATAGGGATTGAAAAATATAATGAAGCAATTCAAAAATATCTTGATGAAACTCTTATTCTAAAAGAACCTTTACAATTATATAGGCCTATACAATATATTATTTCACTTGGGGGTAAAAGGTTACGTCCCATTCTTACATTAATGACTTGTGATTTTTTTAAAACCGACTATAAGAGAGCATTACCAGCTGCTCTTGCTATAGAGCTATTCCATAACTTTTCATTAATTCATGATGATATTATGGATCAAGCACCAATGCGTCGTGGAATGGAGACTGTTCACCATAAGTGGGATTTAAACACGGGAATCCTTTCTGGAGATGCTATGTTGATATTGGCATATCAACTTTTTGAAGTATATAACTCCTCTATGTTTCAGGATTTGGCAAAATTGTTTAGTAAAACTGCATTACAGGTTTGTGAAGGACAACGATATGATGTTGATTTTGAAACCCGTAATAATGTAACCATTCCCGATTATATAAAAATGATCGATTATAAAACCGCTGTATTACTTGGTGCAGCTGTGAAAATGGGAGCTATTGTTGCCGAAGCATCAGATGAGTGTAAAGAAAATAGTTATGAATTTGGGCGTAACTTAGGCATTGCTTTTCAGCTACAGGATGATTATTTAGATGCTTTTGGGGATTCTGAATCCTTCGGTAAACAAATAGGGGGAGACATTATTGCTAATAAAAAAACATTTTTATACTTAGTAACATTACAAAAAAGTAGTAAAAGTGAAACAGATGAATTAATTAAATTGTTTTCTGAAACGCCTAAAGATCCAAAAAACAAAATTAAAAGGGTACTTTCAATTTACAAAAATGCAGGTGCAGTTGAATCTACTATAAATGAAATAGAAAAATACACAAATAAAGCCAATACTATTCTGCAGGATATTAATATTTCAGAAGATGATAAAAAAACTCTTGGCACCTTTGGAAAAGAGTTAATGAATCGAACCGTTTAAAAATAAACTCTCATAAAAGGAACATAAGCATTAGCATATATACTTTTTGACCTATCGTATAATACATCATATCTTATTCCTATAGTTATATTATTAGTTTGAAATCCCATACCAAAATATAATGCTGGATACCAGTAATTTTCATTTTCATAAATGGTAGTACTCTCGAAATTTCTTGTTACATAAAGTTCTTCAAACTCTGCTGAAAACTGTATTTCTTGAATTACATTAAATAATGCAATTAAACTTCCACCGATAATAGTAGAATTATAAAAGTTTTTTTCAGAACTGTAAGAGAAACTAAGACCCATTCCTGTAGCAAATTGATTATTAACTCTATAAATTGCACTGGGAGCAATTGTTCCGCTAAAATACCCGCTTCCAAAACTCAAACCAATACCACCCCCATATTGCATGTGAGACCAAAACTCAGATTTTTGTTCTTGTGCATTAAAAAACTGGGAATAAAGAAAAAGAAAAATGATAAAACCTGTACTTTGAAAGTGGTAATTAAAATAATTTTTCATTCGTATTGATTTAAGTATTTTCTGCTATAAATATATAAAAATTAAAAAGGGTGTTTATGGATTTGTTGTATTTTTGCAAGAGTTATATAAAAAATGCCATTTACTATTAATTTATGGACAAGTATTCTTTTTTAAACGCAGTTCACCCTTCATATTTGGCCGATCTTTATGATAAGTATCTTCAAAACCCCAACAGTATAGAACCAAGCTGGAAAGCTTTTTTTCAAGGTTTTGATTTTGGAAATGAAGACTTTAACTTAAATGGAGAAATTGTTGATGGAGTAACGACTCAAATTCCAGAACATGTTCAAAAAGAATTTCAAGTAATCAGACTTATAGATGGTTATAGAAGTCGAGGGCATTTATTTACAAAAACAAATCCCGTTAGAGATCGTAGGCAATACACACCAACATTAGATATAGGAAACTTTGGGTTTACCGAAGAAGATTTAAACACTGTTTTTAATGCAGGTGAGATTCTTGGCATTGGACCCCAAAGATTAGATAAGATTATTTATCATTTAAAAGAAATTTATTGCCATTCTATTGGAATTGAGTATATGTTTATACGTAACCCAGATGAGATTCAATGGTGGCAAAATAAATTAAATAAAAATAATAATCATCCAGATTATACTCCGGAAACAAAAAAATATGTGCTTTCAAAGTTAACACAAGCGGTTACTTTTGAGCAGTTTTTGCAAACTAAATATGTTGGTCAAAAGCGATTTTCGTTGGAAGGGGGTGAAACCCTTATACCCGCATTAGGAGCAATAGTACGAATTGCAGCTGAACGATATGATGTTGATGAGTTTGTTCTTGGAATGTCACATAGAGGTAGGCTGAACACCTTAGTAAATATTTTTAGAAAACCAATTCGTGAACTTTTTAATGAATTTGAAGGAAAAGATTATGATGAGGATGATTTTGACGGTGATGTAAAATACCATTTAGGCTCTACCATAAAAAAGACTCTA
>SMVA01100877.1_pt1 | contig 12788 bp, 9 predicted proteins | sample 2456451 | NCBI WGS metagenome assembly SMVA01 (sample SAMN11095933, study PRJNA526329) | marine sediment metagenome | biome: Marine sediment; feature: Surficial sediment; material: Deep marine sediment; isolation source: Hadal surficial sediment | place: Pacific Ocean | collected 2014-05 | depth 0-1...
GTTGGCTTTTAACCAATTGGTCGCGCGTTCGAATCGCGCACGGCCCACCATTTTCCTGTAAAAATATATAGTTAAAGACTGTGTGACGTCAGACCTTTTGGTGCCATATGGTCTGACGTCACACAATCAACAGCTCCTGGCCCCAAAAGAGGTCGGGAGAGTATCAAGAGTTGAGTTAATTTAACGTATTAAAAATTATTCTGGAAATGAGTGATCGGATTGGACTTCCCCCCGTAAAATTGACACCTTCGAGCCTCAAAATGAGGCCTGCTCAAAGGCCACTGAACTGACTATCACAAGACAAGTCCGAGTGTGGTTAAGCAGCAATACTTTGCAGCACTTCAGGGTTTAACTGGGCTACTTTGATAAGTGTCACTGCCGCACTGTCGGGTTGCTTTCGCCCCTGCTCCCAATCTCGAATAGTACCAACGGGAACGCCTAGCAGTTTTGAAAAAGCGGGTTGAGTTAATTTGAGCTGTTTACGAACAGAAATTGCCAGTAGCTGCTCTGATGTCCAGGTTTTCGCTGGTGCGCCTTTTTTGATGGCCAGTACATCATCAAGTAGTGCTTGTCCTGCGGCGGTCATTTTTTTAGCCATTGATAGCCTCCTTAATCCTCTTCGGTTCATGAGCTGGAATATTCTCTCGCTCATTTTTTGCATACAGTGATAATAGCCAGGTTTCTTTTGCAGCGGAGTTAAAATAAATGACTCACACGCCGCCGCGTTTTCCAGTGCCTTCTTTGCCCCAGCGGATTTTTCTGACACCGCCAGAGCTGGGAACAATTTCTCCCGCTTGGGGGTTACTGGCAATATAGACTATAAAATCTTCATATTGCCTGGACGTCCACACTTTGGTCGCTTTGGCATTGAAGATATTGGTCTCTATTATCGTGTTCATAATTGAGAGTATACGGCTAAGCCGTACTTAGTCAAATTAATATATCCAACTACCCTCTCACCATTCGTGGGGAATTCGTGGGGATAAGTAGTCTATTGTTAGTCATCGTGGGGTATTGTAGGCAACGGATTACTTGCCAACTAGTTGATATTAAGGGAGTTTTAATTGTTGTCGTGGCTTTTAAGCAATTGGTCGAAGGGGGCGGCCATCCGTTTCGAATCGCGCACGGCCCACCATTTTCAAAGGGTTAGCAGTTAACAGCTGCTAACTCCCCCCTACATCTGCGCATCCAACAGCTCCGCCTGACCGGAAAAACCCGCGATCAACTCCCGCGCCAGACGCTCTGCCAACTCGCCGATGGCGGTATTTTCCTTTGCATAGGCGAGGAAGTACTCGACGTAGAAGTCTTTGAAGTGGTCCGGCAGCACCACGCAGTACTCGCCGCTGGCGAGTTTTTCACGGCACACGTAGCGCGGCAGATAGGTCATGCCCAGGCCTGCGTTCATGGCCTCGAGAATCGCATAGGTATTGTCGATGTGGTAGGTGTTGCCGAAGCGGGGCAGGTCGACGTTAGCCAGCTGGTCTTGCCAGAAACCGGTCGTGCCGTGGTGGTAGATAATGGCGTGTTGGGCCAGGTCGTCGACACCCCCTATCGCCGGCATTTTATCCAGGTATTTACGGCTGGCCACCAGCTGCATATGCATATTCCCCAGCGGGATCTGCTGCAGCGACCCGCTCTCCTGCCGGCCGCAGAGCAGGAAGATATCACCCTCGTCTTTCTCTGGGCAGATGATGTTATCGCTGACATGAAAGCTGAATTCCAGCCTGCGCTCTTCATCCTGCAGGGCCTGGCAGGCCTGCAATAGAAAGTGGCTGACGGCGCCGGTGGGGCCGGCAATGCGTACCTGCTGGGGCTGTCGGCTGTCGTCGCACAGTTCGAACAAGTCGCGCTGCAGGTCTTGAAACAGGGGCCCGCAGCTGGCGGCAAGTTGCTCGCCGCGGTTGGTGAGCTGCACTCCCTTGCGGGTGTGGCGCTCCAGCAGGCGGATATCCAGCTTCTCTTCCAACGCCTTGATCTGGTAGCTGACCGTGGACTGGCTGACGCACAGCGCATTGGCGGCTGCGGTAAAGCTGCGATGCTGGTAGACCTGCCAGAAGAAGATCAGATGCGGCATCAGGTGTTGCAGTTTTTGGATCGGGTAACTGACCATAGTTGCGGTATTCCTGGGCATCTCGCCTCTGTTGTGGTTGTCGCTCAGTGCGGTGGCGGCTTTGACGGCTGCGGGCAAGAGCAACGCCCAGCGGTGATAGATTTAAATTTTCGATCTCTCTCATGCAAACATTCAATTTTTCGGACTCCGTGGCCCTTGATAGACTGCATGCTACTAATGAATAGTACAGGGAATAGCACAGTGTCGGTATTACAGGGTATTAAGGTTGTGGAGATAGCGGGATTGGGGGCTGCCCCCTTCACCGGCATGATGCTGGCGGATATGGGCGCTGAGGTCTTGCTGGTGCAGCGGCCCGGCTCGCTGCCAGCGGGCAATACCGCTTTCGATGTCAGCGGCCGCGGCAAGACCGCCATCGAGCTTGACCTGAAGAACCCCGCCGACCGGGCGACGCTGCTGAAATTTGTCGCGGCGGCCGATGTGCTGTTGGAGGGCTTTCGTCCCGGCGTGATGGAGCGCCTGGAGCTGGCCCCGGAAACGCTGCTGGCCCACAACTCGCGGCTGATCTACGGCCGCATGACCGGCTACGGCCAGGGTGGCGAGCGCGCACAGGAGGCCGGACACGATATCAACTACATCAGTCTGACCGGGGCGCTGCACGCCATGGGTCAGGCCGGCGGCAAGCCTACCCTGCCGCTAAACCTGCTGGGGGACTTTGCCGGCGGCGGGCTAATGCTGGCCTTCGGTGTGGTGTCGGCGCTGCTGCGGCGCCACGACACGGGCCGCGGCGAGGTGATCGACACCGCCATGGCCGACGGCGTCACCGCGCTGATGGGCAATTTCTACAGCGCCCGGCAGGTGGGCTTCTGGAGCGATAAACGTGGTACAAATCTGCTGGATTCCGGCGCACATTTTTACGATGTCTACGAGACTTCCGACGGCGGTCATATGGCGGTGGGGGCGATCGAAGACAAGTTCTACCAGAACCTGCTCAGCACCCTGGGGATAGAGGGCGAGCAACTACCGGCGCAGATGGACGACAGCCAGTGGTCGGCGATGCGGTCGCGCCTCGCCGAGATCTTTAAACAGAAGAGCCGCGACCAGTGGACGGTGGTGTTCAGCGGCCGCGAGGCCTGTGTGACACCGGTGTTGAACATAGCTGAGGCCGTAGACGACAGTCACCTGAACAGCCGCCAGCAATTCTATCAGGCTGGTGACGCGCGACTACCGATGCCTGCGCCGCGCTTCCAGTTCGAGCCCAGCGCCACACCATCGCCGCTGCAAGTGGGGGATACCGCCGCGGCACTGGCGGCCTGGGGCTGTACTGATGCTATGGCCGACGGGAGATGACAACATGAACCTGGCAGATATCTTCGAGTACGTGGCGCTAGCCGTACCCGACCGCGAGGCATTGGTGGCGGGGGCGCGGCGCTATAACTACCGGGAGCTTAATGCGCGGGCCAACCGGCTCGCCAACTACTGGCTGCAGCAGGGCATCAAGCCCGGCGATACCATCGGCGTGCTGGCGCAGAATCGCGGCGAGTGGGTGGAGGCCATGCTGGCGGCCTTCAAAATTCGCGCTGTACCTGTCAATATCAACTTTCGCTACGTGGCCAGCGAACTGGACCATCTGTTCAGGGATGCCGAACTGAAGGCACTGGTGCTGGAGCGGCGTTATATACACCAGGTGCAACAGGCGCTGCCACTGCCGCAATATCTGCTGCTGGACAGCGACGACGGGCGGGCAGCGGATGCAGAACTTGCCGGCGCCGTGGACTACGAGCAGGCCCTGGCCAGCACGGATGAAAGCCAGGACTTTCCGGCCCGCAGCGGCGACGATATCTATATGCTCTACACCGGCGGCACCACTGGCGTTCCCAAGGGCACGCTGTGGCGGCACGAGGATATCTTCTACGCCGCCCTCAAAGGCGGCAACCCCATGGGTGAGCCTATCGCCAGTCTGCAGGAGCTGGATGCGTTGTTGCCGAATTCGGCGATGACCATCTTCACGCCGGCGCCGCTGATGCACGGCGGCGGCCAGTGGACCGCCCTGATCACGGTGCTGTCCGGCGGCCGCTTCGTGATGTACTGTGAAGGTCGCTTCGACGCCCACCGGGTCTGGCAGATCGTCGCCCGGGAGCAGTGCAACTCGCTGCTGATTGTGGGTGACGCCATGGGCAGGCCACTGGCGGAGGCACTGGAAGAAGTGGACTACGAGCTGTCAGCATTATTTGTAATCAGCTCCGGCGGCGCCATACTGTCGTCGGCGGTAAAGACGCTGCTCTGTGAGAAGTTGCCGAATGTGTTTATGCTCGACAGCCACGGCTCTACCGAGACCGGCCACAACGGCTCGATGGTGGATGTACAACTGCCCGATGGCGAACAAGGCGTGCGCTTCCAGTTAGCGGACTGCGCGGCCGTGCTGGACCAACAGCTAGTGCCGGTGGCTTCGGGGGAGACTGGCATGCTGGCCCGCCGCGGTCACATACCGCTGGGCTATCACAATGATCCGGCCAAGACCGCCAGCACGTTTGTCAGCGACCGCCAGGGTACGCGGTGGGTGTTGACCGGCGACTATGTTCGCCGCCACGAAGACGGCCAAGCCGAGTTTCTGGGGCGCGGCTCGGGCTGTATCAACAGCGGCGGCGAGAAGGTCTTCGCCGAAGAGGTGGAGGCGGTGTTGACGGCGCACCCTGACGTCCTCGACGCCGCCGTGGTCGCCACCCCCTGTCCCCGCTTCGGTCAGCAGGTGACGGCGGTGGTCCAGCTGCGGGAGAATCGCGAGCTGTCACTACAGGCGCTCAACGACTTCGCCCGCCCGCAACTGGCACGCTACAAGCTTCCGCGTGCGCTGCTGATCATTGACACACTGCCGCGCACGCCGGCGGCCAAGCCGGACTACGGACGGATCAAGGCCTATGCCGAGCGCACACTGGTTCACGAAGAGGAGAGTTAAATGTCTGCGGTATTGTTTGAGAAACGCGAGCATGTGGCCTGGTTGACGATCAATCGACCAGCGGCCAAAAATGTCATGAACGCTGAAGTATTTGTCGGTCTATCCGATGCTTGGCAGGAGGTGAGGGATGACAAAAATATTCGGGTGGCCGTATTAACCGCCAACGGTGATGAAGACTTTTGCTGTGGCGGTGATCTCGCCGAGGTGATTCCGCTGTGGACTGGCCAGCGCCAGCCTGAAACCGATTTGGAACGGCGCCTGGTTGATGACTACGGCATTGTCGATCGGGTCCTGTTAAAGGATCAGATTATGGAAAAACCCGTGGTTGCAGCGGTTAACGGTCGTGCCCTGGGGGGCGGTTGTGAAATCCTGCTGGCAACGGATTACCGTATTGCGGCAGAGCATGCACAGTTTGGTTTGCCTGAACCCAAGCTGGGTATTATTCCCGGTGGTGGTTCAATGGTGCGGCTGGCACGGCAACTGCCCTGGGCCCATGCCATGAAAATTTTGCTGGGGTGTGAGCCGGTGTCGGCGCAGGAGGCGTTGGCAATGGGGCTGGTTTCTGAAGTGGTCAGTGGCGACCAATTACTTGCCCGGGCCGAGGAAGTGGCGGCGCATATCAGTAGCCTGGCACCGTTAGCCTTGCAGGCAATCAAGCGCACAGCGCTGGAGACTCACACCATGAACTGGGAGCAGGGTTTTGCCTTTGAGCAGGAACAGGCTGGCAAGATAATGAAGACTAAAGATGCCAGAGAGGGGACCCGCGCCTTTAGGGAAAAGCGCGCGCCCCGTTTCGAGGCCGAGTAAGAAACTGACATGTCTACTGAGAGAGAAAAACATGAACGCAATTAACCCTACTGATCACGTTTCCGCCGAGATGCAGCGAGTTTTGCAGTTGCAGAGAAAATCATTCCAGGCAGAGGGGCGGGTCAGTGTAAAAACACGAGTTGACCGTATAGAGCGCTGTATTGATTTGGTGATCGACAATCAGGATAAGCTGGTCGACGCCATGATGTCTGATTTTGGGCATCGGTCTCGACACCAGTGTCTGATGGCCGACATTTTTGCAACGCTTGCGATGGCTAAACACAATAAAAAACAGGTCGTCAAATGGGTCCGTTCAGACAAGCGTAAAGTGAACTTCCCGTTGAACCTGTTCGGAGCCAGAGCCAGGATAGAATATCAGCCTTTGGGTGTTGTGGGTAATATTGCCACCTGGAATTTCCCTGTTCACACTGTGCTTGGCCCTATGCTCGGCATGCTCGCGGCGGGCAACCGGGTCATGCAAAAATTCTCGGAGGTGGCGCCCGCTTCCGGGGAGTTACTCGAGACGCTGTTTGTTAAATACTACAACGAAGAAGAAGTTCGTGGATTTAATGGCGGGCCAGAGGTGGGCGCCGCTTTTGCCAGCCTGCCTTTGGATCACATTTTGTTTACCGGGGCAACGAGTATAGGCCGCCATATCTTGCAAGCTGCCGCCTTAAACCTCACGCCCGTTACTTTAGAGCTCGGTGGTAAGTCACCGGTTATTATCGATGACAAGGCAGACCTTAAGGACGTCGCCGAACGATTGCTGGCTGGCAAGGCGCTCAATGCAGGCCAGGTTTGTTTGAGTCCCGACTATGTTTTCATTCCCAAGGCAAAAAAAGAGCTCTTTATCGGAGAGCTCAGGGGGGTGACCAAAGAGCTTTTCCCAACCGGTCTTCGTGATAATCCCGATGTTACCTCCGTGATCAACGCACGCCACCAGCAGCGCTTGCAATCCTATATAGATGATGCTTGCGACAGGGGTGGTGACGTGCGTGATCTGAACCCCCTGGAGGAAGATTTCAGTCAGCAGCAGGGCACGACCAAAGTGCCGTTTACCCTCATCGTTGACCCGACCGAAGAGATGCGTGTCACACAAGAAGAGATCTTCGGGCCTTTGCTAATCATCAAAACCTACGAAGATGTTAGCGAGTGTATCGACTATATCAATGCGCACGACCGACCGCTGGCTCTGTACCTGTTTGGTAAAGACCAGGTCTTGCAGCGCAAAGTATTGGATCACACGCTGTCAGGCGGGGTGACCATCAACGATGTGATGATGCATGTTAGTTGTGAAGACCTTCCCTTTGGAGGAGTAGGGGCATCGGGTATGGGTAACTATCACGGTTTTGAAGGTTTTAAAACCTTTAGCCACGCGCGATCTATATACACGCAAAGCAAAATAAATCTAATGAAGCTAGGTGGAATGCTTCCCCCGTACGGCGAGAAGTGTGAGAAGGCTTTGGCGGGCATGCTAAAAAAATGAGGGCCTGGCGCCCGATTAAATGGGTGCGCCATTCTTCGCAGTTACCATAAGCAGAACATGAGAGAAACGAGATGTCTGAAATCGTATCTGTAGTTGATGCCGCCAGGGCAAAAGCCTCTGTCGGCATGGAAATTGCCGCTATTGCTGCTCTTGATCCAGAGCGCTCGGCGGTTATTTCCGAGCACGGTAATCGCAGCTTTAGCGAAGTCAATGAGCGAGCCAATCAGATTGCTCGATTGCTGCGTGAGCAGGGTTTTAAAGAGGGGGATGGTATCGCGCTACTGTGTGGCAACCGCCCTGAATTTATCGAAGTACGTTTCGCTGCTCACCGCATTGGTGCGCGATTAACGACCGTTAACTGGCATTTGTCCGCAGAGGAAATCGCCTATATCGTTGAAGATTGTGATGCTGTCGCTTTGTTTGCCGATGTTCGCTGCTTGAAGGCGACAAGGGAAAGCCTTAAGCAGGCCGATAAGCTGAAAGTGAAGCTGGCTATCGGCGGGGAAATTGAGGGTTGCGATAATTATGCGTCGGTACTCGACCATTATTCCTGTGAGAATATCGACAAGCCCTCTTTGGGGACTGTCATGCAATATACCTCGGGAACTACCGGTCGCCCCAAGGGAGTATTGCGCAAACAGCCCGATCCAAGTGCCGCCGCTGATATGCAGTCCTTGTTGTCGGCGGTCTTTCAGTTTGAACCCGACAGTGGCACGGATAAATCATTGGTTACCGGGCCGCTCTATCACGCTGGCCCCTTTAATCTCTGTATGACAACACCCATGACCTCGGGCATTGGTTGTGTCGTCATGGATAAATGGGAGCCCGAAAAGACCCTGCAACTCATCGATCAGTACAAGATCACCCACAGCTTTTTTGTGCCCACGATGTTTATGCGGATGTTGCGGTTACCGGATGCCGTACGCAGTCAATACGATGTGTCATCGCTGCGTTTTATTATTCATGGCGCCTCACCCTGCACCATTGCAACCAAGCGGGCCATGCTCGACTGGTTTGGTTTGATAATCTGGGAAATGTTTGCCGGTACCGAAGGGCCGGGCACCATTGTCAGTCCGCAAGAGTGGCTTGCCAAACCGGGTACGGTGGGAAGGCCCGGTCCCGGCCAGATGAAAATATGTGATGGGGGCGGCGCGGAGGTAGCCGCAGGCACAGAGGGGGAAATATGGGTGGTGAACCCGGCCGAAAGTAGTTTTGAGTATTACAAGGCGCGTGAAAAAACTGCGGAGTGTCAGCGCGATGGTTATTTTACGGCCGGCGATATCGGCTATCTTGACGATGATGGCTATCTGTTTATTACCGGCCGTAGTGCGGAGACGATTATTTCCGGTGGCGTCAACCTTTACCCGCAGGAAATTGACGACGTCTTACTAAGCCATCCCCAGGTTGCCGATGTCGCCTGCGTCGGTGTTCCCCATCCCGACCTGGGTGAGGAGATCAAAGCCGTAGTGCAATTGGTCACTGGCACGTTGGCAACAGATGCGCTGGCCGCCGAACTCATTGCCTTTGTACAACCGCAGTTGGCCAGGCAAAAATGGCCGCGCAGTGTAGATTTTGTCGATCTTGTGCCGCGCAGTGAGGCGGGTAAAGTCTACCGCCGTAAAATTCGCGACAGCTACTGGGAAGGCATGGACAGCAAAATATAAATCCTGACATTTTTATTTCAGTTAATTTTATTTTATAGAGTAACGAATATGAAAATTGAATTTACTCCCGAGCAACTCGCCCTCCGGCAGGAGGTGCGTGAATATATGAAGCAGCGCATGACACCTGCATTGTACGAAGAAATGAAAGACCCTGAATACGCTGAGGGCGGCGGGCCTGAGTTTCGCAAGCAGTTTGCCCAAATGGGTGAGGATGGTTGGATCAGCCTGAGTTGGCCCAAGGACTTGGGCGGCCGCGAGGCAACACCTATGGAACAGTATATTTTTACTGAGGAGGTCATGGCCTCGGGCTTTCCCTATCCCTTTCTGACCACAGAAGCGGTGGGGCCAGTACTGGCCGAGCACGGCAGCGAAGAGATTCGTGAAGAGGTGGTGCGGAGCATCTTGCAGGGACAGACGGTTATTGCCATCGGTTACTCGGAGCCGGCAGCGGGTACGGATCTTGCCAGCCTGACAACAAAAGCGGAACGTGACGGCGATGACTGGATCATCAATGGTCAAAAAATGTGGACCAGCCTGGCGAACTATGCCGACTATATTTGGTTGGCGGCTCGCACCGATCCCGACCCCACCAAAAAGCACAGAGGCCTGACCATGTTTTTGGTACCCAAGGATACACCGGGCTTTTCGCTAACGCCGGTTTGGACGCTGGGCTGTCGAACCAATGCGACGTATTTCGACAATGTACGCCTGTCCGACAAATACCGCGTGGGTGAAGTGAATAGGGGATGGAAGCTCATAACAGGCCAGCTTAATCGGGAGCGCCTGTCTTTGGTTAACCACGGTCCGGTCTTCAATCTTTACCGGGAGGTGGGTGAGTGGGCTGCTACAACCGAGGCCGGCGATGGCCAGCTGCTGATTCACAAGCCCTGGGTACAACACAATCTGGCCAAGGTGAAAGTGAAGTTGGAGGCGCTGAAAATGATGTGTCTTAAACAGGCCTGGTTGATGTGCGAAGGTAGTTTGGGCATGGCTGAGGCCTCTGCGGCAAAGGTATATGGTACCGAGTTCTTTGTTGAGGCCTATCGCCTGTTGCTCGAAGTTATGGGGCAGGCGGGGATTATTTGTGCGGGTTCTCCGGGGGCTGTACTGCAGGGAAAAATTGAGCATCGCTACCGCGTCGGTTCGATATTAACCTTTGGTGGCGGCTGCAACGAAGTGCAACGCGACATTATTTCTGCGGCTGGGCTGTGGATGCCCATGGCGAAACGGTAGGGGACAGATTATGAATTTTTCATACAGCGAAGAACAACAAGAAGTTAAAAACCTTGCCCAGAAAATTTTGGGTGACCAAACAGAGAATGAACAACTAAAAAAGATCGACACTCAGGCTGACCGTTTTGATGCAAAACTGTGGTCTGATTTGGCCGAGGCGGGGTTGATCGGTGTGGCCATTGATGAGGCCTACGGTGGCATGGGTTTTGGCTTTGAAACCCTCTGCCTGTTGGTTGAGGAAGTGGGTAGAACAGTCGCCCCCGTACCCGTCGTGCCGGTGCTGGTGAGTGCGGCGTCAACACTGCAAAAATTCGCCAGCGAAGAATTAAAACAGCGATACCTGCCGGCGGTGGCCAGTGGTGAACAATTGTTGACGGCGGCGATTGTCGAGCCGGGCAATGAAAATGCCGCCAGGCCAAAAACCACCGCGGTAAAAACTGAACAGGGTTGGTTGCTCAATGGTGTCAAGCACGGTGTGCCCTTTGCCGCCAATGCCCAGCGCATATTGCTGACGGCGCAATCCGACCAGGGCCTGGTGGTGCTCTTACTCGACCCGGACGCGGACGGGGTGACGTTAAATCGCCAGCATGTGACGGCCGGTGAGCCGCAATATGAAGTCTTAATGGATGATGTAGCGGCGACCGAGCTGGTGGCGGAGGGTGCCCCGGCCCAGGCGCTGGCGCAATGGTTATTTGAATCTACCGCCGCGGCTTACTCGTCAATGGCGACTGGTTTGTGTGACAAAATGATGCGTATGACGGCCGCCTATACCTCTGAACGTAAGCAGTTTGGGGTGGCGATCGCTACTTTTCAGGGCGTGGGCCACAGGGCGGCGGACTGCTTTATTGATACGGAATGCCTGCGTCTGGTTTCCCAGCAGGCGGTGTCATTACTTGATCAGGGCCTGGACGCCAGCGCGGCGGTGTTAGTGGCAAAAATATGGACCGGTGATGTGACCCACCGGGTCAGCCAGGCTTCGCAACACTTACATGGTGGTATTGGCGTCGATCGTGATTACCCCCTGTTTCGCTATTGTCTGTGGGCCAGGCAGATCGAGTTGACGGCGGGGTCCAGTGCGCAATTGTTAGCTACACTGGGTGAAGATATCGCCGCAGAATTTGTCAGCGCAGCAGCATAACCAATTTGAATACTGGAGATAACAATGCGTTTATTTAGACGTTCATTTATTGCTATGGCCCTTTCGGGGCTCTCGGCCTTCTTGGCGGCTGTTCTTTTAACGGCCTGTGGCGATACCGATACCGATGCGCCCCCGCTGAACGCTTCTGAGCAACGCTCAGCAATGCGGCAAACAGTACACCCTGCCTTGACCGCGGTGTTGCCCGAAATGGTAGAGAAGGTCTACCAGGTGACGGCCGGGGTTTATCAGGCGGTAGGCTTCGGTGGTGCAAACTCTATTTTGATCGAAGGCGATGATGGCATTGTTATCGTTGATGCCATGGGGTCGGTAGAGGCCGGTGAACGTGTGATGACAGCCTTTCGAAAAATCACTGATAAGCCACTGAAAGCCATTATTTATACCCATAACCACGGCGATCATACCTTTGGGGGGCCCGGCTTTATCAAGGGCGAGGCCAATCCGGGAGCCGTGCAGATATGGGCGCACGATACCACCAATGAATATATCAACCGAGTGGTTAATCTGTTATCTCCGGTGATTGGTGCGCGCTCAAATCGCATGATCGGCTCCATTCTGCCCCGGGGAGAGGAGGGTTTTATTCACTACGGGCTCGCGACCCAGATGGAAACAACCCTGCCGGGTAATCACCCCGATTTGTTGCGACCCACGCATACCTTTGCCGATGAGGTGGAGTTGAACATTGCGGGCATCAAGCTCAAATTGATTCATGTTGCCGGTGAAACCAATGATCAAATTATTGTCTGGCTGCCGGAGAAAAAAGTCTTGATGCCCGGTGATAATGTGTATAAATCATTTCCCAATCTCTATACCCTGCGCGGCACCTCTTATCGCGATATCAAAGCCTGGTATGAATCTATTGATACCATGTTGAGTTATGAGCCGGAATTCCTTGCCCCCAGTCACACCCTGCCAATTCAAGGAAGGGCACAGGTGGCAGATGTGCTTACCGCCTATCGCGATGGCATTCAGTTTGTTCACGATCAAACCATTCGCCTGATGAACAAGGGGCTCACCCCGGATGAGTTAGTGGAAGCGGTAAAACTACCCGAGCATCTGGCTAATCATCCCTATTTGTTTGAGTACTACGGCAAGGTTGAGTGGGCGGTTCGCAATATCTACAACGGTTATTTGGGCTGGTATGACGCCAATGTGTCTAACTTGCTGCCACCATCACCCGATGAAGAAGCCGCATTGATGGCTGAACTGGCCGGTGGAAGAAAACAACTTATGGCAAAAGCGCAGTCGGCTTTTGATCAGGGCAATTATCCCTGGGTCTTGAAATTGACGGATCATCTGTTGCGCCTCGAGCCTGACAATAGCGCGGTTAAGGCACTGCGTGCAGAAGCGGCAACCCTACTGGGTTACGCCACGCACAATGCCAACGCGCGTGATATCTATCTTACCGAAGCGGCAGA
>SMVA01128236.1_pt1 | contig 12787 bp, 12 predicted proteins | sample 2456451 | NCBI WGS metagenome assembly SMVA01 (sample SAMN11095933, study PRJNA526329) | marine sediment metagenome | biome: Marine sediment; feature: Surficial sediment; material: Deep marine sediment; isolation source: Hadal surficial sediment | place: Pacific Ocean | collected 2014-05 | depth...
GGGCGCCAATTCGAAAATCCCGGCCCGTTTGTCGAGCCGATCGCGGCCCGCCGACAACGGCAACGGCGGCCCCTTTCTCCACGGATAGGCCAGGGAATATGCCGGAGGAGGGATTCGAACCCCCGACCACCTGATTACAAATCAGGTGCTCTGCCAGCTGAGCTACTCCGGCGTTGTCTGCAATGAGTCAGGGCCGGATTCTAGCATCGACGACCGCATCTGCCCCGCACGGAAAGCTTTCGGTCCGCAGAATCTGATTTGAGGTGAGCTCGATATCACTGAGATCGAAGGGCTGTGCGCCTGATATTTCGACCGTGAGCCAATGCTCGACTCCGGGATGGAAACGGTCCGTGGTCTCGGGCCCCAGATCTAATTCCCGGGCCAGTCCGGCGATCCGGTCCGCACCCTTGCGGCTGCGAAATACGCCGAGTGAAATATTGATCGTCGGCTCGGTCTGAAATATATAGGCATCCACCAATCCCGCGTTGATCAGTCGATCCACAGTTTCTGCGGCTTTTTTGGCCGTCTTCAGATCAACCAACTGTACCCAGTAACCGACCCAGATCTCACCGACCTTGCTGGTTCTGCGGACCGTGAAGTCGGCGGCGTTGAGCTGTCGGCCCACCGAATCCGCAACATCGACTTCGGCAAACGGTCCGATCCGGGTGCACTGACGCCGGTCTCCGGACCCGTCGTCCGAATCGGTCACGCCCGGAGCGTCGGCGGTGTCCGCGGCGCCATTCAGCAGGACGAGTTGAACCCCCTCGGCCGAACTCATGCGTGTCGGATTCACCCGGTCAGGCGGCACGACCCAGCTTTTCCAAGCCAACAACAGGATATTCGCAAGCAGCAACCCCAGCGCAATGTTTCGCACGTTCAATTCTCCGCAACCCTTCGCGGCCGGTCAGCCGGGCGAATAAATCACGAGGCCTTCCAGAACCAGTAACGGACGGTGGTCCAATTGCGTGCTGATTTTCGGCATGATCCGTCCGGCATCACCGCCGGTCAAAACCACGACGCTATCGCCGTATTGGCTGCTCAATCGTTCCTCGCAGCGTTCGATCAACCCACAGATTGCCGTCAGGCCCCCTCCGCTGATCGCTTCGGCCGTACTCCGGCCAAGGATCAGGTTTTCGGTCTCACCACCCTCGCTCCGTGCTCCGACCCAACTTTCGATATCGCCCGTGTCGCTGATCAGTGCACGCCTCATCAGGTCCAGCCCCGGCACGATTAAACCGCCGAGATGAACACCGGCGCCATCGACCTGATCGATCGTAACGGCGGTGCCGACGTCGACTACACAAACGGGTTGATGATAGCGCTCGAAAGCGGCCAGAATCGCGAGCCACCGGTCGACACCCATCTGACGGTAATCATGATACCCGTTCCGGACAGGACCGGCGGATGCCTGGGTTTTCGCGAATTCGATCGCAAGATTCCAGCGCGCGTATACGGCGTCGGCAATCGCTTGCCCCATTGCGGCGCCGGCCACGTTGGCGACCCGGACAGAATCCGGTTTTGCGTCGAATTGGCTGAGGAACCCGAGTACACCGTTCGGATCCTGTCCCCGGTGGACGAGCTCCCCGCTGACCTCAAACGCCCCGTCCACCAGTGTCGCCCACTTGATCCGCGTGTTGCCGATGTCGATGAGTAGATTCATTGGGAAATATTCATTCGGGAAGATTCATCTGGCCGGCCGCAGCGTGACCTCGCCGGATACGATTTGACGCGTCCGACCATTCTCCTTCAGTAACAACGCCCCGTCGGCACCTATGCCGGCGGCAACACCGCTAAACACCTCCGGGCCGATACGCACCGTCACCTGTTCGCCGCGCATAGAATCGTAACTCCGCCATTCGTCTACGAATCGGGCGAACCCCGTGTCAGCAAAGGCCATCAGCATCGAATGTTGTTCGCTGATGATGTCTGCCGCAATCGCGTTGCGCGAGATCTGTTTTTCGGCAACCAGCTCACGCAATCCCGTTGGCGGCAACCCTTCGCCGGGAGACAAATCGCTTCTCAGTCTTACCGACACATCGAAATTAATCCCCACGCCTATTATGACGCTGATCGGCCCGCCCGATTCGCCCTGCACATCAACCAGCAGCCCACCCAATTTGCCACCGCCGGCGACGATGTCGTTGGGCCACTTCAGCCCGAATCCAACGGGCTCCAACGTGCGAAGTGCGCGGGTCACGGCCACGCCGGACGCCAGACTCAAGGCCGGCAAATCCCGCGGTACCACTCCAAAACACCAACTGACCGACAGGCACAGGCCGCTACCAAATGGCGACAACCACTCGCGCCCCCGGCGCCCGCGCCCGCCGGTCTGGTATTCGGCGAGGACCGCCCGCATTTGTCCGGGTCCAGGTGATGGCAGCGACCGCAAGCGTTCACTCGTGGAATCCGTGACCGTGAAAACGTCCAGCGATTCCAGATTCAACGACACGTGCAAATTTTCCCGGATCGCCGCCGGATTCAGCAGTTCGAGCGGCGCCTCCAGTTTGTAACCACGCCCGGGTACGGAGGACATATCGAGACCGATAGATTGGAGTTGGTGCAATTGTTTCCACACGGCCGTTCTCGAACAACCCAGTTCACGTGCCAGGGCGGCGCCGGAATGCACATGCCCGTCTGCGAGCAACCGGGCCAATTCCTCCCTGGTACCCACCGAATCAGCTATCTCAACGCCGCAACAACATCGCGCTTTCGAGCCGGTTTTCCCGGCCTTGGCGCATACGTTGAATATTCGAGCGATGAGTGAAAATGATGAACGCCGCCAATACCATCAGAAATACGACCATCGAACGCGACTGCGTGAATTGCGTCGCGGCGAGATAGACCGGCAGTACGATGATCGAACTCATCGTCGCCAGACCGACGTAGCCGCTGAAAATCAGCACCGTTGCGAACACGATCGCGCCCGGTATCAGCAGCACCGGAGCGATCGCCAACAACACACCCACCGTCGTTGCCGCGCCCTTCCCTCCGGCAAAATCAAACCAGACCGGATAGCAATGACCGGCGATGGATGCCCCGGCACAGGCGAGCATCAACAGGGTTCTGGACACTTCCGGATCCAGCGGGACACCCGGCAACGCCAGCGCCGGCAGAAAATGCGCGGGGACGTAGCCTTTACCAATATCGATAACCATTACGAGCAAGGCGAACCATTTACCCTGGGTACGCAACGCATTTGTGCCACCCGGGTTACCACTGCCGGCCGCGCGAATATCAACGCCATAAATCCGTCCGACAACCAGGCTGCCGTTCAATGATCCAAGCATGTAACTTACCAGCACTTTGATTCCCAGTTCCAGCATGACTACTCGCTTAACCCATCGCTTGCCCCATCGCCTAACCATGCGCGCCGCCGCAATATCGCGGCCGCATCCGAATCGGAGTCCACCGTGAGGTAACAGGTATTACGCGGCGGCGCGACCGCCAATACCGGCACTCGAACCCACTGGTCACGGCGAAAAACATCGATCGTGATCGTCTGATCGGCGTCAATGCGCTCCAGTACGGCCTTCAGGTTGCCTGCCGTAACCCGATATCCATCGAGCGCAATCCATTCGTCCCCGGCAGACAGACCCGCTTGAATCGCGGGCCCGTCGGCGAAGACGTGCTTGATCATTACCCGGTCGCCGCGCGTCCGGGTTCCGAACCCGAGCCAACCCCCCGGGTGATCTTCGCGCTTGCCGGGACTCCCCCCCCGGTCGGATTCGGATTCCATCGCACGCATATTCAGGCACACACCGAATTGGGCCAGCAATATCCCGACCGGAGGATCTACCGTCGTTCGCAAAGACTGTTTGAAAAACTCACTTAAATTTAAGCCCGAAACTTCTTCTGCTATCCGTTCCAGACCGCCTTCCGCGAGGCCTCTCGACGCCTCCATGCCGTATTTTTGCCACAGGGTCCGCATGACGTCATCCAGAGAGCACTGTCCTTCCGTCTTCAGGCGCAGCTCGAGATCGAGCGCCAACGCGACCATTGCGCCCTTGCTGTAATAGCTGACAACTGAATTCGGGGTATTTTCATCCGGCTTATAGAATTTAATCCAGGCGTCGAAACTGGACTCTTCCAAAGTCTGACGGCGCCGGCCTCGACTTCTATATACCGCGGTCAACGTTCGGCCCAGCAACTCGAGATAAGAATCGCGTGTAATCAGTTGGCCACGCAGTAGTGCCAGGTCATCGTAATAGGAAGTGATGCCTTCAAAAACCCAAAGCTGCCGGGTATAGGCCTCCCGATCGAGCGCATAGGGAACAAATTCCGCGGGGCGAATGCGTTTGACGTTCCAGAGATGGAAATACTCGTGGCTGATCAACCCGAGAAAATCCCTGTAGCTGCTCGTCATTCGGCTTTGTCCGGAACGGGGCAAGCTGTTGCGGTCACAGATCAGTGCTGACGAATTACGGTGCTCGAGGCCGCCTGAACCCTGATTGAGCGCGACGATGAGAAATATATAGCGACTCATCGGCACTGTGCCATCAAATAGCTGCGCATGTACGGAGCAAATCTTGTGCATGTCCCGCTCGAGCCGGGCCATATTGATATTGCCGTGACCGGTCACGGCAATGACGTGCTCGGCATGCGCAACTTCAAACCGGCCGAAAGACAACGGGCCCATTAAAACCGGATGATCGATGAGCGCTTCGTAATTCGCTGCAAAGAATGCACCGAATTCATCGTCATTGCCGGTCACCCGCTCGAGACCGGTCGCCACTTTCCAGTCCGAAACCGCTTGGCCCGGTGGCGGCGCCAGATGCAAAACGCAACTTTCGTCGCCCAGCCCGTGGAATTTGAAAAGAAGACAGACACCGTTAAAAAACGCGTGCCCACTGTCGACAAAAGCACCTCGAACGGAGAGATCGTTGGCGTAAATTTCGGCGTTAATCAGCAGGGGCCCGTCGACCGCCGCCGCTTTCCAGGTGGATTTATCGATCTTCCATGCCGCGACACTCTGTCCGTCCAGCGTCGCTTCAACCTTGATCACATGCCGGGCGTAGTCGCGGATCAGGTAACTTCCCGGAATCCAGGCCGGCATGGAAAATACCTGCCCACCGGGGTCCGGTTCTTCAATGCGGCAGGTCACCGTAAAAACATGCCCACCCGGATCGCCGGGACAGACGTGATAAACGACGGCAGCATGATCGAGATCAGGATTCATCGCGTCACAAAGTCTCCGGTTTGGACAGTTCCGGTTCGGACATTTTAAGAGTCAGGCACTTGGCGGAGCCACCGGATTTGAGAAATTCAGTCAATGGCGTTTCATGCAATTGGAACCCCAGATCATTCAGCCGCTTTTTCAGTGAGGTTGAAAACCTGTGGGCAAAAATATGCTGGCCAACGTTGACGGCGTTGCAGGAAAAGTTGGCGGCAGCCTCCGCATTTACCGGTATCCGCCTGTCAGCCGCAACGCGCTGTTCGATTGCGGCCACCGAATCGGCGTCAAATGCGTCCGGATAGAAAAGCAGGAAGCCTCCGGACAACGGGCAAAAACACGTGTCGATATGATAGAAACGCGGATCCGTGAGTCGAATAGAAACGACCTCATAGTCAAACCAGCCGTCAAGATACGGATGCGCAGCGAGCTCCGTACGAAAACCGTAACCGGTCCATAACCATGGACCCTTGCGGTCAATCAGACAATCCCCCGCTCCTTCAAAACCGATGTCGTCCGGCAACACCTTTAAATCGTAGCCGTGATCCGCGAACCACTGCTTGATATAGGGTTCTTCCGGGCGCCGCTCGTGCGGCATAAAGTGACTTGGAACTACCGTGTTACCACAAATAAACCCCGCATTCGCCGTAAACACGAGGTCCGGCAAGTCCGGGTGTGGCTGCATCAGTTCGATGTCCGCGACAGTTGCCAGCTCATCGTGGAATTGTTGCCACTGGCTCTTCGCAAGGCCCAGGTCCAGCGTCCCTTCATTGCCGGCCATCCACGGATTGATCGCGTAATCGAGCGAAAAATAATCCGGCGGACACATTAATATTCGGTGTGTTTGCTCAGCAGCCATATCACTCGTTTTTATTTACGGCCGGCGTATCAGGCCGGGGCAAGAAAACCTCTGCCACCATGCAACGTACGCTTCCGCCACCCACGCTTTCGATAGTCTCTATCGAAACTGGCAGAATACGACCATATTGACCCAGCAGCTCCAGCTGTTCACCCGACATCCCGCCATGCGCTGATCGCGACATGACAATGACCGAAGCACCGGGCGCCTCCCCCAACTCGACAATGTTTCCCGCGAAACTCTCCATCTGCGCCAGGGAAATCTTGATGACGTCACGGCCCGTGGCCGTCAATCGCGACAAAACTGCTTCACGCTTGCGGGCATCAACAATGGCATCGGCACAAATCACTACAAATTTCTCACCGATGCTCATCATGACATTCGTGTGATAGATAACGCCAGCGCGTGAATCGACCGCCTCGAACGCGCATATTTCGTAGCCCGTATGCTGAGCAAAGTCACCCAGCACTGTCATATGGGTGCGGCTCGACAGGGCCGCATAGGCCATCCGATGAGGACGATCCAGCACCATACTGCCAGTCCCTTCCAGGAATAGCCCACGATCTTCCCATAACGAAAGATCGATAATCTCCCGAATATAGAAGTCCTTTTCCGCGGATAGTGATTCCACGATATCGGTACGGCGCTCCGCGCGGCGATTGGGTGATTCCATCGGATACAAGAAAACGGTCCCATCGGCGTGAAACGACGCCCAATTATTCGGAAACACGGCATCGGGCTTGACCGGCGAATCGGTATCCTCGAAAACGATCAGATTCACCCCCGCCGCTTCAAGCGCCAGCACCATGTCGTCGAATTCAGAGGCTGCCCGGGTCCGGATATCGTCCGCCGATCCGGTCAGTGTCTGCTGGAAAAAGTTTGACGTCGAAGTTTCCGCGTTGGGCCCGAAAAAATGCGGGCGAACCATAATGATGTGCGCGGTAATTTGCCTTTCGTCATCCATGGTCATCGACCATTCGGCTCCTGGCTATGCGTCGTCCGCCGACGCCTTATCCGCCAATTCCTCGACCTGGTTCGCCGTCTGCCCAAAAAGAATTTTACGAGTGTCCACATCCAGATTCCTGGTACTCCACCAATCCAATCCCAGTTCGACGCCTTTCCTGACGGCCGGGCGCGCAGCGATCGAATCGAACCACCTCTTCAGATGCGTGAATTCGTCCAGCGATTGACCCAGACGCTCGTGAGAACGCACCCACGGCCATGATGCGATGTCCGCAATCGAATACTCGCCGGCCAGGTATTCACGATCGGCAAGGCGGTGGTCCATGACGCCCAACAGCCGGTTAAATTCATTGCCGTATCGCTCAACTGCGTAGTCTATCGATACTTCGGCATAGTTCTTGAAGTGGCCTAGCTGACCCGCCATCGGTCCCAGGCCGCCCATTTGCCAGAATAACCACTGCATGACGTCGTAACGCCGGTGCAAATCCGCGGGCAAAAATGAACCCGCTTTCTCCGCCAGGTAAACGAGAATCGCGCCTGACTCGAAAATCTGCAGCGGGCCGCCGGCAGCTGCATCGTCCACAATAGCGGGAATGCGATTATTCGGGCTGATCGCCAGAAATTCCGGCTTGAATTGATCGCCCTTGCCGATATGTACAGGGTGCACTTCGTACTCGAGTGCGCACTCTTCCAGCATGATCGACGCTTTCCATCCGTTTGGGGTTGGCCAGTAATATAAATCGATCATGATTCAGTGGAGCCTCTATCTAATTGCATTCATTTTATAGCCAATCGATACGATATGGGGCGTCCGTCATACTGAACCGGTACATTTTCAAGGTAAATCGTATCCGCGGCGGCCTCTGATAGACTCAGCAGCCGGGCGTAGGGGTTTTTCAGCGTATCAGAGGGTCCACAGTTGCATCCGACATTCTCTCCACGCAGGCGGACCGGTGGTTTTCGTTCCGTGTCATATTTTGTCAACCGCTGGATTCTTCAACGCCCTTTCCTGTTGGCGCGGTCTCCGGACTTCAATTTGAAATTAAAAGTTAAAACTGAAGATGTACTTGGCCGACATTTATATAAATATCAGATTCACGAGCCCGAGTTGAGCGCCTTCCTTGCCGACGAACTGACGTTTGAGCCGGGCGACGTCATCATCGACATCGGAGCGAATATTGGATGGTATTCGTTAATTTTAGAGCGCCTGGTTCCCGACGACGTCAATATTTTTTCCTTCGAACCGGATCCCCTGAATTTTCAATTGCTGGAGCACAATCTTCAATTAAATGCCGCGACTAAAGTAACGGCGATTCAAAAGGCGTTGTCCAACGAAGACGGCGAACAGACACTCTACCAGTACGATAACAAGAACCTCGGCCGCCATTCCCTGCTGCCATTACAGAAAGGCAAATCAGTCACGGTCAGCACTACGTCACTCGATCACTTCTGGAACGCGTATGGACTCGAATCAAGGATTCCGAGATTCATTAAGATCGATATAGAAGGGTATGAGTTGCTTGCGCTGCGCGGCGCCGATTCCGTACTCAAGCGATGTCCGGCAATCCTGTGCGAATATTCACCGACCTATATGCGCCAGGGCGAAATCAATCCGGGTGATCTGATTGATCTGTTGACTGGATACGGTTATCAACCCCACGAAATGATTGCGGGCAGCATGGTGTCTGTCGATGCGAATTCCTTACGCGATCTCGATCGCATAACGGACCTTTACTGGAAAAAAAGCGTTTAAGCATTGCCGAAAAATTCGCCTTCGTGGGCGATGACGTTAGGAAATCTCCGGGCGATTTCGACTGTTCTGTCTTCAGAACCGTTGTCGTATACAACCACTTCCTGAAAATCGGCCAACGCCTCTAACGTATTCGCTATATCAGCTTCGGCGTCGCGACTGATAAGAACAGCGGATATCGGGATTGGATTTGGCACGCGATAGACGGCTGAAATGGGTAGCAAGAATTCTGCTTGATTAGACGAACAGTGGCAACGATTAATGTGAGGCGTCCAGCCAGGGTGCAGTCAGGTCCAGACTCACGTTCCAAAGACGTTCCGCCACGGCCTTATCCCAACGTATTGGAACCGGTACCTTACCATCGCCGTGAGACTTCAGGAAAAATGCGCCTGTAATTTCATCCGCGTCTGAATCAGTCGCGAGATAGACCGGCGTAATAGCTCCGTCCTCAGCCGATCGCATACCTGATCTCATTTGCATGATTCGCGTCTCACCAAAGTCCCGATTTCCAGTCAACAAATCTGTGTCGATCAGCCCCGGACAAAATGAATTCGATGTCACACGGCTATCCGCCAGCTTTACTGCCAGATGATTGCTGAACAGGAAATTTGCCAGCTTACTGTTTGCATAAGCTGACCAGCCGTCAAAATAATTTTCTGCATTAAGATCGTCAAACGAAATGCGGCCGCCTCCCATGGCCGACGAAGAATTTATTGCAATCCTTGCGGGCGCGCTGGAGATGAGCGAATCCAATAACAGGTTGGTCAACAAAAACGGAGCGAGATGGTTAACGGCAAACGTCAGCTCAAACCCATCCTGGCTGAGCTGCCGGTGGTCAGTCAATAGACCGGCGTTATTGATAAGAACATCAAGTGAGAAAAATCGTTGTTTGAAATCGCGGGCAAGCGCAGAAACTTCAGTGAGCGACGCGAAATCGGCGAGGAGACTATGAATATCCGGATTGCCGGAGCTGGCCTTGAGTTCCGCCTGTGTGCGCTCCGTTTTCACCGGATCCCGCCCGTGAATAACCAGTGTCGCGCCGGCGAACGCGAGTGCATGGGCTGTAGCTTTACCGATACCATTGGTCGCCCCGGTCACGAGACAGACTTTTCCTTGCATCACGGGCTAAACCAGAAATTCCCGACGTCGCATCACCATCGATCGATGTGCACAATATCGTCGACCGGCTTGCGCAAGGATTTCTTGAACTCTGTTCCCTTTGAATAGGCGGTCGCAATCAACGCGACCTGGGTCACCTGGTCGTGCGGAATATCCAGAATCTCTGCAGCTTCTTGTTCATACATCAGATGCGCGGTAGTCCAGGCTGTGCCCAGACCACGTACCCTTGCCGCAAGCATAAAACTCCATGTCGCCGGAAGTACCGATCCGTAAACACTTGCCAGTCCGACACTGGCAAATTTTCCGGTCATTTTGTCGACCCGCCCGTGGATACAGGGAATGACGTGCACGGGAACCCGCTCCAGATTGTCGACGAGATAGTCAGCCGATTTGGCCACGCGGCCAAACTGATCCTTGCGTACACCTGCCGGCTCCTTTGCGAAAAGATCGAAGACAGAACCTGGCGACTTCTTGTAAATTTGCCATGCCTTTCGATATAGCCCCGCCAACGCAGCACGGCGCTCGGAATCTGTCACCACGACAAAATCCCAGCCCTGCGTATTACCGCCTGTCGGCGCCTGAAGCGCGATTTCGATACACTCTTTAATGAGTTCGACGTCTACCGGCCGCTCAAAATCCAGGCGCTTGCGCACCGCGCGGGTCGTCGTCAAAACTTCATCTACAGTAAGATCCAGCATACTCATGTGACCCATCGCCGTATCACAGAACCTAACCTCGTCTTAAGAAATGGTGCCCGGGGCCGGACTCGAACCGGCAAGGAGTTTCCTCCGAGGGATTTTCATACCATCTACAGCTTTCGCTGCTGCGCTTTGCACTTCCTGTGAGACAGTGAAGGCACATTTGTGGTCTGGACTTTCTCTTTACCCTATCGCGGCCAGGAACAACGCCACGACATAGGCAGGAGCCGTCAAGTCTCTACACTTTTCCAGAAAACCAGGGATGACCCTGCTTTCGGACTTAGCTCGGGATTGCCACCACCCAGAGGTGCTGAGGTTTCCCCGAATTTGACTCCATTCACACCAACCGTTTCCGTGCTGGGTGCTCAACTGATTAAGTCCCTTGCGTCTACCAATTTCGCCACCCGGGCCTGCGGGTATTGTATGCGATTTTGGCTTCGAACTGGTTCGACGATTTTCGACGATAAAGCAACAGGCACAAAATCCACAGACCCGGAATACTCATACTATTGCTGCCCGCGGGCGGCGTATTCGCCGGGTCCAGAGGAAAGTCGTCCTGCTGATCCGGCACACCGTCGTTGTCATCATCAGTATCAGCGTTGTTGCCGATTCCGTCTCCATCGGTATCCAGCGATTCCGACGGATCGAGCGGGAAAGCATCTACGTTGTCCAGGAAAGCATCGCCGTCGGTATCCGGATTATGCGGATCGGTGCCGGCTTCAAACTCCGACCGGTTAATCAGCATATCCCCATCGGCGTCGCCAAAGGCGTCCGATGAATCGTTCGGATCCAACCCGTTATCGGTTTCCCATTCGTTGGGCATGCCATCGAGATCCGCATCGGGAAATCGAAATGCCGCAAGCGCCGCTGCCGTATTATTGATGCTGCGAACAGCATCGGCTGAATTGAGCGGGTCGATATCGAAATCGATTCCCGTAGGCTCTCCACCGAACATGATCTGCGGATTCGAAAACTGCCCGATTTTCGACAACCTGCAACTGTTCGCGGCGGCCATAATGGTGCGCAAATTGATGCCGCAGTAACCCCAGCTATACGGATAAAAAGGGGGGAAATCCGGATCATCACAAGCTCCCGCATCTCCGCGGTCGTGGCAAATACCCTGGTTGTGACCGACTTCGTGAGCCAGCGTGCCGCTGGAAAGGCATTTTGGTTCTATGACGCTGAACATGGAAAAATCAAAATCTTCGAATGGAACACCGCCATAGGGCCTGAAGGACAGACCGCAGGCATCAGGATCATTCTCCAGGGAAATCAGCGTCACCAGGTCGGCACCGTAAATATCTCTCCAGGTGTGCGCCTCGTCGATAACCCCGTCGCTCTGATCCCCGAGCTGCAGTATCGTCTCGGACAAATCACCGGTCGCGATGAAATCAATCTCTGCCAAGTGCACGACGTTAAGCGCTATATCGATCCCGCTATCGATGTAGGCCTGATTAGTCGCGATAACCGCGTCCCGCAGAACGGATTCGGTAATCGTCGAATTGCCGTAGTAATTGCGCACGGCCGGGGTATATAACAGCATGATGTCTTGCACGACTGGGCCGTCTGCGGCGGTCACCGCCGAAGCAAGCGCGTTCAGACGCGCCGTTTCTGTCGTTGCTTGAAGTTTCGGATTCAGTATCGAGGCCTGCGTCGAACCGAGCTTTGGAGTCAGCGGTGTCCCCGGAGGTGGCAGGGCTTTCGTATCAACTTCATAGAGCAGGGTATCACCGGAAGGCGACGGTCTGATTTCGTAGAGTCTTTCTCCGTCGTTCAAAAAACCGGTGGTCTCGCCATCCCGATGACTTATGACGGCGAGGCTGCCGGGCCTGCCTTCAAATTTGCCGACCCAGGTTGTTATTCGACCATTCCGGATCGTCCGGCTACGCCTGGCTGCACGAACGGTGCCGTTCGGTAAGTAAAAAACAAGACGGTCCTTATTGAGCCCCGGCGACTGAATTTTTACCCGTGCTCCTCGACCCGCCATTGCATGGGATGGCAGGTCCTGCTCAGCGGCGGCCGACAGGTAGGACATGACTTCGCTTTCGGCCGCGACCTCGGCCAGGAGCGGGAGCGCGAACACGAATCCGGCAATCAAAAACGCTAGCCGACAAATACCGGGCATCCTTGCCGTAACAGTTGATATTAAGCGGTCCATGCTTCGTAAATAGTTGGGGTCAGTGGTTTTGCCCGGACTCGAAGCGACCCAGCGCCGCTCGTGTTGATCA
>SMVA01009178.1_pt1 | contig 12782 bp, 5 predicted proteins | sample 2456451 | NCBI WGS metagenome assembly SMVA01 (sample SAMN11095933, study PRJNA526329) | marine sediment metagenome | biome: Marine sediment; feature: Surficial sediment; material: Deep marine sediment; isolation source: Hadal surficial sediment | place: Pacific Ocean | collected 2014-05 | depth 0-1...
CAGCCCTCGGCGTACTCGAGTTGCGACCCGCAATCGGGGCAGGCACCGTTCAGGGTCTCCTGCATGCCACCGAGGACGATCTGCTCGGCACCGGTACTGATGGTCTGGGTTACTGCTACCACGGTGTCCTGCTGGGTCGAGGGAAGCAGCTCTTGCTGAATGCCCTGCTTGTCGAGCATGTGACGCTCGATGGCGATGCCGACGGCGTCCGGTACCGACAGCACCTTGTTGGGTCCCAGCCCAATGGTCCGGTCGGAGCTGATGCCCCGCAACTGCCGGTAGACTTCCTTGAGCGGGATGCCGGAGCGCAGCGCCAGGCTGATGAGGCGGCCCATGGCTTCGACGTCGGCCATGAGCGCGCCACCGGCCTTGCCCAGGCTCATGAAGACTTCGAAGGGTTGGCCCTTGTCGTCTTCCGTCAGGGTAACGTAAAGGGTGCCCAAGGGAGTATCGACCCGTCGGGTGGTGCCCCTGAGGAGTTCGGGCCGGGACCGTTTCTGGCGCCGCTGGAGGTTCTCGGCCTCCAGTTCGTGCACCATGGCGCGCAGCCGTTCGTTCTCAGTGCGGATCTCCGCCAGCTCGCCGTGCAGGTCGGCCGGCGAGAGGGTATCGTCGTCCGCGGCAACCGCGGGCACGACCAGGTCGGCGCGGGCCTCGGCGTGGCCCTCGCTGGTGGCTTGCGCCTTGACCTTTTGGGCCGTGGCTCCGGTGGAGAGGACCTGCATGGCCCGACTGCCGTCGCGATAGACGGTGACGCCCTTGCAACCGAGTTCGAAGGCCAACCGGTAGATTTCCTCGACGTAGTCCTCGGTGGCGTCGTTGGCAAAGTTGCATGTCTTGGAGATGGCGCTGTCGTTGTTCTCCTGGTAGCCGGCCTGCATGCGGATGTGCCACTCGGGCTTGATGTGATTGGCGGTAACGAACACGTGGCGCCAGCGCTCCGGAACCTCGTCGAATTCGATGTGGCCGGCCTCGGCGATGCGTTGCATCAACTCGTCGGAGTACCAGTCCTCCGTCCGGGCGATGGCGACGAAGTCTTCGTTCACGTCGGGCATGAGCACGCCGGCCTGATTGCGCATGAAGGCAACGGCAAACAGCGGCTCGATGCCGGAACTGCATCCGGCGATGATCGATATGGTACCGGTGGGCGCCACGGTGGTGACGTTGCAGTTGCGCAGTTTTCTCATCGGCCTAATTCGCTCGCCGTCGGCGTCACGGGCGCAGAACTCGTCCGGACCCCAGATGCTCCGTTCCCACTCGGGGAACACGCCCCGGGTGGTGGCCAGCCGTTCCGACTCCACCTTGGCTTCCTCGTCGACGAACGCCTGTACCTTGCGCCCCAACTCGACCGCCTCGTCGGAGTCGTAGGCGATGCCCAGCTTGATGAGCATGTCGGCCCAGCCCATGACCCCTAGGCCGATGCGCCGGATGCGCCGGGCCAGATTGGTGATTTCCGGGAGCGGGAAGTTGTTGGCGTCGATCACGTTCTCGAGGAAGTGGGTCGACAGGTGTACCACGGTACGCAGGTATTCCCAATCGACGGCGCCGTCGGTGATGAACATGCCGAGGTTGATGGAGCCGAGGTTGCACACGTCGTACGGCAGCAGGGGCTGCTCGCCACAGGGGTTGGTGGCCTCGTACGACCCCAGGTGGGGCACGGGATTGTAGCGATTGGCCCGGTCGATGAAGAACACGCCGGGCTCACCGGTCCTCCAGGCGCCATGAATGATCTTGTGCCACACCTCGCGGGCATTGAGCCGGCCCACCACTTCCTGGGTCTTGGGATGTACCAGATCGTAGTCTTCGTCGGCCTCCAGGGCGGCCATGAATGCGTCGGTGACCGCCACCGAGAGATTGAAATTGGTCATCTGGGTGACGTCGTTCTTGCAGTCGATGAACGCCAGGATATCGGGGTGATCGACCCGCAGGATGCCCATGTTGGCGCCCCGGCGGGTGCCGCCCTGCTTGACCACGTCGGTGCTGGCGTCGTACAGGGTCATGAACGACACCGGGCCCGAGGCCACCCCCATGGTGGACCGGACGATGTCGTTGGACGGCCTGAGGCGCGAGAAGCTGAAGCCGGTGCCGCCTCCGGACTGGTGGACCAGGGCCATCGAACGCAAGGTGTCGTAGATGCCGTCCTTGCCGTTGGCCAGCGTGTCCTCGACCGGGAGGACGAAACAGGCCGACAATTGCCCCAGGGGCCGGCCGGCGTTCATCAGGGTGGGGGAATTGGGGACGAACAGCCGCTTGGCCATGAGACCATAGAACGCGTTGGCCAACTCCTCCGTGGCTCCCTCGGAGGCGCCGTAGGTGGTGTCGGGCTCCGCGATCGTCCGGGCGACACGCCAAAAAAGGTCCTCGGGCTTCTCGGTAGGCTGACCGTTGGTGTCCTTGATCAGATACCGCTTTTCGAGAACCGTAATGGCGTTGGGAGACAACTCAAGCGCCTCCCGAGACCCGGACGAGGCCATAGGCACCCCCGCAAAAAAGAGCGCGCACCAAACCGTGCGCTATGTCGTTGAAATATACGTCGGTGATGAGGTGACGTGGGGAAACAAGCTAGGGGTGATGGCCTGCGGATACAATAGACGAAGAAAGGGCACAACTCCGGCCCGGAGCACTTTGCACATCACAAAGATGCTATGTGGCGCGTGGGGGGTCCGGTGGGGGGCGTGGGGCGTGGGAGGTTGGCTGGTACGGCGGTATTACTCTGCCCCCTATGCCCCACGTCCCACGTCCCACGCCCCTATCGCACAGGACGAAACTCCCACGGCGTCCACCCCATGACCGGTCTGCCGTCCTTGGTGGCCGGGTGCCAGTCGATGCCCACCGCAAACTGGCGGGCCAGGGCCTCGAAGTCGTCATTGTCGGATGGCCGGCGTTGGCGGACCTCGAGGGTCTTCCCTTCCCGGGAAACCCGGATCAACAGGCGGCTGGACGAGGGCAGTGACGTCCAGTTGGCCGGTACCGTCACGAAGGTTGGCCCCACGGGCCTTGGCCGGACGTCGTAACACGCGTTGTTGCGATTGTACCCCTGGCCGGGTCGGTCGCAGTCGGCTTGGCGCCGGGTAATGATCGGCGCCCGGCGGCCGCCTTTGACCGGCTCACCCACGGCTGTGAGGGCCGGCTGGTAGTCCACGATCTCGGCGTGACGGATGTCGATGGTATCGACGTAGAAGTGGTGGCGCGGGGCGGTGATGGCGATGACGTGATCGCCGACCGGCAAATAGGTCACGGCGCTGACGGCCGGCTTGCCGTCGATCAGCACGGCCGACCCGGCCGGCAATCCGCGGATGCGGATGGCGCCGCTGTCGCCCGAAGCCCTGGCAGGCCTGTTGGGAGGAGGGGGGACGCTCACGGCAGGCTGGCCCCCTACGGCGGCGGAATCATCGACGGCCGATGGCCCTCCGGCTGCGTTGCTGTCCACCGTGGTGGAATCCAGCGAGGTCAGTACCGGTACGGCCGGCATGCTGTCCGGTTCCGACCCGCCGAGTACCGGTGCCACCGGTTCGGCAAAGGGACCGACCTTGTAACCGTAGGCGGCTCCAACCCCGGCGCCTCCCAGCACGACGATCCCGGTGAGCCACCAGCCGGCCGCCGACTTCCTGGCCGGTGTCCGCCGGGCAAAGGGCCGCCGCGTCGGGGTGGCGGAAATCGTGGTCGGAGTTCGTGGCCCGGAGGCGCCCAGGGCCGGCAGAGGGGTGGTCGGTTGGGTGCTAATCGACGGCGCGTTGGGGGTCTTCGACCTGCCACCGGGGACGAGGACCCGGGCCGGGGCCGGGGCCGGCTCAGGGATCGGGCCGTCCCCCCGCAGGGCGTCAACGACCTCGTGACACGATTGGAACCGGTCCTTGGGATCCTTGGCCATCATCGCGCGAATGACGCGGTACAGATTCCGTTCCTCGGCCGACACCAGGGTCGGGGTCGGCAGCGGATCCATGATATGGGCATACCCGATCGAAAAGCTGTCTTCGCCATCGTAGGGCACCGTGCCGGTGAGGCACTGATACGCCACGATGCCGAGACTGTAGAGATCGCTGCGACCGTCGAGCGCCTGGGCCCGTGCCTGTTCCGGGCTCATGTAGTGCGGTGTGCCGATCGACATCCCGGTGCCGGTCAGGCGCTTGGCCGACGCCGCCTTGGCGATGCCGAAGTCGGTCACCACACAGACGCCGAACTCGTCGAAGATGAAGTTGTCGGGCTTCACGTCGCGGTGCACGATACCGCGTTCCGCGGCGTACCCCAGGGCACCAGCGGTTTCGATCAGCATGCGGCGGATGTCGACCGGCTTGATGCGTCCGCGTTCGGCCAGGAGTTCGGACAGCGATCGGCCACGCAGGTATTTCATGACGAAATAGCTGATGCGCCCGCTCTTGCCGACCCGGTAGATGGGAATGATGTTGGGATGTTCCAGCTGGGCGGCGGTGCGGGCTTCCTGTTCGAACCGCTCGACGAACTCCTCATCGAACGCCAGCGACATCGGCAGGATCTTGACGGCCACCTCGCGGTCGAGTTGTAGTTCCCGGGCCCGGTAGACGATGGCCATGCCGCCCCGTCCCAGTTCCTCGAGGATCTCATAATCCTCGCCCAGCGCCTCCCGCGCCACGTCCAACTCGGACAGATCACCCGACAGGAGCGCCTGAATGGGGGTAGTCGGGCTCAGGCCGAGCCCGCAGGAGGGACAGGCCTTCCACTCGGGCTGGACTTCGGCCCCGCAGCGGGAGCAATTCATGGGCCGAAGCTTAGGGAGCCGTGGCCGTCGGAGTCAAGCCGACCCGCGTGGTCCGCCGGCTACTCGACCACCTCGAACAGCCGTTCGTGCTGCAGCTCGATCCCCCCGGGGCCGGTCAGGGACAGCACCAGGCGATAGGTCCCCGGGTCGAGTTCCTGCAACCCCAGCGTCCGGCTCACTCGGGTCACCGACCCGTCGGCCAGCTGCCGGAAGCTGAGGCTGATCTTCTTGCCCCCGCCACCGAACACCTTGCTGAAGAATCCTCCACCGGGTCGTGACACCTCGATTTTCGTCTGGTAGTCGACTCCCGCCGTCAACCCGTAAAGTTCGTAGTAGACTTCCAGGTCCCCATCCCGGGGGAAGGTCTCCAACGGGTTGAAGAACACGCTGTCGGGCGAGGCTGGAATGGGCCAGGCGATGCGCGGGGTCCTGCGTCCCAGCACGGGGATGCTCATGCGGGCCCCGGCGGTACCACCGCTCAACACCTCGATGGTGTCCCGGGGGAAGACCCCGCCGCCGTCGCCGTTGATGACGGCAACACGAATCTCCAACCAGCCAGGCGGAACCGGAACGGACACCCGCTCGAGGACGTGGGTGACCGAGTCACGCTGTTCCAGCCGCCACACTCGGGTGGAATCGATCCGCGCCACGATTCGTCCGTCGGCGTCGACGGCCACGGCACGGATGGTCAGCGAGTAGGACACGCCTCCGGAATCGACGGCTTCCAGTTGGTCGACGGGCACGGCCACGGCCACGTGGAGGACGTTACCATCCTGGCTTCCGCCGGCCGTCATGACCTGGGCAATGCTCTCCAGGCTCCGGTCGAAGCGCAGTTCGTAGGTGTCGGTGGTGGTGCCGACGGCGATGTTTTCCTTGCCCTGAACGAAGACCTCCTGGGCATACCGCGCCCTGGTGGCACTTCCGGCGGTGATCAGGCGGGGCTCGAAGTCCTCCAGGAAGTCGGTCCGGTTGGCGATCGGCAGATCGAGCGGCGTGGCCCGCAGCCGATAGTCCTGGGGATCTTCGGTGGCGAGGAAAAAGAAATCCCGGTGTCCGTCCACGTTCTGGTAACGCCAGCCCTCGGCGCCGTAGGCCTCGGACAGCGGCGCCACCAGTTTCCGGCGCATGGTCGGCTCACCGTGCCGCACGTAGATCACGCCGCGATCGTCAAAATCGGTGTGGTTGTCCCGGTAGTACTCACCGAACAGATAGCGCCGGGTAAAGGGTGAGCGGGGGAACGATCGCCGGGCCACAGCCAGGCGAGCGTAGTGCTCACGCAAGCGGGCCCCCCGAGCCTGAAGCGCCTCGTCGTCGCGCGTGGTCCAGAAGGTCCTCAGGAAGGTGGCGCGCGCCGCTCCACCAGCGCGGTCGAACGCCTGCAGCACGCTGTCATCGGCGATGGGCGTGAGATCGGTCCGGTAGCCGGCGATGGTCAGTGAGTCGGTACCGGCGGCGCCCGCGTAATAGGCCGCCGTGCCGTCGAGGCTGTCGACCAGAAACCGTGACCGGGCGGTTTCCAGGTCGGCCATGGTGACCTCGCCGCCCAGTCTCCGATAGGTGTCGAACGCGTCGAGCGAGCGCTCCACGCTGCCGAACGAGCGCTCCAGTCGGCCACGATATAAATGGAACAGCGGGTCAGTGGCGGCTTCGGTGTCCAACCCCCGCCGGAAGGCAGCGAGGGCCAGCTGCGGACGCCGGTTGATTTCCTGCTCCTCGGTGCTTTCCGAGAGCGCTTCCAGGGCAGGCATGAAACCGGGGTCGGCAGAGGCCGCGCGGCTGAAGTCGCCCACGGCCACGGTCCGTTGGTCGTTGTTGAGCCAGGCAGATACTCCGAACAGGACGTTCCCCGGATTGCGGGCCAGGCCCCACTCGGCCAGGCCGAGTCCGTACCACGCATAGGGCCACTCCGGCTCCAGTTCGGCGGCCCACTCGAACTCCGACCCGGCATCGTCGTAGTGGTCCTTCCCGCCCACTTCTCCCAGCCTGAGCGCCAGGAACCCCAACCGGAGATGCAGCAGGGCATTGTCGCGATCGACCCGGGCGACGTCGATCCACGCCATCTCGAGTCTGATGAGGTCGACCGTGTCGCTGATGGCGGCGAGCGAGTCGCGCAGCTGTTCCAGCGCCTGTCGCTCGTCGGAAGATTGTGCCGGAAGGAACGACGGCAGGGCGAGGAGGCACACCACGACCCCGAGGAAACGTCGCATAGCCTACTTGACCACCTCGAAGTCCTGGCTGCGACGGGAGGTCTTTCCCCGGTCGTCGGTAACTGCCAGTTCCAGAGTATACGACCCGGGCTTCAATTTCTGCAGCTTGATGGACCGCTGGATTCGCACCACTTGGGTGGAGGCCAGCTCCTCGAATCGCAGGCTGATGGGGGTGGAGCCACCGCCGAAGATCTTCCCCAATCCCAGGAATCCGCCGCCGCCTTCTTTCTTGACGACGAGCTGGGTTTGGTACTGCCGGCCCGGCACCAGTCCGTAGACCTCGTAGTACAACTCGATGAGATCGTCTTGCCGATAAATGCCGTGGGGGTTGAAAAACACCGTGTCGCCGACGGCGGGATTCCAGATGAGATTGCTGCTCCTGGACCCGAGGACCGGATCACTCAGGGCAAGCTCGGCACCAGCGACCGCGGCTACCAGCACCGAATCGAACGGAAGGAGCCTGCCGGCATGCTCACCTTGTTGCACGGCGATCCGGTATCGCAGCATCCCCGGCGGGACCGGGAGGTTGACCTCACCAACCAGATATTCGTCCTGCGGAACGGCTTGCCGGGCCAGGAACACCCGGGTGGTGTCGACGAATCCGACCGGGTCCCCGGCACCGTCTATGGCCACGAACCGCAACCGCACCGGATAGATGATGCCGCGCGGGTTCTCCGTTCCAGTGAGGGAGGAGCCGGGAATGGCGAAGGTGACGTGCACCAGACCCTGATTGCCGCGATACCCCACGGCGAGAACCTGGGTCAGCGCCTTGATCTCCAGCGGGAAGAACAGTTCGTAGGAATCGCTGGTGGTGCCGTGCAGGATAGTCGATCGGCCCTGGCTACGTTCTTCCGACTGCACCCGGGCGGTGCTGCCGGGCCCGGCGGCCTGGATCCGGCGGTAAATCGGGGACAGCCGGTCGCGCGAATCGAGCAGGGCGATCGCTATAGGATTGTTGGAGACACCGGTGCCTTGGAGCTGTACGGCCTCGGCGTAGCCCATGATGTCGAAGACGCTCTCGACCAGCTTGTAGTCCTGCACGTCATCGCGGGCTATGAAATGGAAGATCATGTCGCCGTCAGCCAGGCTATAACGCCACGATTCGTTGTCGTACACTTCGAGACCGTGGTACGTGGCCCGGTCGGTCGGCTCGCCGTGCCGGATGTAGATGACCCCGCGATCGTCGAAGTCGTTCTGGGTTGACCGGTAGATCTCCTCGATGTCGTAATACCGTTTGGTGGTGATCAGGTAGAAATTCTGCCGGGCGTAGTAGAGTCGACGGTAGTGTTCCCGCAACCGCTCACCATCGCGGCGGAGGCTAGCCCGGTCCTTGAACGACCAGTAGTCGGCCAGAAACGTCGGCCGGGTGATCCGGTCGCAGACGTCGAACGCGAGGAGTTCATCCTCCGATGCGATCAACGAGAGCTCGTACCGGTATTCGGCGATCGCCGTGGAATCGCTCGTGGCCGCGCCGGCGAGGTACTCCTCGGTTGCGTCGAGGTATCCCAACAGAAACCGGGTGCGCGACAACTCGAGGTTGGCCAGTCCCGGATTGTGCCCACTGGCCAGGTACTTCCGGAACGCGACCTCGGAGTATTCCATGTCGCCCGCCAGGCGCTCGACCCGGCCCCGGTACAGCTGCACCATCGGCATGGCGCCGGCCGGGGTGGAGTCGGCCGCGCGCATCGCTGCCAGCGCCAGTTCCAGTTTGATGTTGATCCGCTGTTCCAGGGCGGCCTTGGACAACTGCACCAGTCCCTCGTCGAACGACGGGTCGACCTCGGCCGACTTGGCGAACGCCATGGCCGACCGGGTGAGGGCGTCCTTACCCATCATGTTCTGGATGCCCTGGACGATGGAAATCTGCGAGTCGCCGACGCCCTGCTCGGCCAGGCCGAGGCCGAGCCAGGGATAGGGCCAGGTAGGTTCGAGTTCCGTGGCCCACTGGAATTCCGAAGCGGCATCGTCGTAGTGGTGGTCGCCGCCAAGATCACCAATCTGCAACGACACGAACCCCAGCTTGAGATGCAGCACGGTGTCGTCGCGATCGACCTTGGCCGCTTGGATCATCGACCGCTCCAACCGTAACAGGGCCATGGTATCCTCCACGGCGCTGATGGAGTCGCGGAATTGCTCCAGCTCCACCCGTTGGGTCGGGGACTGCGCTGACAAGGAGGTGGCCGCCAAGAAGATCAGCGCCAGGCCCGTCAGCACACCGATGGCGGACGGGCCACGCTTAGTGGACAGGGGAACAGGGATACGGTTCATGGCCAACCGAAACGGACGGTGAAAGCGGTGCCCCGGACGATGATTAGGGCCTGGGATACGATCCGGCTTTCTATACTACGGCGCATCCGGCACCGCGCCAGAGCGTCACCCTAGAGGACGCCTGAGGTCCGCCCGGCCCACACAGCGCTCACTCCAGCACTCTGATCATGGTAGTCCGGGTTACCGCGTCGCCACCGGGAATACGGGCGGTGACGGTGAGACGGTAGCGGCCCACGGGAAAATTGCCCAGGGAAAACGTCCGGCGAAGTGCGGTAAACCGAGAGCTGGCCACCTCATCGTAGCCGAAGGACACCAGCGGGTCCAGGTCCTCCTCGACCACCGGATTGTATGCCAGCATCGGGGTGAGACTGATGGTGGTCTCGAATGGGGCGCCCTCGGGCAGACCCACCAGTTCGTAATACACCTCGATGCTGGATCCCTGCTGGTAGGTATTGAGCGGGTCGATGGCAACCACCGATTCGTCGCGCTGCCACGCGAGTCCCGCCCCCTGACGGCCAAGGACCAGATCGCTGAGCCACAATCGAGTGTGCTGCAGGTCATCGACCATGACGGCAGGGAGACCCGCCTCGAGACCGATGCGGGAGTCCCAGGTGCCGAGGTAGAGGCGCAAGTAGTGTCGGCCCGGGGGCAGGTTCAGTTCCTCCAATCCGAGGGCGTAGCGATCCTCGGCCGTCGCCAGTTCCTGGAGGACCCGCACCGTGTCCGTCAGCACCACCGTGTCCTCGGGGGTGGCTATCAGGGACAGCCGGACCCGGGCCAGAATCGGCTCGCCGCGTTCGGTCCCACCGAGCCTCCGGGCCGGGATGGCGTAGACCAGCAACACCCGATGGCCGGCTCCCTCGATCGGTGCCAGGGTATAGGTCCGTTGAATGAAGCTGAAGACCATGCCGCCACCGCCGGGCAGTTCGGTGGCGACGGGTGGCGCAATCGAGTCCCCGGTCCCGCGCTGCGCGTACCCCCGCGCGGTCACCGCACCAGCCACCATCGCCACCACCACACCGCAGCGTATGCCTGCGGTACACCACGTAGGTATCACGTCACCGTTGCGCGAGGAAGGCCTCGATGCCTTCCACCACCGCCAAGGCGTAGAGCTGCTGGCCCTCCGCGGTCCGGAGCACCGCCTCCTGTTCCGGCATCATGATGAACAGACCCTCCGTCAGCACGGCGGGCATCCACGTCGGCCGCGTGAGCGCGAGGTTACCGCGCGACACGCCCAGGTTCCGCAGTTGCAAACGCTTCACCAGGGCACCCTGTATCGCGCGGGCGAGAGGCAAACTCTGCGGATGGAAATAGAACACGCTCGAACCGTGGGCCACGAACGGATTGACCCCGTCAGGGAGGGCATTGTTGTGAATGGATACCAGCAGTTCGGCGTCGATGCTGTCGGCCAGTTGCACCCTGGGCCGCAACCCGACAGACGAGTCGCTCACCCGGGTCATGACGACCCTGGCCCCCGCTCGCTCCAGCAGTGTCCTCACCCGAAGCGCTACGGCCAAGTTGGCCTCGGCCTCGCGCAGCCCGGTCGGGCCCTTGGCCCCGGCGGGCGGGTGTCCCGGATCGACCACGATGAGTCGATCGCGCAACGGCTGCTCGGGATCGATGACCGGCGGCCGCCGAATGTCGAGCATCAGGTCGTTGCCGTCCCACCAGGTCCGGTAGCCCCACACCGGCTGGCTCAGCCTGAAGTCGAGCACCACCTCGTCGGAGCGGTCCTGCAGCCAATCGACACGGTGTACCAGCGGGTCCGTTCCACCATACCGTATCCAGTTGGGATCGCCGTGCGCGCTGTAGAGCCTCACGCTGATGGACGCGTCGCCCTCGTCCACCCGGAACGGCACCCGCCGGTCCACGGGGATACGGACCCTGACCCGATCCGCCTCCGGGGTCATGGTCAGAAAACCCACCCGCGCGCTCGGCCTGGGCGTACCCAGTGGCATGAGGCGGGCTTCGTCCTCAGGGATCCACGCGCTGACGTAGCGAGACAATTGCAACCGCAGGCTACCGTTGATACGGCCGGACACGGCGGCGCGTGTGCCGCGGGGAAAGAACCAGTGGAACGTGGCCCCCGGAGCCGCTCGCCCGATGGTGATGCCGTCGGTGTCGCCCGCATCGTTGGGGTCGTCATCCAACTCCACTACCACCGGTGGCCCTTCGATCACCGCCAACTCGATGGGCCAACCGACCCGCGCGGTGTCGGCGCCGCGGATCGCTTCGATGATGGCCGCCGGCGGGGGCGGGTCGACGCCCGGCGGGCCGCCAACGATGGGCCCCGGACTTGACCCGAGTGTCCGTGGCAGGAGCACCCCGACATAGCGCGTCTCGTCCAGGGGCTGGTGGAGCCGGGCGAGCGGCTCGCGCCCGAAGGCACGGATGCCCCACGGCACGGCTGCCGGTGCTGGGTCGGCGACCAGCGGGATGACCGTTCCGTCCTGGAGGATTATGCGTACCGTGGCGCCCGGCGCGGCTCGCAGCGACAACGGGATCTCCTCTCCCGCCGGCCACCACATCCGGCCCCGGGGCTGGATGGCCGTGGTGTCGATCCACACCGGCGCCCGTGGCGGAACGAACCGCGAGGCCCGTTGGGCCAGGTAGGTGAGTTCGGCGGATTCCGCTTGAGTGCGGGCCACCAGATGGAACTCCATGAGGCTGTCTTGCGGGAACGGAATCCAGGCGAACCAGGCGCCGTTGGGCCACACCGGTACCGGGTAGCCGTTGACGGTGAGAGTGGCCGTGCCGTCCCCGGTGGATCCGAAGATGAAACTGGTGTCCCGGGCGTCGACCAAGTCCTTCCACTTGGGGTAGACTACGCTCAGTTCGAGGGAGCCTGTCACCAGGGGCATCGGCGGTACGCCGGGAACGGCGCTCGCCGGACCGCTTCCCCCCCCCTCCATGGAGGAGCCGGCCGTTCCCCCGCCCTGAGCCATGAGCGGCGTGGCGGCCAGCATCAGGAACACGGCCCAATGCCAGCGGAATTTGGTGGTCCCCAAGCTGGTACCCATTGACCCAAGATAAACTGGCACTAGGACTTACGCCAACGATACCCAATCGGCCTCCGCTGGAGCAGTCCCTGGATTGGGCGCCTCGGCCCCCAGCCGGCCGGGGGCGACCTCGAGGGGCCGCGTCCTGCGCTGCCGGACAGTATCATTGATTTTTCAGTGCGAAGGGGGGATTTTCGCCGACGGGCCCATGCGGTCAACGTAAGGGGACGGTCGACGTAGGGGCACGGTCCCACGTAGGGGCACGGTCACCGTTGGGGCGACGCATGCGTCGCCCCAACAACAAACGACAACCATTCACCACCTGAGATCCAATTGCCGCACCCATCAATCCAGGTAGACGTCTTCGGGAAGACCGATCTCGGTCAGACGCGGGATCACAACGAAGACACCTTCATCGTGGCAGACCTGACCCGCGACAAGGCTAGTCTCTTGCCCGAGGTTCGGCACCACGATATCGGTGACCGGGGCAGCTTGTTCATGGTGGCGGACGGGATGGGCGGCGCCGCGGCTGGGGAATTGGCGAGCGCCATGGCGGCCGACCTAGTACACTCG
>SMVA01174058.1_pt1 | contig 12782 bp, 9 predicted proteins | sample 2456451 | NCBI WGS metagenome assembly SMVA01 (sample SAMN11095933, study PRJNA526329) | marine sediment metagenome | biome: Marine sediment; feature: Surficial sediment; material: Deep marine sediment; isolation source: Hadal surficial sediment | place: Pacific Ocean | collected 2014-05 | depth 0-1...
CGATTTCAGTATCCGATGCTTGATAAAAATAACCCTCTTTGGATAAATATCCGAGATTTTCAATTTGAGAAAGAAGATGGCCAATTTACTTATGCACGAAAGCTGTCCTTTGAAAACAATTGGAAATACAAATTCACACAAAAAGTTGTAGGTTAATATAAGAAGTTTTTATATCTATGTGCTAAATCTGAACAACCTCTTTCTCCTTAGATGAAATTACAAAAACTTAAAATGCATCCAGCTCACGTGGCTTAATGGAAATTATTGAAATAAACTCCAAAAAAATAATATTTGGTATTTTTGCGTTTAGTTTCCTGGTTTTTTACATATTTTTTAAGTCTTACGGAGAAAGTGGGAGTTGCGGCAGAGGAGGAGGCAGTTATGAGACATGAGGGGTGTGTACAACCAGTTGTGGCTCTTTAGGTGGTAGAGGGGGGTAAACTTAGCTCACATAGCCATTTTGTTTATACCAGTCAATAGTTTTTTCCAGAGCTTGTTTAATAGGCAAAAATTTTATTCCTAATTCGCTAATCGCTTTTTTATTTGATGCGCTTGCGCCCTTTTGCATTGCATTTACTGCATCAACTGCAATTTTTGGTGAAGTGCCTTTAATTGCTGCCTTTAATTCTGATAAGTGAGCCATGGTCTTAATAATAAATGGTGGTATTTGAAATGGTGGTATGGGATCTCCCGTAATCTTTTTAATCATTTTATATAAATCAATTATTCTAATATTTTCACTAACGAGTATATATTTTTCACCCGGTTTTGCCTTTTCGGCGGCTATTATATGAGCATCGACAACGTCATCAATGTATACAACAGGCACAAAACTTTGATCAAACGCCCTGAATTTAAGCCTTCTATTAAGAAATTCTATAATTATTTTGCCAAAAGTTTTAAAATCTCCTGGACCAATAACAACACCGGGGTTAAGTACAACAACATCGAGTTTGGAATTTTTACCAAATTCTAGAACTTCCTGCTCAGCAAGATATTTTGACCTTCCGTATAAGCTTTCAAAATTACCACAATGCTCCAGGTCTTCTGTTGACAGTATCCCATGAGGCTGCCTTATGGCTGCTACAGAGCTTGTAAATACTACTTTGCTTACTCCAGATTTAGATGCTTCAGACAGTAGATTTTTTGTGCCTTTAACGTTGACGTCTATATATTTATTTTTATCCCTTAACCACCATCTTGATATATTAGCTAAATGAAAAAGTGTGTCACAACCATCAAGCATACCCTCAATCGATTTTGTATCTGTGATATCGCCTTGATGTATCTTAACGCCTAATTCAATTAACTTTTTTGTCTTATATTTGTTTCTGACCAGTGCTGTAACATTAAATTTGTTTTCGACTAATTTTTTAGTAAGTTGCTTACCAATAAATCCTGTAGCGCCCGTTATAAAAATATTCATATTATTGTAATGGTTTTTATTAATAAAAATTTTATTTTAATTATTACTTTGTTAGATGAATAATTATTGCAATTGTTGCCTAATAAATCAATTATCGCAACAAATTAGTGAAAAATAATAATAAAAGAGATTTAAATCGAAACTTTTTTTGTTATTTTTAGTTTATTTTAAAAGGATAACATTGATCCGATTGACAATTAAGTAGGGCATTAGACATCTGGTGGAGTAGAATTCATTAAAATTTTGATTATTTTATTAACCATATTATCTGTAGACAGATGTCTGTTATTAAACCTAAACTCCTGTTCCTTTACATAATTATATCAGATTAGTTTTGCTTACTCCATGATGTTTTAATAACTGCTCTTTTAAATAACCCCAAAACCCCTCTATTCCATTAATATGTATCTTTTTACCTTTTTTTACTTTTACATATTCCCCTTTACCGTGATCAATTGTTTGATGCTTATAGCCTTTTTTATTTAAACCCTTATATGACTTCCAGGTATCTGTGTATATATTACTCTGTAAAACTATTTTTCCCTTTTATTATATCCTGAAGAGTCTTCTTTTTTGCATCACATACAAATTCTACATATACAACACCATTTCTCTGATAAAACCCAAACACTGGTTTTATATTTTCTTCTTCATACTCATACAGCGCTTTTCTTATTATTATAAAACACCTGTGTACCAGCTTTTGTGATACCTCAGTTTCTTTTGCTGTCTTGTTTGCCGTAAATCCATATACAAACCACCACAGCAGTTCATACCAAACATCCAGCGCTGCTCTGCTGTGTTTAAGATATGTATTTGTTCTAAGTGAGAAACGAAAGTGACATTTTGAGCATTCATACCGGTATTATTTCAGCCAGAAAACACCGGGCTTAAAAAGGATGTAAAGTTCATTCCTGCCTCTTATGACATGAAAATCCATGCCCTGGCACGCCTTTATCTTGATAATTTTCCCCACATTAAAGCCTACTGGATCACCCTTGGCGAAAAAGCAGCCCAGATTGCACTGCATTTTGGCTGTAGTGATGCAGACGGGACTATTATGAGAGAAAAGATAATTCACGATGCCGGCCTCCTTCAGAGCTTGGCCACAGCCGGGACTTCATGGTCAATATGATCAAAAACGCGGGCTACACTCCTGTTGAAAGATATGCTTTGTATAATGTTGTTAAGGTTTACAATTGATGATTTACTAAATAAAAATTTTATTTTCAGTTCCATTTTAAATTAATCTTAATTTTTATTATTCTTTTGAATTTATTAGTAAATATTGATCTCTTTTCGTAAATTATTCATCTTATTAACAAATATTTTTAATCCATAATAATAAAAGTAATATAATAATTAACATGAAAAAAATATCACTATATTTAACCTTACTACTATTTCTAAGCAGTTGTCTTCAGCAGGAAATTAAAATTGTTCTCAATTCAGACGGCAGTGGTGAGTATCATATTAAAAAAGAGATGGGAACAGAGCTAAGTAATATAGTTGGAATGTTTCCTGAGCAATTAAGAAAAGATGCCCAAAATAAGAAAAGTAAAGTTGAACAGTTGCCAGGTGGAGTAATATTAAAAGTCGATAAAGCATACAAAGACCCCAATGACCCTGCAAAGTTTATCGAAGAACAGGTATATACATTTACAAACCTTGGAGAAGCCCTGCCTGTATTAGAAAATCTTGTTGAAATGGGTCCCAGATATAAATACGAAAACGGAAAATTTATTGTTTTTCGCAACAGGGAGGTAGATCAATGGACACAATTTTCTGACGATGACCGTATGAAAGATGCCTATTTCAATCTCACAATCGAACTGCCTCAAAAACCTGAATCCAAAAATGGAGTTGTAAATGGGAATACAGTAAGCTGGAAATTTGATTCTGATTTTCTAAAAAAATATAAGAAAATGGAAATTGGGCAAAACATCATCGAGGCTACAATTGCTGAAACAAGCATAAAAACCGATATCAGACCAAGGCTAGTTGTAGAATCAGATAAAAAAGAGGACACAGAGTATAAGCCACTTCACAGCTTCTCTTCATACATTCCGATTGTTGGAAAAAAATATTCTAATTCAGGAGATGCTACATTAGCTGTTTTTTTCGATGTAGATGATATCGATATTCCATTCTCATATAAAGATTTGAAGATTATAAAAATGCTTATAGATGGAAAACAAATAAGCCCTGAGATGAAATCGGATGATTCGGGGTTTTTTGATGGAAATAATAACTGGAGCGATAAGTTAAAAGGGTTCCCATTAGTTCTTAAATTTCCTGCAGTAAACCCATGGATAAAAAATATAGATATACTTGAGGCAACGCTCAACATAGGCAAGGTACTAAAATCAAAAGAAACTACATATTCTATTAATAATGTCACTACACCAATTCTTATAAGCAATGATAAATCATTTTATAAAGTTGCGCTGACTGAACTAAATTTAAAGACCAGCTTGCTGGCAAGTCCAAGCATAGAGCTTATATCTAATTATGAGCCAAATATGCTGAAATCATTTTTCATAGACACTGACTATGGTTTGAGATACAAAAACCATATATTGAGACAGGATGCGTATGAAGAGAATAAAATATACAATAAAGACAAAATACAGTTTATAAAGAATACTTTTACAGATCAGAATACTTATGTATATAAAATTGGATTTTCTAAAATTCCCAAGCCACCTTTTACTTTTGTAATCGAATTAATAGAAAAGCAATCATATAAACCTGTCACTCTAACATTGGAAAATATAAGTGTATCAAATTAAAAAGTTATTATTTTTACTCATAATATTTCTTCTCTCTGCGTGCTATGAAGTAGACATGGTTATAGAGCTAAACCCCGATGGGAGCGGCGTTTTTAAAAGATCTATGAATTTTAACAGGGCAACAGAAGATCAGAAAGTGAAAATCAAAGAGTTCATCAAGATGTCAGATGGTAATGGATTTAGTAGCGAACTATTAAAAATTGAAGATAATTTTCCTACGCCATATTTTAGAATTATCAAAAATGAAATAGATGAAGAAAATTTAACCACATATACGGAAATTGAATTTCAGTATATCAATAGACTATTCGCCGTAGATAAAAAAGCTTCAGGACTAAAAGGTGTAAATTTTGAAGTAGATAAATCACATATCATTTTCACTATAAATAGAAATAATGAATTAATAAATCAAAAACAAACCAGTAAATCTTCTTCAATCAAATCAAACCCGTTTGAGAGCTTAACAGCAAAAGTCACCAACACTTTTATAAGCAAATCAAATAATGAAAAAGTAGAAACTTACTATGAGTTTATTGGAGACGATAATAACGCAGTCGTTAATTGGCAGGGACAACTGGAAATCCCGGATCATTCAATCTCGAAAACAAAGATCAAACAGGCTTTTGCAAAATATCCTGTCTTAAAACCTAGTAGTTCTCATATAAAAACCGCAACCTGGGTAGTAAGTAACGATAAATCCAGAAACGCTTTAGAACTAGAACTACTCTTACCAAAACCTGCTATAAAAGACAAAACTTATCTTGGCTATGATGAAAAATATCTCCTTTCTGGAAAATATAATGACGGGACGGAAATAAGCATAACCAAAGGCAGGTTTGCAAGTTTTGATAAATTTAACTCTTTTAGTGATACTTTTGTAAATGAAGGCAGCAATTTTAAAGTACCAATAAATTTATCTTTTCCAGATAACCCTGTTGATTTTTTTGATTCGCTGATGGTAAGGATAAGGGTCTTAAGCGTTAAAAACTCAAAACGGTTTGAGCTTGGAAAGCCTGTAGATGGTAAAACATATCAAGCGGATTCATTTAAATTCACTATAGAAAGTTCCGAAAAAACTATCAATATTACATCAGATGGTCCTTCACATCTGTTTAAACAGTTTCTAATACAAACCCCCAATGGCAACATGCCCATAAAACCCCAGTCTACATACAATAAAACATATAAATTCAAAAATATTCCATTTTTCCAGAATAGTATCTTTCTTGCCGAGTATTATATAGATGCAAAATATGAGTGGTTAGACAGCAAAGTGCCTAGGCTAGATTTCTCAGCATCGAATACTAAAGAAACCAAAGAATCTTTTTCATTACAAAAGCTATTTCCCGAGATAACAAAATTCCCGATAGTTGATGATAGTATTTATAAAGACCTCGATTCATTTAAGAATTACTGGGCAAAGGTTCCAGAGAATAAAGTAATTCCTGCATTATTAGTAGTATCAAACGATCTGCCCAAATTTCAAAAAGAACACAAAATAAATTCCTGGTATCAAAGAAAACTAGGCAAAACTATAAAAGAAAAAGAAGAATTTTTTAATAACAATAAACAGATGATCTCTGATTCCATGTTCAAACTATATTTGAATAAACCAAATCGAAGAGACAATATAGCTATTATTTACTTTTTAAATAATCTAGGACTAACAGATCTATTTAAAGAAAAAGCATTAACTGCTATAAAACAGGGCAAATTAAAATCAGGTTATGGAGTGTTGTTTTTGCCTAACATGTCTCAGGAAGAAAAAGATATTTTAAAAGATGCTTTTTATAAAACATCTCATGACTGGGTGGAAAATCAGAGCATTTTTAAAATACTAACTAAAGGTGATAATCCAGATTTAAATCTGGCAAAAGAAGTAATAAATTCTGATAACTATCATGAATATGTAAGAAATAACGCCTTTGAAGTAGTTTTGAATTATGATAAAAACATATCCACTGAATTTATCAAACCATATTTGATCAATATTGATACAAGACAATCAACGATTAAGGCTATTATAAATAAATTATTCAAAAATAAACCCAAGGGTGAGATAACAAATGAAGACTTACTGGATTTTATCAGACCATTGAAATCTTTATTTGAAGACATAATACAGATTAGCAGTGACTATGAAGCTAAAGATATTAGAAGTATTTTAAATGCTATCGATTCTGTTAAGGCAGAACCCGTGAAATAAAAATACTTATTAATCAAAATGTTATTATAGTTATAAAATCTGCCAGATTTTATGGCATTACATAACGCATATACTTAACCTTATCTCACCTTATTGATTCATTACATATTCTCTATAACTTTTGGTAATATATTTGCTATAATATTAATTATTAAGCATTTAATCAATTATGGGGGTGAATATTATGGCAAGCTTAGAATTCTCACAGCAAGAAATTGATATGCTAAATAAAATTGTTAAAAGTTATCTCTCTGAACTAAGAATGGAAATAGCAGATACAGACCAATCGTCTTTTAAAAATGAGCTTAGAAAAGAAAAAGAGCATTTAAACAAGCTAATTGAAAAGTTGGATTCCAATAGATAAGGCATTTTATGCTTTTTATAGCTCTACCCCATATCCGTCCAAATGAAAAACTTGTTCTGGGGATTTTCTGAATTTTGTAGTTCCTATATAACTCTTATCAAAATATCCAAAAGGTAGAACCGTAAGAACCTGCCATTTTTGAGGTATATTTAACAGTGACATTAGACCTTCTGCATCAAGCCTCCCTATCCAGCATGTACCCAAATCAAGGCTCCAGGCTGTAAGAGCCATATTTTGAGCAGCTCTTGTCGGGTCAATCTGAAACCATTTTGACGATTTATCAGTGAGTATAACAACTGCAAACCCTGCCTCAGAAACAAATCTTCCGCTTATACAAAACTGCTCAAGTTTCTTTAATACCTTCTTATCTTTTATTAAAATAAATTCCCAGGGCTGATCATTATGAGCGCTTGGTGCAAGCCTGCCAGATTCCATTACTTTCATTATTATGTCAGCCGGCACTTCTTTACTGATGAAACTTCTTACAGATCTCAACGTTGAAACACATTTAAAAACATCCATTATAATCTCCTTTAATTTAATCCTCGTTTAAATTAAGCTTAAAAATAATAAATCGTAATTGGCAACACTCATCCTATAAATCTATTATACCGAAATTTGGCTGTCTTGATTAAACATACCTATTTTGATAAAATATGTTATATCTTCTTGAAGTTATGGAGAAAATGGCAGTAAACGGAAGTAATCCCACTAATATCCTTGTTGTTGACGACGAGCCGGATTTAGAGCTATTGATTAGTCAAAAATTCAGAAAAAAGGTGCGTAATAATGAATTTAATTTTACCTTTGCACACAATGGAGTAGAAGCCCTTGCAAAGCTTGCAGATAACAATGTAGACATTGTCCTGACTGACCTTAATATGCCGGAAATGGACGGCCTTACTCTTATTTCCAAACTCCGGGAACAATATCCAAATACAAAATCTGTGATCATTTCTGCCTATGGCGATATGGTAAACATAAGGAAAGCCCTTAATCATGGAGCATTCGATTTTTTAACTAAACCTATTGATTTTGAAGACTTAGAAATAACCATAAGCAAAACCATTGTAGAAGTCTTGGCTTTAAAACAGGCCGAATTAGACAGAGAAAAACTAAGTATAATAGAGCGTGAGTTAGATATTGCCTTCCAAATACAATCTTCGATGGTTCCAAGAAATTTCCCTGCTTTTCCAGACAGAGATGAATTTGATATATTCGCAAAAATGTATCCCGCAAAACACGTAGGAGGTGATTTTTTTGATTTCTTCTTAATAGACGACTATCACCTCTATTTTGTTATAGGTGATGTTTCTGGAAAAGGAGTTCCTGCCGCCCTTTTTATGGCAATGAGCAGAACCCTCATTAAAGCCATCGCACTCAAGGGTGTGCCTCCCGATATCTGCTTAGATGACGTTAATAAGATCTTAAATTTAGACAATGAATCCAGTATGTTTGTAACGGTTTTTGCAGGAGTATTAAACACATTTACAGGCGAAGTGAAATACTGTAATGCTGGACACAACCCTCCCTATTTAATTAAGAAAGATGGCTGTGTAGAGGAGCTTGAAAGTACAAATAGCATTGCTCTTGCAATAACGGCCGAAGAAAACCTATTCAGTTCTAAGTCAATTATGCTCCACCCCGGTGACGCTATATTCCTTTACACAGATGGAGTGACCGAAGCTACCGATAGTGAAAACATTCTATTTTCAGATGACCGTCTACATAACTTTTTAAAAACTGTTTCTGAAAGTTCCCCAACCGATATAGTTAATAATGTGATAGAGCAAGTCAATGCTTATTCATCAGATGTCATGCAGGCAGACGATATTACAGCAATGTGTTTTAAATTTCTTAAATAAACCGCACTCTTCAAATTTTTCTCTAGCGCTATATATTTCAGTTCAATAAACTATCAGATATGGAAAACATTCATAAACTACTTAAAAAACAAATAGAGCAAACTTTTGGACCGGTAGAATCTATACCCCAAAAATATAAAAGACTCTTTGAACTAATAAACGACTGTTATAAGGAGTTTGAATCAGGAAATAAAGATACTCAAAAATCACTCAAGAGCAGCAACGAGCAACTTAAACAAACTGCACTTTTTGCAAATGTTAACCCCGAGCCCGTACTTAGAATTGACTCTAAAGGCAAGATACTTGTTGCAAATGAAGTTTCTAAAGAGCTGTTTGGAAAAGACATATTAGTAGGTTTGTCGTGGTACCAAATATGTCCAGAGACTAAAAAGGGAACTTTCAGAAGACTTATTGATAACAATCTATCCGATCAAATAGAGATTGAAATTAACTCTAAACACTATCAATTCAATATTAGAACTATTGCAGAATATGGATACGTACATCTTTATGGAACCGATATAACAAAAAGAAAAAAGACTGAAGCGATACTGAAAGAAAATATCAGTGAAGTAGAAAAAAAGAACAGATTCGTATCCATTATTAACTCTATTTCTTCTAGTGTTCATCAGTCAATTAGTCTGGATAAAGTACTGGAAACAACAGTACAGTCACTTTCTGAAAATTTACGCTATTTACATTTAATAAGTATTTACTTGATAGAAAACAACTGTTTAATCCTAAAAGCACATAGAGGACTGCCTGACTGGTTAGTAGATATTGCAAAAAACATTCCATATCCAAACGGCTATATGTGGAAAACTATTACTGCCGGAGTGACTCGCTACTCCCCCGATGCAAAGAAAGAAAAAGTGATAGGTAAGACAAGCGTAAAACTGGATATTAGCAGCTTTCTATGCATACCTCTTAGAGACAGTGATGAGATCATAGGCGCTCTGAGCGTGAGTTCTAAAAATAAATATGCCTTTGAAAGTGGGGAGCAGGAGTTATTTAAAATTGTAGTCTCACAAATAGAAGATGCAATTAGTAATGCAAGACTGGCTGAAGAGCGGCAAAACTTTATAGTCCAGTTGGAAAATAATTTAGAAAAAATCAAAAGTATGCAGCAAGAGCTGATTACTCAACAAAAACTTGCTTCACTCGGAACACTTACAGCAGGTATAGCACACGAAATAAAAAACCCACTTAATTTTGTTAATAATTTTTCTGATATAACCGTAGAACTGACAGAGGATTTACGAAAGGACATTGAATCACAAAAAGATAAAATGGACGGGGAGATTTATGATGATATTGCTGATATTCTCGCAACCTTAGAACAAAACTCCAGAAAAATAAATGAACATGGAAAACGTGCAGACAGAATAGTGCATAGTATGCTTCAGCATTCAAGAGGGACAAAAGGTGAAAAACAGATAACCAATTTAAATACACTTTTGGATGATAGCATAAGCCTTGCTTATCACGGTATGAGAGCAAATGACGAAAGTTTCAATGTAACTATAAAAAAGGAGTTTGATGATTCAATACAAAATATAAATATTATATCACAGGATATTAGCCGGGTTTTTTTAAATATTCTTACTAACGGATTTTACGAGACAAATAAAAAAAATAAGGCTGTTGGCGATAGTTTTTCACCAATGTTAAATATAAAAACAAAAAATCTAGAAAATGATATACAAATTAGTATCAGAGATAATGGAAGCGGAATTCCAAAAGAAGTACGAGAAGAAATATTTACTCCTTTTTTCACAACTAAACCAACAGGTGAGGGTACTGGTTTGGGACTGTCTATTTGTTACGATATCATAGTTGCCGAACATAAAGGCACTCTTCGCTTTGAGACTGAGCAAGGTAAGTTTACGGAGTTCATTATAACAATTCCAAAATCATAATTAATACTGTTAAGACATAATTTTTAGTATCTTCTAATTATGTACTTAAACAGGTGTAATATCAGGCCCCTGCACTACACCAAGCGGACTATAACCGCTGTACCCCGGAAATATAGTACTCAGGGTTAGGATTAGCAAGCCTTCTTATTAATTTTTCAACTATCGCCTAGAGTAGAAATTATAAAAATGGGATAGATTTAGGAAAAAATAAAAATTAAATGGTATTATGCTCTGATAAAAAATGAGCAAGCTACTCGTATTCCGGCACGTTGCCCACGAAATCCTTGGTACTCTGGATCCTCTTCTAAGAAATTCAGGATTCCGGATGAAATATGTAAACTTCGAAAGAAACCCGGATGCAAAACCAAAAATTAGTAACTACGATGGTTTAATAGTCCTTGGCGGTCCCATGAATGTAGACCAGACAGATGAATATCCTAATTTAGTTACCGAAATCGAGATTATTAAGAGGGCAATAGATAGCCAAAAACCGGTTCTTGGAATCTGTCTTGGCTCTCAGCTCCTGGCAAAAGCGCTCGGGGCAGAAGTCAGAAAAAATAAAAAGCCGGAAATAGGCTGGTATGACGTAACTCCAACACCTGAAGGAACAAAAGACAATCTGATTTCCCGATTTGACGGCACCGAAAAAATTTTTCAGTGGCATGGGGATACATTTGAATTACCAAACGGCGCAGTCCATTTGGCTAGCTCGCATTATTGCAATAATCAGGCATTTAAATATGGAAATAATATTTACGGATTCCAGTTCCATTTGGAGGTAGATACAAGACTGATTGAAAGATGGCTAAAAGTGCCAGAAAATAAAAAAGATATAGAAAATACGAATGGAGAAATAAGTTCTGAGGTTATATGGCAGCAAACCCCAAAGCATATTAAAAGATTAATAGATTTAAGTAATGCTGTGTTTGGTCAGTTTTTTGATCATTTTGAATTGAAAGAAAAAGTTCATACACTTCCATCAAGATAATTATTTGAAAAAATCAGAATAGTTATTTTAAAAAATGCATCCTTTTTGACTGCATTTTAGTCTAATCAATCAGGAGATAAAAATGAATAAAATAATTACTATTATATTATTTATATTTATTGCAGGCTTACTGGCAATTAACTTTTCTACAAATGCAGAGCAGCCAACTGATTCCGGAATCGTAGAGTCAACCGGGCTTACAAAAGAAGAATGGAAAAAGAAGCTCAGCAAAATAGAATATCATGTGCTTTGGGAAAAGGGAACTGAAAGACCATTTACAGGGGACCTGTTAAAGAATAAGAAAAAAGGTGTATACGTCTCTGCCGGTTGTAAAGAACCTGTTTTCCATTCAGATCATAAATTTGATTCCCGGACAGGCTGGCCAAGTTTCTGGAAACCTATTTCAGAGGGTGCAATTAAACTTGTACCCGACAACACATTTGGAATGACCCGGTGGGAAATAGTATCAAGTAAATGCGGCGAACATCTGGGACATCTATTTAATGACGGCCCAGAGCCAACCGGCCTTAGATATTGCATAAGCTCTGTTTCGCTGGATTTTATTGAAGAAAAAGAATAGTTCTTCGAAGTCTGCTCTTCACTGTTTTCTATCAGTTATATTTATCCCAAATGATTTCTTTCAGAAATAGTCTAATTTTAAAACCTGGTTTAATACTTTTTATTCTAATGATATTTACAAATCCCGAAGTTTATTCTGAAGATATTGATCAACTATCTGAATTAACAGTTCCAATATCTGTTTATATACTGGATGATCAGGATGGTGTTTATTCAAGTGAAAGATCAAAAGATGAAATTGTTAGCATTTTTGAAAAAGTTAATAAAATATGGTCTCAGGCAGCAATCGAGATAAATGTAAGATACATTCATAGAACCGAACTTCCTCACGAAATAATGAAAGCCTTTATAGAAGGTAACTACACTCCGTTTTTAAATGGTATCAACAGAAAATTCAATCTTCAAAACCATTCCATAATAAACGCGTTCTACTCAAAAAGGATCGGCGGTCCCAATGGAAGGGCTTTGACGAGATACGGTTTCTTTCTTGTAACCGACACCCCTTTTGTTCATGATCAAAGAGTCACTTCTCACGAAATTGGGCATCTGCTGGGTTTAGGTCATGAGCCGTATAATCGCAAAAGATTAATGTATTCCGGGACAAACGGTATTCAATTGACAACTAAAGAGATAAATACAGCCA
>SMVA01374475.1_pt1 | contig 12782 bp, 9 predicted proteins | sample 2456451 | NCBI WGS metagenome assembly SMVA01 (sample SAMN11095933, study PRJNA526329) | marine sediment metagenome | biome: Marine sediment; feature: Surficial sediment; material: Deep marine sediment; isolation source: Hadal surficial sediment | place: Pacific Ocean | collected 2014-05 | depth 0-1...
TGCCAGAGATTGCCATACCCCCCGGACAAGGGTGAAAAAATTCGGGCGTTTCACTTATTGCGGCATTTGGCCGAACGGCACCGGGTCTTTCTTGGGTGCTTCGTCGATGATTCGCAAGACTGGCAATACGTTAACGAGCTCACATCTTTATGCGCCACTTCGTATTTTCAGGCGCTTAACCCTACCTGGGAAACCATCTGTTCCGCTACTGGACTCCTAACCCGCCGCCCGCTCAGCACGACCTATTACCAAAATCGCCGCCTTAAACGTTGGGTGGCTCAGATTGTTAACGAATACAAGCCCAAAGCCGCCGTTATTTATTCCTCTGTTATGGCACAATATTTGACCGGCCATCTATCACAGTTCGCAAACGTGGTGATCGATTTTGTTGATGTGGATTCGGACAAATGGCGCCAATACGCCAAGCGGAAACAATGGCCCATGAGTTGGATCTACCACAGAGAAGCGAGACGGCTGCTGGCTTATGATCGCCGATGGGCGCAGGCAGTTTCAGCTGCCACTTTTGTTTCGCAGCCCGAGGCCGAGCTTTTTCGACATCACGCCCCCGAAGTCGCCGACAAAATTCATGTTATCGCCAATGGCGTGGATAGCGACTATTTTGCTCCGGACATCGTAGCGCCCATGGAGGACGGCTCGCCATATCCGCGTGTGGTGCTGACAGGGACGATGAACTATTGGCCAAACGAAGATGCCGCCATTTGGTTCGCCAAAGACATATGGCCCAAGATTCGACGTCACTACGCGAACGCCCAATTCATTATTGTCGGGGCCCGGCCAAGCCGATCGGTCCAAGCGCTCGGCAACGCCGACGACATTGAGGTCACCGGACGCGTTGACGACATACGGCCCTATCTGGCGGCCGCCGATGTGGTCGTCGCACCCATGCGCATTGCCCGAGGTGTGCAGAACAAAATTTTAGAAGGCATGGCCGTCGGCAAGCCCGTTGTGACGACCCCGCAAGGTCTTGAAGGAATCGATGCCCGGTCGGGCGAGCATCTGGTTGTCGCTGAGGGGGCCGATCTATTCGCCGAGGCGATCCTGCAATGTTTGCAGCCGCCCATGGCACAAAGGCTTGGTCAAGCCGGCCGACAACTTATCCTTGAAAATTATGACTGGCCATCAAAACTTGCGGCGTTCGATGCCTTGCTGGATATAAAAACGTGATGGATTGTTGTGCGAAACTTGGTCAATCGCTTCACAAAACCGTCGGTTTTCTTGACAGATAAGCAGCCAATCCCGGCTTCCACTTAGCCATCTTGCGATAAAAGCTCGGAAAAGTGAGGTTGGCACATTCCCTGCTATCTAGTGAGCACAAGTCGGTAACAGACTTTGTTCTCGCATCTCGCCGAACATTAAGTGGTGGGGGCGAAGCCAAACCTCAACACTCTGCGGTTGGCCGATGATAGAAAAACAATTCTTCGGCGAATGCTGCATGAGACGTGACGCCCGATAGAGGATTGGCTTCAACTTAGAAGCGGCTCCTTCATGTGGGAGCCGCTTTTTCTATCCGGCACGCTCGCTTGGCCGCATTTAACCGATATTACGAATGATCGGCGGACCCAACAAATTGGCCAGCGGCAAGGGTAATCGTCGCCACACCTTGACTAACATTTGATATTTTGGATTGTCCGGATTGACGTAAGGCACGCCGTAACCGTCGCGCGGATAATAATAATGCGTAACGGAGCGCGGCTCAAAGCCCCAGTTCTTCTTAAAGCTGTAGGGACCCGATCCTTTTCGGCTTCGCCCAAAATCAAAGATCCGGACACCGCGCTCCACGGCTCTGCGCATCACCGCCCAATACATAAGATCATTGGCGCCACGCCTGCGTGCCTCCATGGTACCGCCCGTATAGAAAGGCAAAACCGTGTCCCGAAAATAAAAAAACAACACGCTGCTAAGCGGAATGCCATCTGCCGTTACCGTGAGCACTTCGCAATCTTCGGCAAACTCGTCTTTCAAGCAGGCAAAATATTTCTTGGCAAAGGCCGGCGTGCCGTGATTGCGAACATTGAGGGCATATAGATTATAAAATCGGTCAACATTTTCGTCGATTTTCGGATGCAAATCGGTCGCGTGGAGCGCCTTTCGGACGACCGCCCGCTGCTTTCTCGGTATCTGCTTGAGGTTAGCCTCTTCTTCCCGTTCGATAGGCCGCGCGAAAGTAGCGTGAATGTCATCCCGGCGCTGCCAATGCTCGATAGGATGTGGGCAATCGCGAAATTCAAGATAGTGAGCCCCTGTTTTCACAAGCAATTTTTTCGAATGATCGATGAGCGCAACACGCGCGCTTTCATTCACCGCCGCCGGTCCGCCAGCAACACAAAAGGCGTTCGATATGAGAGCATTGCCGAATAGCCAACTCTTGACATGGACCAGCGGTAGAACGCCGCAAATGTCGTCGTCTTTGATGGCACAGACAAAATAGGTCGGATGGCCAAAACTCTCTGCGATGACTCGCTGCCAACCCGCCTTGTGAAAGAAAGTCGCTTCAGAACAGGTCTCGACAAAGGCATCCCAAGCTTGCTGATTCTCGGTCGATAGAGTCTCTATTGTGTAACTCATTGATATTATTTGCTTTTATCGCTTTCGCCTGGAAAGAAAACACGATCCATCCGGTCCCAAGAAAAATCACTCAAGAGACGCCGCAACCGCGCCTCCATGATGTTCAGATTGAGGTAATGCCGGAACCGGGACTTCAGCGCCACATTCGCGGGCCGTGGCTGGTCCGGATCGAGCTCCCAAGGATGGAAGTAGAATATAAACGGCCAACCGTCACGTTTGTTCACCTGTTTGATCGCCAGTTTGCTCAACGCATACGGCCAAAGCCGAAAATAGCCGCCACCCGCGCACGGGATATTTTGGCCCAATATGGAAACGCTTGAAATGGGAAATTCCTGAAAAGGATTATTGGCGATCGGCTTGAAGGCAAACCGTGGTGCGTTGGACATGCCATAACCACTGCGCCGTACGGGATTGATACTCGAACTATATGTGTAGCCTTCGGCGGCCAAAATTTCGAACGTCCATAAGTTCTCGGCACCTATCGAAAAAGTAGCCGCTCGATAGCCTTTTACTTCAGTACCGGAAATTTCCTCTAGAATCTTTTTCGATTTACGTATGTCGTCGCGAAACTCATCCGGTGTTTGCCGGTCGGCACGATAATGCGACATACCATGACTTGCCATTTCGTGCCCGTCATCGACAATGCGTCGAATAAGATCTTTGTGGCGCTCAGCAACCCAGGAAAGGGTGAAGAAAGTTCCGTGGACATCAAAATCAGAAAATAATTGCAAGACGCGGTCCGTATTGCGCTCGACTCGAGAGTCCAAGGTGAGCCAGCTCGACCGATCAAAATAGGCTTCTAGGGCCTGAACTTGGAAATAGTCCTCGACATCGACCGAGAGGGCGTTCGTCTTGCTGTCCGGAGGGGGGGAGCTTAATTCGAGGGGCGTCTGCATCTCAACCATGTCAAGCGAGTTCCAAATCGGCTTGGTATAGGGGCAATACCTCTATTGACCTCGCGGCTCGGGACGTCCTTTGAGATATTCGTCCAGAATAAGCAACAATAAGCGCTTAAAAAGCTGACTTTGGGTGCGCTCTCGTGCCCGGGCTTCTTCTTGAGAGAGCCCCTTATTGGCTGGCTCCGGCGATCCGTTCGGGCTGAGCGATGCCAGGGCGTCAACCGGAGTTGATTCGATCAGATCCACCACTTCGCCCCAGGGTTCGCTTTTCCGAGGGGCCGCCGCTGCCGCAGGCTGCGGTGGGGGCGGCGCAGCGCGTGTCACCGGTTGTGCCATAGCGGCCTCAGGAGTCACAGGTTGAGGTGCGGGGGGCGCTGATGCCACCGGCGGCGCCACTGGGGCCTCAGGAGCGGCTACCGCTTGAGGCGCTGCCGCTACGGGCTGAGACATTGCGGGTTGAGCAGACGGTGGAACGGTAGCCACGCTTTCCATCACCGCCGAGTGTTCGGTTTTGGTTGGAGGGCGGTCGAGCACTTGATCAAATTCACGTTCCAGATCTTCCGCTACCGCGTCAACGATCTGCGCATCAATCAAATCCTCTTCCTCTAAATAACAATACAATAGAAGGCGCGAGCACAGATTGTTGATGCGTCGTGGGACACCGTCAGTATGTTGGTATATCGGTCCGAACGCATCTTCGGAAAAGTCCGGTATTTGTCTCCACCCCACCTGATTGAGTCGATGAATTATATATTTGGCGGTATCTTCTTCGCTCATTGGACCCAAGTGATAGCTCGCAATGACACGTTGGCGAAGCTGCAGCAGATCATCGCTAGCCAGAGTGGCGCGAAATTGCGGCTGGCCGAGAAGAAACAATTGAAGAGGCACTTGCCCGTCGATTTGAATATTCGACAACATGCGCAATTCTTCCAGCGCCGGTATGGTGAGATTTTGAGCCTCATCAACAAACAGCAAACAATGTTTGCCGCGGCGCATGGCTTGTCTGAGAAAGCCCTCAATAGCCAGTAGGAGAGAGGCCTTATCGCGCCCTTCCTGACGAATATCGTATCCGGACGCAATCATGCGAAGAATATTTTCGTCGTCGAGATTCGTTGTGACCACGGTTGCCGCGACATACTTCCGCTGACTGAGTGTCCCAAGAAGGTGTTGAATGATGGTCGTCTTACCGGCGCCCACCTCGCCGGTGACGACAATAAATCCCTCGCCTTGATTGAGGCCAAATTTCAGGTGAGCAATGGCTCTGCTGTGTTCGCTACTTTCAAAAAGAAACCGGGGATCCGGCGAAAGCTGAAACGGTAGGGCCTTAAACCCGAAATACTTGGCATACATTGAACTTAACCTAGAAGGACTTTCGTAGGATCAAGATCACAGAATTTTCTGTCACATCCGAATCCATGGGCCGGTCTTGATCCCTACGATAGTAAGCCAACCTTACGTCAAATGTTTCACTGAATCGATAGGTCCCGCCTACGTTAAATCCTAAATCTGTGTCATCTTCCCCCATGGGAAAGCGACTATTCAAGGTTTTTGAATATATAACACCGGCTTCCACCAACAAGTTGCGAGAAAGGTCACGGGCCACATTTGCCAAAATCCCAACGACCGTGTCATCTGTGTCGCTCGCGTCAAATGTCCGCTTAGTACGGAAAGCTGTGATATTAACATGAGTTCTGGTGCCTATGGTTCCGTTTAATCCGACCGACAGGCGCGATTCTTTGAATATATCGTCGATTAGATCCAAATTATCATTGCCCAGATTCGGCGGCGCGCCAACATCGTCAATCAATACGCCGCTATCATCGAATACCAAGTCCAAAAGCCGCCGATTGAGAGATTGTTGCTGCGACTCAATGTTATTGGTATAAGCCGCCCTAAAAATAAGTTGTTCCGTTATGTGGTAATCGATCCACCCTGATCCGGATAAGCTGCCGTATCGATGCCCAATTTCTGCTTCGATTGTCAGCCGCGGGCCGGGCCGAAAGGTGGCGCCTGCCAAATAATACGCACCACTCCGCTTATCGTCATCAATACGGGAAGTATCAAATTCATCGTAACCAACGCGAACAAACGGGGATAGGCTTCGAGTCACATCCCAGCCCAACCGCCCCTCTATCGTTCGGCTGGAAAAAGAACGCCGCCCAGATTCTTCTCGTAATTCACCCAAAATATGCCAACTCATCTTGCTAGTTCGGTCTTCGTTCGACCCTAACTTGACCTGAGCGGTTAAGGTCTCTCTATCATCCGGGGCAGCCGAATTGTCGCCGACGTCGGGTTTGTTAAAGTTAGTTCCCTCAAAATTGACTTTCGCGTCCAATTGTGCCGCGCCACCAATTTCCCTTACAAAACGAGAGCCCACGGAGTAGGTGGTGATTAGCGAGCGATCGCCGCCAATGGTTCGGTTTGCCGTAGGCGTTGGTGTTGATCGGGAGAGATTGCGTTCATAAACGGATCCCCGCACGTCGATAAACAAAGTATCCTTAAGCACCTCCAGCTCCACGACGCCCAGCACATTCGGTCGGAAACCATCAAGCTCGGTGCGATCGATATATTTGTCGTATGAAGCGCCCGCATCGAGATTTAGCGTTATACGATCGGTCCGTCCGGAGACGGATAGTGAGGCAGTTGCCGTCGTGATAAGATCGCCATCCTTATCATCGCCATCGAGCGTAGTGTTGTCGGTGTAAAGTTCGCGCAGCTCGATGGTCGGAACGACTATCCATTGCTGTGCGTGTAGTTGTGTTGAAAACGTAAGTGAAGGCAAGCTGCCGCTCACGCCGGCAGCCAAAAATACCATCAATGTCCGACCACGTATCGAACCGTGTCGGGTGGTTTTGTGCCAAGGTTTCAAGCCCCTACCCCCTTGATTCTGTAATGTAATATTCCTGATACGAACCATACCTCTCAATGAGGTCCGCATCCGCTGCTTTGTTTAATATGCAATAGGTATATTCGCAAGGAGTCAGTAGATGCAGCGCCTCTTCAACGGTCTGCTGCGATGTTTTACCCGCTTCTATGACGATAACATATTGTCCGGTGTGTGGTGCCAGCGCATTGGTTTCGCTGCTCGCAAGTATAGGCGGCGTATCAATAATGATTATGCGGTCATGATAGCGCGCGGCAAGATCGTCCATGAGATCATTCATTCGAGTGCTGGCAAATAGTTCGGTAGCCTCTTCCCGCGCTACGCCGCTCGGCAATACCGCCAAGCTTGGAACGTTTGTACGAAACAGGATATCGGAAACATCTAAGGTATCGTCGTCTAGCAAATCAAGGTACCCCTTGTTTGCTTCTATCCCGAATCGCTGCGATAAATCTTGTCGAATGACATCGCCATCCATTAACAACACTTTGATTTCGCGCTCTGCAGCAATGCTCATCGCCAAATTAGTAGCCGTAAATGTTTTTCCTTCGCCGGGACAGGCGCTTGTGACAAGCACGATGTGAGCCATTTTGTTTTCATCTGTCTTCTGAAAGGCATTGACGAGCAAGGGACGTTTTATGTTCCTGTACTGCTCTTTGATACGGCTGCGGCGGCCATCAGGTATGACGTAACCAGCTTCACCCATTTTGTCCAAGTCGAGTTCCGTATAATTCCGCGCTTCGGAAGAATGCCAAGTGGCGTCGTGGTCGCGCCCGCGATCAGAAGAAACTTCATCAAGTTCTCGTCTGTTGAGGCCATTTGAACGCGTGGCCTGTTTCGCCTCAGAGCCCTCCTCTCCAAGCTCGCCGATCGCTCGCTCTACAAGTCGCTTGACCCTTACCTTCGGTACCTTGAGCTCAAACTTCTCATTCAAACGATCGATCAAATTTAGCCGCGAACTACCCTTCACCATGACGATGGTACCCTTACGATCTACTTGAGAGATTAATGAGTTCCGTGCCGTCAGCACCCAAACCAAACAGGATCAATACTAAATAAAGACCGGCAAAGAACACGGCCAGAGAAGCGGTCGCGACAATAAAGCCGAAATTACGTAGGCTTCGCTGGGCACTTTCCTGCGCATTCATGACCTGCGTTACCGTACCTAGCACAACCATTCCAAGCACTTTCTCGATCTGTTCCGATGTGAAGAACGTTTCTTCAAGCTGAGATCTTGCAAAGGAAACACCGGCGCCAGCGCCTACCACACACAGCATTAAAGCGAGTAGATAGAGAGGTCGGTTTGGACCGACCGCGATAAAAGGCACCTCGGGCGGTTCAATAATTCTAAATTGAACCGCATCCGTCTCTAAATCGGCCGCTTGCGAAATGCGCGCAGATTCCCGCCGCGCTAACAACTCGCTATAATTCTGCTTAATAACATCATATTCACGAGTGATGTCGGAAAGATCCGCATCAAGCGAGGGGGCGATTGATGCATATTGTTTGAGGCGCTCCATATCGGCCTGCGCTCTCCTTAAACGCCGTTCGGTTTGGGTGGTCAGTCTTTCGGCGCCAAGAAAGCGAATTTGAATTTCATCATAGACGGGATTTGGAATTTGAGACATGCCAATCAGGCCTGACGGAAGATCGCTCTCTCCAGACTTTTCGCGATTGTATTCTTGAAGGAGCCGGGCAAGCTGACGCCGGGCGACAATTACATCAGGATGATTCTCTGTGTATCTCAGCAAAAGTCCATCAAGATCCATTTGGATGGTCCGAATTCGACCGAGAGTAGACGGCACCTGTTGGTTGCCGATGATGACTTGAGGTGAGGTCGCCAAATCCACTGTTCGCGATGTTCTCTCAAGTTGCTCACGTAGTTTATCGCGAATAACGATGGCATCGTTATAATCGATTTGAGCGGATTCTAATTCAGATCGCGCGTTGAGTAATCTGCCGCCGTAGTTCGTCGAACCTAATATTTCCACATTCTCTGCCCGGAATTGGGCAATGCGTTGTTCGGACTCCCTCAGTTTTTTCTCATAATTCGCGATTTGATCTTCAATAAAACGTCGCGCCCTTTGAATATCGGTTCGGCTGGCCCCCAGATTACTTTCAATGAAAATCGTCAGGAGTGCTTGCACGATATTTTGGGCGAGTTCCGGATCTTCATCGGTAAACGACACTAAAAACAAACCGGCCTTGTCGATATTCACCCTGGTCCTTCTCTGAAGCTCCTGAATCAGCTGTTCCATTTCTCGCGGTGTGCTGACTTCGAGATCAAGATCGGTCGCACGGATCACCTGTCTCAAATTGGGCCGGCTCAGCAGGGTTCGCTGCATTACCCTAACTTGATTGTCGATATCACTTTCAACCGCAATACCCTTGAGCAAAGGACCCAAAAGTGACGTGGTGTCGACATAGATACGGGTGCTCGATTCATATTGGCTGGGCAGGGTCAGGATATAGATCGAGCCGACGATAGTGATCGCCCAGCTGGCGGCAAGCCCGATCCAGCGTCGCCGCCACATGCCAATCAAATATAATCGAAACTGGCGAAACGTCTCCTGCATTCTTTCTACTCACACCCGCCGATCCGTAGAGCCCCCATCGCACAACCCTCTTAGGGAGTCTTGGCCGGTCATGTTGCCATGCCAAGTTGTCGATGCAACGTTTAGGCCACGGCTTCGCTCAAAAACCGGGTCCGTTCATCCCTTCAATCGATCCACCGGATCGATTGACCTTGGCAAGGACGGTCTTCACTCCTGAAAACGCTCTAAAACCAACTTTGCGGTACGATAATGACGTCTCCCGGCACTAATGCCACATTGGCGGAGAGATCGCCATCTTTAAGCAAATCGTCCAGCCGAACGCGGAACACGTTTTCTGATTCCAAGCTTCGACGCCAAACTTTGGCATTGTTGCCTGCAGCAAACTCATTAAGACCACCCACTTCGATAATGGCATCGAGCAATGTCATGCTTTCCCGATAGGGAATAGCGCGCGGCACGACTCCCGCACCGACAATGCGTATCTGTTCGCTGAAAGGTCCGAGAAACCCTTTTACGATGACGGTGACCAAGGGGTCTTGGACGTATTGCGCGAGTTTACTTGCAATATCTTCGCCGAGCTGCGTCGGTGTTTTATCCGCTGCTTGTAGATCGTTAATCAGCGGTATGGAAATACGGCCATCGGGACGAACCGGCACACTGGTCGTAAGGTCTTCGTTGCGCCAGACGAAGATATCGAGCTGATCGCCCGGCCCAATCAAATAGTCCTTAGCCGGGGAAACCGAGACACCCCCAACGGGAGCTGGAGGGAGGTTGGAATTGGCACAGCCCCAAAGACTGGCAAGTGTGGCAAGCGTGGCAACGAGTCTGATGAAGGTTTTTTTCTGTCGGCACACGATCTTAGCCCCTTTTGCAAAGCAATTTAAGTTAACGCTGGTCGCCATCAAAATGTTGCGGAATTCTACTTTGGAGTCCGAACAGATGTACAGCAGCGGCGATCCTATTAAGCCAAGGTTTCCTAGAACTTAACGGCTCCGGGAACCCGGCTAAGTCACCCGATGCAAAAACCAGGCTATGGCATGATTTTCCGCCAAAAAAGACCGCCAAAGACCGCAAATTTTAACCAAAATTGCCGAGAAATCCGCCGATCTGTGTATCGAGCCGTTAGAGTGTTTCCAGGAAAACCGGTGACCACTTTTCCTGAATGGGCTTAGGAACCTGCCGTCTCATCTTGGGCCGCTCGAGCCCGCGCCCATTCGAGAAATCGCTGCACTTTGGGCAACGCCGCCTTGGATTTCGGGCAAACCAGATAATAGGCAAAATCGATCGGAAGGGTCAGATCAAACGGCTTGGCCAGCCGGCCCGCCGCCAAATCGTCGGCCGCCAGGGTGCTTTTCGCCAAAGCCACACCGCGACCGCTAATGGCGGCTTCCAACACCAGGCTCGATTGGTTGAAGCGAAGCCCGCGCGTCCCGTCAACGCCCTTTACGGACGCCGCTTTCAGCCACATCGGCCAATCGGGGCAGCTCTCGTCGTTATCCGGGCTGGTGTCATGAAGCAATGTATAATGCGTCAAATCTCCTGGGGATTTCAGCGCTTGGGGTCCCTCCAGCAATTCCGGGCTGCACACGGGGAAGACCGAATCGGTCAAAAGACGCTCCACCTGAAGGCCAGAATACTCACCAGCGCCGTAGCGGATGGCCACGTCAATGTCATCATTGATGAAGTCTACAAGTTCCATATCGGCGGATATCCAAACATCCACATCCGGGTAAAGCTGCTGGAACTCACCCAATCGGGGAACCAGCCATTTCGACGCAAAGGACGGGGCGGCGCCCACGGCCAGCCGATTATGGGTTTCCACCGCCATGAGCAAATTGGTCGCCTCGGCGAGCTTCTCAAAGCCCTCACGTAGGGCAGGCAGACAGGCTTGGGCTTCGTCTGTCAACAAAAGCGCCCGGTTGAGGCGCCGGAACAGATTGGCGCCGACATATTCCTCCAACGCCTTGATTTGCTGACTAATCGCGCCCGGGGTTACGTGCAGCTCTTCGGCCGCCTTGGTGAAGCTCAGATGGCGGGCGGCCACCTCAAAAGCACGCAAAGCATTCAGCGGGGGTAAGCGACGAGTATCGGCCATAAAATCCAAATCAGAAAATCTACAATGATGGTCAGAATTAATGGTTTGCCGGGAGAAAAAGCAATCCTTAGTTAAACCTTTGATATCCGAAGCGAACAGAGGCCGGTGGTTAGGATCCGATCGCACGGCTTCAATAGGAAAACTGAGAATCGCATTAGAAATACTAAACCAAATGCATGGAGGTTGCCAGCCCTCGGCACGCTTAATGGCGTTCGCTTCCGGAGATAGGCATGATGGCGCTGGTTCACAAGTGTGTCGAGTTGAAACGCCATGACGTATTTTCCCGCTTTCATCAACGTATCGGACCGGACCTGCCTGGTCGTCGGTGGCGGCGGTAAGGCGCTCAAAAAGGCGCGATTGCTCATAAATGCCGGCGCGCGGCTGGATATTGCAGCGGCTTTCGTATCCCCTGATATGACCGCGGAATTGGCGGATCTAGTCGCCGAGGGCCGGGTGCGTTATGTCGACCAGGCGACGGCGGCGGCCGATCTTGCCCCCTATGAGCTGATTATCGTGGCGACGGAGGAGCGGTCCCATGATGAGGCCTATGCGCGCGCCGCGCGCCAAGCCAACCGGCCGGTCAATGTGGTGGACCGGCCTGATCTGAGTACTTTCATCACACCGGCCATCGTCACACGCGGTGACGTGGTGATCGGTATATCGACAAACGGCGCCTCACCGGTCCTCGCCCGCCTCATTCGGACACGGATTGAGAGTGTCCTGCCGGCTCGGCTGGGACATCTGGTCGCTTTCTGTGCGCGGTTCCGGCGCGCGGTCAAAGCCAAGCTTGGCGCGCACGCACGCCGAGCGTTTTGGGAGCAGGTGATCGGCGGGCCGGTCGGTGCCCATATCCTAGCCGGACGCAACCAAGCAGCGCACAAGCAAATGCTTGAAGCGCTCAATCGGCAAACGCCGCCGGACACCACCGGCATGGTGTATATCGTCGGAACCGGCCCCGGTGATTCCGATTTGCTGACACTGCGCGCGCTGCACGTCATGCAACAAGCCGATGTTGTGCTTTACGATAAGCTTGTGGGGCCTGGAATTCTCGACTATGTGAGGCGGGATGCCGATCGGATTTATGTCGGCAAATCCAGATCCAATCACTTCCGCACACAGACGGAAATCAATCACTTACTGCTTCATCACGCAAAGGCCGGCCGTCGTGTGGTTCGATTGAAAGGGGGCGACCCTTATATTTTCGGTCGCGGCGGTGAAGAAATTGATTTCTTGCGTGACCACCATATTGCAACGGAAGTCGTGCCGGGTGTGACGGCCGCAACCGGATGTGCCGCAGCGGCAAAGATCCCTTTGACCCATCGCGACATCGCTCAGGCCGTCACATTCGTAACCGGCCACGGCGAAAACGGCGAACCGGATATTGATTGGCGGCACCTTGCCCAATTGAATCATACGCTGGTTGTCTACATGGGCATTGCCCGTGCCGGCCAAATCAGCCAGCAGCTTATGCATCACGGTATGGCCGCCTCGACTCCCGTGGCCGTCATAGAAAACGGCACGCTTGAGCACCAAAAAGTCATTGCCGGCCAACTGCATGAACTTGGCGCTCTGATCACGGAAAGACAAGTTAACGGACCGGCCGTGTTGATCATTGGTAACGTGGCGGCCTATGCCAACGAAGGCGAACTCGCCGAGTTTGCCGAACTTAACGACCGGAGGATTGCATGACACACCAAGTGGTCACCTCCAATCGGTTGAGTGACGGTGAAGTAATGTATCTCACACCGGCCGGAAATTGGTCGGAA
>SMVA01320366.1_pt1 | contig 12775 bp, 12 predicted proteins | sample 2456451 | NCBI WGS metagenome assembly SMVA01 (sample SAMN11095933, study PRJNA526329) | marine sediment metagenome | biome: Marine sediment; feature: Surficial sediment; material: Deep marine sediment; isolation source: Hadal surficial sediment | place: Pacific Ocean | collected 2014-05 | depth...
CGGCACGCGACATTTTGAAGTGCTCGGGCTTCAGCTTCGATAGCGCTACTATAGACCAGAAATGTATACAATATGTGAAGTCTTAGCTAAACTCCTTCGCTTCGGACGATACCATCTGGAAAACTGCTATGACTCGATCCATTAGGACATCTATGAGTACATCTATAAGTAGATCTATAAAGAGATCATTCGTTTGGATATCACTGAGTTTGGTTGCATTCGCGTCCGCCAATTCGCCGGTGGTGTGGGCACAGAGCGATGGCTACGTGCTCGAAGAGATTGTCGTCACGGCTCGTCGAAGATCGGAGAACGTGAGGGATGTACCGGGCACGGTGGGCGTGATCACTGAAGCGACGATCGAGAGTGCGGGTATAGAGCGAGTGGCCGATTTCATCAAACTGACGCCCGGTGTGTCACTAGTCAATGCTGCAGAAGTTGGTGACACTCAGGTAAGTATCCGCGGAATCAACGGCGCGCGCGATGCTGAGAACAGTTTTGCCTTTATTGTCGATGGCGTGCTGCACACGAATCCGGCGGCGTTCAACCGGGAATACCCGGACCTCCAGCAGATCGAGGTTTTCAAAGGCCCGCAGGGTGCAATCTATGGCCGCAACGCCGCCGCCGGGGCAATCATTGTCACGACTAAGGATCCGACCGATGAGCTATCTGGCGGAATTAAAGCGAGCTTCGCCAATGACGACAGCTACTTCGTGCAGGGTTCACTGAGCGGTCCCATCATCGAAGACGAACTCAGCTATCGGTTGTCAGGGACCTATCGCGAATCCGATGGCTGGCACAAGAACTCGTTTCGTGGCGGCTCAATCGTGGATCGTTTCGAAGACTACGACGTCAACGGCCGTTTACTGTGGCAGCCGACCGACAAACTCTCGATAGATATGAAAGCCCGCTATGCCGAGGTGGATGCGTCATCGATTACCTTCAATGCAACGTTCCACCTTCCGAACTTTGCCGAGGCCCTAAGTAACCCGGCAGCTAACGAGGATGTCAACGATCACGAATTCATATTTCAGCCCAATATCAAGTCCGACAACGATCAGGAAGCGTTGGAGTTATCGATCAAGGCAGACTACGAGATGGACTGGGGGGGTACCCTGACAGGTTGGCTGTTATACAGCGACATTGAGAATGACCTCATCGCCGACGGCACTTCAGCCGTATTTGGTTTCTTCAACCAAAATACCGACTGCCGGGAGTCAACCGCGGAGCTGAACGCCCTGGGTGTCACGCTACCGCCACCCCAGATTCTGGGTACCGTACCAGACGGGATTATTTTTACGCCGGATTTCTCCGGATCTTTTTTCGGTCCCTACACTCCGACGACTTGTGAGGGAATCCAGGAACAGATCCGTGATCAGGAAGACATCAGCTTCGAACTGCGGCTGGCGTCACCTGACGATCAGGAGCTGCGGTGGATGACCGGCTTGTACTATTTGAATATCGATCGTCAGGTTGGCGTCTCATTGAATACCGATAGTCGTGGCAAGCCGATCAGGGGGCTCCTGCAGCCGACGGGCCCAAACCGCACTGAGGCTCTCGTGCATGATGACTTTGAAAGCGAGGTCTACGCGGTGTTCGGGCAAATCGAATACGATCTGAATGACGAAGTCGAATTGTCGTTCGCGCTGCGCTATGACCGCGAAGAGCGGGACGTGAGCAATCTTGTGCCGCCGAATCTGACCTCGACGGTCATTGATCTCAACTTGGACGGTTTTTTCGACGATCCGCTGAATCCGGGATTGAGCGATCTGATCAACCCGACGGGCATGATCCCCGATAAAAGCGAAACCTTCGAAGAGTGGCAACCCAAAATCGCGCTGACCTGGGATGTCACGGAAGACTGGACGCTCTACGGTAGCTGGGGCCGAGGCTTCAAGGCAGGTGGCTTCAATAATCAGGGTAGTCAGGCGACCGTCGATATATTCATCAATGCATTCATCAATGGTGCGACTACTGGAATTCCGTTTTTCGATATCCTCGGAGTACCGGCCCCGGTCATCAAGGACGATTTCGAGAAAGAGACTTCCGATGCTTTCGAAGTAGGTTTCAAAGCCCGGTTGTTTGACGGCCGCGTGCAGTTACAGGGGGCCGCCTACTACACGAAAGTCGACGACATGCAGTTCTTCGAGTTTTTCGTTGGAACGTTCGGCTTGTTGCGGGTGGTATCGAATATCGACGAAGTGGAAATTTACGGATTCGAGTTGGGTGTCGATGCACGGATCAACGACTATGTGAGCCTCTACGGTGGCGTGAACATCATAGAAACGGAGATCGAGGACAATTCATCCAGGCCGGACACCGAGGGTAACGACGTTCCCTACACGCCCGACTACACGGCCAATATCGGTGCGGAATTCGAATATCCACTTGCTGGTGGGCTCAGGCTGTTTGCGCGAGTGGATGCCCAGTTTATCGGCGACACCTGGTTTCACACCGTGCAGAAAGGCGTGCGTCCAACTGTGTTCGCGCCACTTTTTGTGGACTCCATATTCGGCCCCGAATCAGGACCTCTGGGTTTTGCCGACTTCGGTAATGCCCAGCGTGATTCCTATGAGACGGTAGACGTGCGCGCTGGTATCCGAGCCGAAAACTGGTCGGTCGTAGCCTTCGCTCGCAACGTCACTGACGAGGAGTACCTCGAAGAGGTGATTCCGGCGACGGAGTTTGGCGGCGCGTTCGACCATCCTGGAGCGGAGAGACGCTACGGCCTCGAACTGAGTTATCGATTCTAGATCCGATAATCGATCGTTACTGACGCGTTCTGCGAATGTGTCGATGCCAACCTGGGGAGCAGGATTCCGGGTGGTCCTTTGTCTGCGTGAGATGAGGGATTGTCGATACTGCTGACAAGTGCGACGATGTTGGGCCAGCGAACATAACGCTGCGATCGTGGAGAAAGCCGATGCCCAGTGGAAACAGCTTCGAGGTTGCACCGCTCGATTCGAGCTTCGGCGCCACTGTGACCGGGTTGCAACTCGCGCAGATTGACGATGCAACGTTCGGCCAGCTCTACGACACGTGGCTCGAATACGCGCTGCTGGTCTTTCCTGATCAGCACCTCACCAATGAAGAACAGGTTACGTTTGCGAAGCGCTTTGGCGACCTCGAGTTCGATCTGGCTCCGATCAGCAACGTTCGAACCGACGGCAGTGTTCGACTCGACGATGATAGTGATGACGTGGTTAAAGTGCTTAAAGGCAACATGGGCTGGCACTGCGACAGCACGTACATGCCCGTGCAGGCCAAAGGAGCCGTGTTTACCGCGCATGTTGTTACGGAAACCGGGGGTGAGACCGGCTGGGCGGACATGCGGGCAGGGTACGCAGCACTCGATGATGACATGCGAGCGAGGATTGCTGATCTTTCGGCTTACCACTCTCTTTACTACAGCCAGGCGAAAATCGGCCACACGCCGGAGAAAGGCGGTGATTACAGCGGCTACGGTTTCCACGATCAGGACCCACCGCTGCGCCCGCTGGTAAAGATTCATCCCGAGACTGGGCGACCGTCGCTGATAATCGGACGCCACGCGTACGGTATTCCGGGGATGGATCCTGAGGATTCAGAGCGGCTGCTCAACCACCTCGTCGAGTCTGCCTGCCAGCCGCCGCGAACCTACCACCATACCTGGTCGGCGGGTGATGCGGTGGTGTGGGACAACCGTTGCCTGTTGCATCGGGCTTGTCCCTGGGACATGAACGAGCCGCGGATCATGTATCACGCACGAATCGCGGGAAACCCGGAAACCGAATTCGCCAGTGCCGGGTGTTAGCCTTTTGCCTTTTTCTACGGGACCTTCCAGCGAATCGGCTAGTGCCGTTCGTTAACCTTTAGCCTTTTCGATACTCGGCGTTTGCCTGCACACAACTTCCGGCAGCAAAGGCTAAACGCCAACAAACGGTACCATCTTTCTTTCTTCTGGCTGAAAGGTTAACGAACGGCACCATCTTCGCCTGGCGAAAAGGCTAAAGGCTAACGAACGGCACCATCTTCGCGATCCCTTGTTCTGAAGTAGCGCACGAGAGCAAATGCGCTGATGGCCAGCCAGGCCAATTCGATGACGAACGAGGACAAATTGAAATCGTACAGCAGTGACACGATGATACACAGTGCGCCGGCGCCGTTGAGCAAAGAGTAAGTCGGGCTCCTGATGTCCATCCGATCGATCTGCGCCAGCAGGTAGCAGGCCAGGATAACCAGCACGCCAGCATTGCCTACCAGGTCGTGCCATTCATAGGTCATCGCAAACTCCTAACGGCCGATCACGTTGCAGAAAATTTTCGGTCCAACCAGCTCAGTGCCAGGCGATTGAATTCTGCGGGTTGTTCCTGCTGGGTCCAGTGGCCGCAGTCGGCCACCGTGTGTCGTTCGAAATCTGCGATATAGTTCTCCATCCCGTCTGCTGAAGACGGTGGCAGCACAACGTCGTGTTCCGCACCTATATACAGACAGGGTACGCTGATGTCCCAGACAAGATCGGTTCTGGCATTGCCAGCAGCGGCGGCCCTGTACCAGTTCAACCCGCCGGTGAAGCCGGTTGCTTCGAATGTCTGAACAAAATACTCGAGCTCGTTCGGCTGCAGGATGAGTTCTCCTTCATAGTTGCCCTGCTCCACAAGTGTGAGGAGGTCGAGTCGCCGGACCGGCGAATCTTCAGGGTACGCCCGGAATCGATCGATGTTCCACATTCCACCGCGACGCAGGAAGAATTCGAACGACCGGCGGACGTCTTTTTCCAGGACGGCTTCTGCGATCCCAGGCGGCTGAAACGTCAGGGTGTAGTAGCGATCGCTGCGGATAATCAGGTTGTTTGGCTTGCGTGGATACGCCGGGTGAAATGCAGGGGTGTTCACGCCGATGACTCCCAGCACCCGATCGGGGTGATAACGCGGCATCATCCAGGCGACGCCACCGCCCCAGTCGTGGCCGCAGAATATGGCCTTGTCGATTTTCAGAGCGTCGAGTAAGCCCGCGAGGTCATCGACGAGATTTGCGATGGCGTAGTCTTTGATCTCGCTTGGGCGGTCGCTGAGCCCGTAGCCGCGCTGATCCGGCGCGATAGCTCTATAACCTGCCGTGGCAAACGCCCCGATCTGATTGCGCCACGAGTATGCAAGCTCCGGAAAACCATGGCAGAACACAATCGGCAGGCCTTCACCCTGCTCGTAAAGCGCAAGCTGGATGCTGTTGGTTTGCACGAACCGGGGGGGCGGCATGCCGGGGGCGGGACGCACCGCGACCGTGGCTGATGCAAGAAAAGCCGGCAAACCAGCAAGGCTCGCTCCGGCGAATACAATCCCCGATCGTTGCAAAAACTGCCGTCGGGAATACGTCGCCCGATAGTCCATGTGTTCTCCCTTTACGTGTTGGGTTGCACTTCTTGGGCTGCGGCTCCAATTCGCCTGCCCAGCAGGTCGTCAACATAACATGAGACTTCGCGGTGTTAGTATCAGCGCTCACACAGGGGTTTAAGGAGAACGGCATGGCAATCACGGGATTCGACCATGTAGTGGTTCGGGTGAAGGATTTCGAAGCAGGTGTGGCGACCTATCGGGACGCTCTGGGTCTGGAACTCGACCGCATTGCTGAATCTGAAGCACTTGGCATCAAGCAGGCTTTCTTTCAGATGCCGGACGGCGGATTTCTCGAAGTGGTTGCGCCGACAGGTCCAGACTCAGCGGTTGGCAAAGCCCTCGAAAGTCGCGGCGAAGGCATTCACACGTTGGCGATGGCGGTGGACGATCTGGCACAGACGGTAGAACAACTCAAGGCGAACGGGGTGCGGTTGATTGGGGAGGGTGGTCCTCAGGTATTTGTTCATCCCAAATCGACTCATGGGGTATTACTTCAGCTGACACAAAAATCGTAGACCACCGAACCTGTCCTAGTTCGTTCTGCTGGGCTCGTGCGGCCTTGGGTTATGCTATCGAGTGCTGCTCATCAGTGATCCGGGAGAACGATTGAATCAAAGAGCACCTGCGTACTGCGAGGCTACGCTCAACTACTCGCAGGGAATGGACCACCGGCCTGTGACAGTCACCATCAGGGATGGTCGTGCCGCCCTTGCGGAGCTGCCCTTTGTAAGCAGCGGCTTCACGCTGCTCGAGCACCATTCTGCGGTGGCAGACTGGGGGGATGAAGCACATCTGCTCGAGGTCCATGTCCCCGAAATCGAAGCGCTCGCGCTCGAATATTCAGGCTGTGAGCGGGCGATTGTTTACCCGCCGCTGGTACGCAGTCCCAGCACTGCCCGGCAGACGGAGGACTACGCCCCCGTCGATTTTGTTCACTCGGATTTCACGGAAGATTACGCGCGCATGGTGCGCGAACCTGATCGATCGTATCGGGCGTTCCTGGATCCGCTTCTCGAGCGGGTGGGGCTGACCCGGGAGAGTGTTGTGGCAGCAGGGAGGATCTTGATGCTGCAATTCTGGCGTAGCACCGGTCCTGAACGCCCGGATTTTCCGTTGGCACTGTGCGATGCGCGCACGGTGTCACGCTCGCAGCTCGAAGTGTTCACAGTGCCCGAGTACGGCGGTCAACGCCTGGAGTTCGAAACGTTCGGCGTGTTGCCACCGACGAATCCCGATGAACATCACTGGTATACATTCCCAGGCATGGCGATCGATGAGGTGATCGCACTGCGGACGTATGATAGTCAGTGTGAAGACCAGGGCCGGCCATTCTGGACGCCGCATACTGCGTTCCGGGATCCTCACGCCGGTGTGGACGCGCCGCCGCGCGAGAGTGTTGAAATGCGCGCTCTGTGTCTCTTTGACCTGTAGCGTTATATGTCGAGGTCGGCAATCCAGCGATCGATGGCGGCTCGCGCGAGCTTCCGGTTGTGCGCATCCGGCGTCAGGCTGGTACGGATTCCAATGCCATCAATCATGGCGACCAGCCCGAATGCGAGGTTCTGGGCGTTTGCCGGTCCCGCGCATTCGGTAATGAGTCGCGCGAGCATCTGTTGCCATGCGGCATAGCGGCGCGCGTTTTCCTGCGCCAGATCGTCGTTTGCAGCAGCAGCAGCCCAGAATACCAGCCACACTCGCCACTCCTTGAGACGCTCGGCGTTCAGCGGCAAGGCTTCATGGATTACTCCGCGCAGACGCTCTTCGGCGCTGCGCGCAGACTTCTCCACCCGGATCATGCGTGCTTCGGCTGCGGCGTACGCAGTACTCAATGCGGCCAGGAGTAGTTCCTCGCGGCCTGTGAAGTAGTGGGCGATTCGTCCGGTAGTGCAATCGGCCGCGGCGGCAACTTTGCGCAGGGTCAGGGCTTCGATGCCTTCGCGGGAAATGACATCCCAGCTGGCTTCGACGAGTTCGCGCCGGCGGACGGCATGATCGACCTGTTTCGGCATGATTCGAGTTCCTCGAAATATTTGTTGCATAACAAGCGTTACGTAATGTATGTTATGCAAAAGCTGAAATCAAGCTGTATTTACGGGAGGCCAATATGAGTGAAGTGCAGGTGGTTGATACAGAGCTCCGCTGCTTTGAACGCCCTTTTTCCTGGGAGTCGATCGATCCGGTGATCCATGAAGAAGGCGGGGTCATTCTCAGAAACTTTTTCTCCAGCAGTGAAGTTGCAGACTTCAATCGGGATGTTGACGAATATTTCATGGCGGACGAGGACGCTGGTAAACCACGCAGTGGATCTACGGCGTACGATAAATTTCTCGGGCATAAGACGGTTCGCCTGCAAGGCTTGATCGGGAAAGTCGCGAACGTTGGTGATTGGATCGGCAATCCGGAACTCTGCGACTGGGCCGAACGGACCCTGGAACCGGTGGCGACATCGGCGCTTCTCAATGCTGCGGAGCTGATCCAGATCGGACCGGGCGAGCCGAAGCAATACCTCCATCGCGATTCGGATTCCTGGCCCATGGCGCCACTGGGCGAGCATCCGCTGATCGTGAACGCGCTCATTGCGCTCGATCCGTTTACGCTGGCCAACGGTGCTACCCATCTTGCACCCGGCAGTTGGCGGTGGGATCGTAGCCGCAAAGCCCGGCCTGAGGAGATGCTCCGCGCTGTGATGCAACCCGGCGATGTGCTCGTCTTTCGTGGTGACATCGTTCACGGTGGCGGTGCCAATACGACCGATGTGCCACGGCGCGCGTTGTCAATCAGCTACTGCGTCGGTTGGTTGCGCACGGTGGAAAACAGCATCCTCAACGTATCGCGTGAGCGGATCAAAACGTTACCGAAGCATCTGCAACAGCTCCTGGGTTACTCCGCATACGATGGATCGCGGGACAACGGAGGCCTTGTTGGCTTGTACGAAAACGGCGATCCATCCGTCCTGCTTGAGTAGTGCCTGTTGTTAGCCTGGTTACGAGAGACATTCGCTCGGTAAGCAGAAAAGACTAAAGACTAACAATCGGTACTACTTCTAGTAACCGAGGGATTTGTCGATCAGGCCCTCCAGGGGTCGGTCGTTGACCAGGTTCTCCAGGTTTCTGACAAACCGATCGATGTTGCGCTGTGCGCGGAACTGGCTCGCGCCTGCGGTGTGCGGCGTCATGACCACGTTCGGTAGCTGCCACAGCTCGCTGTCAGCAGGCAGTGGTTCACGTGGTGCGACATCGAGAGCGGCACCGCGAATTTGTCCTTGCCGCAACGCATCCACCAATGCCTGCTCGACCATGACTTCTCCGCGAGTGACGTTCACCAGATACGCATCGTTTTTCATAGACTCAAATGCTGAAATATTGAACATGTCTCTGGTTTCCGGCGTGAGTGGCACGCAGATGGTCACGACGTCGGACGTTTGCAGCAATTGTGCGAACTGATCAACGTTGCCGACTGCGGCGACTTCCTCACTGGGTGGCACGGGATCGCGATCAATGGCCTGACAGGTCATGCCAAACGCAGCGGCTCTGTGGGCGAAGGCGCGACCCGTTCCGCCAAAACCCACGATGCCCAGTGTCCGCCCCGTCAGTTCTATTTCCTGTGCGCGCATTTCCGGACGGTGGTTCCAGGCGTCGGGACCATGGCTGCGCGCGGTATGCAGTTGCCGGGTGAGCATCAGCAGCAGGCCGAAACCGTGGTCCGCCAGATGTTCTCCCACCAGGCCTTTTTCGCTGCTGAGCAGAACGTTGCTCGCCACGAACTCCGGGTAGAGAAACATATCCACGCCGGAGGCGATTGCGTGTACCCAGCGAAGTCTGGGTGCGGCGAGGAAAAGCGATCGCGGTACAATCCCGAATATGACTTCGGCATCGGCTGCATGGTTAATCGCTTCTTTGTACGGAGTCACGACGATCTCGGCGCCGTTGCCGGCTGCAGCTTCCATGCGGCGAATGTCCTCGGGCGTCACCTCCTGGAGTGTCAATCCGGGAATTACGAGTATTTTCATGGCAACTCCTTACTTCATTGAGTGACTGCTATGGCCACCTCGCCCAGAGAACTGAACACACCACGCCAGTTCGCGGATCCCTTGATTGACTGTCGGGTGAACGAACCGGTAATCACCAGATCTCCCGTTGTAAGCTCCCGACCAAACTGGCGCAGCCGGTTTGCGAGAGTAGCGAGCGAATCGTAGTGATCATCGATGTGGCCTCTGGCGGCGAGCGTTTCCACCACGTTGTCATCGAGCGAGAGTTCCACATTGAGAGCGTCAAAATCAACGTCCGCGGCCGTCGTGAAATTGCCAACGACGATGCCCCATTGCGAGAGATTGTCCGCCACGCGTAAGCCGTTACCTGTCGCGCCGCCGAGCCGCCGCTGATTGAGTTCAAAACCGGGTGCCACACTGGTCGCGATGGCTCGCATGTCCGCTGCTGTAATCTCGCCCTCTGGTAACTCGTGGTCGATGCGGAAGACCAGCTCGTTTTCCAGTCCACAAGTACCTTTTCCGGCGACGTTGAACGTTGCACCGCTGTACAGGATTCTACTTTGCAGAATGTAGCCAAACGGCCGGATGCCCGGACCGAACGCGTCACGTGACTGACCGGAGGTGAGTCCTATCTTGTAGCCGCCGACGACCTCGCCACGAGCAATCCAACGCGCAAGCAACTCCAGTTGCAGCGACTGACCTTCATCCACACTGGGAGATTCTTCTGTCGTGTTAGGTGTTGGTTCAGATGTAGTGGCAAGCGGTTCGCCAGTGAGTGCCGCCGCCCACAACCGGTCAACGAGATCAGACATCCGCTGATCCATCAGATCAGACATCCGCATAGCGCTCGATATTGTCCCGCCAGGCCAGTACCTGTTCGGGATTGTTGATTGCAGTAGCCATTCCGGCCATCGCGGTAACCGGCACCAGCACCCGGTCAACACCAATCGCCGCCAGGTCCGCAAGTTCAGCCAACGACTCCGGCATGCTGGTGGTTATCTCAAGCGTTGCCGGATCGCGTCCTGCCTCCTCTGCCGTGTGCCGCGCCAGTCCGATCAGATCGGCGGATGCGCCTCTGGCAGGAAAAAACCCATCACCGAGACGGCCAGCGCGGCGCGCCGCCGCTGGTGAATGCCCACCCACGATTATCGGCACGGTTCCATTGACTGGCTGCGGTTGACAGTAGGCATCGCGGAACGTCACGAACTCACCTTCAAAGCTTGGCGAGGCTTCCGACCACAGTGCGCGCATCGCGGCCACATATTCATCGGTTCGCGCGCCCCGATCGGCAAAACTCGCCCCGATGGCATCGAACTCTTCCTTCAGCCAGCCGACGCCGATACCCAGCAGGACTCTGCCGCCGGACATGTGGTCCAGTGTAGCGACCTGTTTTGCCGTGATCACCGGATTGTGCTGGGGCAGGATGAGGATGCCGGTCGCCAGCTTGATTTCACGGGTGGCTGCGGCGACGTAACTCATCCAGATCAGAGGGTCGGGCAGCGGGAAATCGTCGATCCCGCCCGCCATTTTGCCATCCGGCGAATAGGGATAAGTGGACTGATAACCAGCGGGTATCACCGTATGTTCCACCGTCCAGACCGATTCGAAACCAGCCGCTTCGCCAGCCTGGACGAGTTCCACCGCGCGCGTAGGATTTGTATATTGCCCCGTGTTGCAGTAACGCAAACCGAATTTCATTCCCCACCCCTGTGCTCGAGCATTCTGCTGACCAGAATACTCTGAATTTTCACGCACACCAGAACAGGTCCGCATGTTTGTGTGTTGTTGTAGTGGGACGTCACGGCGGGTCAATGTTGTTTCGGAGCGGATCAAGGAGTAATTTCACAGGCAGTCAGGCGCCGGTCGGTACCGCTGTACCGAATGACGCGCTGATCGCAGCACGCGCCGATCGCAGCAAAGGGGGAACACCATGCGCAACGGATTAAAAGTTCTGGACACAGACTGTCATCAGATGGAACCCCCTGGCATGTGGGCGGAATATATCGATGCCGGTTTTGCCGACAGGGCGCCGGCGGTCGGCGACACTGGCGGTGGCAGCAAAGGCATGGTCGTGGAGGGAGAACCTCTGACGAAACAAACCGGCAGTTACCCCATGGCCTCCGAAGAGTTTCATGCCGCTGCGATGAAAGGCATGGAGAAATTCCGGGACAATCGCGAGCAGGGCTTCAGTGCCGCCAGCCGGATCGGCGACATGGATGAGCAGGGCGTGGATGCCCAGGTGATCTATCCGACGGTGGGTGGCCAGTTGCTCGGTAAGCCATTTGCAGATCTGGAACTTCTCGCTGCCTGTTGCCGGGCCTACAACGACTGGAGTCTGGAGTACTGTGCTGTGGCGCCCGAACGGCTGCGCATGGCGGCGATGCTGCCCATGCAGGCACCGGACCTCGCGGTAGAAGAAGCGCAACGCGCAGCCGATCATGGCGCCAGCGCGTTTTATCTGCGGCCTAATCCGAATGAAGGGCGCAATTTCTACCATGCCGATTACGATCGAGTCTGGGCCAAGATCGAGGAGTTGGGATTGCCGATCTGTATCCACGACTCCGGTTCGCCTTACCTGCCTTCCTTCGGCGAACGGATGGACACGCACACGTCCGGCCACATCATCGCCCACCCCTTTGAAGCGATGGTCGCGATGATGACTCTCATCTGGTACGGCGTGATTGAGCGCTTTCCGGGTCTCAAAGTCGTGCATGTGGAAGCCGATGCGGGCTGGCTGCCGTACTGGCTGCAGCGAATGGAGCAGCATTGGGATTTCTCCGGCAATGCCGAGCACTCAATGTTGAAACGCAGGCCGACCGAATATTTCAAATCCAATTTCCTGGTTGCCTGCCGGGGCGACGAGGTGACGTTACCGGCCGTCATCGATCTCGTGGGAGACGACTACATCACGTTCAACACCGACTACCCACACCCCGACGGTACTTGGCCGGCGGGTATGGCAGCACTCGAAAAACAGCCAATCAGTGAGCAGAGCATACGTAAAATTTTCTGGGACAACCCGGCACCGGTGTTTGGTCTGGCCTAGTGCGCCTCATTTGCCGATGGCCATTGGATTCATATCGTAGTTATCGGTGTCGTTGCGTGGCTACTGGCGCGCGGCTTAACGACGTTGTTTGTAGATTCCTCAGATGAGAATAATCCGTACCGTATGCTGGTGGTGACGATTGGCTCTGCTGGCATCGCCGCCGTCATCTGGGGTGCTGTTTTGCTGGCGTTATACGGCGGCGATTGAAAAGGAGATACATCGGTGGACAACATGTCGAGGCGCGGCTTTGACCCGCTAACGTACAGATTCGAAGACCAGGCTCCTCGGCCGTGAAATGTCACACAGATCGCAGATGGGGTCTTCTGGGTCCGGATGCCCATGGCGGGACGACTTTATTACATCAACGTC
>SMVA01387331.1_pt1 | contig 12773 bp, 10 predicted proteins | sample 2456451 | NCBI WGS metagenome assembly SMVA01 (sample SAMN11095933, study PRJNA526329) | marine sediment metagenome | biome: Marine sediment; feature: Surficial sediment; material: Deep marine sediment; isolation source: Hadal surficial sediment | place: Pacific Ocean | collected 2014-05 | depth...
AGACCGGCCCGGCCGAGCTGCTCGACGCCGATGATCAGCACCAGGTCGTAGAGGCCGGCCTTGATGGCGGTCCAACCCTCACGGAACGCGGTCGCGCCCGTCGCGCAGGCGTTGGAGCTGTTGGTCACCGGGATGCCGGTCTGGCCGATCTCCTGCAGGATGCGTTGGCCGACCATGGCGCTGGCCTGCATCAGATTTCCGGAGTAGAGGGCTTCCATGTCCTGGATCGTCAGCCCCGCGTCCTTCAATGCCAGACGCGCGGCGTCGGCGCCGAGCTTCGGGACGTTGCTCTCGGGGTACCGACCGAACTTGATCATGTCGATTCCCATCACATAGACGTCGCTCATCGCTGTTCTCCTCTTCCTAGCTCTTCGTCTGGGGCTGGAAGTAGTAGGTCAGGTACTCGTTGCCTTCGGCGTCCTTCCGCGGGGCAATCTGGTAGATCACCTCGACGGGCATGCCCATCCTCACCTTGTCCGGGTCCGGATCGATGTTGATGAGATTGCCCTTCACCGTGCCGCCACCCTCGAGGTCGACAATGGCCGAGATGTACGGCACATCGATCCCGGGAAAGGAGCGGTGGACGATGGAGTAGACGTAGAGCTCGCCATTGTTCGAGAGTTTCTTGGGTTCGAACTGCTGGTCGGCCCCGCAGCTCGCGCAGCTCTGACGCTCTCCCAGGAAGATCGCGCCGCACTGCTTGCAGCACTGACCTTCGAGATAGGGATCTCCACCATCGGGAATCTTCAGATACGAAACGATCGGGCGCGGCCCGCTGGCTGCTGCTTCCTCCGCCATGATTCGCGCTGCCTCTCTTCAGGTGGTTCACGCTGGCTCGCGATCAAACCCCGTGACACCGCGTCGGGGGGATTGACACGCGAATCAATCGACCGACGAGGATGCCAGCGTTGCCCGCCCGCTGTCAAACGGCACCACTCGGGCCATCGAACCCGACCGCCTGGCCACGGCAGCGGCGAGTCGACTCGCCGGTTCCAATCTGGCCTCGGAATTCGGATTGACGGCGGCGGAAGTCACGCGCTGGAGGGGTCGAGACCCCGGCCTCGAGCCGCTGCGGCCGAGAATCAGCGGCGGTCGGCGGGCGAGTATTTGATGTTCTTGCGGACTTCTTCGAGCCTCGACTTGAAGGATTCATTTTTCGGCTCGAAGCTGAGGGCGGTGGCGAGGTTGCGTTCCGCTGAGCGCCAGTCCTGGCGCTTGATTTCGTCGCTGGCCAATCGGAAGTACTGGCGGCCCTGGGGCGTGAGTCCTTCGTTCTCCTGAGCCTGCTTCCGGGCGCCGGCCTCGGCGGCCGCCAGCTGCATCCGGACCCCCGCGTTCTCATCGAGCTGGCGGTCGTAGGCCTGTCGTCGGCGCGGATCCCGGAGCACAGCATAGGCTTCGGTGACTCGCTTGGAGATCCGTTCGACGGCGTCGCGCAGATCGGATTCGAGGCTCCGATTGGCATCCGGATGGAAGGCCCGGGAGACCGCATAGTAGGCCTTCTTGACGTCGCGGACGGACACGCCGCGTTTCACATGGATGAGCTGGTAGTAGTCCAGCTCATCCATGATGCGGACCAGGGCCTTGATTTCCGTGGGCGCCAGATCGGACACCGGTCAGTCCTTGTTCTCCGAGCCTCCGCCATCGAGCGTCGTCAGATCCGTGCCGACGTCCTCGAACAGACCCTTGTCAGGCTCGGCATCGGCCTCCAACATCTGCGTCGCGGCGTTCTCGGGATCCAGGTCGAGGCCATCGGACACGACCAAGAATTCTTCGCCGTCCGTGATCGCGGTGAAGTCGTCCTCGGAGGCCGACTCCAGGGGTTCGAGCTCCTCGTCGGGCAGCAGCTCGAGCTCTTCCTCGAACTGGTCGACCTTGGTGTCGAAGTCCTCGTCGTAGTTCTTGAGCTCATCGGTCGGCGGCGCTTCGTCGGTCGTGATGCCGTCGACCTGCGTCGTCGCCAACAGAATTCCTTCGTCCGACGCTTCCGCCGGCGCTGTCGCCGCCGGAGCCGTCGCGACGGGGGCGGGCGGAGCGGGCGTTTCGATGGCCGGAGCGGGGGCGTCTGGGGCTGCCGGCGCCGCTGCGGACGCTGCGGGCGGATCGGCCACCGGGGCCGGCGTGGAGTCTGCCAGCGCCTCCTTGGCCTGGGGAATCGATGTGACTGGCTTGGACACCAGCTTGACGGCGCCGACGGCTTCGGCGTCGGCCGGGACCAGTTCGGTGTCGAGCTGAACCCGGTCGGTGCGCCTTTCCTCGATGATGTTGTGGATCTCCCTGTCCGACAGGCCTGAACTCAGCGTGATACTCGTCGAGGCCTGCTGGCCGGATTCGGGATCGCGTGCCGTCACGTTGACGATTCCGTCGGCGTTGATTTCGAAGGTGACGTCAATGGCGACCTGGCCACGGCGCGCCTTCTTGAAGCCCGAGAACTCGAACTGGCCCAATAGCTCGTTGCCCTCGGACTCGCGGGCCTCACCCTGGTAGACGCGGATCGCGACCGACTCCTGGTCGTCCTGGAAGGTCGTGAAGGTTCGAGTCTGCTCGATCGGGACCGGCGTGTTGCGGTCGATTACCGTCTCGGCGAGTCCACCGGCTACGCCGATCTTGAGGGACAGCGGCGTGATGTCCAGCAGGAACGCATCGTGCTCGCTGTCCACCAGGGTCGCGGCGTGGATCGCGGCGCCCATGGCTACCACCTGGTCCGGGTCGACGTCGTCCTTGGGCCGCATCCCGAAGTAATTTTCGACCGCCTCACGAATCGTCGGCAGTTTGGTCGGGCCTCCCACCAGGATCACGCCATCGAGGTCGCGAGTGACCAGGTCGGCCTGTTGGAGTGCTTCGTCGCACACCTTGAAGGTCCGCTGGATGAGGTCGTTGACCAGTCGCGAGAACTCCACGCGGCTGAGTGTTCGCTCGATCGACAGCGAGGAGCTTCCGTCGGGTGCCGAGATCACATCGGGAATCCGGATTTCCACCTCGTCGTCGACCGAGAGCGCCTGCTTGGCGGTTTCGGCAGCGACCTTGAGCTTCTCCAGGGCAAAAGGATCGTTGCGGAGGTTGATGTTCTCGCGCTCCAGGAACTCGTCGGCCAACAGGTCGATCAGGCGGTCGTCGAAATCGTCACCGCCGAGGAAGGTGTCGCCACAGGTCGAGAGGACTTCGAAAACATCATCTGCGATCTGGAGCACCGAAATATCGAAGGTGCCTCCGCCCAGGTCGTAGATCGCAACGGTCTGGGCCAGGCCCTTGCCGAACCCGTAGGAGAGGGCGGCCGCCGTGGGTTCGTTGAGGATCCGCAGGACCTCGATGCCTGCGATCTGGCCTGCGTCCTTGGTGGCCTGCCGCTGATTGTCGTTGAAGTTCGCGGGTACGGTGATGACGGCCTTGGTGACGGGCTCGTTCAGGCGCGCCTCGGCAATGGACTTGAGTTCACGCAGGATCATGGCGCCAATCTCGGGCAGCGAGAACAGCTCCTCGCGCACCTCGATCCGCACGCCGTGATTGGGTCCCTCGACGATCTGGTACGAACAGATGGCCTGGGCCTTCTTCACTTCCTCGGAGAAGAAATAGCGTCCGATCAAGCGCTTCGACGAACTGATCGTGTTCGCCGGGTCGTGGATGATGTTGGCCTTGGCAGCATTGCCGACCGTGATCGTGCCGTCTTCTCGCAAGGCCACGACGCTGGCGGTGGTGGCCTCGCCGTAGGCATTCGGCAGGACCTCGGTCTTGCCGTCGCGCAGCACGGCCACGCAGGAGTTGCTGGTGCCCAGGTCGATCCCGATCGCGATTTCGCTCATAGGCCTCGGATTCGCTCCCCTCCCGCGGCCCCCGCCCAGAAGGCGTAGGCCAAGACGCTGATTCGCGAGGGCGTACGCTCGGCGTCCCTCCGCTCTTGGCGTATCGGTCGATTCCGCTGGCGCCTAAGCCCCTTTGGCGGTCCGCTGCATCTCCTGAGAGCGGGCGCAGCGGGGTTCGTCAGTGGGCTGGGAGGGGATTGAAGAGCGTGCTATATCCCTTGCAGTTTCGAGGGGTTGCCCATGTCCGGCCATTCCAAGTGGTCCACCATCAAGCGCAAGAAGGGCGTGGTGGATGCCAAGCGGGGAAAGATCTTCACCAAGCTGATCCGGGAGATCGCCACGGCGGCCCGGATGGGGGGAGGGGACCGGGACGCCAATCCGCGCCTGCGTCTCGCCATCGACAGGGCCCGCATCGCCAACATGCCCAAGGACAACATCGAGCGGGCGATCAAGAAGGGATCGGGCGCCAGCGCAGGCGAGGCCTACGAGCAGGCGGTCTACGAAGGCTACGGTCCCGGTGGAGCGGCCATCCTGGTGGAGACCCTGACCGACAACAAGAATCGCACGGTCGGCGACGTCCGCCACGTATTCACGAAGTTCGGGGGCAATCTCGGAGCCACCGGCTGCGTCAGCTACCTCTTCGAGAAGAAGGGGCTGCTCCAGTTCGATCGCGAGGGTCTCGACCGCGACGCCCTGCTCGAATTCGCCCTCGAGGCGGGCGCCTCCGACGTGCTAGAAGGCGATATCGCCATCGACGTGATCACCAGTCCTGCGGAGTTCGAGACCGTGAAGAACAGTCTACAACAGGCGGGTTTTGTGCCGGCCCAGGCGGCCATCAGTCTGGAGCCGACCGTGACGGTTTCGCTCGAGGGCAAGGAAGCGGAGTCGATGCTCCGACTCGCAGATGCCCTCGACGATCTCGACGATGTCCAGAGCGTGAATGCCAACTTCGACATCTCCGAAATGGAGATGTCGCGGATTGCTGGCTAATGGGCCGTCTGCCAAGGGCAGACGGCTTGCGGTCCGCGAGACGCGGACCGTGGGAAAAGGCGGTCTGCCAAGGGCAGACGGCTTGCGGTCCGCGAGACGCGGACCGCGGGAGAGCCGGGCCGCTTGCGGGACGTGAGCGATGGGCGATTCTAAGGTCGCCCTCTGAACGACTGACCCGTCCTCCGCGGGAGTTCCATGCGGATTCTGGGCATCGATCCCGGCTCGAACGCCACCGGCTTTGGCGTGGTGGAGCACGTCGCTGGCGCGGTGAGGCACGTGGCCCACGGTGTGCTGCGTCCTCCCCGCGGTGGAGAGCTGGCCGCGCGGCTCGAGTACCTGCATCGCAGCATTGGAGAAGTGGTGGCCTTGCACCACCCCGACGTCGCCGCTATCGAGCAGGTCTTCGTGGCGGCGAACCCGCGCTCGGCCCTGGTGCTCGGACAGGCGCGTGGTGCGCTGCTGTCGGCACTCGCTGCCGCCGGACTGACGATTCGAGAGTACTCGCCCTCGCAGATCAAGCAGGCTGTGACGGGCGATGGCCGCGCCTCCAAGCAGCAGGTTCAGAGCATGGTCCGTCGGCAGCTTTCACTCGAGCGTGCACCGGCGAGCGATGCTGCAGACGCGCTGGCGGCGGCCATTCGTCACGCCCACGCCGGGCGCCTGGAAGCGCTGGGCGTGATGCCGCGTGGCTCCCGTCGACGCCGGCGCGGCGGCTTCGTCGTGAAGGTGAGGCCCAACCGGTGATTGCCCGCCTCGAAGGACTGCTGCTCGAGCAGAACCCCACGCGCATCGTGGTCGACGTGGGAGGGGTCGGATACGACGTGCGCATTCCCTTGTCGACCTTCACCGAGCTACCGGATCTCGGGCAGACGGTGGCCTTGCACATCTACACCTGGGTGAACGAGGGGGCGATCCACCTCTACGGATTTCACTCGATGAGCGAACGTGTCGCCTTCGAGCTGCTGCTCAAGGCGAATCGCGTCGGGCCCAAGCTTGCCCAGACGGTTCTCTCGGGCACTTCTCCCGCCGAGCTGCTGGATGCGATACGTGCCGGGGACGTGATGGCCCTGCGCGCGATACCGGGCGTTGGTTCCAAAATGGCCGAGCGGATCCTGCTCGATCTGCGCGATCGCGTCGAAGCGCTGGCCGCCAGCGTGCCCCAGGGCGATCAGGCCACCCAGACGGCCGAGACGTCGTTGTCTGCCCGCGACCAGACCCTGTCCGCGCTGAGGAACCTCGGCTACTCCCAGGCGGAGGCGGAGCGTGTGCTCGTCGAAGCGGAGAAGGAAGCCGGTTCCGACGCGACGCTCGAATCCCTGGTGCGGGCCTCGCTCAAGAGACTTGGATCAAAGAAATGACCGATTCCCGCTCGCAGCTCGACGGCGCAGCCCTTCCGGATGAGAAGCGTGTGGACGAGACCCTGCGTCCGCGCACCCTGGCCGAAATGGTCGGACAGAATCGGTTGCGCGAGAACCTGGCCGTGTTCATCCAGGCGGCGCGGGAGCGGAACGAAGCCCTCGACCACCTGCTGTTCCACGGGCCACCGGGATTGGGGAAGACTTCGTTGGCCCACGTCGTCGCCCACGAGATGGGCGCGAATCTCCGCGTCACCAGCGGGCCCGCCATCGAGCGGGCCGGCGACCTGGCGGCGCTGCTGTCCAATCTCGAATCCGGCGACGTCCTCTTCATCGACGAGATCCACCGTCTTCCGGCCGCGGTGGAAGAGATCCTGTACCCGGCGATGGAGGACTACCAGCTGGACATCCTCGTTGGCCAGGGCCCTGGGGCGCAGTCGATGCGTCTCGACCTGCCGCATTTCACATTGATCGGAGCGACGACGCGGCCTGGGCTGCTCACGTCGCCCCTTCGCGATCGCTTCGGCTGGGTCGCGAGGCTCGAGTACTACCCGCCGGAAGATCTCGAGCGGATCCTCAAGCGTTCGGCGGGCCTGCTGGAGGTCGGCCTGGACTCCGAAGCCTGCGTGGAGATGGCGCGCCGGGCCCGAGGCACCCCGCGGATCGCGAACCGCCTGCTGCGGCGGGTCCGTGACTTCGCCCAGGTCGATGACGGGCCCGGGGCGCGACTGAGCCGTGACCTGACGCGCTTCGCGCTGGAACGGCTGGACGTGGATGAGGCGGGCCTCGATCGTCTCGACCGGGCGCTGATGATGGCGCTGTTCGAGCGCTTCGACGGAGGCCCCGCTGGGCTCGAGACGCTGGCCGCGGCCGTGGGCGAGGACAAGGGCACGCTGGAAGACCTGGTGGAGCCCTATCTCATCTACCAGGGCTACCTGGCCCGCACACCCCGGGGGCGGGTCGCCACCAGCCGTGCTCGCAAGCACTTCGACGTCCCCCCCTCCGGCGAGCAGGGCAAGCTGCTCTAGCTCTGGCGAGCAGGGAAAGCTGCTCTAGGCGGCTGCAGCCGTCAGATCGAAGCTTTCCCAGCTGCATCGATGGGTTGCGCAGGCTCTTGCCGTCGAGTTGCCGGCTGCGCCGGGTTGCGGCTGACTCAGACCGGCAACGCCCCGTGCCGATACGGAAACGTCGAGCTACGGGAGAGTGCGTGTCGGTTCTGAGCGCCATCGGGAAGTGGATGGGGATTGCCTTGGGGGCGGTGCTGATCCTCGTCGGCCTGCCGATCCTGACGATCGCCATCTTGCCTGGCGTCGAATTCCTGACGTCGCTCCGCGAGCTCATCATCGAGGCGTCCTATGTCTTGACGAGCTTCGATCAGCTGGGCGTTCCGGTTGATCTTCCCGACATCGTCGCCGGCGCCTTCGACAACCCGATCGCCGTCTACGGCATTGCACCGGTGGGTCTGATTCTCGTGTGCGGATTGCTGTGGACGGGCCGCACGCCAAAAATCTCGATGAACGACGGATTCGACGAAGACGGCAATCTCGTGAACGACTACGTGGTCTCGGTCGATAAGAAGGCCCAGCGAAAGGCCAGGAAACAGGCGTCGGTCATCGCCAAGGCCAGTGGCGACTTGGAAGCGGCCGAGGTCTGCTTCGAGAGCGGCCTGTTCGACGAGGCCGCAGCTTATTTCATCAAGGCCGGCGAGCTGATCCGTGCGGCCGAGATCCGCTACGACCAGGAGCGCGTCATCGAGAGCGCCGAGCTCTACATGGAAGCCGGCAGCTACGACTCGGCCGGGTCGATCTTCGCCGGCCTGGAAGAGTGGTTGCGTGCGGGCGAGGCGTATCTCAAGGCGGGGAACAAGAGTGTGGCTGCCGAGATGTTCGAGAGCGCCGGCGAGTGGCGACAGGCGGCCGACTGCTACGAGAGCTCCGACTTTCCCCGGCAAGCGGCCAAGGCGTACGTGAAGTGCGCGCAGTGGAAGAAGGCTGCCGTTTGCCTCGAGCAGGCGATCGCCGAGGGCATGACGGGAGCCGCGGCCAGCGACCCCAAGAGGCGTGCCGAGAACACGAAGCTGGTCCGGATGGCAGGCGACCTGTACCAGCGCGCCGGTGACGAGCAGAAGGCCATGTTGATCCTCGAACGGGGCGAGTGCTGGGTGGCCGCCGCCGAGCTTGCCGTGCGCCTCGAGCAAAACGAGCATGCAGTCGAACTCTTCATCAAGGCCCATGAAATTCCGAGGGCCGCCGAGGTGCTGAAGCTCATGGGACAGGACGAGGAAGCGCTTCGCATCCTCGCCGAGTACCACCGCGACCGCGGCGAAGACGAGGAAGCCGCCAAGCATTTCGAGGCGGCGGGTGAATGGATGTCCGCCGGTGACCTCTACCGTCTGCTTGAACAGCATCTGAAGGCGGCCGATTGCTATGAACGCTTCGGCGAATATGCCCAGGCTGCTGAGATGTTCGGCCAGGCGGACCTGCGAGACCGCGCCGCCGAGAACTACGAGAAGGCGGCTTGTCATGCCGAAGCCGCCGAGTGCTACGCGCTGATCGGAAATTCCGCAAAGGAAGCCGAGATGCTGGCCAAGTCAGGCGACTATCTGCGTTCCGGCGTACTCCTGCGCGAGCAGGGCGAGGACGACGAGGCCATCAAGGTGCTCCAGCAGATCTCGCCCGAGCACGCGGACTTCTGCCCGGCCTCGGCCATCCTGGGAGAAATCTTCCGCCAGCGCGGCATGATGTCGCTGGCCTTGAAGAAGCTGATCCATGCGGTGGGCAACAACGATCTGACCCGCGAGAACATCCAGGCCTTCTACGGGTTGGCCACGTTGTACGAGGCCAACAAGGACGTGGAGGACGCCCTCGACCTCTACGAGAAGATCCAGGTGTTTGACTTCGGCCACCGCGACGTCGATGAGCGGATGGCCCGCTGCAAGCAGATGATCGAGCAGCAGCTGTCAAAGCAGAATGCGGCCCAGTCGTCACCTTTTTCCGGGTCCCAGGCCGACGGTCGTTACGCCATCACCGGCCAGCTGGGTCGCGGCGGCATGGGTATCGTCTACAAGGCTCAAGACACCGTGCTCGACCGCACCGTGGCGTTCAAGGTCCTGCCGGACGCGTTCCAGGAGAATCCCCAGGCGCTCAAGAACTTCCTGCGTGAGGCGAAGAGCGCGGCCCAGCTCAATCATCCGAACATCGTGACGGTGTACGACGCCGGCGAGCAGAACGGCGTGTATTACATCGCGATGGAGTACGTGGACGGCAACACATTGAAGGAGATCGTGAAGGCCAAGGGGCACATTTCACCCGGTGGCATCCTTCACGTGCTGGCCCAGATGTGTGAAGGCCTGGCCTTCGCACACGAGAAGAAGATCGTCCACCGCGATATCAAGTCGGCCAATACCATGTGGACCCGTGATCGCCAGGCCAAGATCATGGACTTCGGTCTCGCGAAGGTGATCGAGGAGGTGCGCAACCACACGACCGTCGTCTCCGGAACACCGTACTACATGAGCCCCGAGCAGACCCTGGGCAAGAACGTTGATCACCGCACCGACATCTACTCCCTCGGCGTGACGATCTTCGAGTTGGCGACTGGGACGCTGCCCTTCCGGGAAGGCAACCTACCGTACCACCACGTTCACACGCCGCCGCCCAGTCCCACCGAGTTCGTGTCGGATCTGCCGCCCCTGATCGTGCACGTGATCGAAAAGTGTCTCCAGAAGAAGCCCGACGATCGTTACCAGAGCACGCGCGAGATCCTGGCAGAGATCAAGTCGGCGCTGAAGTCCTAGGCGGGCGCGGCCTCCCGAGACCTGCTAACTCCTGAGGCGGTCTGGACTTCCAGGGGGGAGCGTGCGGAAACAGCGGACCATCGTTGAGAAGGTCTCTTGTACCGGCGTCGGCCTTCACAGCGGCGTGCCCGTTCAACTCACGCTGCTGCCTGCCCGCGCGGGCAGCGGAGTCGTCGCAGTGTGTAACGACGGCGACAGTCCGGTGGAGTTCCCGTGCCATCCGCGGGCCGTGCAGTCCACCAACTTCGCGACCACCCTCGGTCGGGAGGGAGCGACCGTTTCCACGGTCGAGCATCTGCTGGCCGCCTGCTTCGGGCTCGGCATCGACAACGTCCGCGTCGTGATCGACGGACCGGAGCTTCCGGTGATGGACGGGAGTGCGGCCGCATTCGTCCATCTGATCCGTTCGGCTGGAATCTTTGAGCAGCGCGCTCCGTGCGGTGTGCTCCGCTTCCGCCGGCCCATCGAAGTGCGCGATGGCGAGCGCTGGATTCGCGTCGAGCCCGCGAGGCGCTTCCGAGTCAGCTACTCGATCGATTTCGATCACCCGGTGGTGGGGCGCCAGAATTTCGAGGTCGATGGACTCGACCCGGACCATTTCGAACGGGAGCTTGCCGGCGCACGCACCTTCGCCTTCCTTCGCGATGTCCAGGGCCTCTGGGACGCGGGGCTCGCGAAGGGTGGCAGCCTGGAGAACACCATCGTTCTCGATGACGACAAGCCCCTGAACCCCGAGGGTCTACGTTGGCCCGACGAGTTCGTGCGCCACAAGGTGCTCGACCTCTATGGCGATCTGGCGCTGCTGGGCCTGCCGATCGAGGGACACATTCAGGTGGAGCGTGGGGGGCACACACTGCATCAGAAACTGGTGTCTGCGATTCTCCACGATCGCGAAGCCTGGTTCATCCATGGCGCCGAGCGAAGCGTAGAGTCGTACTTCGAGCTGCGTCGCATCGGGGTTCCGGCCTGAGACCGTCTCAGTCGAGTGTCTCGAGTTCCCGGGCGAGGTTCACGGTGCTCTGGCGGTCCGTGAATTCGATTCCCATTCCCGGTGCGTAGCTGCCGCGGTCGGTCGAGCGTCGCGACCACACCACCCGGCCTTCGATCTCGTGGGTCCGCGTGCCTCCGGCCAGCGTGAAGCGCATCTTCAGGTGCGTCCCCTCGGCCAGGGGTGATTCGGTCTCGATGAACAGTCCGCCAGCACCCAACGTCGTCGCCGGGTCGCAGGCCAGGCCGCCATCCGACACGTACTCGACCATCACACGTAGGGTTCGGCGTCGATACAGCCGTTGCGGCCTTTCGTTGATTCGGGTCACCGCGTCAGATCTCCATGAGCCATGCGCGCACCACCCGGCGGACCAATGCGCGTGCCTCGGGGCAGCCATTGATCAGTGCGGTCAGGTCCGCCGTCTCGCCGATCTCGGCCGGGACACACTCGGACGCATCGCAGACCAGGGCCAGCAGTGCGGTTCGCAGGGTTCCGGCGCCCTCGTCGAGCGCCGTCGCGGCGGCGAGCGAGCGCAGGTCGCAGCGCCAGGCATCGACGTCGAGCGCGGCGATGCTCTCGATCGACGTCTCCCCGAGAGCCCGGCGCACGCGGCGTCGGGCCATGCGTCCCATCGACTCGGACAGTGCGTTCAGGGTGGTACCGCTCACGTGTACTTCAGCGGGCTCCAGAGCCAGAGTGGCGATGCAGGCAAAGAGATCGGTCAGCTCTGCATTGGAGAGGGGCAGGAGCACGGCAGACGCCAGCTGGCCTTCAGCGGCCAGCTGCGCGGCCCGAAAGCGGGCCAGGGCGTCGGCCCCTTCGGGCGTAGGAGGCGTTCCGGGCGAGCCCAGCGCCTCACCAATCTCCCGCGATGTCTTCTGGATGGCCCGGCGGAGTCGCTCCCAGAGAGGTTCGACGAGCGCACCATCGACCGCGTAACGGATTGCCGGTTGCTCCGGCAAAGCGTGGGCTTCGGATTCACTGGCGACACCCATGGCTCGCAAGAGCGCCCGTCCATTGGTAACGGCCTTGTCCCGGCCGCGGTTCTCGGCAATGCGGATGGCAGCGCGAAGCGAGGGAACGTGGGTGGGATCGCGATCGAGGGCGTTGCAGGAGTGGGCGAGGGCTTCGCGCCAGTCATCGGGGCGGTGGCTCAACAGCTGGGCCAGAGCCGTTCGGAATTCGACGTGCTCGGGCAGTAGCTCCACGGCCTTGCGGTACGCGTCGATGGCTCCGTCGACTTCTTCCAGGGGGCCGGCGAGCAGACGTCCAAGTTGATGATAGACCTCAGCGAGTCCGGCTGCGTCGCCGCCCGGGTGTCGCCGCGAGAAAGCGTCGAGGCCGTCGGCCGCCTCACGCCAATCTCCCGCGGACCGGAGCAGCCGCGCGTACGACACGATGGCGTCAACGCAGCTTGGATCCGCCGCGCCTGCTGCCTGGTAGGCATCCAGGGCCTGTCCATCGTCGCCTTTTTGTTCCCACGCACGACCGCAGATCAACGCCAGGGCGCTGCGCGGTTCGGTTTCTTCGAGACCCATCAGGCCACGCGTTGCGATGTCGAGAGCCTCTTCGATCCGGTCCTGATCCCACAGAAGCGAAGCAAGTTGGACCCAGGCGTCGGGTTGTCCGGTGTCGGATTCGAGAGCGTCTCGCAGGTGTCGTTCGGCAGCCACGTTCTGGCCGCCCACCTCGATCTCCCATTTCGCGGCCTCGATCAGCTGGCGAGCACGTTGGCCCGGATCGCTGACGGTTTCGGCCCAGCGTTCCAGGGCCGCTACGCCGGCGTCGAGCCGTTCTTCGGCGTGGTGCAGGGAGACGCACAGCTGGTGCGCTTCCTCGAGCCT